>Ga0209321_10000422_pt1 | contig 27211 bp, 26 predicted proteins | sample Rifsed16ft4_FD_184012 | JGI IMG/M metagenome (GOLD analysis project Ga0209321, IMG submission 184012) | Soil microbial communities from Rifle, Colorado, USA - sediment 16ft 4 - CSP-I_5_4 (version 2) | ecosystem: Environmental > Terrestrial > Deep subsurface > Rock core/Sediment | place: Rifle...
GCCTACGAGTACACGGCCGGCCGCGGCGGCGTGGTCACTCCCAACGACCCGCTGCCGGTCATCGAGGAGACGATGCGCGCCTATGGGGTCCGCTGGCTCGTGCTGGAGCGCGCGCACAGCGTGCCGGCGCTCGCCCCGCTGCTCCTCGGCGAGGTGCGGCCGTCATGGCTCTCGTTGCCGGTCGTCGAGTCCGGTCATGCGGGGCAGCCGGAGTCCTCGGCCGCCGCCCTCTACGCCGTCTGCTTCGCGCCGGGAGACGACCGCTGCGCCCCCTGAGCCGCTTGTCGGCCTGGCGCACGCCGCTCGCGCTGTACGTCGCGGCGCTCGTCGCCGGCGCGCTGGCCGCGAGCCGCGTCGCCTTCCCGCCGACCGAGGTGAGCGCATACGTCGCCGGCGTGGCCCGGAACCTCGTGGAGGGCCGCGGCCTGGTCAGCGACGTGATCTGGAGCTACGCGGCCGGGCCACACGTCCTGCCGCGCCCCGCCTTCGACCTCTGGCAGCCGCTCCCCGGGTTCCTGGCCGCGCTGCCCATGGCCGTGGCCGGCCCCTCGTTCGCGGCGGCCCAGATGGCGTTCGTGGCCCTGGCTGCCGCGATCGCGCCGCTCACCTGGTGGATCGCTCGCGACGCGGCTGCACGCAACGCGCTGGCCGGGCGGCGCGCCGCGACGGTGGCGGCCGGCGCGGGGATGGTGGCGGCAACCTTCGGGCCCTTCCTCGTGGCCATCGCGGGTCCCGATTCGACGGTGCCCTTCACGGTCTTCGCCGTGGCGGCCTGCGCCGTGATGCCCCGGGCGCTCGGCGGCGGCCGCGGCCCCGGGCTCGCGCTCGGCCTGCTCCTCGGCCTGGCCTACCTCTCGCGCCAGGAGGCCATCTGGCTCGGTCTGGCGTACGTCGCGCTCCTCCTGGGGCGGGCTGGGGGGATCCGGGTGGCCTGGCGGGGCCTGCGCTGGCCGATGGTGGCGGGGGCGCTGCTCGTCGTGCCCTGGCTGGTGCGCAACGCGCTGGCCTTCGAGGGCGGGCTCATCCGCCAGACGCTGGAGAACGCCTGGTTCACCCGCAGTGAGGATGTCTTCGCCTACCTCGACCGGCCGAGCCTGGCGACCTTCCTGGCCCAGGGGCCGGGGGGCATCCTCGCCCATGTCGCCGGTGGCCTCGTCCACGGCCTCGTCGACGTCCTGCTCGTGCCGGCCTTCCCCGTCGGCCTCGTGGGCCTGGTCGCGTTCGTCGGCCTGCGGCGCACGCGCGCGCTGCGCGAGGCCAGCCCGCTGCGCGCCCTCGTCATCAGCGGCGCCATCACCTATCTCGTCACCGGCGTCGTCTTCCCCGTGGCGACCCTGTGGGGCACGTTCCAGCACGCGAGCGGGCCGCTGCTCGTGGCGCTCGTCGTGCTCACCGCACTGGGGCTGGACGCGCTCCTGGCGCGCATCCGACGCCTGCGCGGCTGGTCGCGCGAGAACGCCTGGCTGGCGCCGCTGGCGACGCTCGCGCTGGCCGTGCCGATCGCCGCGCTCGCCGTGACGCTGACCGCGGCCGGAGCAGCGAGGGAGGAGGACCGGATGGAGGCGGTCGCGGCGGCGGTCGGGCGGCTCGACGGCCCCGTCATCGCTGACCACCCGATGTGGGTCGCGGAGGCGCTCGGCGTCCCGGCCCTCGCCCTGCCCGACGAACCGCCGGCGAACATCGTGCGCCTGGCGCGGGAGTTCGGGGCTGGATGGCTCCTGGTCCTCGATACGCGTGGCCGCTACCCCGACGTCCTGCTCGACGCCCCCTCGCCCTGCTTCGTCGAAGGGCCGCTGGCGAGCGTTGAGGGCGCGCACCTCCTCCGGATCGTTCCCGGGTGCACGCCATGAGGGCCGATGAGGGCCGCTTCGGGCCCGGACGCCTGGCGCTCGCCGTCGGGCTCGTGGCCATCGGCTTCCTCTCGCTGCGCACCGCGGCGGACTTCGACTACGGCTGGCACCTCGCGAACGGCCGGCACCTCCTCGACGGCGTCCTCTTCGGCGGCCGGGATGTCTACTCGTGGACGGCCGCCGGAGCACCGTGGGTCGCGCACGAGTGGCTGACCGAGGCCGCCATGGCCGCGCTCCACGATGCGCTCGGCGCGACCGCCGTGAGCGTTGCGGCTGCGCTCATCGTGACCATGGCTTTCGGCCTCGTGGCCCTCCGTCTCCGGGGCCGCGGGTTCGGGCGTCCGACGAGGCTGGCGACGATCGGCCTGGGCTTCGCCGGCACGCTCGTCTCGATGGGCGTGCGGCCCCAGCTCCTGGAGCTGCTCTATCTCGGCGCGACGTTGCTCCTCGTCGACGCCTGGCTTGTCGGACACATCGGGCGGGGGCGTCTCTGGACCCTGGCGGGCGCCGGTGCGCTGCTCTGGGCCAACACCCACGGCTCGTTCCTGCTGCTGCCGGGCGTGCTCGGCATCGCGACCGTGGCCGCCCTCCTCGGCCACGAGCGGCGCTGGCCGGAGGCAGCGGTGGCGACGGTCCTCGCGGCGCTCGTGCCGCTGCTCAACCCCTGGGACATCGCGCTCTACGGCTTCGCCGGCCAGTCGCTGACCAGCGACATCACCGGGCGCCTCGTCCAGGAGTGGCGGCCGCCGGACCTGCTCGCGCCCTCGTTCGTGCCCTTCACGCTGGCGCTCGTCCTGGCCGGCATCGCCCTCGTGGCGACCCGGCGCCGCCGCACGGGCGAGCCCCGGGCGCGCCTCGTCTTCGACCTCATCGTGGCCGCGGCCTTCCTGGCTCTCGCGCTGCGGTCGGGGCGCCACGTCATGCTCTTCGGCATCGCCGCCGCGCCGCTGCTGGCCGCCGGCTGGTCGGCGCTGGGAGCTCGGGCCACCCCGCTCGTCCGCCGTGTCCGACCGACTCTGGCGCCCGAGCGACCCCACCGCCCGATCGACCCTCAGGGTCGTGATCTTGTGAACGCCCTCGTCCTCTTCGCCGTGTCCGCCGCGCTGGCCATCGGCGGCCTCGTGATGGTCGGCCCCGATGCACAGCGGAGGGCGACCGACGCGCGCTACCCCACGGGGCTCCTCTCCGCGCTCGACGAGGTCGTGGCCGCCGACCCCGACCAGCACCTCTTCAACGAGTACACCTGGGGCGGCTTCCTCATCGCGGCCCGGCCCGGTGTCCGCGTCTTCATCGACGGCCGCTCCGAGGTCTACGGCGACGCGCAGCTCGCCCGCTACGCCGAGATCGCTGACGGAGGCGCCGACGCCGCCGCCACGCTCGACGACCTCGGCGTCGACCTCGTGCTGGTAAAGGCCGACGCGCCGCTGCCAACCGCACTCCTCGAGTCCGGCGGGTGGCGGGAGCTGGAGCGTGACGTCGTCGGCGTGCTGCTCGCTCGAGCAGGAGCACGCCCGTGAGCCCGCGCGCGCGGCGCCTGGCCGGCCGGCTGGCCCTCGTCCTTTCCGGCGCCTTCGCCCTGGCGCTGCTCGCGAACGCCCCCGCCGACGCCGAGTTCGGGTACGACGTGGACGCGTACATCGGCGCGGCCCGGGCCGTCATGGCCGGCGAATCACCGTATCCGGCTATCGAGCCTGGCGGCACCCTCACGCCGGGACCGTTCGGGCTCTATCCCTACCCGCCGGTGACGGCGCTCGCCTTCGTGCCGCTGGCACAGCTGCCCACGGATGTCGCGCATCTTGTGTGGTTCGGGATCCTCATCGCGGTCGCCATCCTGGTGGGGTTCACGCTCGTTCGACCCCTGCCGCCGGAGCGACGGGACTGGGCGGCCGCCGCATACCTCGCGTACCTGCCGCTCCTCTCGGAGCTGCGCTTCGGCAACCTCAACCTCGTGACGCTGGCCGTCTGCCTGCTGGCCTGGCATCGGCGTGATCGGCCGGTCATCGCTGGCCTCTTATTCGCCGTCGCCATCGGCCTGAAGCTCCTGCCCCTGGCACTCGTCGGCTTCCTCCTGCTGGCCGGCCGCTGGCGAATCGTCGCGTGGGTCGCCGCCGCCTTCGCTATCGTGGGCGCTGTCAGCTGGCCGTGGCTGGGTGCCGAGTGGATCGAGTTCGTGGGCGTGCTGCGCGCCATCGGGGCGGGCATCCCGGCCTCGGGCTCGAACATCCTTCCCGACGCCATCGGTGCCACCCAGTTGCGGTACGCACTCCCCTTCACGGCCGTAGCCGTGGCCGTGCTGGCCGGTTGGGCCGTCCGTCGCGACCCCCGGCGCGAGCGGCTCGGGTTCGCGGTGGCGCTCGCCGGGGCACCGCTCCTGGCGACGTCGGTCTGGTTCATCTACCTGGTTCTGGCGCTGCCGGCGCTGCTCGCCTCCGACGGCGAGCGCCCGGCGCCGGCACCCGTCCGCCTCCCGCGCCCTGCCGGCCTTGGAGCCTGGCTGGCGATCGAGGCGCGCCTCGATCCGCTGCCCATGGTCGGGCTCGCCGTCGTCCTCGTCGGAGGGCTGATCCGGCTCTTCCGGCGCGCCGGCCCCGAGCCGCCGACATGAACCCCTATACTCGCGAAACGATGGAGACGGGCCCGCGATCCGAGCGCCGGCGTGCACGCTTCGAGGCGCTCTACGCGGAGGCCAAGCAGGCCCTCAGCTACGCGGCGAACCATGTTCGCGCCCTGACCGAGCGCGCCCGCGAGGTGCACGGCGAGGCGCACGGCGCCCTCGATCCGGCCGATCGCCTGGAACCCGACGAGGCCGACCTGGTCCACGAGCGGGCGGAGCTCCACCGCCTCGAGCTGGCCGTCCAGAGCCTCGAGCACGACTGGCTCTTCCTCGAGCGCGGCACGGCGGGATGGGCGACGCCGGCCGACGACGCCGGCCTCGGCCCGGAGCTCCAGATGCGCGTCCTCGAGGCACAGGAGGCGGAACGCGCGCGGCTCTCGCAGGAGCTCCACGACGGCCCCGCCCAGGCCCTGGCCAACGCGGCCTTTCTCGTCGACATCATCGATCGCACCATGGACCACGACACGGAGGCCGCTCGCGACGAGCTGCGCTCGTTGCGCGGCATCCTGCAGCACGAGCTCGACGAGATGCGCGGCTTCGTCAACCAGCTGCGGCCGCCTCTCCTCGACCAGCTCGGCCTCGACGGCGCCGTCCGCGACGCCGCGGCGCAGGTCGCGGCGGGTGGCCAGGTGCACGTCGAAACGGATCTCCAGGCGCCGGACGACATGCTCAACGAGGCACAGCAGACGGTCGCCCTGCGCATCGCCCAGGAGGCGCTGCGCAATGTCCACAAGCACGCCGGGGCGACGAAGGTCCACGTGAGCACGCGCCTCGAGCCGGCCGGACCCGGCGCCGCCGGCACGTCCTGGGTCCTCCGGGTGGAGGACGATGGGCGCGGCTTCGACGAGGCCGAGGCGCGGGTCGGCACGGGCCGGCGCCGCTTCGGCCTGCGCTTCATGCGCGACCGCGCCGTCGCCGTCGGCGCCGACCTGGCCGTCGAGACTCGTCCGGCGACGGGGACGACCGTACGCCTTACCATGCGCACACTCGAAGGGAGAAGCTCATGACGGACTACTCGGGCTCGGAGCGGCGGCGTGGGGGACCGGATCGGCGCAATCCGGAACTGCGACGGAAGATCCTCATCGTGGACGACCACGCCCTCTTCCGGGTCGGCATCCGCAACATCCTCGAGCGCGAGCCCGACTTCGAGATCATCGGCGAGGCCGAGGATCCGCGCGGCGCGTTCGACCTGGCGCAGCAGCACTCGCCGGACATCGTGCTCATGGATCTCTCCCTGCCCGCGCCAGGAGGCATCGAGGCGACCCAGCGCATCAAGCGCGAGGTGCCCAGCGCGGCCATCATCTGCCTCGCGGTCACCGAGGACGAGGACCAGCTCTTCGACGCCATCCGCGCCGGGGCGGCCGCCTTCATCCTCAAGGACGTCGGCCCCGACGACCTGGTCACGATCATCCGTCGTGTCGGCGCGGGCGAGTACCTCATCAACGACAAGGTCTTCGCCAGGCCGTCGGTGGCCAGCCGCGTCCTCAAGGAGTTCCGCGAGCTGGCCGTCTTCGGCCAGGAGGCGGCGCCCATCTTCGCCCCGCTCTCGCCGCGCGAGGTCGAGATCCTCGACAACATCGCGCAGGGCATGACCAACAAGCAGGTCGCCTACGCCCTGACCATCAGCGAGCAGACGGTCAAGAACCACATGAGCTCGATCCTCCGCAAGCTCTCGGTGAACGACCGGACGCAGGCCGTGGTCTACGCCATGAAGCAGGGCTGGATCCGCATCCCGGAGGATTGATGGCGGCCCATGCGCACACCGCGGCCGAGCTTGCCCGCGAGGCCGCCGAGGAGGTCGCGCGCCTCGAGCAGGAGCTCGCGGAGATCGACCTGCTCATCCAGCAGGCCCGCAATGAGTCGAGCCGGCACGAGGCCAAGCGAACCCAATCGCAGGAGCGCATGGCGCAGCTGTCCGGCGGCCAGTCGTCGCCCGAGGAGCTGATCGAGGCGACGAATCAACTTGTGACGGCGACCCGGCGGGCCTCGCTGATGGAGACGCAGATCGACGTGCTGGAAGGCAAGCAGCGCGTGCTGGTCCGCTTCCGCGACCGGCTGCAGCACTACGCCGACGCGCTCGCCGCCCTGCCCGCGGGCGCCTTGACGACCGGAGCCGCCGAGGTCGAGGAGGGGGCTCCTTCCTTCTCGCGCGCGATCCTCGACGCCCAGGAGGTGCTCCGCCGCGACATCTCGCGGGCGATGCACGATGGCCCGGCCCAGAGCCTCACGAACATCGCCCTCCAGGCGCAGATCGTGGAGCGGCTGATCGTGCGCGACCCGGAGCGCGCCGCGCGCGAGGTGCACGAGCTGGTGGCCATGGTCCAGCACACGCTGGAGGCCACGAAGACGTTCATCTTCGACGTCCGGCCGATGGTCCTCGATGACCTGGGGATCGTGCCCACGCTGCGGCGCGCGGCCCGCGATCGCGGCCGGGTGGCGCAGATACCGGTCGAGTTCGACTCGGTCGGCCAGGACCGGCGGCTCGGCTCGGACCTCGAGAGCGGCCTCTTCCGGGTCATCGACGACGCCATCGCCGGCTTCCTCTCGACGACGCCGGCGCGCGTGGCCGTGCGCCTCGACTGGGGCGACACGTCATTGCGCGCCGCCGTGCGCGGCGTGCGCAACGAGGAGACGCTGCTGGCCATGCCGCCCGGCGTGACGGGCGCGCCCGAGCCGGACCACCGGCGCGCCGCCCTGGGGCGCGCCGCCCAGGGCAAGGACCTGCCGCCGGCACTCGCGGCGATGATCCGGGAGCGCGGCGCGGAGGCGGACGCGACGGCCGCCGCGGCCGCCGAGGCCGTCGCCCGCGCCGGCGAGCTGCCGGCGGGAACCTGGAAGGCCGTGGGGCAGCGGGCCCATGCGGCGGGCATCTCCGTGGCGCTCTCCGAGGATGGCGCCGAGCTTGCCGCCGAGGCCGCGTACCCAGCCTGACCCGCCGCGCCGGTGCGCCGCCGCACTGGGCCGAACGGCGTGTCCCCCTGACCAAAGTGCCCCTATCGTCGTGACCGCGCCCGGACCTATCGTTGCCGACAACGCTCGGGCTGGTCCGAGCAACACAACGGGAGGTCGCCACATGTCAATCCTGCCGCTCAAGTGGCTCCGCCACGAGGAGGGCCAGGGCCTGGCCGAATACGCCCTCATCCTCGCGCTGATCGCCATCGTGGCCATCATCGCCCTGCTCTTCCTGGGCACGCAGATCAGCTCGATTCTGTCGACCATCGGCAACGCTGTCTGATCCGGAGCGGCCGTCGTCGGTTGACGCGGCCGCCTCCTTCACCTATGGTCCTGCTCCCGGGCCCGCTCCAGCAGCGGCCGACGAGCCCGGCGCCCGTCCGTGGCGGACGGAGCTTCGACGGAAAGGAGGTAATCCCTACATGACGCTCATCCGGAACTGGCTCGCATCCCTGACCCATCGCGAAGAGGGCCAGGGCCTCGCCGAGTACGCCCTCATCCTCGCCCTCATCGCGATCGTGGCCATCATCGCCCTGCTCTTCCTGGGCACGCAGATCAGCACGATCCTCTCGACCATCGGCAACGCGCTGTAGTCGCGCGCCCTGACCTCACAGCGAACGCCGGCCCGACGGCCGGCGTTCGCGATTCCCGGTGTTTCGCGACAACGGACACGCCACGCCCGGGCCCTGCTGCACTTGACGGCGATGCCGACTCGGGCTACGTTGCCGCCCCCGGCACGTCCGCGCGCCCTGGCGAGCCGGGGATGCGGGCAGTACCGCTTTCCTATTGGATGGGTTCGGGGCCTGCATCATCCTCGCGCGGAGACCCGTCCCGCGGGGGCGGAGAACGGAGGAAAGGAGGTGATTCCCTACATGATGCTCATCCACAGCTTCCTTGTGTCCCTGTTCCATCGTGAAGAGGGCCAGGGCCTGGCCGAGTACGCTCTCATCCTCGCCCTCATCGCGATCGTGGCCATCATCGCGCTGCTCTTCCTGGGCACACAGATCAGCACGATCCTCTCGACCATCGGCAACGCGATCTAGCGCCAACCCTTGTGTCGCACCCGAGCGGTGTCGGACCGGGCGACCGGTCCGACACCGCTCTCGATTTTCACCGACCATACCGGTCTTCACCACGGTCCTAGCCCTTTTGTACGGTGGCCGCGCCTCGGACCGGTGCTAGAGTGGTGCAAGCTGTCACACCGCGTGGGGAGTCCGAACCTTGAAACGATCGAACCGGCTGATCATCCTGATCGGCATCCTCCTGGCCGTCGTCGCGTTCGTCGGCGTCCTCATCCTGGGTTCCGGTGGGGGTGGCACCGGCGGCGGGGGGGCGACGCCTCCACCGACCGTCAAGGTCGTCACGTCCAAGGTCGACATCGCGCTGGGCACGGTCGTCTCGGCCGACATGCTCTCGACCAAGGATGAGAACTCCGACCTCGTGCCGGTGAACGCCGTGACCGAGCCGAAGAGCATCGTCGGCGTGCCGGTCCGCCAGACCGTCTACGCCGGCCAGGTCATGCAGACCTCGATGTTCTCCGCGGCCGGCGTTTCGTCCAGCGTGGAGATCCTCAAGAACCTCGAGCCGGGCTTCCGGGCCATGGCCGTCCAGGTGGACCAGGTGACCGGCGTCGGGACGATCATCCAGCCGGGTGACCGCGTCGACGTGGTCATCGCCTTCGAGGACACGGACGCCAAGTTCCCCGTCGTCGCCGAGGGACCGACCACGCGCGAGGGCGTGCCGCTCCAGGACGTTCGCAACTTCAAGGTAATCGACGACACCCTCAACAACACGTCCATCAAGGTGCTGGTCCAGAACTCCAAGGTCCTGGGCACGCTGCTGCCGCCCCCGCCCGAGCAGACCGGCCAGCAGGCGAGCCCGGCGCCCGAGTCGAGCAGCGGCGAGGTCGCCCTCACCGGGCAGCAGCAGATCGTCATCCTGCAGCTCACGGCGCAGCAGGTCGAGCTGGTCCGCTTCGCGCAGCTCGACGGGAACCTCTCCCTCGTGCTGCGGGCGACCGGCGACAAGGACGCGCCGCCCGACGTCACCACCGGCATCACCCTCTTCGAGCTCGTCGAGAAGTGGGGCGTCCTGCCGGGCAACCTCACCATCCAGGTACCGCCGCCACCGAAGTAGCACCGTCCCCCCTCGCCGGGGACCCTGACAGCAGGCCGTCGGGCGCGCGGACCGGACCGGACCGAGCGCCCACGGCACCTTCGGCGACCGGCCCGAACGGGTCGCGCGCCCCACCGATGAATCGGGCCCGGCCCGAAACGCAGACGGAAGCAGATGGCAGAGCGCATCCGAGTCCTCATCGTCGACGACATCCCGGAGACCCGCGAACACCTCACGAAGCTGCTCGGATTCGAGAGCGACATCGAGGTCGTGGGCGCGGCCGCCTCCGGCGCCGAAGCGCTCGAGCTGGCGGCCAGCCTGCAGCCGGCGGTCGTGCTCATGGACATCAACATGCCGGGCATGGACGGCATCGCCACGGCGGAGCAGCTGTCGGCCCGCCTGCCGACCGCGTCCATCGTGATGATGAGCGTCCAGGGCGAGGCGGACTACCTCCGCCGCTCGATGCTGGCCGGGGCGCGGGAGTTCCTGGTCAAGCCCTTCAGCGCCGACGAGCTGGTGACGTCGATCCGCCAGGTCTTCCTGCGGGAGCAGGAGAAGCTGGGCCGCATCGCCGAGCGGCCGACCCCCGCCGGCCCGCACGCCGAGTCGAGGGCAGAGACGCACGAGGCCGGCAGGATCGTGACCATCTTCTCCCCGAAGGGCGGGGTCGGCCGCACGACGGTGGCCGTCAACCTCGGCGTGGCGGCTGCCGCCGACCTGGGCAAGCGCGTGTGCATCGTGGACGCGAGCTTCCAGTTCGGCGACGTGGGCGTGATGCTCAACATGAACCCCAAGAACAAGTCGATCGCCGACATCATCGCCGACGGCGTGGTGGACCTGGAGTCGCTCGAGTCGGTCATCGTCAACCACAGCTCCGGGGCGCGCGTGCTGCTCGCCCCGTCGAGCCCCGAGATGGCGGAGCTCATCACTTCGGGGGCCGTGAAGCAGATCCTCGAGGCGCTGCGCGCGACCCACGACCTGGTCATCGTCGATACCTGGCCGTGGTTCCACGAGACCACCCTCAACCTGCTCGATCTCTCCGACGAGATCGTCGTGCTCATGACGCTCGAGATCACCAACATCAAGAACGTCCGCCTCTTCCTCGAGGTCGCCGAACAGCTCGGCTACGCGAGCGACAAGGTCCGGCTGGTGCTCAACCGCGCCGACGCGGCGCTCGGCATCCGGGTCTCGGACGTCGAGCACTCCATCGGCCGGAGGATCGACGAGACCATCGTGAGCGACGGCCGCAGCGTGGTTTACGCTCTCAATCGCGGCGTGCCGTTCGTGATCAGCAACCGGGATGCCCAGGTCAGCCAGGACATCCTTCGACTCGCGCGCAAGCTGACCGCCGAGTCGGACGGGTTCGCGTCACGGGATGCGAAGCCGGCCCAGAAGAAGTCTTTGTTCGCGCGGCGGTAGGATGACCGTGCAACGGCCCGCGAGGGCGGAAGGGGAAGTCAACCGATGTCGCTGCTGAAGCGGATCGAAAGTGCTCGGCCCGGGGCCGGGCCGGAAGCGCCCGTCGCGCCCGGGGCACCGGCCGCCGGGGGGCCCGGCGGGTCACTCCCGGCGACGCCGTCGCGGATGCTCTCACAGGCGCCCGTGCGCGAGTCGTTCCGCGACGTCAAGTTCCGCATCCAGAACCGGGTCATCCAGGACCTGGACCCCAAGCTCGACCTGTCCAACCAGGTCGAGGTGCGGCGCCAGATCGAGGAGATCTTCGGTCGCGTCATCGACGAGGAGGGCCTGGCCCTCACGCGCGCCGAGCGCGTGCGCATGCTCGAGCAGATCACGGACGAGATCATCGGTCTCGGCCCGCTGGAGCCGCTCCTGCGCGACGAGAGCATCACCGAGGTGATGGTCAACGGCCCGCGCCAGGTCTACATCGAGCGCTCGGGCAAGCTTGAGCTGACCAACGTCGTCTTCCAGAACGACGACCACGTGATGCGCATCATCGACCGCATCATCGCGCCCATCGGCCGTCGCGTGGACGAGTCGAGCCCGATGGTGGACGCCCGCCTCACCGACGGCTCCCGCGTCAACGCCATCATCCCGCCGCTGTCCCTCGTCGGTCCCGTCATCACGGTCCGGAAGTTCTCCGCCTCCCCCTTCACGGTGGACGACCTGATCCGCTTCGGGACCGCGACGCCGGAGATGTTCGACTTCCTCAAGGCCTGCGTCGAGGCGCGCCTCAACGTCTTCGTCTCGGGCGGCACCGGCTCGGGCAAGACGACGACGCTCAACGTGCTCTCCTCGTTCATCCCCAACGACGAGCGCATCGTGACCATCGAGGACGCCGCCGAGCTGCAGCTCCGCCAGGAGCACGTGGTCACCCTGGAGTCCCGTCCGCCGAACATCGAGGGCAAGGGCGCCATCCCCATCCGGGAGCTCGTGCGCAACTCGCTGCGCATGCGGCCCGACCGGGTCATCGTCGGCGAGTGCCGTGGGGGCGAGGCACTGGACATGCTGCAGGCCATGAACACCGGCCACGACGGCTCCATGTCCACCGGCCACGCCAACAGCCCGCGCGACATGCTCTCGCGCCTCGAGACGATGGTGCTGATGGCCGGAGTGGACCTCCCGCTGCGGGCCATCCGCGAGCAGATCGCCTCAGCCGTGGACCTCATCGTGCACCAGTCCCGCCTCAAGGACGGGACCCGCAAGGTCACCCACATCACCGAGGTCCAGGGCATGGAGGGCGACGTCATCGTCATGCAGGACGTCTTCGTCTTCGAGCAGACGGGCGTCCTTGACGGCAAGATCGAGGGTCGCCTCAAGCCGACCGGCATCCGGCCCAAGTTCGTCGAGAAGTTCGAGGTGATGGGCATCCATCTGCCGCCGGGCCTCTTCGGCTTCACCTACTAGCGGACGCGAAAGGAGGTCGCCGTGGGATCACTGACCCTCATCGTCGCGGCCGCCGCCGGACTGGCCATCCTGCTCATCTTCCTGGGCATCGCCGCGGGTGGACGGGGCTCCGGCCTGACCTCGCGCCTCGAGCGCTACGCCGCAGGCCCCAAGGCGGAGGCCGAGAAGAAGGCCAGCCAGGGACCCATCAGCGACCTGCTCGCCAACAGCGCCGCGCTGGCCAACCTCAACAGGGCGGTCGAGCAGCGCGACTTCGGTACGAACATCCAGCGCGAGCTGGCCCGTGCCGACCTGCGCCTCAAGGTCTCCGAATACCTCATGATCTGGGCCGGCCTCACCGCCGGGGTCCCGGCCGCGATGTTCATCGCGAGCCCGATCCTGCCCACGCTGGGCAACCCCATCGCGCTCGTCGTCGGCGGCATCGTCGGCTTCTTCCTGCCGCGCCTCTGGGTCGGCCACCGCAAGGGAGCGCGCCTGAAGGCCTTCAACTCCCGGCTGTCCGACACGATCATGCTCATCGCCAACGCGCTGCGCGCGGGCTCCTCCTTCCTGCAGGCCATCGAGATGGTCGTGCGCGAGACGCAGCCGCCCGTCTCGACCGAGTTCGGCCGGGTCATCCGCGAGGTGAACCTCGGCCTGCCCTTCGACGACGCCCTGGCCAACATGGTGCGCCGCGTCCGCTCGGACGACCTGGAGCTGATGGCCACGGCCATCACCATCCAGCACCAGGTCGGCGGCAACCTGGCCGAGATCCTCGACTCGATCGCCTACACCATCCGCGAGCGGGTGCGCATCAAGGGCGAGATCAAGACCCTCACCGCGCAGCAGCGCATGTCGGGCTACGTGGTGGGCTTCCTGCCCATCGGCCTGGCCGGCTCCCTCTTCGTCATCGCCCCCGGCTTCATGGACCCGATGTTCCTGAAGCCGCCGGATGTGCTCGGGCTCCCGCTGGGCCTGGTCATCCTCTTCTTCGGTGGCTTCTTCATGTTCCTCGGCTTCATGGCCATCCGCAAGATCGTGGACATCGAGGTCTAGACGATGGCCCTTCCGCTGATCATCGCCGGCATCGCGGCGCTGGCGATCCTCTTCATCTTCTTCGGCCTGGCCGGCTCGCGGCCGGTCGATCCCGTCCAGGCCCGCCTCACGCAGCTCGGCTCGATGCAGGCCAGGACCCTCGAGGAGCTGGAGCTCCAGCAGCCGTTCTTCGAGCGCACGGTGCGTCCGCTCGCGCTGCGGCTCTCCGGGGCCGTGCAGCGGGTGACCAGCCCGCGCCAGACGAGCCGCACCGAGCGACGCCTGGCCCAGGCCGGCAACCCGGCGGACCTCAAGACGACCGACTTCCTGGGCCTCAAGGCGGTGGCCGCCATCGTGGCCGCCATCATCGCCTTCGTCCTGCTCGGCCTGCTGGGGAACAACGCCGTCTTCGGCGTGCTCATGGCCCTCGTCGGTGCCGTGGTCGGCTACCTCCTGCCCGAGTTCTGGCTGGGCCGTCGCATCAAGGCGCGCCGCAAGGCGATCCTGCTGGCCATCCCCGACACCCTCGACCTGCTGACCATCTCCGTCCGCGCCGGCCTTGGCTTCGACGCCGCGCTGGGCAAGGTCGTCGAGAAGACGGTCGGCCCGCTGTCCGACGAGTTCCGCCGCGGGCTGGCCGAGATCCGCGTGGGCAAGTCGCGCCGCGAGGCGCTGCGCGACATCGTCGCCCGAACCGAGGTCCCCGCCCTGGCCAACTTCATCGGCGCGATCATCCAGGCCGAGCAGCTGGGCGTCTCGATCAGCAAGGTGCTCCAGGTCCAGTCCGAGCAGCTGCGCATCGAGCGCCGCCAGCGGGCCGAGGAGATGGCCGCCAAGGCGCCCATCAAGATGCTCTTCCCGCTGGTCGGCTGCATCTTCCCGTCCCTGTTCATCGTCATCCTCGGGCCGGCCGTCATCCTCATCGTGCTCAACATCGGGAAGGCCCAATAGGATCACGTGCCGGGCCACCCCCTCGCGATCCGCAACACGACCCGTGACACGACCGTCGCGGGTCGTGTCACGTCCGCGGGCAACTTCTGGACGAGCTTCCGGGGCCTCATGGGGCGGGCGTCCATCGACCCCGACGAGGGCCTCTGGATGCCGGGCGTGACGAGCATCCACATGTTCTTCATGCGCTTCCCCATCGACTGCGCCTTCCTTGGCAGCGAGGCGCCCGACGGGACGCGTCCGGTGATCGCGGTGCGCCACCGCCTGCCGCCCTGGATCGGGCTGGTCTGGACCGTGCGTGGCGCGCGGGGCGTGCTGGAGCTGGCGCCGGGGACCCTGGAGCGCTCAGGGACGCAGGTCGGCGACCGGCTGGCGTTCGCCGCCGCCCGGCGGAGCGGCGAGTAGCGGTGCCAGGGCCCCGATCATGGCCACGAAGGGCAGGAACGGCTCGGGCAGCCAGCCGAGGAGCGGCAACAGGATCGCCCAGCGACGACCGCGGTCGGCGAGAAGCGCCGCGGGCAGGATGAGTGCCACGAGGTAGTGGACCCAGAGCAGCGGCGCGAGCAGGAGTGATGCCCCGACCGCCGTCACGAACGCCACGTCGCGGTCACGCCGAAGCCCGGCCAGCATGATGCCGAGGCCGGCCAGCGCGCCGCCGATGAACGCCAGTGTCGGCAGCGGCGGGGGCAGGCCGGCGGCCAGGGCCAGCGACCCGAAGTCCGCGTTGCGGGGCACGCCCTGCATCCCCGTCAGGTTCCGGACGACCACCAGGTAGTCGGTGTAGCCGGCGAGCCCGACGAAGGGCAGCGCCAGCGCCGCGAGGACGACGGCGGCTCCGAACGCCCAGGCGATCGGCCCCCAGCGGCGCCGCAGCGCCCACCAGGCGACGACGACGAGGAGCGGCGGCCGCAGCGCCAGGGCGGCGGCCACCGCGATCGAGCCGGACGGACGATCCAGAAAGCGCCAGGCGGCGGCGGTGAGGGCGAAGACGACGACGCTGACGTTGCCCAGGTTGACGTCAAGGAGGACGGGGTAGCTGGCGGCCGCGACGAGTAGCGATGTGCCGCGGATCCACGGGCGCACGGGCATGAGCGCGCAGCCCGCGGCGAGCGCGCCGACCCGCAGCGCGAACCAGCCGGCGGACACGAGGCTCCCCGGCAGGCCGGCGAATGGGGCGAGCAACACCGCGAGCCCCGGCGGATAGAGGTACAACTCGGCGGGCCCCGGTCGGAAGGGGCCGCCAAGCGTCTCAGGCTGATAGGGCGTGCCACCGGCGGCGACCCGTGCCGCCGCCCCGAGATAGGCGGCCAGGTCGTAGTCATGGCCGACGCTCTCGCGGAGCGCAGCCCAGGCTGCGACGAGGGCAGCCAGCCCGACCAACCCGAGGAGCGTGGCGATCGCGGCCTCGCGGCGTTGGGGCGTCGGCATCGAGGCGAAGGATACGCGCCGGGCAGGGCCGGATGAGCGGCCGCCATCGGGCGGTGGAGTGCCGGGAGAGCGGCACCGGTCAGGCTTCCCGCATGGCCGCGCTCCTCGACCTCCTGCTGCCCCCGACCTGCCCCGGTTGCGGGCAGGAAGGCACGCTCATCTGCACCGACTGTCGCCGGCACCTCTCGGCGCGCCTCGACGAGCCGCCCGGCGCCCCCATCGGCCTGCCCGGCGGCCTGCCGGACGGCGTCGCCCAACTCGAGTGGTGCGCGCCGTTCACGGGCCCTACGCGCGCCGCCCTCCACGAGTTGAAGTACGCCGCGAATCGGCGGCTGGCGCAGCCGCTCGGCGAGCTTCTGGCGGCACGCTGGCGGCGCGCCGGGGTCGGCGGTGAGCTGCTCGTGCCGGTTCCGGTCCACTCCGATCGACTGCGGCAGCGCGGCTACGACCAGGCGGTCCTGCTCGCCGAGGCCACAGGGGCCGCGCTCGGGCTGCCGGTCGTGCCGGCTCTCGGGCGCGGCCGCGCGACGACCGCCCAGCATGCGCTCGGCCGCGGCGCGCGCAGCGCCAACGTCGGTGCCGCGTTCGCCATCGAGCCTCGTGCCACGGCGGCGGTGCGCGGGCGCTGGGTGGTGCTGGTGGACGACGTGGTCACCACCGGCGCCACGCTGTCGGCCTGCGCGGGTGCGCTCCTCGGAGCCGGGGCTGAGGTCGTCTCGGGGCTCGCCGTCGCCCGCGAGCGATAGGTCCCACCGCACTGTCCGGGCGTAGAATCGGGCCAGGAGGCGTGCCTGTGCGAACCATCGTCAAGGGCAAGAACTTCGACGTCCCCGAGGCCGATCGCCGCTACACGGAGCAGAAGTTGCACCGCCTGGAGCGACTCCTCGATGATCGTTCCGACGCACTCGTCGAACTCTCCGTCGAGCGCCACAAGAGCATCGAGGACTCCCACATCGTGGAGGTCACGCTGGTCATCGACGGGCGCCCGCTGCGCGGCGTCGCCCGCGCTCCGAACCACCGCGCGGCCGTGGACACGGTCGTGGACAAGCTCGAGCGGCGGGCCGTGGATCACACCAAGAAGCCCCAGCGGCGGGTGCGGCCGGCGGAGGAGAAGGTCCTCCTGCGCGCGATCGCCGACGGGACCGCCGACCGCGAGCCTCCGCTGCCGAGGGTGGTCAAGATCAAGCGCTTCGCCATCGAGCCGATGTTCGAGGAGGACGCGGTCAGCCGCATGGAGGAGCTCGGCCACAGCTTCTTCGTCTTCGTCAACGCCGAGAACGAGCGCGTGGCCGTCCTCTACCGGCGCCGTGACGGCGACTACGGCCTCATCGAGCCGACCGTCGGCGGCGGGTACTCGGCGGGGCGCAGCTCGAACGACGGGACGGGCCCGCGGCGCTGAGCGCCCGCCGCGGACGCGGCGGGCACGACCGGCATCAGGGCGGCGCGCCAGGGGGGCGCCCCATGGGGGCCGGGCGCCATCGCCCCCAGGCATAGGAAACGACCTAATGGGCCGATAGGCGACCTCACGGCCCCCTCGACCGCCCGATCCATCGCTCACCGTCATCGAACCGACGCCAAAGCGGGCGGGGCGACTCCCGCGGCGGTCGTTACCTCGATTCCTATCACTCCCGGCGATCGAACCGACGCCGGAAGCGAATCCGACGGGCCGGCGTTGTTGGTGGCGCACCAAACCGCACGAATCCAGTCGCCGACGGGGCCCTCAGCGGCCGCGTTCATCCAGAGGGCCCCGCGCCACGCTCGCTCGACCTCCGGCAGGGCGCTCCGATGTCCGGCAAGGGGCGTTTTGGTGTTCACGGAGCAACAAGCAGCTCGGGGCCGGCGAGCTGGAGCGTCCAGACCGGTGAATGGGGACCGGCGGGTCGGGCCACGCCAGCGCCGCCCGGGCGCCTCCGGGCGGCACCTCGGCTACCATCCGCCGATGATCCCCGACCCCCTGGCGGCCCTGGGCGGCCGTCGCATCGGCGCGCACCTGCCGCTCGGCGGGGGCATGGTCAAGGCAGCGCAGCGGGCGCGGGAGATCGGCGCCACGGCCATCCAGGTCTTCGCCGACAACCCCACGGCCTGGCGCCGCCGGAGCGAGCCACCGGCCGAGCTGGACGCGTTCCGGGCCCGCCTCGCCGCGCTCGACATCACGCCGCTGGCCACGCACGCCGCCTACCTGGTCAATCTCGCCGGCCCCGACGTGACGTTCTGGGAGCGTTCGATCGGCGTCCTGGCCGCCGAGCTGCGCATGGGCGCCCGCTACGGGGCGGCGTTCGTCAACGTGCACATCGGCTCGCACCGCGGGACAGGCCTCGAGGAGGGCCGGCGGCGCCTCGCGGCCGGGCTTCGCCGCGTCCTCGATGAGGCGCCCGGGGGGGTCGGTGCGCCGCTGCTGGTGCTGGAGAACTCGGCCGGTGGCGGGGACGGCATGGGTGCGACGGTCGACGAGCTGGAGGCGATCCTGGAGGCCGTCGCGGTCGCCGGCGCCGACGCGGAGCGCGTCGCCTTCTGCCTCGACACCGCGCACCTCTGGGGGGCCGGCCACGAGATCAGCCGCCCGGAGGTCCTCGACGCCCTCCTCGAGGAGTTCGACCGACGCCTCACCGCACGACGCCTGGCCATGATCCACCTCAACGACTCCAAGGCCGCCTGCGGCTCGCATCTCGACCGCCACCAGCACATCGGCGGGGGCAACATCGGCCCCCACGGACTCCGCCACCTGCTGGGCCACCCGCGCCTGGCCGGCGTCCCGTTCTTCCTCGAGACGCCAGGCATGGAAGACGGCTACGACGCGCTGAACATGGAGCGCGTCCGATCCCTCCTCGCAGGCGAGCCGCTGCCCGACCTGGCACCCACGGCGCTGAACCTCAAGGGCAGTCGCGCCCGCGCCGCGCCCGCCGGGGGCGGCTGAGCCAAGGCCCCGGTGGCGCGCGGCACCGTGGCAGGCCGCTGCGGTGCGGTCCTGTGAGGACCGCTGAGGCCCGAAGTCCGGGGCCCACGGTACGAAGGGCCTATATCGAGCCGGAGCCGCCCCTCGGATGATTCCCGCATCGGGAACCCTTCACGCTGAGGTCAGGCAGGCCAGCAGATGAGTGTCCAGAACGGCCGCGCCTTCAACGAGTGGCTGCGCTCGCAGCTCAAGGCCAAGAAGATGTCCCAGCGCCAGCTGGCGCAGCAGTCGGGCGTCGATCACTCGACCATCTCACGACTGATCCGCGGCGACCGCACCCCCTCGCTGGGCACAGCCACGAAGCTCGCCCGCGGCCTGCGCGAGATCCACGATGAGGCGGACACGCCGCAGTACTTCGGCCTCGTCGCCTCCACCGCCACGAACCCCACCGCGCGCGTCGAGTACTCACTGCGCGCCGACGAGTACCTGAGCGAGGCGCAGGTTCGCCAGGTCATGGAGTACTACCTCGCCGTGCGCATGCGCCGCCTGGCGGCGCGGCCCATGTCCGGCGCCGCCGCCCGGCCGGGCGCCACACCCCTGGTGCGCTTCCCGAAGCGCAACTAGAGCTCATCCGACCCGCGTCACCGCCGGGTCTCGGGGAAACGGTCGAACGCCGGTCACTGGGGACCGGCGTTCGGCTTTTCTCTGGCCCGGCGCCGATCGGCGTCGGCGGCCGGCGGGGCTTCCCTCAGGCGCCCGCGCCCTCGGAACGCGGCTCGGTCCCCCGCAGCCCCTTGGTCTTCGGCGAGAGCACGTAGGCGATGCCGCCCAGGACGATGATCGACAGGACGCTGATGGCGCGGTCCACGAGGGCGATCGCGGTCGCCTCGGTCAGCGGCACGCCGTAGATCCCGGTCAGGATGCCCACGATGCCCGCCTCCACGATGCCCAGGCCGCCCGGCGTGAGGGGTACCGCGGTCAGGAGTGAGGCCGCCAGGGCGACGAACATCGTGCCGCTCAGGCCGAGATGGAGGTCGCTGAAGCCGAGCGCCTGGATGACGAAGAAGAGGCGGAAGGCCTCGGTCGTCCAGACCAGCACGGTCACCATGCCGAGGAAGGGCACCTGCCTGGCGGGCAGCGCGAAGACGCCCTCCTCGAAGCGCTCGTAGAAGTCGCTCACGCGACCGGGCAGCGGCAGGCGGGCGATCAGCCGGCGCCCGAAATTGCGCAGCGTGAAGAGCCCCACCGCGAGCGCGATGACCACGACGACACCGAGGCCGAGGATGAACTGGACCGCCGGCGCCAGGCCGGAGCGAAAGCTCCAGAAGCCGGCGGCAAGGCCGAGGATGGCGATGGCGAAGAGGTCGAAGACGCGCTCGATGAAGACGGTCCCGAAGGTCCGGCTCAGCGAGGCCGCATAGTTGAGGCGCAGCAGCCAGGCGCGATAGACGTCGCCCAGCTTGGCCGGCACGAGGCAGTTGACCAGCCAACTGATGAAGATGATCTCGGTCGAGTCGCGCACCCGGATGGACATGCCGGTGCGGCGCAGGAGGAACGCCCAGCGATAGCCCCGCAGCGGGAACCCGAGGTAGTAGATGGCGAACCCGGCCAGCAACAACAGCGGGTTCGCGGCCAGGATCAGGCGCACGAGATCGTCGAGATGGAAGCCGGGCAGGCTGCGCAGGACCAGCGCGATGATGACGATGGGCAGCGCGATGGAGATGATCGTGCGCGGGTCCCGCAGCCGGCGGGCCAGCGAGATCTGTTCGCGCCGCACCTCCTCGCCGGCCCCTGCCTCGAGCAGGACCTCGAGCGGCGGCCCCTGGGAGGAGGGCGGCAACGGGTCGCTCACCGGGCGCTCGTGATGGGGCGGATGCGCCCGTTGCCGCGCGTGCGCTGCACGAGCTTCGCCAGTGGGGTCAGCGCCCGCGCCAGGTACGAGGCGCGGCCGGGGACGAGCGTCGCATCCGGCAGGGCCGCGCGCAGCTCGGCGGGGCCGTCGATCGGCCCGGCCAGGCGCGTGCAGGCGACGCCCACCTCCATCAGCGAGTGCGCGTCCGACACGGCCACGCCGGGTAGCCCGTGGTCGCGCGCGAAGGCTGCCGCTCGCTCGTTGACCGAGGCGGCGGGCACGCGCGCATTCCAGGTCTCGACGTAGTCCACGACCGCCACCACGTCCGCCAGCCGCTGCCCGGAGAGCCGGGCCATGCCCGAGACCCGGAAGCGGTCGAAGGGGTGCGGGATGCCGGCCAGGCCGCCCTGCTCATGGATGGCCGCGATCGTCTCCAGTGCCGAGAGGCCCGGCGGCACGGTGCGCTCGAGGTACAGGCCGATGACGTCGCCGTCGGTGCTGCGCACCTCCTCGCCCACGATGACGGTCAGGCCCTGGGGCGCCAGCTCCCGGGCGGCGAGAGCGCCCTCGATGCGCTCGTGGTCGGTGATCGCGAGATGGGTCAGGCCGCGTTGCCGCGCCAGGCGCACCAGGTCCTTCGGCCGGCTCAGCGAATCGAAGGAGGCCGAGCTGTGGCAGTGGAGATCCGCGAAGACCCCCCTGACGTCATCGCCAGGCATGGCCGGCGCGCGGTCAGATCCGCGGCACGAGCGACTTCTTGAAGAAGTCGAAGTGCTCGAGGGCGCGTCCCGTGCCCAGTGCGACGCAGTTCAGCGGATCCTCGGCCACGTGACAGGGCACGCCCGTGACCTGGGTGAGCAGCTTGTCGATGTTGCGCAGCAGCGCGCCGCCGCCGGACATGACCATGCCCTTGTCGATGATGTCGCTCGACAGCTCCGGCGGCGTCTGCTCGAGCACCTGGCGCACCGCGGCCACGATCTGCTGGAGCGGCTGCTCGAGCGCCTCGGTGACCTCCGAGCTGGTGAGCGAGATGGTGCGCGGCAGGCCGGCGATGAGGTCCCGCCCGCGCACCTCCATCTGGAGCTCGCGCTCCAGGGGCAGCGCGGCACCGATCTGGATCTTGACGTCCTCGGCGGTGCGCTCGCCGACCATGAGGTTGTACTTCTTGCGGATGTAGTTGGCGATCGCGTCGTCGAAGCGGTTGCCGCCCACGCGCAGCGAGGCGCTGACGACGATGCCGCCGAGGGCGATGACGGCGATCTCGCTCGTTCCGCCGCCGATGTCGATGATCATGTTTCCGGACGGCCCCGAGATGGGCACGTTGGCCCCGATGGCCGCCGCCAGCGGCTCCTCGATGAGGTACGCCTCTCGCGCGCCGGCCTTGAGGGCCGCGTCGCGCACGGCGCGCTTCTCCACCGATGTCACGCCTGAGGGGACGCTGATCATCACGTCCGGCTTCGTCATCCAGCGGCCGGCCTTCCTGATGAAGTAGCGCAGCATCGCCTCGGTGATGACGTAGTCGGCGATGACGCCGTCCTTCATGGGTCGGATGGCCGTGATGTTGCCCGGCGTGCGCCCGATCATCTCGCGCGCCTCTTCGCCCACGGCGATGATGTGGTTGTCGTCGCTGACCGCGACCACCGACGGTTCCTGGATGACCACGCCGCGGCCCTTGACGTAGACGAGGACGTTGGCCGTGCCGAGGTCGATGCCGATCTTCATGAGGTGGGGGGTGCCATCCCTTCCGCGGTGCCGGGCTCGGGCAGGCGCGTCACGCGCGCGCCGAGCTCCTGAAACTTGCGCTCGATGTTCTCATACCCCCGCCGGACGTGGTGCGCGCCGTGGATCGTGGTCGTCCCCTCGGCGGCCAGCGCGGCGAGGATGAGCGAGGCCCCGGCGCGCAGGTCGCCGATCTCGACGTCCGCGCCGTGGAGCCGGGCCGGACCGTGGATGGCGGCATGATGGGGGTCCGCCATCTCGACCGCAGCGCCCATGCGGGCCAGCTCGGCGAGCCATTCGAGGCGGTCCTCGAAGATCGTCTCGTGGACGCGGCTGGTCCCGCTGGCCTGGCTGAGCAGGACGCAGGTGGGCGGCTGGAGGTCGGTGGCCAGGCCGGGGTACGCGTCGGTGGCGATGTCCACTGCGCGGTAGGCGCCACTGCCGGGGGGCGCGCCGCGCACCTCGATCGTGTCGCGGCCACAGGCCACCGCCACGCCCACCTCCGCGAGCACGCCGAGGAAGGCGCCGAGGTGTTCGCACGGGGCGCCCTCCAGGGTCACCTCTCCCCCGGTGATGGCGGCCGCGACCACGAACGTGCCGGCCTCGATGCGGTCGGGCAGGACGCGGTGCTCGGCACCGCGCAGGCGGCGCTGACCGCGCACGACGATCGTGTCCGGAGCGGCACGCTCGATGTCGGCGCCCATCTTGCGCAGGAAGGCGATCAGGTCGTCCACCTCCGGCTCCTGCGCCGCGGGCCGGATGTGGGTGGTGCCCTCGGCCAGCGTGGCCGCGAGGATGGCGTTTTCGGTGCCCATCACGGTCACCGTGGGAAAGACGACTTCACCGCCGCGCAATCGCCCGGGCGCCCGGGCGAAGTAGTAGCCGTTGCGGTAGTCGATCTGGGCGCCCAGCGCGCGCATCGCCTCCACGTGGAGGTTGACCGGCCGCCGCCCGATGCGATCGCCGCCGGGGTTGCTGATGATGACCCGCCCGAAGCGCGCCAGGAGCGGCCCCAGCAGGATGAAGCTGGCGCGCATCCTCGCCGCCGCCTCGAGCGGCACGAAGAGCCAGTCCACGTCGCCCGAGGCGATCTCGTAGACGTTCGCCTCGGGGTGGTCGACGACGACCCCGAGGTCGCGCAGCGTCTCGGCCATCACGCGCACGTCCTCGATCTCGGGCACGTTGGTGAGCCGGCAGCGCTCCCCGGTCAGCGTGGCCGCGGCGAGCAGCTTGAGGGCGGCGTTCTTGGAGCCGCTGACGGCCAACCGGCCGTGCAGCGGGCGGCCGCCCTCGACGCGGAAGATCTCGCGCGGGACCGCCGGCGGCGTGAATTCCCAGTGGAACGGGCGAGCGTCGGCCACCAGATCAGCCGCGCTGCCGCGGACCCTCCCGGTGGCGGCGCTCGGCGACGCGGATCCGCAGCAGGGCCCGCTGGAGCTGGGCGCGCGCCATCGACAGGTCGGCGGGTTCCACGAAGCCGGCCTCGAGGGCCCGCTCCGCCTCGGCCCGGGCGGCGTGCGCTTTCTGCAGGTCGATCTCGGAGGCCATGTCGGCCGTCTCGGCCATCACCACGACCTTGTCCGGGCGCACCTGGAGGAACCCGCCGGCGATGGCGAAGTACTCCTCGCGGCCGTCCTTGCGGATGCGCAACTCGCCGTAGCCGAGCGTGGTCAGGAGTGGCGCGTGGTGAGGCAGGATGCCCAGCTCGCCCTCCACGCCGGGGCAGACGACGCTATCCACGTCGTCCGAGTAGGCGAGCTTCTCCGGCGTCACGATCTCCAGGCGCAGCGTCATGCGGCGCCCCTCCACCTGCGAGCGGTCATCGGACCAGCGCTCATGCGCCCAGCTTGGCCGCGTTCTCGCGGACGTCCGCGATCGTGCCGGCGAGGAAGAAGGCCTGCTCGGGCAGGTCGTCCGCCCGGCCGTCGAGGATCTCCTTGAACGAGGCCACCGTGTCCCTGATCGAGACGTACTGGCCGGGGCGGCCGGTGAAGACCTCGGCCACGAAGAACGGCTGGCTCATGAAGCGCTGCAGGCGCCGCGCCCGGCCGACTGTCAGCTTGTCCTCCTCGGACAGCTCGTCGATGCCCAGGATGGCGATGATGTCCTGCAGGTCGCGGTAGCGCTGCAGCACGCGCTGGGTCTCGCGGGCCACGTCGTAGTGCTCCTGGCCCACGATGAGCGGGTCGAGCACGCGCGAGGTCGAGGTGAGCGGGTCGACGGCCGGGTAGATACCCAGCTCGGCGATGCCGCGCTCCAGGCGGATGGTCGAATCGAGGTGCGCGAAGGTCGTCGCGGGGGCCGGGTCGGTGTAGTCGTCGGCCGGCACGAAGACGGCCTGCAGCGACGTGATGGAGCCCTTCTTGGTGGACGTGATGCGCTCCTGGAGCGCGGCCATCTCCGTGGCCAGGTTGGGCTGGTAGCCGACCGCGGAGGGCATGCGCCCGAGGAGCGCGGAAACCTCGGAGCCCGCCTGCGTGAAGCGGAAGATGTTGTCGATGAAGAGGAGGATGTCGCGGCCCTCTTCGTCGCGGAAGTACTCCGCCATGGTGAGCGCCGTGAGGCCGACGCGCAGGCGCGCCCCGGGCGGCTCGTTCATCTGCCCGAAGACGAAGGCGGTCTTGGCGATGACGCCCGACTCGGTCATCTCGTGGAGGAGATCGTTGCCCTCGCGCGAGCGCTCGCCCACGCCGGCGAAGACGGAGTAGCCCGAGTGCTCCTGGGCGACGTTGCGGATGAGCTCCTGGATGATGACCGTCTTGCCCGTGCCGGCGCCACCGAAGATGGCGCACTTGCCGCCCTTCTTGAAGGGGCAGATGAGGTCGATGACCTTGAGGCCGGTCTCGAAGACCTCGTCGGCCGTGGTCTGCTGGTCGAAGGCCGGGGCGGAGCGATGGATGGGCAGCATGACCGAAGCGGCCACCGACCCCTTGCCGTCGATCGGCAGCCCGAGCACGTCGAAGACGCGTCCCAGCGTGACCTCGCCCACGGGCACCGTGATCGGCGCGCCCGTGTCGAGCACCGCGGCGCCGCGCGGCAGGCCGTCGGTCGTGGTCATGGCCACCGAGCGCACCCAGTTGTTGCCGAGGTGCTGCTGCACCTCGCACACGAGCGTCGAGCCGTCGGGCCGGCTGACCTCGATGGCGTTGTAGATGGCCGGCAGCATGCCGGCGGGGAACTCGACGTCCACCACCGGGCCGGTGATCTGGATCACCCTGCCGGTCGCGGTCGGGGTTGCGGTCGCCATCGTCGTTCTCGTTGCCTCCTGGGGGCCTAGCGCGCGCGCGCGCCGGTCGCGATCTCGATCATCTCGCGGGTGATGTTGGTCTGACGGACCTTGTTGTACGAGAGCGTCAGGTCGTCGATGAGGTCTTCGGCGTTCTCGGTCGCACTCTTCATGGCGACCATGCGGCTGGACTCCTCGCTGGCCTTGCTCTCCAGCACCGCCTGGAAGAGGCGGGTGGCGACGTAGCGCGGCAGCAGCTGGCGCAGCACCTCGCCGGGGTTGGGCTCGAAGATGAACTGGCGGCCCGGGATGCCGGCCGTGTCCGCAGCCGGCTCGACGGGCAGCAGCCGGTCCAGCTGCGGCCGCTGGGCCAGCGTGGAGATGAAGACGCTGTGGATGATGTCCACGCGCCCCACGCGACCGGCGAGGTACTCGTCCACGATCAGGCGGGCCAGCGGCGTGACGTCGCTGAAGGCGGGCCGATCGCCGAAGCCGCTGAAGTGGGCGAGGATCGGGACACGGGAGCGGCGCATGGCGTCGCGGCCCTTGCGTCCGACCGTGACGAGCGCCATGTCGCCGGGATGCTCGGTGATCTCCTTGGCCGCGAAGCGGATGGTGTTGGAGTTGAGCGGGCCGGCCAATCCGCGATCCGTGGTGACGAGCACGATGAGCCGCTTACCGCCCTCGCGGCGCGCCAGCAGGGGGTGGTCCTCCGCGCCGAGCACGCTGGCCAGGTCGGCGAGCACCTCGTCGATCTTCTCGCTGTAGGGGCGGGCGGAGAGCGTCGCGTCCTGGGCGCGCTTGAGCTTGGAGGCGGCCACGAACTGCATGGCGCGCGTGATCTGCTTGATGTTGCGGACCGCGCCGATGCGGCGCCGGATCTCACGCTGGCTGGGCACGTCCGCCTCGCTCGCCTGGTCCCGACCGACCGCTAGGCCAGGAAGCCGGGCCGGAAGGCGGCCACGGCCTCGTCGAGCCCGGCCGCGATCTCGTCGCTGAGGGCGCCGGAGGCAGCGAGCTGGGCCAGGATCGTCGCTCGCTCGCTCTCGAGGAAGCGGTAGAAGCCGCTCTCGAACTCCTTCACGCGCGGCGTGGGGATGTCGTCCAACTGACCTCGCGAGGCGACGTACAGGATGGCCACCATCTTCTCCACCGGCAGCGGCTGGTATTGCGGCTGCTTGATGACCTCCGAGAGCTTTTCGCCGCGCGTCAGCTGGTCTCGGGTGGCCTTGTCCAGGTCGCTGGCGAACTGGGCGAAGGCGGCCAGGGCGCGGTACTGCGCCAGGTCGAGCTTGAGCGGGCCGGCGACTTTCTTCATGCCCTTCGTCTGCGCCGCCGAGCCGACGCGCGAGACGGAGGTGCCGATGTTCAGCGCGGGCCGCTGGCCCGCGTTGAAGAGGTCGGTCTCGAGGAAGATCTGGCCATCGGTGATGGAGATGACGTTGGTCGAGATGTAGCCGGAGATGTCGCCGGCCTGCGTCTCGATGATGGGCAGCGCCGTCAGGGAACCGCCGCCGTTCTCCTCGTTGAGGCGCGCGGCGCGTTCGAGGAGGCGGCTGTGGAGGTAGAAGACGTCTCCGGGGTAGGCCTCGCGGCCGGGCGGGCGACGCAGCAGGAGCGCCATCTCGCGGTAGGCCCAGGCATGCTTGGAGAGGTCGTCGTAGACGCACAGGGCGTCCTTGATCAGCGTGCCGTCGAGCTGGACGCCCTCCTCCATGACCTCCTCGCCCATGGC
>Ga0209321_10000428_pt1 | contig 27062 bp, 16 predicted proteins | sample Rifsed16ft4_FD_184012 | JGI IMG/M metagenome (GOLD analysis project Ga0209321, IMG submission 184012) | Soil microbial communities from Rifle, Colorado, USA - sediment 16ft 4 - CSP-I_5_4 (version 2) | ecosystem: Environmental > Terrestrial > Deep subsurface > Rock core/Sediment | place: Rifle...
TCAAGGAGAGGTGTATATACTGTGACATTATACGGCAGGAGTTGTCTGACAGGAACCGTGTAATAATTGAAAACAGAGATTTTATCACCATATCACCATTTGCCCCAAGATTCCCCTTTGAGACATGGATACTGCCGAAGGCTCATGACTCGTCATTTGAAGATGCCCAGAAACATGAGGTTGAATTCCTTTCAGTTATATTAAAGGATACCCTTTTAAGGATGGGGAAGATACTCAATCACCCCCCTTATAATCTGGTAATCCACACATCTCCTCTTGCAGAACAGCACAATGAATACTACCACTGGCATATAGAGATAATGCCGAAGCTGACTCAGGTGGCAGGTTTTGAATGGGGGACAGGATTTTACATAAATCCTACACCTCCTGAAACAGCAGCGAAATACCTGAAGGAGGCAGAGATATGATTTTTTGCCACAGACTTACACAGACTTTTTAAACCGTTTAAACTGTTTGATCTGTTTTATTTTAGTCAGCGAAAGTCAGTGGCTAAATATGAGAATTTATGAAAATCTTATTTGCATCTCCTGAGATGGTCCCTTTTGCAAAGACAGGCGGGCTTGCCGATGTATCAGGAGCATTACCAAAGGCGATTGAAAAACTTGGTGAGGATGTAACTGTTATAATGCCAAAATATCAGGCAGTAGATGAAAAAAAAAATACATTAGAAGATACAGGGAAAAAAATCAGTGTCCCCATCTCAAACAGGATTAAAGAGGCAAAGATATACAAAGGATACATTAATAGTCAACAGTCGGCAGTCGGCAGTCGGCAGTCAAAGATACCCATATATTTCATTGATAAGAAGGAATATTATGACAGACCATACCTATACGGGACACCCCAGGGGGATTATCCTGATAATGCAGAGAGATTTATATTTTTTTCAAGGGCTATCCTTGAAACATGCAAGACAATAGGGCTAAAGCCTGATGTCATTCACTGTAATGATTGGCAGACAGGCATGGTTCCTGTTTATCTAAAGACTATTTATAAAGATGACCCTTATTTAAAAGATACTGCAACCCTCTTTACTGTTCACAACCTCGGCTATCAGGGACTATTCTGGCATCTTGATATGCACCTTACAAATTTAGGGTGGGATATATTCAACCCTGAGGGAATTGAGTTCTATGGGAAGATGAATATACTAAAAGGCGGGCTTGTATATTCAGACATTATAACAACAGTCAGCAGGACCTATAGTCACGAGATACAGACAAAAGAGTATGGTTGTGGACTTGATGGGGTATTGAGAAAAAGAAAGGATGACCTCTATGGAGTCTTGAATGGCATTGACTATGAAGAGTGGAACCCTGCAACAGATAAATATATAGCAGCAAAATATTTAAAAGAAAACTTGTCAGGAAAATGGGAATGCAAGAAAGACCTTCTCAAAATATATGGATTAAAACCATCAAAGGAAATACCAGTCTTAAGCGTTATATCCCGTCTTGCTGACCAGAAGGGGTTTAACCTGGTAGCAGAGATTGTGAATGAATTAATGGAACTTGATATCCAGTTTGTCCTTCTCGGCACCGGAGAAGAGAAATATCACAAATTGTTTGAAGAGATTGGCAAGAAATATCCTTCAAAGGCAGGGATAAAAATAGGCTTTGATAATGCACTCGCTCATAAAATAGAGGCTGGGGCTGATATGTTTCTCATGCCTTCAAGATATGAGCCTTGTGGGCTTAATCAGCTATATAGCCTTAAGTATGGAACCATACCGATTGTGAGGGCAACAGGAGGGCTGAATGATACAGTTGAGAATTATAACCCTGTTACAAAAAATGGCAATGGTTTTAAATTTGCAGAGTATTCATCAACGGCACTCTTTTCTGCTATCAAAACTGCTATAGATTTTCACAAAAATAAAACACAGTGGAATAGAATAATGATGAATGCAATGGGTGAAGACTTTTCATGGAGCCACTCTGCAAGAGAGTATGTGGAACTTTACCGAAAAGTAATAAATAAAAGAACAAAAACCTAATTTTAACCACAGAGACGCAGAGGCACAGAGAGAGACAAAAGCAAAAAAGATTAAGGAGAAAGGGAGAAGATGGAGAAGAAAAAATAATTTTATTTTCTTAATTCTCCTTTCCTTTATTTCTCTCTATTGTTTTCCTCTGTGTCTCCGTGCCTCTGTGGCTAAATATTTTTATTTATATGAGGGCAGTCAAATCAAAATCCTATCGCAGGGGAAGAATAGCCGATATACAAAAGGTCGGTGGGGAAAATTGGCTTGAAATTTTAAGTGAAGTAAGCAGGATTGCCACACTGACATTAGAATTGGAGACAAGGCTTAATCTGATAGTTGAGTTGATTGCCAAACATACAGGGGCAGATGCATGCTCTATCCTACTAATGGATGAAGACAGAGAGAGTCTTATATTAAAAGCTACGAAGGGGCTGAATCCAATGGCAATCAATAAGGTCATCCTCAAGGTCGGAGAGGGCATCACAGGACTGACTGCAAAAGAGATGAAGGTAATTACCTCAAGGAATGCCTTAAATGACCCACGCTCTGTCTATTTTCCCGAAACAGGGGAGGAGAGATTTAAATCTGTCCTGTCAGTGCCGATTGTTGATGTAGATAGATGTATTGGGGTTATATATACCCAGACAATAAATGAAAAGGACTACACTGAAAATGACATAAAGTTTCTAACCACAATAGCAAATAACATTACATGGATGATAAAAAATGCCCAACTGTATGAGAAGGCAAGACAAAAGATATCAGAGTTATCCATCCTTTATGAGATAAGCATGGCAATGCAGACAACTATCAATCTTGATAAACTCCTGAGGATAATATTAAGCTGTATCACTGTTGGGGATGTATTTGGATTTAACATGGCAGCCCTCTTTCTTGTTAATGAGAAAACAAACACCTTGCAGGGGATGATGGGCCTTGGACCCGATACAGGTGAAGAAGCAAGGGAGATATGGAGCAAACTGCCAGAGATTACAAACCTCTTTCAATGGCTTACATCTCAGGACGATGTACTCGTAAAAAAAGAGTCCAATTTTAATAAATTCATCAAAAGCATAAGAATACCCCTCACCCATGATGGAGGTGTCCTTGCCTTGACTGTTCTGGAGAAAAAACCGTTCAATATAAAGGACGCAAGAAATGACCCAATGGTAAATAAGGAACTGTTAGAAAAGTCAGGTGTAAATAGTTTTGCCACAGTTCCCATTATCGCTAAAAATCAGGTACTTGGTGTTATAGTTGTAAACAATATCTATACAAATAAACCAATTGAAGATGAGGACCTTCAATCACTTGTAAGATTTACAGTTCATGCCGGATGGGCAATTGAAAATGCAAGGCTGTTTTCGCAGTTAAAGGAGGCAAATAAGGAGATTCTGATTGCCGAGCAGCAATTGATACAGTCAGAAAGGCTCTCGGCATTAGGACAGCTTGCAGCAGAGCTTGCACATGAAATAAAAAACCCTCTTGTTACAATTGGTGGATTTGCAAGGAGGCTATCAGAAAAGACTGGTTTTAACCATGAGGAGAAAAAATATATTGATATAATTATAAGCGAAGTTGAGAGGGTTGAAAAAATTTTAAAAGACATACTTAATTATTCAAGAGTTATAAAACCTACCTTCTCTGATTATAATATAAATACACTTATAGAGGAGGTATTGTCATCTTATGAGGGCATATTCAGTGAGAGCGGTATAGTGGTAAAAAGAGAATTATCTGACAACATTCATCCTTTACATATTGATACCTCTCAAATAAAACAGGTGCTCGTCAATATCCTCTATAACGCATCAGAATGTATGACAGGAAAGGGAGGGGCAATAACAATAAAGACTGAACTTCTTAGAAGGGAAGATGATGGGGTAACAATAAGTATCAGCGACACAGGGGGAGGAATACCACCTGAGATATTAGACAATATATTTAACCCCTTTTTTACAACTAAAAATCATGGGACAGGTCTTGGTTTATCCCTGAGCAAAAAAATAATTGAGAACCATGGTGGAACAATAGGTATAGACAACAAGATTGGTGAAGGCGCTACATTTATAATTAATCTACCCGCAAAACAGGATTCAAGGATTCAAGGGGTCAAGGGGTCAGGAGACTAATTTTTATTTACTCAAACCCTATACCCCTTGAATCTCCGAACCCTTAAGGAGGTTATCATGGACAAAAAGAAGATACTTGTAATTGATGATGAGGAAAATATAAGGATACTCTATAGTGAGGAGCTTCAGGATGAAGGATATGAAGTTATTGTAGCCTCAACCGCAGAGGAGGCAGACATAAAAATAAAAGAATCAAGCCCTGATTTGATTACCCTTGACATAAAAATGCCAGGAATGGATGGAATAGATTTCTTGAGAAAAGTAAGAGAACATGATAAAAATATACCTATAGTCATGTGTTCTGCATACAGCGACTATAAACAAGACTTCAGGGTATGGGCATCGGAGGCTTATGTGATAAAATCATCAGATATGGTTGAACTCAAGTCAATCATAAGAGAGATATTAAAAAAAAGGAAGGAGTAGGTAAATGGTATCATCACAATTTAAAACCATATTAATTCCTGTGGACAACTCTGAACATTCTAACTTTGCCATAGACATGGGAATCTCTCTTGCAAAGAAATTTGATTCCACACTAATAGGCAATCATGTATATGCCGCAAGGCTGCATGACCAGAGGTTCACACAGATGGAGAGCGGCCTCCCGCCTGAATATCAGGAGCCTCAGGAATTGAAAAGACAGAGAAATATACATGATTCACTAATAACAAAGGGACTTCAGATAATATCAGATTCATACCTTGATTATTTTGAAAAAAAATGCCGTGAGGCAGGTGTATTATTTGAGCGTAAGGCATTAGAAGGAAAGAACTATTCACAGATTGTAAAAGACATAAATGAGAATAACTACAATCTGGTAATAATGGGTTCCCTTGGACTTGGTGCATTAAAGAGGAGCGTCATAGGGAGTGTAACATCAAGGGTTGCAAGAAGGTCTAAAAGCAATATCCTCATTGTAAAAAAGCCCGTGGATTGGAATAGAAAGATTATTGTTGCTGTAGATGGAAGCCCTCAATCTTTTGCCGCTGTCAAAAACTGCGTTACCCTCTCAAAGATATTTAATATCCCCCTATTGGCGGTTGCTGTATTTGACCCCCAGTTCCATGTGGTGGCATTCAGGAGTATTGCCGGGGTTCTCTCAGAGGAGGCAGGAAAAATTTTCAGATTTAAGGAACAGGAGAAGCTCCATGATGAGATAATTGATAAAGGTCTTGAAAAGATTTATCAGGGACATTTAGACAATGCAAAAAAGATAGCAAGGGATGAAGGGCTTGAAATAAATACAGTCCTTTTATCAGGGAGGCCATTTGACAAGGTATTGGAGTATATAGAAAAGGAGAATCCCTCATTGGTGGCAGTCGGAAAGATAGGGTATCACACGGATAACGGGCTTGACCTCGGCTCAATGACAGAAAATCTCCTCTTTCAGTCACAATGCAACCTCCTCATTGTTACAGAGGGGCATAGGGTAAAAACAGTCAGCAGTCAGCAGTCAGCAGTCACCAGTAAAGAATTACCATGGACAGATGCGGCACTATCCCGTCTTGAGAGGGTGCCTCCCTTTGCAAGAAATATGGCAAAAAAGGCTGTCACAGGCTATGCTATAGAGAAAGGGTATAAGGAGATTACTGAAGAAGTTTTGTTAGAGGCAAGAGAAAGGATGGGGATGTAAAAAATGGATAATAGTAAATTTATCCCGAGATTAATATTCTGGGAGACAACCAAGGGATGCAACCTTAAATGTCTTCACTGCAGGGCGGTCCCTGAGATGATGACCTCAAAAGAGGATTTATCAACAGAAGAGGGATTTAAGCTGATAGACCAGATTGTAGAGTTCTCAAATCCGATACTCGTCCTCTCAGGCGGTGAACCTCTCTACAGGAGGGATATATTTGATTTGGCAACATACGGCATAAATAAGGGGCTGAGACTTTCACTCGCTACAAATGGGACACTGATAGACAGTAAAATGGCAGATAAGATACGGGATACAGGTTTTGCCCGTGTGGCAATAAGCCTTGACGGCGGGAATGCCGCCACGCATGATAAATTCAGGGCAATCCCCGGTTCATTTAATAAGGCAGTTGAGGGGATAAAAAATCTGATAGAAAGGGGTGTGTCTGCACAGATAAATACAACCATCGCAAAACATAACTATAAAGAACTGCCGGAAATCTTGGATTTGGCTTTAAAACTCGGTGTTGATGCACTCCATACATTCTTATTAGTTCCAGTGGGATGCGGTGTTGATATTGCCGAAGACCAGATGGTCAGTGCGGATGTCTATGAAGAGATACTCAACTGGTTTTATGACCAGTCAAAGCTTCACCCGATTGATTTAAAGGCTACATGCGCCCCTCATTATTTCAGGGTAAGGGCAGAGAGGATACTTAAGGAGAAAAAAGCAGGACTCAAACCGACACCATTTATACCACACGGCACAAGATTAAAGGCAGGTCATGTTGATAAGGTAACAATACCAAAATCAGGAGGGACGGTAAAGGCTTCTACACATGGGCTTTCTGCCATGACAAAGGGGTGTCTTGCAGGGACAGGGGTATGCTTTATCTCTCATAAAGGAGAGGTCTTCCCATGCGGCTATCTGCCTGCAAAGGCAGGAGATGTAAGAAAGGAACCGTTTAAGGACATCTGGCATTTCTCCAAGGTATTTGGCAATCTGAGAAACCCTGATTTACTTAAGGGTAAATGTGGTATATGCGAGTTTAAGCATATATGCCTCGGGTGCAGGGCAAGGGCATACAGTGCCACAGGCGACTATCTGGATGAAGAGCCATTTTGCTCATATAATCCTTCAGGTGAACAGAGTAAGGAAGAGGTTGAATCATCCCATACTGAGGCTGAGGGTGCTATGCCTGAATTTAGCCTGTCATGGAACGGTGATGCAAAGAGTATCATTGCAAAAATCCCATTCTTTATCAGGAAGACGGTGGTAAAGAATGTTGAGGACTACGCCAAAACTAACAATATCGCTAACATAACAGTTGATGTCGTTAAAAAGATAAGAGAGACCCAAAAGCCAACTTAGGATTTTGGGTAAAATCGCAAAGTCGCCTGAAAGACAAGGCCAGAGGCAATTTTGCGATGCAACCGTATATGACCAATACGGTGAGGAGCAAAATTGATAATAACGCAGTATTTCAGGATGAATCTGCGATTTTAAATTCCGCTAAAGCGGAATTTGAAGAGAGATGAAAGGAGGTGAAGCAAGATGAAGATAAAAAAGGTGGCAAGGGTATTAAAGGGTCTTTGCAAATGCAAAGGTTCATGCTAAAGAGACAGGTTAAGGAGTTGGGGAGTTAGGGATTAAAAACTCTTAAACTCCTCAACTCTCTAACTCCATAACTTATTTTATGGATAACAAAAAGCACCTCATAGATTTAGTCTGTAAGGGATATTGTAAGTTTTACAAAGAATCAAAAAATGAAGAACTCGCCTGCGAAGGATTCAGATTTTTTGAAAGACTACTTTCTTCCCCTGTAAATACTCCTGATAAAAAACCCCCACACCTATTCCTGCGAGAGTTAAACCGTTCTGAATGGGCATTGGTATCCGCTGGGAATAGGTGTGGGGGTGAATACGATTCTATCCTGATGAATATCCTCTGTAAAAAGTGTGATTTCTTGGTAGATGGCTGTGATTACAGGGATGAAAAATATCACAGCGAGGCGACACCATGCGGCGGTTTTATTTTATTGAATAAAATACTGGAAGAACAAAAAAATATTAGCCACAGATTTACACAGACAAACACAGACAAAAAAGATATTTTAAGAAGATTTTAGTCCGTGAAAGTCTGTGGCAAATTTTATGGATAGATTTTTAAGACTTTCCCCACATTGTTCTCTCAAGAGGCTTGAAAAACCCTGCATATACGATATAAAAAATGACGAACTATATGAGATAGATGATAAGGCGGAAGAGTTTATAAAGAGCTGTGACGGTATAAATCCCGTCACTATCAGAGGAGAGAATGGAGAATTTGTAGATTTCTGCCTTAAAGAAAACCTCCTCCAAATTGTGGAGAGACAGAAATCGCCAATCTTCAATCGTCAATCGTCAATTGTCAATCTTCAAGCCCCTATCCCATCCCTCCGTTATCTTGAGCTTCAACTCACAGCAAGATGCAACCTCTCATGCAGACACTGTTATCTCGGAAAGCCTAAAAATATTGAATTAATTTTTGATTTGGTTAAGAAAATCTTAAAAGAGTTTGAAAATATTCAGGGCTTAAGGCTTATAATATCAGGCGGCGAGCCAATGCTATATTCCAATTTCTGGGAGTTTAATAATATCCTTCCTGATTATAATTTTCGTAAGGTCTTACTGACAAGCGGATGGTTTCTCGGTAAAGAGGAGGCTCTTAAATTGAATGTCAATGAGGTTCAGGTGAGTCTTGATGGTCTTGAATATGGGCATGATACCTTAAGGGAGAAAGGGAGTTTTAAGAGGGCAATAACCGCCATGGAATCTGTAAGAGAGGCAGGGATTAACCTCTCTATAGCAACTATGGTTCATCCATACAATCTAAATGACTTTCCAAAGATGGCTGAACTGCTTAATAGTTACAATGTAAGGGAATGGGGCATAGATGTCCCCTTGCAAACAGGAAATCTTAAGTCCGCAAAGGATTTTGTAGTACCGCCTGAAAAGGGGGGCAAGTATATAAAATTTGCCTATGGGGGGAGTTATCACGGAGGCTCAGAAGGGTATATATGCGGTAGGCATATATGTACAATAATGCCAAACGGTAAAGTTTGCAAGTGCGGCTTTTATGAAGACAGGCCGCTCGGGAATATAGAAGAAGGTTTAAAAAACTGTTGGGAAAGAAATTACCACATGCCTTTAAAAGACTTACAGTGTCATGACTGCATATATATTAAGGAATGCCAGGGCGGCTGCAGGTTCAGGGCTGAGACCCCAACATCACCCGACCCTATAATGTGTGCCCTGTATAAAAAAACAAAAATCTGATTAACCACAGACTAAAAAGACAAAAAAGATTAAGGAGAAATGGAGAAATTGGAGACTTGCTAAAATATTTTTCTTAAAACATCAATAGTAGGATATGCCTTCCCCAATGTATAAAAGTGGAGCGCCGGGACTCTGTTTTTTATAAGCTCCTTGCACTGCTCTACACACCATTGTATGCCAATCTCTTTTATTTTTTCACTATCATCGGATGAATTAATCTCCTTTGACAATTCCACAGGAATATCTGTAAAGAATTTCTGAGGCACAATCTTAAGCTGTTTCTTACTTGTTATAGGCTTAATTCCAGGAATTATCGGGACAGAAATCCCGAGCCTCCTCGCCTCCTTTACAAAATTAAAATATTTCTGATTGTCAAAAAACATCTGGGTAACTATATAGTTTGCACCCTTATCAACCTTGTTCTTTAAATTTTTCAGGTCATTTTCAAAGCTCTTTGCCTCATAATGCTTTTCAGGATACCCTGCAACACCGATGCAGAAATCAAACTTCTCTTCCATAATTGTCTCGTCACCAAGAAACAATCCCTTATTCATATTGGAGACACTTTCAACGAGCTCATACGCATAGGAATACCCCCCTTTCGTTGGTATAAAGTGAGGCTCGTCTGCCAATTTATCCCCCTGAAGCAGCAAGAGATTATTTATACCGAGAAAATGGAGGTCAATCAATATATCCTCTATCTCCTCCTTTGTAAAGCCTCCGCAGATTATATGGGGGATGGGATCAATGCCGAACTTATTAATTATTGCAGAGCAGATTCCTACAGTCCCGGGCCTCTTTCTCTTCATCATCTTTATGGCTAAGCCGTTTTTATCTCTAACCTGTATACAATCAGCCCTGTGGTAGGTAACATCAATGACTGCAGGACTAAATTCCTTTACACTTTCTATAGTATCGAAGAGTTCTCTGAGGCTGTAACCCTTTTCAGGCGGAACTATCTCCAGTGTAAATAATACCCTGTCTGAATTTTCTATCTTTTCTATAAATTTCATATAACCTTTTTATCTTTGGCATTTCTTTAACTCCCAAACTCCTCAACTCTTAAACTCATTAACTCCTTTGCCTTTGCCACAGCCTCCATTGCATCTTTTGCATATCCATTTGCACCTATCTCCTCTGCATATTTCCGCGTAAGGACTGCACCGCCTACCATTATAGGCAACTCAACTCCTTCCGACCTGAAGAGTCTTATTACATTCTCCATCTCAACCATCGTAGTTGTCATAAGTGCCGAGAGTCCTACAATATCCGCATCTCTCTTTACTGCCTCATCTAAAATTGTCTTTGCCGGAACATTCTTGCCGAGGTCTATTACATCAAATCCATAATTCTGCAATAATGTGCAGACAATATTCTTTCCAATGTCATGTATATCCCCTTGAACTGTTGCCATAACAACTTTTCCAAGAGAGGCAAATTCAGTCTTTTTAAATTCCAGCTTCAATCTCCCGAAAGCAGACTGCATTGTCTCTGCAGAGAGTATAATCTGAGGGAGAAAATATATCCCCTTTTCAAACCTCCTCCCAACCTCTTCAAGTCCTGGTATGAGTGCAATACTGCTCACATCCATTGGCTTCATTCCTTCCTTTAATGCCTCGTCAACCAATGCAGCAATCCTTTCTTTATCTCCTTCAATTATCGCCTTTTTAAGTCTTTCAGTTATTGTTTTTGGTTCTTCTTTTTCTGATTGCTGACTGACAACTGATGACTGCTGACTGTATTTTTTTATATATCTCTCTGCCCTCAAATCCCTATTAATCAGGACAAGGGAGGCATCAAATGCCTCCATCATCCTGCTATCCATAGGGTTTATAATTGATGCATCAAGCCCTGATTCCAATGCCATTGTCAGGAATGCAGAATTAATTATCGGACGGGAAGGCAGTCCAAATGAGACATTACTTACACCAAGAATTGTTGATAGTCCAAGTCTTTCTTTTATCATTTTTAATGCCTTCAGTGTCTCTGATGCCTGTGTCGGCTCGGCACTGACAGTAAGGGTGAGACAGTCTATTAATACATCCTCCTTCGGAATACCGAGCTTTATAGCCTTTTTTAAGATTCTATCTGCAATCTTAAATCTTCCCTCTGCGGTCTTTGGAATCCCTTTCTCATCAAGGGCAAGCCCAAGGACTGCAGCGCCATACTTCTTAGCAAGAGGGAGTATAGTCTTTAAGCTCTTCTCCTCTCCACTAACGGAGTTTATTATTACCTTGCCGTCTGAGGCCTTAAGACCTGCCTCCAGAACAGAGGGATTATTTGAATCAAGCATCAATGGAAGATTAACAGCATCCTGAATTGTAAAGATTGCCTTTCCCATCATCTTAATCTCATCAACCCCCGGTGCCCCCACATTTACATCAAGTATATCCGCCCCTGCATCTGCCTCTCTCTTTGCCTCATCGCGGATAATAGATACATTCCCCTCTTTCAATTCGGCAGATAATAATTTCTTCCCTGTGGGATTAATCCTCTCACCAATCCTTACAGGGGGATTACTATATCCAAAAAATACACTCTTTGTCCTGCTTGATACTGCAGTATAAGAAGGGACAACTCTCTTTTTTGGTTTTATCCTCTTTACAGTCTTGACTATTGCCTTAAGATGTTCAGGTGTTGTGCCACAGCATCCGCCTATTATGTTTACACCCTCCTTTGCAAATTTCACTGCATACTCTGCCATGGTTTCAGGCGACGATGGATAACAGGTAACACCATTGCACAGTTCAGGCATCCCTGCATTCGGCTGAAATACAAGAGGCTTACGGCTGATTTTATTCATCCTCCTGAATATCTCAATAAGACCTTCGGGGCCAAGACTACAATTTCCGCCGACGAGGTCAGCACCTAATGCATTTAAAACTACAGAGGCTGTCTCAGGGTCTGTCCCAACAACTGTCCTCATATCATTTACATCATTAGACTGCCGAATCGGCTGAAATGTCATCATTGCAAGTATTGGTATATCGGGAGACACATCCCTTGCCGCTATTAATCCTGCTCTTATCTCTTTTATATCAGAGAACGTTTCAAATCCAATTATATCCGCACCTGCCTTGACACAGACAGAAATCTGCTTTTTAAAAATGTTATATGCATCATCAAAACTTAAGTCTCCGATAGGCTTCAAAAACTTCCCCGTAGGACCTATGGTTGACATGACAAGACACTTTTTCCCTCTTGAGCCTGCTGAACCGACAACTTCTTTTGCAATCTTTACAGCAGTAGTGTTTATCTCAGCCAATCTCCCCTCAAGCCCATATTCTGAAAGCTTGATTCTGTTCCCGCCGAATGTATTGCTTGTTATGATATCTACACCTGCCTCTATATATTCCCTGTGCACCTCTTTTATTATGGCAGGGTTCGACAGATTAAGCTCCTCAGGACATGAGCCAGGCTTCATCCCCTTTTTCTGAAGCATTGTCCCTGTTGCACCATCTAGAATAAGTATCTCTGATTCAAGTCTTTTTAAGAATTTATTTTTCATAGTAAAAAAATTAGCCACAGACTTACACTGACAAAATAAAAAAAGAGGATAAGAAGTTATGAAGTTATGAGGTTTAGAAACTTAACTTCTTATTCTCTTAACATCTCAACTTCTTGCTTTTTCTTAAGTCTGTGTTAGTCAGTGGCAAAAATTAGTTTTTTTCTTCTCTGTGCCTCTGTGTCTCTGTGGCTTATACCTTTGGCAGTTTTACAATAAATCTGCTCCCCTTCCCTTCCTCACTCTCCACCTCAATAGTCCCGCCATGTTCTGTAATAATCTTCTTGCATATAGATAATCCAAGACCTGTCCCTTTTCCAACCTCTTTAGTTGTAAAGAATTTCTCAAACATCCTCTTCATATCTTCCTTCCTAATCCCCATCCCGTCATCCTCAAAAATTAATAGAACCGACGAATCATTTTCAGATGTCTTTATGACAAGCGTTCCCTTCTGCTTGTGATGGTACATTGCATAATGGGAATTATTTATAATATTTAATACCACCTGCTGGATCTGATTAAAATCCCCAATTACAAGAGGACCCGGTTCTTCAAATTCTCTTACAATTTTTATACTGTCATTCCTCATCTGATGTCCTTTAAGTGTGAGAACTGTTTCAATCATATTATTTACATTAATCTCCACCTTTTCATGTGAATGTTTGCGGGAAAAATCAAGGAGTGAACGGATTATTCTTGCAGACCTCTCCGCCTCTCCCTGTATAACCTTTAATCCCTTTTCTATTTCTTCGCTTTTGTCTAAATCCATCATGTGTTCAATATAACCCATTATCCCTGTTATCGGGTTATTGAGTTCATGAGCCAGACTTGAAACTAATTCACCAACCTCGGAGAGTTTTTCCATCTGTAAAACCTGCTCCTCCATCTGCTTCTTTTCAGTAGTATCTATAGCCACATGCACAAAGCCAATGAATTCCTCTTTTTCATCTAAAATCGGATATGTCCTGATAAGGAATATGCCTCCGAGATAGGAATTCTGCATCTCAATTGATACAGGCTTTAAGCTTCGTATAGTCCTGTCACATGGAAAGTCATTGGATATACCATCATAATTATAGAATATCCTATTACACATCTGCCCTACGACTTTATCGTGCGGCATACCGACTCTGTTATAAAAGGAGAGATTAGCCTTTATAATCTTGCCATTCTTGTCATGGATAGATACCATATCGGCTATTGCATTAAATGTATCTTCCCATTCTTTCTCCGCCTTTGATAGCTCATCTATTTTTCCCTCAAGCCTTGTTACAAGCCTCCTGCTGTATTCCCTTAAATAATTAGATTTTTTATCAGCCTCTACATTATCCCTTCTGCCTGATAAATATTGAGCTATGAGGTTCGGAAATTTTCCTACATCAAGAGGCTTATATATAAAGCCATCACATCCTGCCATTATAGCCATCTCCCTCTCGCCATTACCTGATAGAGATGTGAGGGCAACTATTGGAATTGAAGATAGATGATAGGTAGCCTTTAATTTTGTCGTTACCTCATATCCATTCATGCCTGGTATGTTAATATCCATTAGTATAAGGTCGGGTTTATAAGATTCAGCTTTGCTTATGCCTTCCTTTGCATTAGATGCCTCTATAAGCTTGTACCCATGGGACACTAATATCCTCCTGACAAGCATCAGGCTTGCCCTGTCATCTTCAATATAAAGAATAGTTTTAAAATTCTCTTTCATTTCTACCCCCTTACCTTTCTTCTCCTTTCTATAGGTATAACAAAATAAAAGTTAGAACCTTTTCCAAACTGGCTCTCAACCCACATCTCACCTCCGTGGAGCTCAACAAATCTGCTGCTTATTGCCATACCAAGACCCGTCCCCCCCTCTATTCTCGCAAAGGATGAATCTATCTGGCGGAACTCCTCAAATACCTTAGGCATATCCTCCTTCTTTATACCGATGCCTGTATCTCTGACCGATACCAATATAAAATTCCTATCCCTGATATGGGTTCTCCGCGGGCAGTAGCTATCAGGGTTATTTTCTATAGACTTAATATCATCATATCTTACCTTTCTTATCGTCAAAGTTATCTCCCCTCTATCTGTAAATTTTGCTGCATTGCTAAGTATATTCAGTATCAACTGTCTTATCCTCGTCTTATCAGCATAAACTAATGGAAGATTCTCTTCTATATCGGCTGTAAGTTTTACAGGTTTATCCCTAACCAGTGCAGATGCAGTAGATATAGCCCCTTCTGCTATCTCACCAATATCTACCATTTCTTTTAACAGTTCTATCTTCCCTGATTCAATCTTTGACAGGTCAAGTATATCATTTATAATGGCAAGCAGGTGCTGTCCGCTTTGATGTATAGCAGTAAGGTCTGTCCTCTGAATCTCTGTTATGGGACCGTCTATACCTTTGAGGATGACCTTTGAGAATCCTATGATTGAATTTAATGGCGTCCGCAGCTCGTGACTCATGGTAGCAAGAAATTCTGATTTAAGTTTGTCTATACTCTTAAGCCTTTCATTTGCTAAATTTAGTTCTTTATTTAGAATTTCCAATTCCTTTTTAGAATCTGCCAATTCTTTATTTATTATTTCCAGACCCTTTGATGTCTTTTCCGCCTCCTCTACCCTTACCTCTGCTGTCAATCTATCCGAACGAATCTTGTGAAAATATGCTGCAGCTCCTATAATAGTGACTACAAGAATAATCAGTAACCTCTGCCTGTATTTATCAAGTTCCCTTATCCTTTTTATAATCTCTTCTTCAGAAGATTCAATTACAGCCAGCCATCTCTCCTCCCCTACCTTTAATGAAGTGCCTGCCACAAGGATATTTTTTACACCGTGGCTCTCAGGTATCTCAGTATAACCACCTGAGGGATTTTTGAGGATAAATTCTATCTCACCCTTATGCTGCTCCCTTGTAAGTCCCCATGAACAGAATAACTGTTCACCCTTATCTGTAAAGAGCATGGCATGACTACTCTCCCCATATCTTACAGGCGATATAATTGAAAATACATTATCCATATCTATACCTGTGATAACTGCACCACTTTTATGCTCACGATAAACAGGAGTTCCTACCTTTATTATACTGCTGTGTCTGGATATATACACCTGACCAATATCCAATTTAATCGTCTCCATGAATACAGGGTCATCGGATAAATTTTCAAGATTACCTAAATCAACAGCACCACCATCTTTAATGGAACCCCTTTTAACCTTAACTATCACCTTTCCACTATTATCTGCAAATAGCATATAGCTGTAAAGCGGGTGGACATTTAAGAATGGCTCATAGACCTTCTCAAGCCCATCCCTCCAGTAGACTATCTCTTTCTTATCCCCTAAAGAAAGCGCATCTATAAGTTTCATCAGGGCAAAGGGCTGTTTTAGGAAAAGTACGCTCCACCTCGCATCGTTAAATGTATCTTCAATTTGCGAGGCGACTCTCTTTGTTAGAAGGTGCTGCTCACTGTTAAATTCCTCTTTCGCATGACCCTCTATTGTCTTCTGCAGGTCGGAAAACACGGATATAAAGAAATACAAAAGGGCAGATGCTGCAACTGCTGCTATACCTGCGTAAATATACCTTTTTATCATCTGCCCCCCTCACCGTGACTCCTTTCTCCACACATAACTTATGTTAAAGGTGATGACTCCTCAATCCTCACCCCTTGCTTTTTTTAAATGCATTCATCACCTGCCCTATAAGTTCCTCCTCACTCAAAAACCCTTTACTTATAAGCCCCTCTATATAACCATTCATCCTTTTTTTATCATCTGCTGTAATATCCTTTGCCGATATTACAATTATAGGTATATCCTTTGTAATAGGGTCCCTCTTTACCTCCTCTATAACTGCAAATCCATCTATATCAGGCATCATAAGGTCAACTATTATCATCCCCGGATTATATTTCTTTATCTGATTTATACCCTCCATCCCGCTGTATGCAAGCTTTATATTATACCCACGATTAGTTAAAAATCTCCCCACAAGCTCTGCATCTCTTGGATTATCGTCTATCACCAGAATATTTTTTATAGTACCGTTAAGTCTATTCAATGCCCGTATTAGGTCTTCATCACGCACAGGTTTTACAAGATATTCTGATGCGCCGAGACTAAAGCCCCTCTTCTTATCAGCCATTATACTACAGAATACAACAGGAATCCCCTTCGTCTGTGGATTTGATTTTAATCTCTGGATTATCTCCCATCCATCAATCCCAGGCATTATTACATCAAGTATAATAATATCAGGCATCAGCTCAATTACCTGCTCAACTGCCTTCACAGGAGATTGAATGCCAATAACTTTATAACCCTCTCTTTCCAATATCTTGCTGAAAAGGATTATAGAATTTGCCTCATCATCAATAACCATTACAACCCTCTCACTCTTGTCTGTCATGGTTATCTCCTTTTCAGCCTTTCCTTTCCATTCACAAATAACAGCCTCACCTAAAGGTATAATAAAATGAAATATTGAGCCGTTGCCAAGCCTGCTCTCAACCCATATCTCTCCTTCGTGGAGCTCAATAAATTTTCTGCTTATTGCCATCCCCAGCCCAGTCCCCCCCTCTTTCCTGACTGATGATGAATCTATCTGGCGGAACTCCTCAAATACCTTAGGCATATCGTCCTTCTTTATGCCAATGCCTGAATCCTTAATTGAGAGCAGCATAAAATCTCCATCTCCATGTATCATCCTCTTCGGACAATAGCTACTTCTGTTATCTTCTATAAAACCCATTTTGCTGTATCTTATCTTTTTAATCATCAATTTTATCTCTCCATTATCCGTAAACTTTATTGCATTGCTGATCATATTGAGCATTACCTGTCTTATCCTTGTCTTATCTGCATAAACCAAGGGGAGGCTTTCACCAAGCTCCATCAGAAGATTTACAGGTTTACCCCTTATCAGTGCACTTCCTGTGGCTATCACATCTTCCGCTATCCTGCCGATGTCTATGACCTCCTTTGCCAGTTCCATCTTTCCTGATTCAATCTTTGAGAGGTCAAGTATATCATTTATAATTGCAAGAAGATGCTGTCCGCTCTGATGTATGGCGGCAAGGTCTGTCCTCTGCAGTTCTGTTATAGGCCCATCTATTCCTTTTAATATAACCATTGAAAACCCAATGATAGAATTTAATGGGGTCCTGAGTTCATGGCTCATATTTGCAAGGAATTCTGATTTAAGTCTGTCAACCTCTTTTAATTTAATATAAGAATTCTGGAGTTTTAAGTGTATTTCATTTAATTCCTTTGTCCTCTCCTTTACCTTCTCCTCCAATTCCCTCTTATATCCTTCCAATTCCCTTGTAGTATCAGTGAGTGACCTATAAGCTGCATCCAATTCCTTATGAGAATCCTCCAGCTTCTGATAATTTTTCTGCAATTTCTGATGCTGGAATAAAATTTCTTCGTCTCTGTCCTTTAATGCAACAATCATCCTGTTAAAAGAAGATGTAAGTTTTCCAACTTCATTGGTGGATGAAACATCTATCGTGTGGAAGAGGTCGCCGTCTGCAACCGACTCTGTTGCCTTTACCAGGCTTGCTATCGGTTTTGTAATTGCCGTTGTAAAGATATAGTCGCTTATCAATCTAAAGATGATTACAACAATTGTGAAGATTATAACAATATAAATCATTCTCCTTACATTATTATTAAGCCGTTGAGTACTAAATATTATCTCAACCTTACCTATATTCTCTGAAACTCCCTTTTTAACACTTTCAATAGACCATGGCATCAATTCTCCCGCCTCTATTTTTATGGGATGCTGAACTGAATACCACAGTTCTTCAGGAACAATTTCAGCGTCCCCCATATTGACGAGGAAGACATTTTCCTTATTGAAGACCTTGATTGAAATAACATCCTTAAGCATCAAGCCACCTTTTACCACCTTTTCAATAGAGTCTTTGTCTTCAATCATTACAGGTATTTTTAAATCGTGGGCTACTTCTTCTGTAATGGAATCTCCCCTCAACTTAAACTCCGACCACATATCATTATGATGGTTATAGAGGAGAATTGATGCAAGTGCAAAAACAACCACTATGACCATTATAGTGGAATAAAGCATCATCCTGATTTTAAGAGGTATATTCTTTAACATATTAAATAAAATTATAAATAATCAGCGTATTATAATCACATCTTATTTTTAAATCAACAGGATAAAACAGAATAATGAAGACAGAAATGACAACAAGACAGTCTTTACTCATATAGACTTTAAATGTGTATGTTTCATGGCAATTTTCTTCTTGCCTGCATTTCTGAAAAAGATTGTAAGTTTTAAGTTCTCTCCCAGACCTTCCTTCTGTAAAATAATTCCATTGCCGAACTGTGGATGTATAACCTTTGAACCAACAGAATAAGCAGTCAATAGTCGTGAGTCGGCAGTCCGCAGTCCAGCATAGTCAGCTTTTTTATTTTGTTGACTGCTGACTGTTGACTGCTGACTGTCAACTGTATTTATCAACTCTCTTGGAATATCCTCTATAAACTCAGAAGGGGGATTGGACATCTCCTGCCCATATATTCTCCTGCTCTCTGCATTTGTAAGAAAGAGCCTCTCTTTTGCCCTTGTTATGCCTACATAACAGAGCCTCCTCTCCTCTTCCATCTCCTTCTCGCTGTCTATGGATTTTATATGCGGAAATATACGCCCCTCCATACCTGTTATAAAGACAGCAGGAAACTCCAATCCTTTTGATATATGGAGTGTCATCAGCGACACAGAACCACTCGTGTCAGAGATGGTATCGGCATCCGAAACAAGTGCCGCCTGGTCAAGGAATCCTGCAATACTCTTATCCGCCGTCCGCTCTTCATACTCCTCTGCAGCACTGATTAACTCTTTTAAGTTTTCTATCCTATCCTCCGCCTCATCAGTCTTCTCATTCTTCAGTGCCTCCAGATAGCCGCTTATCTCAAGTGTCTTTTTAATAACCTCTGAAGCACTTTCAGTCGTGACAAATGCCTCAAGCTTTTTTAAAATATTATAAAATGCCTCTATCCCCTGACCCCTTGACCCCTTGACCCCTTGACCCCTTAATTCCTTAATAGCTTCTATAAGATTAACCCCTTTTGATTTTGCATATTGTTCAATCTTATCAACAGTTGCATTCCCTATCCCCCGCACAGGGACATTGATTATCCTTTTCAAGCTGATGGAATCATTGGGATTTATAACGATTTTGAGATAACATAGTATATCCTTTACTTCTTTTCTTTCAAAAAATTTTAATCCGCCGTAGATTTTGTATGATATCCCCTCCCTCCTGAGAGAGTCTTCTAAAACCCTTGACTGGGCATTTGTCCTGTAAAATATAGCAACATCACTATATGAAATTCTGCTCTCCCGGCAAAGTTCTTTTATCTTTGATGTAATAAAATCCGCCTCATCAATTTCATTTGAGGCGCGATGGTAAAATATCTTTCCACCGCCGCTCTTTTTAGTCCAAAGCTTCTTTTCTTTTCTATAAAGATTTCTGCTGACAACAGCCCATGCGGCATCTAAAATATTCTGGGTGGAGCGGTAGTTCTCTTCAAGCTTTACCACCTTCACATCAGGATAATCCCTCTCAAACTCCATAATATTCCTTATGGTGGCACCCCTCCACTGATAGATGCACTGGTCGTCATCACCCACGACACATATATTTCTGTGTCCTGATGATAAAATCTGGACAAGTCTGTATTGGGCATGATTTGTATCCTGATATTCATCAACCATCAGATACTTGAAACGCTCTTTATAATTTTTAAGAACATCGGGCACGTTCTCAAATAGTAACACTGTCTTCATAAGGAGGTCATCAAAGTCAAGTGCATTATTCTCCTTCAATCTCCTCTGGTAAAAGGTATAAACAGTATTTATAATCTCCTGTAATCCGTCTTCAGGATTCTGTATCTTTTCTATAAGCTCATTTTTTAAATTACTAATCCTCCCAGCTATTGATTTTGGTGGATAGAGGTCATCTGATATATTGAGCTCCTTCATACATCCTTTTAATAATGAAAGGCTGTCATTGGCATCGTAGATAACAAAATCTCTCCCGAATCCAAGTTTATCAATATCCCTGCGGAGTATCCGGACACAGGCAGAGTGGAATGTGCTTATCCAGCAACCGCTTGCCCTGTTTAAACCGTTTAAACCGATAATCTTCTCTACCCTATTCCTCATTTCATCTGCTGCCTTGTTGGTGAATGTTAGGGCAAGGATATTTTCAGGGGATGCGTGGCCTTTTTTAATCAGATGGGAAATACGGTAGGTAATAACCTTTGTCTTTCCTGACCCTGCACCTGCTAATATCAGGAGGGGACCTTCTATATGCTCAACAGCATCTCTCTGCTGGGGATTTAATTCATTGTAGATTTGCATCGTTGATTTATTGTAACAGAAAGATATTTTTTTTCAACCGAACAATTAGAAATTATAGAAATTTACCACAGAGGCACGGAGACACGGAGGAAAAAACTAAATTTTTTGACACAGATGAACACTGATTAGTTATGATTTTTTCTGTGCCAATCATAATTTATCTGTGTCTTCAGTGTCTTTGTTTTTTGTCTTTCTCTGCCCCCTCTGTGCCTCAGTGTCTCTGTGGTTTTATTAGGTTTTTGTTCTGCTTGGCTGCTGCTGGCTTATGCAGTGAATGGTTCCAAGCCCATAGACGAGGTTTGAAGAGTCTATTCCTATAACCTTGCGATTCTGGAACTGTCTCTGGATAATCTCCAAAGCCCGTTTATCATTCTTATGACCAAAGATGGGAACCAACACTGCTTTATTTCCTATGTAAAAGTTTGCATAGCTTGCCGGCAGCCTGCCTTCTTCGTCCTCAATATATCCTGGCGTGGGCAATTTAATGACATTTAACCTGTTTCCTTCGTTATTCTTTGAGTTTAGGAGTATTTCATAATTCTCATGGAGTATAGGGTGGTTCTCATCATTCTTGTCTTCTTCATAGACACAGAGGACAGTTTCAGGATTCACGAACCTTGCTATGTCGTCAATATGACCATCTGTATCATCCCCCTCTATACCATTCTTTAGCCATATAATCTGTGATACTCCGAGATACTCCTTCAGATAATCCTCTATCACACTTTTAGTGAGATTTGGGTTCCTGTTTTTATTAAGGAGACACTGCTCTGTTGTAAGCAAAGTCCCTCTTCCATTCACATCTATTGAGCCGCCCTCAAGAACAATGCCGGGCTTAAAACATGGGAGACTCATCCTCTCATTCATGAATTCAGGGATATTTGTATCTTTCATCAGCGTTTCATATTTCCCGCCCCATGCATTGAATATCCAATGGGTCATTGCAAGTCTTCCGCTATTTTTATTTATCAAGAAGATTGGGCCATAATCCCTGAACCATATATCAGTATAATCGTATTTATGAAATATAATACTGTCTGGATTTACCCCGCTTTTTTTAAAAAGTCTTTCAGCCCTTTTCTTCATTGCATCATCTCTTACGAAAAGATTCACATCTTCGCTATCCAGTATGGCATGTATTATCTCAACATAGGTCTTCTCCACCTTTTCAACCCTGTCAGGGAAGGTTATGGGGTCATGGGGCCATGAGAGCCATATAGCATCATGCCTCTCCCATTCAGCAGGCATGTAATAACCTAATTTTGCAGGTGTAGTATTTGCAGTTGGTTTGTTCATGTATAGGAAATTATAAAAATTAGCCACAGAGGCACAGAGACACAGAGATATTAAATACTTTTTAAAATATTTATATTTTTTCAGTGCCTCAGTGTCTCAGTGGTTAAAATTAGGTTTTTGTTCATTATTTAAATTTTTTGCAGATGGGTTTGTAAGAATCAGGTCTCCTGTTATTAAAGAAGCCCCACCCCTCGCGGATTCTCCTGTTTAGACTCAAATCTACCTTTACAATTAGCGTCTCTTCTCTGCTATTGCTTGCTTTTTTAAGTATCTTTCCAAAGGCATCTGAGACAAAAGAACCTCCCCAGAAACTCAGTCTTTCTTCCTTCCCAATCCTGTTCACAGCAGCGACATGAAGACCATTTGCTATTGCGTGTCCGCGCTGGACAGTCTCCCATGCATTATGCCAGTCTCCATCCTGAGAATGATGCCCTTCTATCCAGCCTATGGCAGTGGGGTAGAATATTATATCAGCACCCATTAGCGCATTTATCCTTGCAGCCTCAGGAAACCACTGGTCGTAGCAGATGAGAATCCCTATTGAAGCAAATCTTGTCTTGAAGACCCTGTATCCAAGGTCACCCTCCTTAAAATAGTTTTTTTCATAAAAGAGGGGGTCAAAAGGTATATGGAGCTTACGATATACACCAAGTATGCTCCCGTCTGCATCTATTGTAACAGCAGAGTTGTAATAATCGCCATCTGAAGCCTTCTCAAAGATGGGGACTATTATTACAATACCCAATTCCTTTGCCAGTTTTGAGAAGAGGTCTGTTGTATTGCCGGGGATTGTTTCTGCAAACCTATCGGACTCACATTTTTCGTATTGTGGAAAATAGACTGTATTAAACAACTCCTGAAGGCACACGATCTGAGCCCCCTTATTTGCAGCCATTCTTACCTCTTTTATGGTTTTGTGGAGATTCTCTGAGATGTTATCGGCAACAGCAGTCTGGACGAGGCATATTGTAACTTCACTTTTCTTAGGGCTCATAGATTTTTTTATTGTAACAGAAAGAGAGTTTTTTTCAATAAATTTCCCTCTTGTATGGGTTATAATAATATTAGAATAAAAACTTAATAAAACCACAGATTGACACAGATTAACACAGATTTTTTTAAAAAATATTTTGTTTTAATCTGCGGTAATCTGCGAAATCTGCGGATATATAATTTCCTACAATGAAAAAAACTGAATTAACCAATAATGCCCTGATAGTCTTAAATAGAAGGTATCTCAAAAAAGATAAGAAAGGGAATGTAATTGAGACACCGGAGGAGATGTTCCGTAGGGTAGCAGAAAATATAGCATCGGCAGATAGGCTCTATGCTCCATCCAGCAATATAAAGAAGACTACAGATGATTTTTATGAAATGATGGCATCCCTTGTATTCTTACCCAATTCACCTGCACTCATGAATGCAGGGAGGGAACTCCAGCAGCTTGCAGCATGTTTTGTCCTCCCTGTGGAGGACTCACTTAAATCTATATTTGAGGCTGTAAAGAATACAGCAATTATACATCAAACAGGAGGGGGGACGGGATTCTCATTTAGCCACTTAAGACCAAAAAATGATATTGTCTCCACCACAAGCGGGATAGCCAGTGGGCCATTATCATTTATGAGGGTTTTTAATATGGCAACAGAAGTAATTAAACAGGGGGGGGCAAGGAGAGGTGCAAATATGGGTGTTTTAAGAGTTGACCACCCTGATATTATTGAGTTCATAGATGCAAAGACAATATCCCATGAGCTAACCAATTTCAACCTCTCCGTTGGAATCACAGATGATTTTATGAACTGTGTTGAGATAGATTCTGAATATGATTTAATTAATCCAAGGAACGGAGAAAAAACAGGAAAACTAAAGGCAAAGGATGTATTTGAAAGAATAGTTCAATCGGCATGGAAGAATGGTGAACCCGGTGTCCTTTTTCTTGACTGCATAAACAGGGATAATCCCACACCACACCTTGGCGAGATGGAGAGCACAAACCCATGTGGCGAACAGCCGTTACTGCCTTATGAAGCCTGCAACTTAGGCTCAATAAATTTGATAAAGATGGTAAAGTCAGTCGGCAGTCGGCAGTCGGCAGCCAGCAGTCAATATGAAATAGACTGGAATAAATTAAAGAATACGGTTTACAAGGCTGTGCATTTTCTTGATAATGTAATTGATGTTACCGCCTATCCATTACCTCAGATTGAAAAAATGTCAAAGGGAAATAGAAAGATCGGGCTTGGTGTAATGGGTTTTGCAGACCTCCTGATTATGCTCTCAATATCTTACAATTCAGAGGAGGCATTGAAGATTGCTGAGGAGATTATAAAATTCATAAGAGAAAGGGCAGAAGAGAAATCAAATGAACTTGCAAAAGAGAGAGGGGCGTATCCGAATTCCGAATTCCAAATTCCAAATTCCGAATTTCAAAGAAGAAATGCCACATTGATTACAATTGCCCCAACAGGAACATTATCAATTATAGCCGGCTGCTCAAGTGGTATTGAGCCATTATATGCCATCAGTTATATCCGCAGAGCACTTGAAGATGTAAAGTTATTACAAATAAATCCATTATTTATTGAAATTGCTAAAACAAGAGGTTTCTATAACAAAGAATTGATAAAAGAATTACAGAACGGTTTAAATCTTACTTCAACAAAAGGAATACCTGATGATGTAAGGAGATTATTCGTAACATCCTTTGATATATCGCCTGAATGGCATGTGAAGATGCAGGCAGTATTTCAGAAATACGCCGACAATGCAGTATCAAAGACTATAAACTTTCCCCCTGATGCTGAAATTTCTGATGTGAGAAATGCCTTTTTACTTGCACATAAATTGGGATGTAAAGGACTGACTATTTACCGCAGCGGCACAAGGGAGAATCAAGTGCTGATATGCAGGGACATACATTATTGCTAATAACAAAGACCTGATTAATCCGCAGATAATAGCTGTGTTAGTATCAGTGATTAGTGTTAGCAATAAATTCCTTAACTGACACTAAAAACTAACACTTACCAAAAATCTGCGGTTGCTTTTATAATTTTCAGAGATTTTATTTTGATTTGCTTCTGCGAGGCTTACCCTTAATCCTTTGCTTCTTCTCTTTATCAAACAAAAGTGCATTTTTTACAACATCATCCATCTCTTTTGCAAGGATGAATTTCATGTCTTTCATTATGTTTGAAGGTATTTCCTCCAAATCCTTATTATTATCCTTTGGTATTATGATTGTCATTATACCTGCCCTCTTTGCCGCAAGCGATTTCTCCTTTAGCCCTCCGATTGGAAGAACCCTTCCAGTCAGGGTTATCTCACCTGTCATTGCTACATCCTTTCTCACAGGTATTCCTGTAAGTTTTGATATAAGTGCAGTTGCCATAGTTATACCTGCCGAAGGACCGTCCTTTGGAATGGCGCCGGCAGGGACATGAATATGAACATCTATCTTCTGATAGAAATCTTCCTTCAATCCATAATTTTTTGACTTTGACCTTGCATAGCTCATTGCAGCCTGTGCAGACTCCTTCATTACATCGCCAAGTTGTCCTGTAAGCGTAAGGGCACCCCTTCCCTTCATAGTCGTTACCTCAATATGCATAATCTCACCGCCTGCCTGTGTCCATGCAAGCCCTGTCGCCACACCCACCTGATTCCTCTCCGCCTCAGTCTCAGAGAGAAACTTTCTTATACCAAGAAACTTATTAAGATTTGCTGCACTTATACGATGGAGTCTCCCATTCCCCTGTGCAACATCTTTTGCAACCTTTCTGCATATAGTTGCTATCTCCCTCTCAAGATTCCTTAAGCCTGCCTCTCTCGTATACTGAGAGATAATCTTAAGCACTGCCTCATCAGATATATGAATCTGCTTGGCCTTTATGCCATGTTCCTCCATCTGTCTCGGTATGAGATATTTTTTCGCTATTCCCAGTTTCTCTTCCTCTGTATATCCTGAGAGGCTTATTATCTCCATCCTGTCTTTCAATGCCGAAGGTATGGGGTCCGTAAGATTTGCTGTCGTAATAAACATTACATTTGAGAGGTCAAATGGGACACCGAGATAATGGTCACTGAACGAATAGTTCTGCTCAGGGTCAAGAACCTCTAAAAGGGCGGCAGATGGGTCGCCTCTGAAATCCGCACCAATCTTATCCACCTCGTCCATCATAAAGACAGGATTATTTGAGCCTGCCTGCTTTATCCCCTGAATAATCCTTCCGGGAAGAGAGCCTATATATGTCCTCCTATGCCCTCTTATCTCCGCTTCATCTCTCACGCCGCCGAGAGAAATCCTTACAAATTGTCTTCCCAATGCCCTTGCTATAGACTTGCCAAGAGATGTCTTACCAACCCCCGGAGGTCCTACAAAGCATAATATAGGCCCCTTCATCTTTGCCTTTAGTTTCCTTACAGCGAGATATTCAAGAATCCTCTCTTTAACCTTCTCTAAATCATAGTGGTCTTCTTCAAGAACCTTTGCAGCTCCCTTTATATTCAAATTATCTGCAGTTGCCTTACTCCACGGAAGCTCTACCATCCACTCAAGGTATGTCCTGACAGTAGTAGCCTCTGCCGCCTCCGGGTGCATCTTTGCCAGCCTGTCAAGCTGCTTTAATGCCTCTTTCTCAACCTCGTTGGGCATCTTTACATCGGCTATCTTTTTCTTGAATTCATTAATCTCCTCAGTCTTCTCATCAATATCGCCAAGCTCCTTTTGTATGGCCTTTAACTGTTCCCTTAAAAAATATT
>Ga0209321_10000433_pt1 | contig 26927 bp, 24 predicted proteins | sample Rifsed16ft4_FD_184012 | JGI IMG/M metagenome (GOLD analysis project Ga0209321, IMG submission 184012) | Soil microbial communities from Rifle, Colorado, USA - sediment 16ft 4 - CSP-I_5_4 (version 2) | ecosystem: Environmental > Terrestrial > Deep subsurface > Rock core/Sediment | place: Rifle...
GACGCGGATCGCTTTGCCGAAGCGATTCTCCGGCTGGTGGACGACCCCGGACTGCGCGACCGCCTGGCGCGCAACGCGCGGGCCTGGGCGGAGGAACGGAGCTGGGAGCGGGCGTTCGAGACGCTGCTTGAGGCGTATCGGGAGCGCATCGGGGCTTAGACCAACGGACGTGCAACGTGCATCGTGCAATGTGCAACGGAAGAGCCGCGAGCAACCGTTGTACGTTGCACGTCTGTTCCGTTCACACGGCCTGGCGATACGTCACGGCCACCCGCGTCGCGCTCAAGTAAGCCAGCGTCTCGCTCACTGAGCGCGCCACTACCGGCACCTCGACGTCCGGTGGATGGATCGCCACCCGTACCAGCCCGCCGGCCGACTCCATCACACCGCGGGCCGCGGCGATCTTCGCGGTGAGGTGTGAGCGCCAGGGCCGCGCGGTGCTCCAGCTGAGCGCGGGGGCAAACACGCTGCGCCGGTGCGCCAGGTTGGCGATCGCCCAGAACCCTTCTGTGATGGTCAGGTTCCGCTGCCGTAATTGATCAGCGAGCCCCCGGCCGTGAAGCCAGGCTGGCGGAATGAAACCTACCGGCTCGAGTCCCAGCCGCTGGAATAGCGCGAGCCCTTGGTCCAGCCGCCGGGCCGCCTCGTCGGGCGGCGCGATGTAGAACTCCGCGGATGCCGCGGTACGGCCCGCGACGCGGGCGCGTTGCATCCAGGTACGCCGGAACCCGGCCTCGTCGTGCCGGTAGCCGTGCAGGAAGATCTCCGCGCCCTCGGCTTGCCGCCGCAGGAGGTCGTCCACAAACGCGGTGTGCCGGTCCAGGGGCCACTCCCCGTGCCAGTCGGGCACGACGAGAAGCGCGTAGCGTATGATGCCGTGTGCCGCGAGCAGGGCGTAGATCTGCGCCAACCTTGAGGCATGGGCCGGCGTGACGTCGTGGACCGCGAGAACGAAACGTTCCCCGCTTCCCGTTTCCCGTTTCCCGATCATCCGCGCGAGCTACCAGAAAACGACAAACCGGCCCTCGGCGCCGTCGAAATGCCCCTTGCCCGTTCCGGGGTCGCCGTCCACGTCTATGCGGTAGCCCGCTCGGAAAGCCGCGCGCTCCCCGAACGACCATCCCACCTCGAGGCGTAGCCGGCTGTGGTTCTTGAGCTCCGGGGTCACGACCTGCCCGGCTCCTCGGAGCACGTCGCGATTGACGAACTCGAAGGAGACGTCGGCCCGTAACCCGCGTGGCGCGCCGTAGGTCAGCCGCGCCTCTCCGGTCAGCATTCGGTCCTCGAAGTCCACACTCAGGGAATCGAGCTGCCGCATGTCGCGCCGCTCCGGACGCGCGGTGCGCGCCAGCCACCCTTCGAACCGCCAGCGTTCCGCGAGCTGGGCCAGAGCGAATCCGCCAAACCGAGCGGTGCTCTCGGTCAGGACGTAATCGTCCTCCGCAGGACTCAGAGGGAGGGGGGTGCGATCCGTTTGGGCCCGGACATACGTGACGAACCCCCCCGCTCGGAGCCGCGCCAGAGGGCTCCATTCCAGCATTCCGGCCGCAAACCCGTACCGCTCGTGTTGTCGAAACCCGGAGTCCGGCGCTGCCTGACGATAGGCGCGCACCGTGGTGGGGGTCATGAGTCCGCCGTGCGCCTCGAGGCGCAGCCGATTTCCCAACGGCCACTCCCCCCAGGCCCGCACCGTGAAGGGCTGCCGCTGGTAGTCGAGCGCGGTGTCGGCGTAGGCTTCCCAGACCACGAGAACCTGGTAAATGACGTCGCTGAACGCGTCCAACACGCCAAGGGCCGCGCCTACCTCGCGCCCGCCCGGGCTTCGGTAGCCCGCGCGCGCTTCGAGATCCATATCCGGCTTGATAGCCTCGAGCGTGCCGTGCAGGCCGGCAAACGCTCCCGATTTCCAGGCATGGTCGAATTCCAGCCGGACCAGGTCTCGGCGGGCTTCGTAGGTGTGGGCCTTGTTGAATTGCACCGTGGCCGTCCACGCGCCGCTCAGGGGTATATGGGTCTTGATGTCGAAGGCCGTGGCCAGCTCCAGGTGGTTCACGCTGGCGCCCCAATAGCGGGCCCCGTTCGGCTGGCGGTACCAGACATGCTCCTCCGTCAGGCCGAACGGGCCGGAGATGAGGTCGATGTAGTACTCGTCGTCAATCAACGGCTGGAACCGCTGGAGCATTCCGTTCCGGCTGAGACGCCCGCCCACGGCGCCGCCCCGGTCCAGGAGCTGCAGCCAGGTGGCTTCCTCCCAGCCCTTGAGGGTGGCGTGGAGCGTGGCGGTGTCGGCCTGGGCACCCAGTATCTCGGGCACGGCCGGCCCCGCGAGCAACGCGCCGAGGCCGAGGCTGATACCCCAACGCCGGGTGGTCATTCCGTGAGCACCGCCCCCCGCAGCACGTCCGCCACCCTCCTGGCAAACTGCCTTGCGGAGAAGTGATCTTCCGCCCGCCGCCGGGCGGCATCGCCGATGGCGCGGAGCCGGTCGCGCGGCAGGCTCAGCGCCTCGCGCAGCGTGTCCGCCAGGGCAGGGACGTTGCGGGGAGGAGCGAGCCAACCGTTTCCCCCTCCCCCTTCCCCCTTCCCCAGAATCTCGATTGGCCCTCCCTCTCCCGCCGCGATCACCGGCACCCCGCTGGCCATCGCCTCCAGGATCACCCGGCCGAATGGCTCGGGCCGGAGTGAGTAGTGCATCGCGAGATCGAATTCCGGATACACCAGCTCAATCTTCGCTTGGAAGGGCAGGAGATGGACGCCCCCTTCCCCCTTCCCATGCACGACCGCCCGAAGCTCTTCCCCGTACTCCCTCTCCGCGGCCGTGTCATAGATGCTCCCACCCACAATGACGAGATGCAGATCTGACAACCGAGAACCGACAACGGAGAACGCCTTGATGACTTCCAGCTGGCCCTTCCATCGAGCAAAAACTGCCGGCATGCCGATGAGGCGATGCTGGCGGGGAATGCTGAGCCGGTCGTGGATCCAAAAGGTGCGGGGGCGGGGGCGGAAACGGTCGAGATCGACGCCGTTGGGAACGACTGTGAGAGGTGAGACGTGAGATGTAAGACGGCCGCCCCCCACCTCCGTTGCACGTTGAACGTGGTACGTTGCACGTCCTCCCCACGCCTCAGCAGTGGCGTTGCTGTTGGCGATCATCGCATCCGGCACAAAGCGGCTCGTAAGACGCCACAGCATTGACGTCACCGTGGGCGGGTATTCGTGGAGGTGCCAGACGACCGGATGCCGCCGGAGCCACGCCACCGCCAGGTGCGCCTTGAACGCCACGGTGTAGATCGCGTCCGCGTCGTCGAAGAACTCGTGGCGCGCGAGGCGGCGCGCCCAGGCGATGAGTCCCGCGGCCGAGCCGGGAAGCGACCACAGATGCCCGGCCCGCTGCGAGCCGGCCAGCATCCGCTCGCTGGCGGGCACGACCTCGGCGGGAACGCCGATGTCGTTCAGAATCCCGATCAACGGCCCGTGGCGCGGCGTGAGCACGCGGAGGTTGATGTCGTGCTCGAACGCCCGGGCCGCGAAATCCAGCAGCACCCGCTCCGTGCCGCCTAGCTGGGCGGACGCGGCGACGGCGGTGACGCGGACGGCGCGGCGTGCTCGCGGGTGAGGCGTGAGGTCGCTCACGCGCTCTGCCCGCTTGGGCGAGTGCCGACGGTCTGCCGCAGCGAGCCTCCCAGGTGCGGGGTGGGGTGGACTGTCGTGGAGGCGGAGCGAGGCACACGGTCGGCACGAGCCCCTGTGCCCTGAGCCGCAGCGACGCGGCGCATCCTACGGCCGCACCAGCGCCCGGTAGACTTCCGCCGTCTTGCGGGCCGCTTCCACCCAGCGGAACCGGTGCGCGCGTTCGATCCCACGCCGCACCAGCTGGTCGCGCCACGGCGAATTGCCGGCGAGCCGGCGAAGCGCCTGGACGTAGGGCCCGGTCTCCCGCCCGCCCACCACCACCGCGGCGTCGCCGGCCACCTCTGCCAACCCCCCCGCGCCGGAGGTGACCACCGGGAGCCCGGACGCCATCGCCTCCAGCACCGGGAACCCAAAGCCCTCATAGTGGGACGGGAACAGCAGGACGTCCGCCGCCCGGTACGCGGCCCTGAGCTCGGGCTCCGCGGCCTCGCTCACGTTGCGGGTGACGTCTTTGATGCCCTGGGTCACGAGGTCGTGCTCCTGCTCACTGGAGAACCCGCCTCCCACCTGGAGCAGCCACGTGTCCATCCCCGCCTGGCGCAGGCCCCGCACCGCGGCCATCACGGCGGGGACGTTCTTGCGCGGCCCCACGGTCCCCACGTGCAGCACCACCAACGCGCCCTCCGGAATGCCGAGGCGGCGGCGGGTTTCGGCCCGCGTGTCCGCGGGCGGGTGGAAGAACGCGTCGTCCACGCCGTAGGGAATCACGTGGATCCGCTCGTCGTGCCCCAGCCACTGGCCCAGCTCGCCGCGCAGCCATTCGGTCGCCACGATCCAGGCATCCGCCGTGCGGAGCGCCTTGAGTACCCGCTCCAGCAGGCGGTTGCGCATGCGCTCCCGCATGGTGTTCCCGCCGCGCTCTACGGTGAGCACCGGCAACAGGTCGTGCACCGTGACGATGCGGGGACCTTTCCCCCACGACAGCACGATGTGCGCGTACGAATGGTCCAGCACGTGCAGGACGTCGGCGTTCATCCACCGGACGCGGTAGGGATAGGTCCAGTAGCGGGAGACGTAGCGCCGCGTCTCGTTGAGCCCCGGCGTGGGCAGCAGCGGGAAGGGCGTCGGGTTGGACGAGAAGATGCCCACGTCGGATGCCGGCTGGTCCACGGTGAGCCCCCCGATCTCGCCTGCGACGGTGATTTCGAGATCGGTCGCGTAGCGCTTGAGGTACAGGGCCAGGCGAGATGCGTAGCGGTCCATGGAGGGCCAGCGCTCTAACGGCAGATCGGGAACCAGCAGGACGCTAGTCACGGGGCATGAAACTGCAGCGCGCGGCGCTCTCGGCGGAAGAGCGGAGCCGGCTCACGCAGCCCTGGCACCGCTACCGTCCATCGTCCCGCCGGGCGATCAGCCGGATCACGGGTGGCTCGGTGGCCTGCTCCACGCTCAGCGGCGTCCCGTGAGAGGCCTGGAGACGGTATCCCAGGCGCGTCAACTGGGCCAGGCAGTGCGCAGGGTTCCGGCCTGCCCGCCGGCAGATGGCATTGTGCAGCTCCAGGAACACCCAGGGCGGCCGGTCCCCGCTGAGCGTACGCTCCGCACCCCGGATCACGCTGGCCTCCGCGCCCTCCACGTCGATCTTGAGGTGCGTCGGCGCGAGTCCCAACTCTTCCACCAGCCCATCCACCGTGACCGCGCGAACCCGGACGACATCGCTGGCGGGGCGTTCCGCATCAGGCTCCACGTAATAGCCGTCGGCAATCACGCCCACGGGCAGCATCTCGTGCCAGCCGGCCCGCTCCGCCGCCGCGGCATGAATCACTTGGAGACGGGTGGCTTGGTTGAGGTGGGTGTGGAGCCGCAGCACGCGAACCGCGTCCGCCGACGCCTCCACCGCGACGGCGCGGGCGGTCGGTCCTCCGTAGTGCAAGGCCGCGAAGCTGAACAGCCCGAAATGGGCGCCGATGTCGAACAGCATCATCCCGGGGCAGCATGACCCGATGAACGCGTCCAGCTCGGCGATCTGACTCGGGTCGCTCTGCGGAATCCCGAAAGCGCGGCGGGCGGCGGGATGGGCGCGTACCGACCACCCGGCCCGCAAGAAGATCACCGGGTCACGGCCCAGAGCGTGGCCCAGCTCGTCCCATGCCCAAGCCAAGGATCGCGACGGCGAACGCAGCCAATTGCGAATCACGCGGGGCACGACCCGGCGGAGCAAGGCTCTGGGTTGGTGGCCGATCATCGTCGCCCGTGTGTCTCCGACGGCACGGCCGCAGCAGCTTGGTGCTCTACGGTGGTCAGTCTCAGCAAGGTCCCCAGCATGAACCACCAAATCGTGGCATGCGGGGCCGACGATAACGGCGATCCGATCAAGATCAGGATTCCATTCGCCAACACCAGCGCTCCCATGCCGAGCGCGAGATCCTCGGCCTCCGTCCCCACCAGGTGGCGCACCGCGCGCGCGGCGTAGGGCAGTAGCGCGACGAGGATGAGCGCCAGCAGCGCCAGGCCGAACACGCCCATCTCCACCGCCGCCCGGCCGATGTCGCCGTCGCTGCCCACGATGTACCCGCGCGGATACGATCGCATGATCGTGTACGGCACGCCCACCCCGCTCCGCCCCAATCCCAGGCCGAAGGGCGCCTGCTCCAGCGCCCGTACGGCGATGGTGATCGGCGCGTAGACGTAGGTCCAGAGCAGGCCTTCGTCCAGCAGCACGCTCCGCCACCGCGCCACGATGGTCCCCGCCGTAAGCATCGTAGCGCCGTAGAAGGCCAGCACCATCACCGGCACCAATAGCAGCTGCCGCAGGCTCAAGCCCCGATACCGGCCCACGATCAACAACCCTAAGCCCAAGATGATCAGCGCGGCCCGCGTGCCCGAGACCGTCATCCCAACGAAGAACAGGGGAATCAACAGGGTCGCGATCAGGCGATGCGCCGCGGGACGCACGGCCGAAAGGGCGACGGCGGCGGCTAGCAGAATACCGAACACCATCATGCCGGCGAACGGAGCGGGGAAGGTGAACGTGGAGAACGCCCGGAACTCGGAGCGGCCCGCGGCGACGGTGTAGAACACGGTAGGGCCGTGGCGAACGCGGGCCAACTCGCCTCCCAGCGCGATGTCCGGTCCGGTGCGATACTGCACGATGCCGTAGATCGCGGTGATGACGCACAGGAGCAGGATCAGCCCGACATACGCCCGCGCCTGTCCCCGACTCTTGATCACGCTGAGCGCCATGAGGCAGGCAATGGGGAACTCGGCCCAGGCCCGGAGCCCCGCGACCTTGAGCACCAGCGGAGAGCCTGGGTGCAGCAGAAACAACGTGGGCACCAGGATGGCGATGAGCACCACGCCGGGCACGATGCCCGGCCCGCGCACCGGTAGGTGACGGATGACCAGGGTGCCGAACCAGGCCACGAACGCGGCCACGAACAGCAGCTCGGCCACCGCGTACGGCACCAGTCCCGGGATGCGGTCCTTGAGGTATCCCTGAAACGTGCCCGCGACGATGCTGCCCATGATGCCAAGGTGGACCAGCGCGTCGCGACGGAAGATGTCGGTCCAGCGATCCGCGAGGGCCGGAGTCTCCAGGTAGTCGATCTGCGGGGCCAGCGTCACGGTGGGAGCATACCGGGGCCTCTAGCGTCGCACAACGCCGCCCAGCACCTCCGCCAGCCGTTGCACCGCGGCCTCCGGTGCGCAGAGGGCGGCGGCGCGGGCCGGGGCGGCGGCGCGCAGCCGTTGCCGCAGGCCGGCGTCCGTCATCATGCGCTCCAACGCGTCGCGCAGCGCCCGGGGGTCGCCCGGAGGAACCAGCACGCCGCACGCCGGGGTCACGATCTCTCGGGCGCCGCCCAGGTCCGTGGCGACCACGGGCAGGCCCGCGTACAACGCCTCGATGAACGAGATGCCGAACGGCTCGGGTTGGGTGTTGGGCTGGCAATAGACGTCGCTGGCCCACAGGAGCGACGCGACGTCGTCCCTAGCCCCTAGGAAATGCACCCGATGGGCGATGCGCGCCTCGTTGGTCTGTCGCTCGAGGCCGGCGCGGTAGATGTCCTCCGCCCGCCGCTGGGCGCCACCCACGATCCAGGCGGTCCACATGGGTAATTCGCGGAGCGAGGCCAGGGCATTCAGCAGCGCCACGTGCCCCTTCCACCGTTCCAGGCGGGCGACCAGCACGACGACCACTGTGTCCGGCGAGGCGCCGTGCCCCTCGCGCTTGGCGGGCCGGCGGGCGGGATCGAAGCTGGGCGGGGGCGCCACCAGTGGATACACCACCTCCGCGCGGGTACGGGGAAAGGCGTTGGCGAACGCGGCCCGGGTGTACTGGCTGTTGCAGATGGCCAGATCCGGCGTGGCGGTCAGCCGGGCCAGGCGCTCCAACCAATGCCGTCCGGTAAACGCCGCGTGGGCCCACAGCACCAACGGTACGCCCTCCGCGCGCGCCACCGGGCCAAAGGCGGCGAGTGCCCACGGCGAGTGGCACAACACCACCGCCGGCCAATGGGCCCGGACGGTCTTGGCCAGCCGCCGCCGGGCGCCCAGCACGGTCCACGGCCGCCGGAATCGCACGTCGCCCAGCATACCGACCTGCGCGCCGGCTCCGCGAAGCTCGCCCGCCAGCCGCCCCTCGTAACACAGCGCGAACCGGTGGACCAGCGGCCCGGGGTGGCGCGCCAGCGTGCCGAGCATGGTCTCGACGCCGCCGTAGAGATTGCCGCTGTGGGCGTGGAGGATCGTGAGCGGTTGGCTCACCGGCGCGCCGCCTCTTGGTAGACGGCCAAGGTTTCGGTGGCCACATCGTCCCAGGTGCGTCGCCGGGCCGCGGTCCGAGCGCCCGCGCCCAGGCGCTGGCGCAGGCCTGCATCCTGCGCCAGCGCCCGCACCGCCGCGAGCGTGCCGGCCGCCGGATCGCCCTCCACCAGCCAGCCCGACTCCCCATGGCGGATCAGCTCGGCGATGCCGGCCGCCCGGGTGGTCACCGCCGGGAGCCCGTGCGCCATCGCCTCCGCGACCACCAGGCCGAAGGCGTCGTAGATGGTTGGGTGAAGCAGGAAATCGGCCGCGTCATACGCGGGTGCGGTATCCTCCAGGGCGCCGATCCAGTCCAGCCGGTCGAGCATGCCGGCCCGCTCCGCCCGCTCCATGACGGGGCCCCGCGCCGAGCGCGACACTACGGCGAGCCGCACACCGGGTACCTGCCGTACCGCCTCCAGGGCCGTGTCAAACCCCTTGCGGAGATCGCCTACAAACAGCGCGATAATCGCGTCCGGCGGAAGGGCGAGGGTCCGGCGAGCGTGCGAATGGTCTTCGTCTGCGGTGCGCGCGGAACTGCCAGCGCGCGAAGAGACCCAGCCGGACCCGCTCGCGTCTCCTACACCCGGGAAGCCATGGTGCACCACGCTGACGCCGTCGCTGCGGCCGTACCATCGAGCGATCTCGTCCCGCACCTTGGCACTCGGCGCAATCACCCGACGCGCGCGCCGCAACAGGCTAGCCTCTCTCTCCTGCACGAACGGCCCCAGCGTGCGCTCGCCCAGCGGTGTCGCGATCCGGGCCGCGCGTGCCGCCTCTCGCCACGCGGCCATCACGATGTGCGCCGTGACCACGTCCGCCGAGGACGAGATCCACCCCTGGACGTGGAACAGGTCATGGGCTTGGCGAACCAGGCGGAGTCCCAGCGGGAAGCTGAGAATGGCGGAGTACGCCCGACGCATGACCGCGGGGACGCGCACGACCTGAACGCCGGGCGGCACCGGCGCGGCGATCCGGGCCGCGTACAGCGTAACGCGGTGAACCCGAGCGATGCGCGGCAGCAGCTCTACCACATAGCCGCCGGTGCCTTCGCTGGCGGCGTACTGATGGACCGCGATACCGACGTTCACGCCGTCTCCAGGATGGCCATGAGTCGGTCGAACACCAGCCGGCGCTCGAAGCGCTCCAGCACCATGAGGCGGCCTGCCTGGGCGCGGCGGCGGGCCTCGTCACGTCGGGTGAGAACATCCTCCATGGCCCGCGCCAGCGCCGGTGCATCGCCCACCGGATAAGTCCAGCCGGTTTCTCCATCCACGATGGTCTCGCGCAGGCCGCCCACCGCCGCCGCCACCACCGGGGTCTCACAGGCCAGCGCCTCGAGCGGCGAGAACCCCAGCCCTTCCTCTCGGCTCGCCTGGACGCACAGGTCAGAGGCTTGATAGTCGAGCGGCAGCTCGCGCACCGGATGTGCCGCGTCCGTGCCGATCACGCGATCTCCGATTCCGGCCCGCTCGGCATACACCTGAAAGGTGCGGTACCCGCCGCTCCGATGCAGCAGCCAAATGTCGCGGCCTGCGGCGCGGAGCCGCCGGAACGCCGCGAGCAGGGTTTCGCCGTCCTTCTCCGGCGCGATGCGACTCGAGAAGAACACGACCTCGCCCCGCTCCGGCAGGCCGCGCCGCCGGCGCAGCGACTCGCGGGGGTGATCCCCGGAGCGGAACACGGCCCCGTCCACGCCGTAGACGGGTACCACGCTCACCGGCCGCCTGGTGCCGTGGCTCTTGACCACGTCCGCCAGGTGCTGGCTGAGCACGATGTAGTGCCGGCCCCACCGCGCGTTGAGTCGCGCCAGCCGCTCTAATCCCGCCAGCTCGGCGGCGCGGAACGGCTTGTCCGGCATCGGATGGTCTTTGCGGCAGCGGTAGTATCGCTCGGTGGGGCTGCACACCAGCATGAAGGTCGGCGTCCCGGTCACGCGAGCGGCGGCGTTGGCCGCCAGCGCGGCGGGGCCGTAGTTCTGCACCAGCACGCGATCCCCGGCTCGTCGAGCGCCGAGCAAGCGGGCGAAGACCAGCGCGGCGAAGCCGGCCCGGGAGGCGGGCCCCACGGTGACGGGCACGGGTCGTTCCAAGCGTTGGCTGATCTCCACGCCGCCGTGAATGCGCCGCGCGAGCACCACCACCTCGGCCCGCTCGGCCAGGCCGTCCACCAGCCGGACGTCGGTGCCGCTTTCGACGATGAGCCAGATGCGCATGGGGCTCACGGTGCGGACGTGGGCTTGGTCGCCACCACCAGGCTGTGCAGGCCGAACCAACGCATCAGCTGGCGCGGCTGATTCAACGCCGGGATCTCTATGGGTGGGCGCCCGGGGAAGGGGAGATAGTGCCCCACCGCATCGATTTCCAGCACCCGGAGCCCGGCGCGTCGCACCCAGACCACGGTGCGCGGCAGCACCACGAGGTGATTGATCGGTTGCCCTTCCTCGGTGTAGCGCCGCCCGGTCAAGCGGAGATATATGCGATAGAGGCCCATGGTGCCGAGGTAATTGGGTGTCGTGAGGTAGAGCCGTCCGCCCGGTCGCAGCACCCGAGCCAGCTCACGCACGGCGAGCGGCGGATCGGGAACATGCTCGATGGTCTCGCACGAGATGATGGTGTCGAACGTGTTCCCCCGATGCGCCAGTGCCTGGATGTCCCCAATGGCCCACCGCACCGCGAGCACGCCGCGTTCCCGGGCGAAGGCTTTCCCCTTGTGCGCCGCCGTGCGGGCGAAGTCTGCGGCAACCAAGGTGGCGGGCTTCGCTGCCTGCCCGGCCAGCCAGCAGGCGAATCCGCCCCGGCCCGACCCGATCTCCAGAATCCGCTTGCGGTGGATGTCGCGCGAAACATCCAGGTGCTGCTTCACCAGCCGGTGCCACGGCGCGTCAGACTCGGCGTCCACCGCGTAGCGCGTGTGCCACGCGTCGTAGGCGGAGCGGACGCTTTCAGCCGGCACCAGAGGCGCCTGCCACGCCGCGAGCCGCGCCGGCCAGCACCGCCGCTGCCCGGCCCCAGGTCAGCTCACGGGCCCGCTGGCGCGCGGCCTCGCCCAGGCGGCGCGCCTCGGAGGGATCCCGGAGCAGCCGGGAGGCCAGCCCCGCGCCGCCCCCGATGTCCTCGGGGTCGAAGAGCAGCGCATGGGTGCCGTCGGTGACGAGGTCCGGCACCCCGCCCACGCGGGTGGCCACCGTGGCGGTGCTGGCGGCCATCGCCTCGAGCAGCGACAGCGGCGATCCCTCGGACAGCGAGCACAGGAGATACACATCGCTCGCGGCATAGAGGGCGCGCATCTCCTCGGCCCGCTCCACCCGCGGCAGGACCGCGATCGAGTCCCGATCCTGCGGGTCGAAATCGGACAGCACGGTCTCGGGTGCCGCACCGGTGCCGGCGAGGGTGAGCCGGCCCTCCGGCACCTGCTCCCGCACCCGGCGCCACAACCGCGGCAGCACGCGCCGGCCCTTGACGTCGAGCCAGCCACCCACGCAGAGCACGGCGCGGCCGCCGCTCGCGTGGCGCGGCACGAAGTCCCGGGCCGCGGCGCCGTTGATGAGTCGGGTGACCCGGCTGGGCGCCACCCCCAGTTGCTCCGCGATGTAGCCGGCGTCCACCGTCGAGAGACACAGGACGTGATCCGCCAGCTTGATGGTCCCGTCCGACTGCCAATGCCGGAGCAGAGGAGCGCGCCAGCGCGTGAGCGGCGAGACGGCGGCCAAGCCGCGCCGAGTGTACCGCACCATGGTCCGGAAGTGATGGCTCTCGACGTTATGACACATGGCGATGAGCGGTGGCAGGCCGCGATCCAGCCGCCGCAACAGCCCGTACCAAAAACCACTCGGCTCGTGCACCACCACGGCGTCGAAGCTCTTGCGGCGGGCCACGAGTCGCGCCGCCAGTGCTATGGGAAACGCCAGCACGCCCAGCCGGCCCAGCGCGGCGGTGCGGGGGAAGTCGCCCGCGAACCAGGTTTCGACGGCGTGACCCAACTGCTCCAGCGCGGCCTTGATCTCGCGGGTCCAGCGTCCCATGCCGGTCCATGGGGCGTCCGCGATGAATGAGACCAACAGTAGGCGTAGGGGGCGCTCCATGGGCTAGCGGGCCGGAAGGTCGGCTGCGCGCCGCAAGACGTCGAGCAGTACCCGAATGTGTTGCTCGCCGTCAATGCCGCGCGCCGTCTCGATGGCGCCGCGGCGCAGCATCTGGTGGTGTGCCGGATCGCGCAGCGCGCGGAGAATCGCCTCCGCCAGTCCCGGGACCGTAGGTGGGTCACCGGGAGCCAGGTGCCCGTTGACCCCGTCGGTCAGCCATTCCGGAATGCCGCCCACGGCGAACCCGACGCAGGGTACTCCGAACGCCGCCGCCTCCAGGCCCGTCCGCCCGAACGGCTCGGGCCAGAGACTCGGCATCACCAGCAGGTCCGCCCCGGAGAACAACTCCCCCAGGCGCTCGCCGCCGACCCACCCCGGAAACCGAATGCTGAGGCGTGGCTCATCCGCCGCGAGGCGGCCGGCCAATTCGCGCCAGCGGTGAGCCGAGGGCCCGTCGCCCACCATGGTGAGCTCGACCGGTCGTGGCAAGGAGCGGGCGACGCTGGCCGCGCCGCGCAGCAGCTCCGCCCCTCCCTTGAGCGGGTCCATCCGCCCCACGAACAGCAAACGCCACGGAGCCGCGGCGTCGCGCTGCCAAGGGACCAGCGCACCCGCCGGCTGGTGGGCCAGAGGCGGGAACGGTAAGCGAACCACACGATCGGCCGCGAGTCCCTGCTGGAGGTACTCGGATCGCATGTGCGCCGACAGCACCACCAGGAACCGATAGTCCCGGAGCGTGGTGAGCCGGCGAGCCTGACGCCGATAGGCACGCACCATGGTCGCCGGGTTCAGGCCGCCGGTGCGCCGGGGGTAGTAGCGCGCCAGGCACTTCCACTCGAAGCGGTGGGGGCAGGGCCGAACCCGGGGGAAGGTGAGCGTCTTGTTCCCCGAGATGCAGGTCCCGTAGTAGTTGTGCGCGAACAGCACGCCCGGTGCCACGGTGAGTAACTGGCGCTCGGTGGCGGGGTCGAGCAGCCCGTGCACGTACAGGACATCCGGCTTCCAGTCCCGAAGCGCGGCGACGGCGCGCTCCCGGCCCAGCTCCTCGGCGCACCAGGCCGGTCCCTCGGGAAGCTGGAGGATAGGTCGGTCGCTGGGACGGTCGATCTCGTACCACAAAGCCAGATGATGTCCCGCACCCGCCATGGGGCCGAGCGAGAGGGCCATGGTGGTTTCGGCCCCACCTGCAGTCCGGCGGGTCCAGTTGACCGTGGCGATGCGCACGCTTAAGGCTCCGCCCTGGGTGCGAGATATACCAGGCCGTGTGCGCCCAAGGGGTCGGCCTGACCGCTCAGCGGTACCGGTGTAACCCCGAGGTCTTGGAACAGGGCCTCGGCGGCCGCGCGCGTGGTGCCGCTCAGCTGCCACACCGAGGGATGCATCTCGACCACGACCCCGGGCCGCGGTGACGCGGTCAGCGTTTGCCGCCCGCCGCTCAAGGCCGCGATCTCGAAGCCCTCGATGTCAATGAGGATCCAGTCGGGTTTGAGGCCGCGCGCCGAGCAGAACCCGTCGATGGTGGTGACCGGGACGCTCACCGGTTGGGTGTGGCCGGCCAGCTCCGGATTCGGCTGGTCCAGCCGGCCGCGGCCGTCGGCACCGGCGGCGTGGAGGACCGCGCTTCCAGGCTGGGCGCCCACCGCGGAGCGAACCACTTCGACTCTGCCGGCGAGGTCATTGAAACGCAGGTGGCGCTCGAGCAGCTCCGCGGCGGCGGGATTGGGCTCGAACGCAATGATCCGGCCGTGGGGCCGATTCCAGTGAGCCAGCTGGAGCACGTATGCGCCCACGTTGGCGCCGATGTCGAGACCCAGGTCGCCGGACCGCACCTGCGTCGCGAGGAACCGGGCGGCTCCCACCTCGTACTCCCGCGGCACCCGGTCTCTGAGCTTGGGATCGATGCGGCAGGGCACGCCGTTGATGCTCCACGGCAGCCCTCGTGCCCCGCTCAGCCACGCGAGCAGCCGTTCGTACGCCGGCCGCAGCGCCCGGACCGCCTGCGAGTTGTGGCCCAGTCGGCCCGCGAGGAACCGAGCCGCTGCAGGCACGAGACCCCCGATCTTCGGCATCGGCGCTATTGCACCGCCACCAGCTCGAACTCCAGGTACCACGCGGGGCAGATCCACGCCAGCCGATGCTCGTACCAGTCCGGCCAGCGATGGGCGATGCGCCGCACCAGCGCATCGAGCAGGCCCCCGTGAAACCACAAGACCCGCCGGGCGATCCGGAAGCGCGCCGCCGAGTAGTAGCGCAGCTCGTGCTCCGCGGTGAAGTAGTCGAAGGAGCGCCACCCGAATCGGTGCCGGTGGGTTGGGTCCGTGTACGCGTTGGCGCAGGAGAAATGGGGTGTGGTGAGCAGCACCCGGCCGCCGGGCTCCAGCACCCGGTGGATCTCGCCCATGAGATGGGGGACGTTGTCCACGTGCTCGATCAGGTCGAAGCAGTAGACCCGCGCCAGGCTGCCGGCGCGGAACGGCAGGTCGCGGGTGGCGTCCAGGACCACGTCGGGGCGAACGGCGCGAGCGGAATCAGCCCGGATGGCGCCGGGTGCCCGGACCACTGCGCCCGCCCCCAAGTCCACCTCCCGCCGCCGTGGGGCCGTCCCTGGGCCGGTCACGAGACGTACGCCGCGAGGCAACGATCCACCACGACCTCCCAGGTGAAGCGCGTCAGCACGCGGGCCCGTCCGGCGGCGCCCATGGTCGCCGCCTCCGCAGCATGCCCGCGGAGCCATTCGAGCTTCTCCCCAAGCGCGGCCGGGTCGTTGGGCGGGACCACGAACCCGGTGACGCCGTCTTGGACCACTTCGGGAAGGCTGGCCACGTCGGTCGCCAGGGCCGGTGTCCCGCAGCTCATGCCTTCGAGCAGGGTCTGGCCCAGGAGCTCGGGAACCCGGGTTTCGTGGCCGTACATGGTCCGGTACACGCTGGGTAATACGATACACGTGGCGGAGCGATACGCCCGCACCAGCGCGTCGTCGTCCAGGTCCTGTTGGAAGACCACCGGTTTGCCCGCGGCCAACCGGTGGAGGTCCGCCGCGTACCGCGGATCGTCCGGCGGGCCGATGATCCGGAGCCGCAGGTCCGGCGGCAGCGCCTCGATGAGATAGTTGATCCCCTTGTGAGGCAGCAGGCGCCCCACGAACAGCACCTCTCCCGAGCGCGGCACCGTGGGATCCGGCGCGAACTTCGCGGTGTCCACGCCGCCCAGAATCACCCGCGCCCTGGGGTTGGTGGCATGGCCGAACACCCGCCGGCTGTATTCGCTGATGTGCAGGTGGCCGTGGAACCAGCGGTCGGTGGAGACGTAGCCGGAGACGTCCCACCCGCCGCCCCCCAGGTCGGTGGCGAACACGCGGCGCCCGCTCATCCGGCTGTAGACCGCGGCGAGGCTGCTGGCCAGCACGTGCTGCTGGTGGCAGTGCACCACCGCCGCGTCCCGAAGCGCGGCGAAGAGCCTCACACTCACGGGATTGGTGCGTTGTCCTCGGACGTACCACGGCTGGCCGATGACGCGGACGTTGAGCGCGCCGTCCCGCTCGCGGCGGTCCTGGTCTCCGAAGGTCACCAGGGTGACCGGCACCCGCGTCGCCATGGCTCGCGCCAGCTCCAGCGCGTAGCGCTCCGCGCCGCCCACCACACCGCCGGCGCCGAAGGGCGCCGGCACCAGGTGCGCCACGCGCAGGTCAGCCGTGGCCATTGCCCTCGGCCCCGCGTTGCACCAGGCGCCGAAGCGCCGCCAATCGAGGCCGCACGTACCGGCCCAGCGGCTCCTGCAGCGCCAGCGGCCACATGAGCCCCAGGTATCCGGCTCCGCACAACAGCGTGGCGGCCACCAGAGCGGGCAGCGTCTTGGGCACCCACGCCTGCGATACTGCCAGGGCGGCCGCGGCGGTCAGGGCGAAGCGCCACGCCCAGGGCCAGAGTCCCAGGACCAACCGCGAGACCGACGCGGCCGTCTCCTTGGCGAGCAGCGTGAGGTTCGCGGGCAGGCCCACGACCACCACGCCGACGATGGTCCCCAGCGCGGCCCCCAGGAGGCCGTAGGCGCGGGTCAAGAACACCGAGGCCAGCACCGTCACCGCGCCGTCCGCCAGGGTCGTGATCGAGATCCGCCGGTCCTGCCCCAGGGCGAACAATGAGTAGATCGTGGTCATGTTCCAGTGCCGGAGCAGCATCCCGGCCACCAGCGCCAGGGTGAGCCAGAATCCGCCGTACTGCGCCCGGCCCACCCACCAGGCGACGAAGCCCTCGTTGACCAGGAGCACTACGCAGGCCACGCCGCCGCTCACGACCAGGACGGCCCGGGTCAACGCGACGCAGACGTCGTGGAGCCGATGGCGATCCGCGCTGGTCCTGAGCTCGCTCAACGCCGGCTGCGCCGTCTGGGCCAGCAGCTGGGGCTGGTTGGCGAGCACCGCCAGCACTTTCCCGGTGCAGAAATACGGCACCACGGTGGTGGGGCCCAGCAGCTTGCCAATGATGAGCAGGTCGGTGCCCTGGAGCAGGACCTGTGCCACCTGCGCCGCGCTGATCCACAAGCCTCGTCCCAGCCGGTCCCGTAACGGTTCGCCGGAGAAGGCCGGCAGGCGCCGCGGGAGGGCGGTGGGGAACCTCCGGCGCAGACGGACCCACCAGATCGCCGACGCCAGTCCCTGACTCACCGCCCAGCCCACGGCCAGCGCGTAGAGGCCCCACCCGGCGAGCACCAGCCCCACCGTCATCCCGGTGCCCACGATCCAGGTGACTGTGTAGGTCCCGCCCAGGTAGGCCAGGTCCTGCAGCCCGCTCAATGCCGCGTGGAACACCCGCGCGGGAAAGGTGAGCACGAACACCGAGAGCACCGCCGCCAGCGGCAGGCGGAGAGGCTCCCACTCCGCGGGCAGGAGCAGCCAGACCACCAGCGACGCGATGGCCACCAGCGGCATCTGCCACATCACGATCCGGGCCGTGCGGCCGATGATCTCCGGAAGGTCGGCCGCCGAGGCGACGCCCCTGGCACGTCCGGTGGCGAAGGCGACCTCCCGCGGCAGCAGGGCGACGACGCCCACGTCCAGCAGCAGCAGGTAACCCAGGATCCGGGTTCCTACCAGCCACACGCCGTAGTCGGCCTGCCCCAGCTCTCCGAGCAAGAACGCGGTGAGCCAGATGCCCACCAGGGTGACGAGCACCTGGTTGGCATAGCCGAAGGCGAGGCCCTGGAGCAGCCGGGTGGTGCGGCTCATACCTGGCGTCTCGGCGTGAGCAGGAGATCGAGCAGCCGCCGGTCGAGCTGCGTGGGCGCCAGGTGGTGCCGGTACCATTGCATCCATCGCGCACGATCGGCCGGACCGGGACGCGCACGGAACAGGCCCGCTGCTAGCGTGGAGAACTCGTCTCGGGTCTCCGCCGGGGTGAAGGGCGGGTGATCGAACGCTGGGTCAAACAGCGGACCGCGAGAGGTCATCACGCGCACCCCCACGCTCGCGGCGGCGAAGGCCGAGGTCCGCCGGCCGGTGAGGCCGTCCACGAACGGGGCCAGCACGATGCGGGCTCGCGACAGGAGCGCGAGCGCAGCCGGCGGGTCGAGGTATCCGCGCCAGTCCCACGTGGGGTCCGCCCAGCGTCTCACCACGGGATGCCGGTGGGCAGCTTCCCAATCCGCGCCGATGACCGTGAGGCCGGGCTTTCCTCCCATCGCCCGCACCGCCGGTACGATCCAATCCCACCGGAGCCCCGCCGCAAACGGGGAGAACACCACCGGAGCCGACAGCGCCGGCTCGGCGAACAGCGGGTCCGGCGGATCACCCAGGGTGCTCCCCACGTACACCACGTGCGGGTCGCCACCCAGCGTCGCCCGCCAGGCGGGTACCGGGGTGAACGCGACATCGCAGGCGGGGAGGAGCCGCAGCAGCTGCCGCCGCTGCAGCGGGGAGAGGATCAGCCACGGCAAGCGGGTGCGCGGCACCCAGGGCTCGTGCACGAACACCCCGACGCGGAGGCCGGCGGCCCGCGCTTCGGCGGCGAGCCGCCGCGGGAAGCGGGAGAGCCCACGACGACCGTAGAGAAACGGGACGTATTGAATCAGGATGGCCCGCACGCCCTGCGCGCGCCACTGGTCCGCGACCCGCGCCGGGCGTTCGTCGCATGAGCCCAGAACCTGGGTGGGCGCCCCGGCCGCACTCCAGTGCCGCACCAGGCGCGCCGTGTGGTCCGCCACGCCGCCCGTGGCCGCCGGGTAACCCGGCGAGACGATGGCGACCGTCACCCGAGACTCGCGGTTGACAAGCACCGCCGCGGAGCGCTCTTTGGACCCCGGAATCGCATCGGGCGGGTGGTCTCAGGTGGGTTCATATCTCCTGGTGTTTCTGGTCGCGGCGGGGGCGACGGCGTTGTTCCTCCCGGCCCTCACGCGGGTGGCGGAGCGGGTCGGCGCCCTGGACGATACGCGGTGGCCGCCGGTCCCGCGGATCGGTGGGCCGGCGCTGGTCCTGGGGAGCTTCGCGGCGCTGAGCCTGGTGGGCGTGGTGTTCGCCCCCACGGGCTCCACGCTGCTGGCCGGCTCGACCTCCCTCGGGCCGGTCTTCCTGGGGGCCGTCGCCATCCTGGCCCTGGGCGTAGCCGACGACATCCGGCCGATCGGCGCCATGACCAAGTTCGCGGTGCAGATCGCGATCGCCGCCCTGACGTATCTCTTGGGCGTGCGGGTGGGGCTCCTGTCGCTGCCCTTTGGGGCGGTGGACCTGGGTCCCCTGGCTGGCCCCGTGGTGTCGGTCCTGTGGCTGGTGGGCGTGGCCAACGCGTTCAATCTGCTCGACGGCGCGGACGGCGTCGCGGCGGGATCCGCGTTCTTCTCGGCGACCGCGATCTTCATCATGTCCGTGACTCTCGGGCACCCGGCGATCGGACTGGTGACGGCCGCGCTGGCCGGGTCGCTGTTGGGGTTTCTCCCGTTCAACTTCCCGCCCGCGCGGGCCTTCCTGGGGGACTCGGGCAGCCTGGTGATCGGCTTCCTGCTGGCGGGCCTGGCGGTCGAAGGCTCCACCAAGGGGCCCACCCTGGTGGCGATCGCCGTGCCCGTGGTGGCCTTCGGCGTGCCGGTGTTCGACACGACGATAACACTGATCCGCCGTCTGGTGCGAGGCCGCCCCCTGTTCGAGGCCGACCGCGAGCATGTCCACCATCGGATGGCGAGGGCGGGACTCTCGCCCCGTCAGGTCGCGGGCCTGGTGTACGTGACCAGCGCCGTGTTTGCCCTGGCGGCGATGCTGTTCATCAACCCCGGGGTGCGCTCCTACGCCTTGGCGCTGGCCGTGGTCGGGCTCGGCGCGGGCCTGATCGCCCGGTACCTGCGGTTGCCCGAGCTCAACGAGCTGGCCCGGCTGGCGCAGCGCGGTCTGCTGCAGCCGCGGGCGATCGTGCTCAATGTGGAGCTGCGGCGGGGCGCCGAGCGGTTGGCGGAGGCGCATTCGCTGAGCGATCTCCAGGACGCGCTCGCGATCCTGTTTGGGCATTCGGAATTCGATCAGGTGCTTCTGGTGGTGGCCCCCGCCGGCGAGCCACGAGACCGCGCTCGCTGCTGGGTGCTGCAAGACGGGGTGTTCGTGGAAGCATCGCCGTCGCGCGGGCGGGATGAATGGGAGGTGGTGTGCCCGTTCGACGGGGACCGTTGGAGTGGCGAGCTGCACCTGCGGCGGCGTCTGGGGCGCCGGTCGCTGCTCCTCGATCTCAATCTCTTCCTCGACGTGGTGCAGCCCGCGCTGAACCAGGCCGCCCGGCGCATCGCTCTCACCGCCGAGCTCCGCGCGTGAAGATCCTGCACCTCTCCAAGTTCTACCCGCCGGACCCCGGCGGGCTGGAACAGGTGGTGGCACACCTGGCCGAAGGCGCGGCCGCCCGCGGCCACGAGATCCGGGTGATCGCGGCGACCGGGTCGGGATGGGTGCGCAATCCCGGCAAGCGCATCACGGAGCCGCCGCGCCGCGGCGTGGTCGTAGTACGGCTGCCGACCCACGGGGTCCTCTGGTCCCAGCCGCTCGCGCCCGGCTACCTGGCGGCGGCGCGCTGGCCGGCGGACGTGGTCTACGTGCACCATCCCCATCCCCTGGCGGACCTGGCGGTGATGCTCTCGCCCAGGCGCCCCACCGTGATTCTCCATCACTCGGACGTGCAGCGACAGCGGGCGGTCCGCCTGGCGTACGGACCGTTGGCGAGCCTGGTGGCGAGGCGGGCGGGCGCGGTGGTCGTCGCCACCAAGTCGCACCTGGACCACGCGCGGGACATTGGACGCGCCGGGCGGGCCAAGGCGCGCGTCATTCCCTTCGGCGTGGACGTGGCGCGTTTCGCCCCGCGCCAGCACCCACCACGGCCTCCGAGCTTCCCACCGCCTGAGCGTGGGGCCGTGGGGTTGTTCGTGGGCCGCCTGGTGTCGTACAAGGGCCTGGACGTGCTGGTGCGCGCCGTCCAGGGCTCGAATCTCAATGTGGTGGTGGTGGGCGGGGGCCCCCTGCGACCGGCGCTGGGCCAATGGGTGACGCAGGCGGGGGTCAGCGACCGCGTGATCCTGGCGGGCGAAGCGCCGGACGGGGCGCTTCCCGGCTACTACCAGGCCGCGGACTACGTGGTGCTCCCGTCCACCACGGCGGCCGAGATGTTCGGCGTGGTCCTGCTAGAGGCCATGGCCTGCGCCAAACCGATCGTGACGACGACGCTCTCGACCGGGGTTCGCGAGATCAACGTGGCGGGGGAGACGGGCCTCGAGGTGCCGCCGGGGGACGCGGACGCGCTCCGCTCGGCGATGCAGCACCTGGCCGGCGACGCGGCGCTCCGGCTACGCCTGGGCGAGGCGGGACGCGCGCGCGTCGAACGGCACTTCACGCTGGACCTGATGCTGGATGCCCACCTGGCGCTGTGTGGTGAGCTGGCAGGCCGGTGACCGCGCTCCGGCCAGGCGCCCCTGAGGTTCACCGCAGAGAACGCAGAGACGAACAGAGAGAGCGCGAAGAGAGACGGTGAATCCTCTTGATGGTCAGAATAGCCCCAGAGTCCAGGTCCCCTCTCTCAGCCGTAGGCCGGGCAATGGGAAGTGAATCTGATCCAGGACCCAGGCCGTTGGTCGCCACCAGCCTGCATGGATAGGCAGCCTCCGGAAGTTGAGGTCGAGCGACGCGTACCACTCGTGCACCGGGGGTTGTGAGGCCCAGTAGGGGACGGAATGGCCGACCGCAAACCCCAGCCAGCGTGGCCACTGGCCCAGGGAACCCAGTTCGCCGGGGGCGACGGCAAGGTAGTAGCGCTGACCCGCGTAATCGCTTTCGAGCTGGGGTTGCAACCCGGTCCGGCTCCGGAACTCGTCCGACGGCCAGTAGCTCACCTTGAGCGCGAACGCGCGAGACGCCGGCCAGGTGCGATGCGCCGCCGGGAGCGCGCTTCCCAGCGCGGTCCAGAGCATGTCGGGCCCGGAGAATCCTTTCCGCTGGTGCAGTCCGTCGCCGATCTCCTTAGGCAACGCCACGGCCAGCCCCACTGCCGCGCCGAGCCACGCCGCCGGCACCGGGGCGAGGCAGGCCCAGCGAAAGGCCGCGGCGCCCGCCTGGGACGCGTGATACCCGAGCGCGGCGTGGAGCAGGCGGTCCTGACCGGCGCTCGGGCTCTGGTCCCAGCTGACGTAGAAGCCGGTGCGGGGTGTGGTCCACCAGTCGTCGTGACGCAGCACCATGGCGGTGGCCTCCGCGCCGGCGTAGAGCCCCCCGATCACCGCCAGCCTCTTGGCCCGCGCCGTCGGGCATGGCTGGGCCTGCGCGGCCCCGGCCACGCCGCACGCGGCGATGATCCACCACGTCGCGCGGTTGAAATGAGGTCCGCTCCAGGCCATATTCCCTTCCTCTCAGGGCCCTTAGCTCAGGTGGTTAGAGCAGCGGACTCATAATCCGTAGGTCGCAGGTTCAAATCCTGCAGGGCCCACGGAAGATACGGTGGATAGAGCGGCGAGGCGGACAGAGCGGATAGCGTGGATGGTGCAGGGGACCAGCCTAGAGGCGGTGTGCCCGGCGCCCCCCGACTATCCGCTCCATCCGACTCCCCGCTCCATCCGCCTGCCTCGGGTGGTTAGCTCAGCTGGTTAGAGCGCCGGTCTCACATACCGGAGGTCACTGGTTCGAGTCCAGTACCGCCCATCGTTGCGCCCGGCCAGCGCGGTTGGCTGCTGGCTGGGCGTTGCCGGTACACCCCGTCCCCTGATCATGACTCGCTCAACGGCTCCCAACCCGCGGCATCTGGCGGCGGACGCACGCAAGCAGCTTCGCTCGGCGGCAGCCCACTGGCCGCCTCGGCGGGCCACGGCGTTCTTCAAGCCGGACGAAGAGGTGTACACCATTGGCCTCTCGGCACCCAAGTTGCGCCAGGTCGAGCGCCGCCTGTACGGCTCGGTGCGCGCCTCCTGGGGCTACGCCGACGCGGTCCAGTTTGCCGACGCGTTGCTCCGGGAGCGTCACCTCGAAGGTCGCTCGCTGGGGCTTACGATGTTGGCGCGCTTTTCCCGCGACTTCGAGGCGGAGCTCTTCACCAGGGCGCACGACTGGCTCGTCGCCGACCTCTGCGACAACTGGGCGCTGACCGATCTCTTGGGGACCAAAGTGCTCGCGCCGCTGCTCCAACGCTTCCCGGCGCTGGCGGAACGGCTCAAGCTGTGGGCCGGATCCCGGAACCTGTGGCTGCGGCGGTCCGCCCTGGTGGCCCTGGTGCCGCTGGCGCGGCAGGGGCAACAACTGGCGCTGGCCTATAGCATCGCCGCCAAGCTGCAACCGGATCGCTCGGATTTGATCCAGAAGGCGGCGGGCTGGCTGCTCCGCGAGTGCGGGCGCACCAATCCCCGCCGGCTCGCCACCTACCTGATGGCGCATGGTCCCCGGGTGCCGCGGACCACACTGCGCTACGCCATCGAGCGGTTTCCCAAGGCCCAGCGCGACGAGTTGATGGAGCGGACGCGGCCGGCTGGCACGCCGGCGTGAGGGCGGCAGCAGCGGCAGGAGAATCGCTTCGCACGCGTCGGCCGCTTCTGCCGTCACTGCTGCTTCTGCCGTTGTTGTTCTCAGCAGCCCCATTCTTCACCGCGGTCGCCCAAGATCGCCCCGCCTACCAGGCCATCAGTTGGTCCCGGGACGGCTCCCAGCTGGCCCTCACCGCCCGCGTGGGCGGCGGCTATCAGGTCACGCTGGTGAGCCTGGACCGCGGAGTGCCGGTGCCGCTCATTGACGAGCCCAGCTCCAGCATGTACGCCGCGTGGTCGCCGGACGGCTCCCGGATCGCCTTCAGCAGCGACCGAGATGGCAACCCGGACATCTACCTGGCCCCCGCCGAGCGCGGGGATCTTACCCGCCTCACGTCGCACGCCGCCGCGGACCTCTACCCCACCTGGTCGCCCGACGGGTCCCGGATTGCCTTCTTCTCGAATCGGAACGGTAACTGGCAACTGTACGTGATGAGCGCCGATGGCTCGGACGTGCGCCAGCTCACCAGCCACGCCGGCAACGACTACAACCCGGTGTGGTCGCCGGTCGCCAATCGCATCGCCTTCGAATCCGCTCGCGGCGCGCCGGGCCTGCGCGCCATCTACGTGATTGACGCGGACGGCTCCCACGAGACTCGCCTGACGCCTGGGCGGACCAACGATCTCTTCCCTTCGTGGTCCCCGGACGGGAGCCAGATCCTCTACTGCACCGTACGGCTTCGCCGGGCCACGCTGGCGGTAATGTTCCGCGACGGGTCGTCGCAGCGAACCTTGGAGAGCGGCTGTTCGCCCAGCTGGGGCCCCAGGGGCGGGCGGATCGCGTTCGTCGGCGACGGTGGGGTGGCGGTGTACGTGATGAACCTCGACGGTCGAGGCCGGATGCGGGTCACCGGTCGCTGAGGTGGCCCGTGCTGCCAGCTCGGTGAGGCGGTAGGTTCTCGCCGTGCGTCGGAGGGAGTCGGCGGTGCCGTCCAGCGAAACGCTGCGCGTCGAGGCGCTGCGCGGCGAGATCGTCGAGTCGGTGCATCGGGTGTCGGTCGCGGTGATGGACGCCGACGGCCGGCTGCACGCCAGCGCCGGCGAGCCCGACTTCGTCACCTTCATCCGCTCCGCCGCCAAGCCGTTTCAGGCCCTGCCGCTGGTGGAGGACGGGGCCGCCCAGCGCTTCGGCGTCACCGAGGAAGAGCTGGCCTTGGCCTGCGCGTCGCACAACTCCGAGCCGGCGCAGGTTGAGGCCATCCGTGGGTTCCTCACGCGGTTGGGCCTGGCGGAGTCGGACCTCGCCTGCGGTCCGCACCGGCCGCTCTGGGCGGAGCTCGCCCTGGCTGACGCTGCCCGGGGTGAGTTCGCCGGAAATGAGGGCCCGCTGGCCAGCAACTGCTCCGGCAAGCACACCGCGATGCTGGCCCTGGCCCTGCACCACGGCTGGCCCACCCACGGATATCATGAAGCAGGGCATCCGGTGCAGCGCCGGTGCAAGCAGGTCATGGCGCACTGGGCCGATCTCCGGGAGACTGCCATCGGCGAAGCGGTGGACGGCTGCGGCGTGGTCACATTCGCCATTTCAGTGCGGTCGCTGGCGCTGGCGTACGCCCGGCTCGCGGGGTCGGACCAGGCGGCGCCCCGGAACGTGGTGCGGGCCATGATGGGGCACCCGCACCTGGTGGCGGGACAGGGACGGCCCTGTACCGCGCTGATGCGCGCGTACCCGGGCCGGGTGCTGGCGAAAGTCGGCGCGGAAGGGGTGTACGGCGCGGCGCTCCCGGAGCGGCGCCTGGGCATTGGCCTCAAGGTCGAGGACGGACACACCTGGGCGGCAGTGGTCGCGCTCTGGGCGGTGCTGGAGCAGCTAGGTCTGGACCCTCCGCCCCGCGTCACCGAGCCGATGTTCGCGGAGGTCCCGGTCCGCAACACCCGCGGGGAGGCTGTGGGCGTGCTCCGGGCGTCCGGGAAGCTCACGTTCGTTTGATACGGCCCGCGTACATTGGGTCCTCCAACAAGGCCCACCTGGCATCAAGTTTCGAGGGACCGAACGGATTCACCGCAGAGGGCGCAGAGGGGCGCGGAGGGCGCAGAGGTGGACCTGAATGAGCTCACCAGACAGATCATCGGGGCAGCGATTGACGTGCACCGTGCTCTCGGCCCGGGACTACTCGAATCCACGTATGAGGCGTGTCTGGCGCACGAGCTCGCCGAGCGCAATCTGTGCGTGGAGCGTCAAAAGGCGCTCCCGGTCACCTACAAGGGTGTAAGGATTGACTGCGGCTATCGTCTCGACTTGTTGGTCGAGCGGCAGGTGATCGTCGAGCTTAAAGCGGCGACCCAGATTGAACCAATCCACCAGGCCCAGTTGCTCTCGTACCTTAAGCTCTCCGGCTGTCCGGTTGGCCTGTTGATCAACTTCCACGCCACCCGTCTCACCAGGGGCCTCCGACGGTTCGTGCGTGCACTTCCCGAATCCGTCTCTGCGCCCTCTGCGCTCTCTGCGCCCTCTGCGGTGAACGTCCCGGATGCAGGTGACTAGGCATGACGTTCGTTGACCGGGCCATGATCCGGGTGACCGCGGGCACGGGAGGCTCCGGCGCCGAGTCCTTCCGCCGCGAGAAGTTCGTGCCCAAGGGGGGCCCGGACGGCGGAGACGGGGGCAGAGGCGGCAGTGTGTTCGTGCGTGCCGATCCGCAGCTCACCACGCTGCTCGACTACACCTACCACACGCACTGGAAGGCCCAGCGCGGCGCCCACGGCAAGGGGGCGAACAAGACCGGCCGGTCGGCGCCGGACCTCTACTTGCCCGTGCCGCCCGGCACTGAGGTCTGGGACGCCGCTACGGCTAAGCTCCTGGGCGAGCTGATCCAGCCGGATGACGTCCTGTGTGTGGCTCGTGGCGGGAGAGGCGGGCGGGGCAACGCCCGGTTCGCCACGCCCACGCACCGAACGCCGCGCGAGTGGGAGCCCGGAAAAGAAGGCGAGGATCGCGAGGTCGAGCTGGTCTTGAAGCTCATCGCGGATGTCGGCCTCCTGGGCGAGCCCAATGCCGGCAAGAGCACGCTGCTCTCCGTGGTGTCCGCCGCGAGACCTAAGATCGCCAACTATCCGTTCACCACGCTCACGCCCAACCTGGGTGTGGTGGGGTTGAGCGACGGCCGGTCGTTCGCCCTGGCGGACATTCCCGGCATCATCGAGGGCGCGCACGCCGGGCGCGGGCTGGGGGACCGGTTCCTGCAGCACGTCGAGCGCACCCGCGTCCTCGCCTACCTGGTGCCGGTGGACAGCCCCGATCCTCAGACCGGCTACGACATGCTGCGGAGGGAAGCCACCGCCTACAGCGAGGCGCTGGCGGACCGGCCGCACGTGGTGGTGCTCACCAAAACGGACCTGCTCCCGCCGGGCACGCCGCCGCCGGCGGTGGCGGCCCCCG
>Ga0209321_10000439_pt1 | contig 26735 bp, 41 predicted proteins | sample Rifsed16ft4_FD_184012 | JGI IMG/M metagenome (GOLD analysis project Ga0209321, IMG submission 184012) | Soil microbial communities from Rifle, Colorado, USA - sediment 16ft 4 - CSP-I_5_4 (version 2) | ecosystem: Environmental > Terrestrial > Deep subsurface > Rock core/Sediment | place: Rifle...
TAAACGATGGGATAGTCTTTTCGTGCGCATCGGAAAGTTTAGCGGCAATGTGGCGATTGACGGAACGTTATCCATCGACTCGATCATTACAGCTCTTCGATTGACGTCGAACCTCACCGTTGATGGCACAGTCACGGGCGATACGCTCGTCGGCGATTGGACCATGACCGGCAATCTGCAATCGACTGCGCAGGGGTCTCTTGCCGGTGTAGCGTCTGCAAAATTCTATTATCAACCCTCGACCGGCAATGCCGTGCTCGGTGCATGGGGCAAGGATGCCTCGACAACGGGGACAATCAGCTTCTATCTTGCAAAATCCGATGGAAGTGGAGGTGAAATAGAAGTCAGCATTGATTCGGCGAGCACAAATTTCACGGGCAATGTTCTCCCCTCAGCCGCCTCAACGTATGCGCTTGGTTCTGCAGTGCTACCATGGAGGGCAAGCCACTACGATTCACTCCTTTCCACGTATCTGAACGGTCGCGTGATCCGCATGGGTTCAGCCTTGTCCGACACGACGAAGTTTCTTCTTAACTCCGATACCACCTCTCTCGTTGCCATGCAGTGGGAGTTAGACGGCAAGACTCCCATGACGCGCATGTTGACGGTGGCGGCCAATGCTCCATTGGCTTCGTCGGCAGGCGCTCAAGATTTGTCAGCCGACAGAACGTGGACGCTCTCTGCTGACACAACGACAGCTCTTTCAGGACTGACGACGCTCTACCAGAATTCACTCAAGGCCAGCATATCTTCACTCGGCTCGGCTGCTTACGTTGACTCGACTCGTATCGCCTATCAGGACAAAACCAACACTTTCACGCAAGCGCAGACGTTCAATAGCACCATCAACCTCCAGACCATATCAAGCGCGGCCTCATTCACGGGGACGGTCGCTACAGTGGGCGATGTTACAGTAGGCGGCATTGCTTTGCTGGACACAATCCGTAATTCGCTTACGTCAGTGGTGGTGGATGATTCGCTGACGGTGACGGGACTTGCTACCATCGCAGGTGATGTGGCGGTAAATGGTGGTGACTTAACAACTACGCAGACTACGTTTGCATTGCTCAACGTAACCCCTACGACGATAAATGCCTTCGGAGCTGCAACTACGATAAGCATGGGCGCACTCACGGGGACGACCACAATCAACAATGATCTGATTGTTGGCGATGAATTGATAGTGAATGGGACGGGAACAAGTTCATTTGCAGGTCCCATCTCCGGCACTACGGTAACGGCAAGTTCTTATGGAATCTTCGGCGGGGGGGATATTGTCGTGGCTTCCGGTGGTATGGCAAAGATTATAATTGATGGCGCAGACGCTACCGAGACAAACGCAGAAAACGCCATCTTTGAAAAAACCGCCAACCTGAATTACACTTCGCGGGCATCCCATATCTTTGTGATTGATAACGATGCCAACGAATCAAATAGAACCTTTTCAATTCGTGCGGACAGTGTTGAATCATCCGATATTTTCACTCTCTCTAAGGCGGGCGCACTTACCGTCGCCGCAGGACTCTCCGGCACTACGGTAACGATGACAGGTAGTCTTGATGTTGATGGCGACGTAGCGGACACTTCGGCCTTCACCACGACTGCAACGCGAGCCGCAGTCTATATCGCGGGCGCGCTCTCAACAGACAAGTACACGGTCAGTCACCGAAACGCAAGCGGAACCGAGACATTGCCGGTAGCGGACGATCAAATGTCCTATTATGCCAAAGCTGACAGCTTGATTGTGCTGAGACAGGCTGGAACAACAAGCGGACTGAAGTTCTCATACAGCAGATTCAAATAAAAACAAAGGGGGCAATAATCGCCATGCTTGAATTCCTTCAACACGCTCCGCTGTGGGTGCAGATTATCAGCGTCGGAAGTCTTTCGACGCTCGGCCTCTATATTATCCTGCTCATCGTTCGCTCCGTGATTGGCTTGCGGACGAAGACATTCAACGGATCGACAAAGAATATCGAGATGTCCTTGACAACGATAGCCGCAAACACGACGGACATGAAAGAACTCATGGCAATGGGATTTGGAGACTCACGGGAACGATTGGAAAAGATCGACAAGAATCTTGGCCTTGCAATGGACCGACAGATTCACAGGGAAGACCTTGCTGGCCTCAAACGAAGGAGAAAACAATGAGTCCTAAAAAGCCGGATGTCTCATTGATGGAAGCCAGAGACACATCTGAGGCGATCAACTACATATTTATCGGAGTGAAGTTTTTCCTCTTGAAACATACCTTGAAGACACTGCTTGTCCTGATGCTCATGGCCGTAGGGCCTATCTACGTCGGATGGGATTATTTCACTTCGGCCAAAGTGAAGATCGAAAAGGCACTTCCACTGGATGAGGACACGGGTTGGAGGTTCTCGATCATGCCGGAGGCATACGCCTCGACAGGAGAGAAGCCAAACGAAATACGGATTGACGGCAAGCTCTATGGCTATTATGATCCTCTCTTTACTGTCTATGTCATGCAAGGCCGTCAAAAGTTATTCATCTACGACAAAGAGACGCGCGAAAGTATTGTCATGAAAATACCGGAATTAGGCTCACAAACGAAGGAGTAACGGGTTATGGACTTTACACAATTTGGACTTTCGGCCATTCAGCTTGTGGTCTTTATGATGTTCGTCACGGCGGTCATTGAGGTCATCAAAGGCATCTCCGCGAAAGGCGTCTTTGGTATTGTTAAGGAATTGGGTTATACGCTGTTCAAGAACCAGCCACTTTCGCCAGAAACGATTAGAACACTCAACTTCATCATTGCCCTCATCTTTCTTCGGTCGTTCGAATATGGAGCTATGGCGAGGCTCCTAGGCATTGATACGATGACATTTGGACCCTTTGCCTACTGGCTGGACTATATAGCGACTGCCTCAGTCATCTACATGGGGGCAGATTATCTCTTCAGTTGGTATTGGAAAATCAAAGCAAGGGCCAATGAAGTAGCGGAAGGAAAAAAGGATGCCTGATCTGACATTGCTCGCGGCTGAATTGACGCGAGATGAGGGACTCCGCTTGAAGCCCTACTTGGATTCCGTCGGAAAGACCACAATTGGCATCGGGCGTAATCTCACGGATCGGGGGATATCCGAGGACGAAGCAACATACCTGCTTGCAAACGACATTGCAGAGGTTCTCCAGGAACTTGACCGTCAACTGGGTTGGTGGAGAACAATGAACGAGCCGCGTCAACGTGTGCTGGCAAATATGTGCTTCAATATGGGCATTGGAACATTGATGACGTTCAAAAATACGCTTTTCAACATGCGAGAAGGCAACTATACGTTGGCTGCTTCCGGCATGAGAGACTCTCGATGGTACACCCAGGTCGGCGTGCGGGCTGAAAGATTGGCTGTGATGATGGAAACTGGAAAAGAATTTTAATCGCCGTCCGCTTCTGGCTTGATCTCGGCAGGTTCCGCCCCGGACGGCACTTCCTCTCTGCCCCAATCTCAAGGAATGTCTTCATCTTGACGATGTGCTCAAGGCTCTTCCTGTGGAAGTGCCGAACAGTTCTCAAGCGTAAACTACTGTTTCCACTATTTTACTTTCCGTGTCTAAAGTAAATTATCGTCCGCCTCGAATCCTGATTTCGGCAGGCCCACCTCCGGACGAAGACCCCTCTGCAAAGTAGGTGGGGATGGAAAAGTTTGGCAACGAACTCCCGACTACGTTGCGCTGAACGCCTCGGCTTGTCGCTGGGGCGTTTTCGCTTGGTGGGAAAATATCTCAATCGGTAATTTTTACCGTCTCATTTACTACGTTATTGCAGGGGTTTCCGCTCGTTTGTAATTATTACAAACGGCATACTTCTTGATTTTGTAATCTTTACCGATTGCAGAATATGTCTTGTTTCCACCTCCGGTTCTGCGTATCATCAAACGCGGAACCACTTCGATGCGCGAATTTAAACCCGACATATTCTCCCACGTCTCTTGTAGTCCTTCCTTCGCCGGATTCTCCGGATCGCATGGAGTGGAACCGCACTATGAGAGCGTGGGAGTTTTTATTGATGTGCTCTGGTGAAAAAATTAAGTCTTATTAATCAGCATTTTGGATCGTGGACCGTTCTCAGGTCTTATGGGTATCATCACGAGCATACGCATTGGGTTTGCCGATGCAAGTGTGGTACCACAAAAATAATCCCGTCTGGGAATTTGACATGTGGACTGTCAAGACAATGCGCGTCGTGCGGATATAAAAACATGATTGGATGGAAGTATGGCTTAGCTAGTAAACAAACGCCACGCGAATTACGAACTTGGAGGTCGATGATGTCGCGCTGTTTTAACCGGAATAAACCTGAATACAGATATTATGGCGATCGCGGGATAACGGTGTGTAGCCGTTGGAAGAATTCTTTTGAGAACTTCCTCGCTGATATGGGGCCACGTCCGAAGGGAATGTCCATCGACCGAATCAATAACGATGGAAACTACGAGCCGAGTAATTGCCGATGGGCGACACCAAAACAGCAAGCCATGAATACTAGGTGGTTCCGTCGTCCTGAGGGAATGAGATTCGCAGGGCTTGTTTGTCTTTCGCGGGCGGAAACCCCCAAGGGAAATCTGTATGCAAACACGTATTTTCTTTTCCGCTGTGATTGTGGGCAAGAGAAAATTATTCGGTTTTCAAGTGTGCGGCGCGGTGTAACAAAACACTGTGGTTGCCGTCAGGGTGAAAGGGAAGTGGCCTGATGGCGTGGATGGAACTGCACCAAGAATTCTACAATCATCCAAAGGTTCGACGGTTTGCGGCTATTCTCAAAGAGCGTGTCCCGTTCGGGCGCGGGGTTTTTATTTTTCCCATCTACAAGAGGATTACTTGAAATTCGAGATTAAACATCGGTTCAACAATGCTGTTCTGTTCTCGCTTAAGACTGACTCGCTCAAATTATGCGTTGAGGCGGCGGTAAAATCCCATGCGTACCTCTCCGGTGCGAACCTCTCCGGTGCGGACCTCTCCCATACGGACCTCTCCCATACGGACCTCTCCGGTGCGACAGGTTTCAACCCAAATTTTTACACGCCACTTTTCATGCTCTTAGACCAACCTGGAAAAATTCGGGCGTACAAATTGGTCAACAAGTATCACGAGGGACCATTCAACGGCGGTATCAAATACATCGTCGGCAAGGTGGTGAAGGTAACAAGAGTCAACAGCGACGTGAATGTGCAGTGCGGATTTGGCATTAATGTAGCTACACTGAATTGGTGTATGAAAGAATGGTGCAAGGGTCGGAAGATTCTCTTAGTGGAGTTCACGGCAAAAGACATTGCCGCCATACCGTCAGGCACAGACGGGAAATTCCGCGTTCGCAAGTGTAAAGTTATCCGCGCGTTGGATTTGAAGAAAATCGGACTTACAGTTCCGAAAGAAAAGAAATAAGAGGATCACATGAAACCCCAACTCACAACCAAAGCATATTTTTCTAGGCATCGTTCTGCTTGCATTGACGCTAAACAATATGCGCTCAAATTCAAGACCGCACATGAGGCGTGGCAGAAATGCAAACGTGCTAATTGGATGCTGTGGGCTGTATATCAGGACACGAAACTTGTCAATCAAATCGGCAAGGCGACCTTCGTTGGGCTTGCAATTACATTCGCAGAACGGGCGTTGCCTGAGTTTGAAAAGAAATATCCCAATGATGCGCGACCGAGAGAAAAAATCAGGGCCGCGAAAACGTGGCTTAAGCGGAAAACGAAGAAGAACCAAGAGATTTGCGCCAGTGCCGCCAGTGCCACCCATGCCGCCAGTGCCGCCTATGCCGCCAGTGCTGTCAGTGCTGTCAGTGCCGCCGATGTCACCAGTGCCGCCTATGCCGCCCATGCTGCCATGGATGCCGCCGCCAGTGCCGCCAGTGCCGCCAGTGCCGCCAGTGCCGCCTATGCCTTCCATGCCGCCAGTGCTGCCTATGCCGCCAGTGCCGCCTATGCCGCCAGTGCTGACGAAAGACTTTGGCAAGCCAAAGTAGTGCGGCGAGCAATTAAGAATCCATTCAAATAATGGCCATTAACATTGATACTCGTCCTTCCAAGGCAATGTTCAAGACACACAGCAAATTCCCTCCTACTGCGTGTGGATATTGCGATGGAAGAATTCCTGTAAGGCGTTGCGGTAGTCGTTCTAACCGTGGATTCCGATGCACGCGGCAATGGGATCACAAGCCGCCGCACGTCCATTGTGCTGAAAATGAACATCGGAAAACTTCGTGGTAGGACTTGACAGGATGCTAAAAAAAATTGCATATTATGTTCAGTAAGTTCGGAACGGTGCTAAACAATCTACCACATACAACCCCGCGTCCCTTTCAGCCCTTTCTTTGCCAGCTTCGGCTTGCATCGTTCGGACTTACTCTGATTGGGCGCGGGATTTTTATTTTTCTGCCATGAAATGGCTCAAAATGGATTGCGACGCACAAGAAAACCTTGATATGAGAAAACTTGTTGACGCGTGGGGATGGGAATGGTATGGTCGGTATTGGGCTATTCTTGGCAAGGTTGGCATGTTGGTAACGGAGAGTCGTCAGACGTTCGCGCTACAAACGAACAACGGTGATCCATTCCCCGTCCGACTATTGTCAAACGATCTCGGCACGACCGTTGAACGAATGACGGACTTTCTTTCCTACCTGGCAGATAATCGTTTAATCGACAAACGAGCATGGAGTGAAAAAGCCCTTATTTATGTGCCTAAATTGAAGGATAGGGCAGACGAATATACGAAGAAACTCCTGACAAAGTCCCGACAAACTCCGGAGCAAGAAGAAGAAGAAGAAGTAGATAAGAAAAAGAAAGAGAATACTAAAGATAAGATAAGAGGACATCCCACAAAACTATCAAACCCGAATCTTGATGAGGTTAAAACGCTTTGGATTGAGAGAGAGTATGTCCGTCCCGAGGTCGAGGCTGAAAAGTTCTTTAATTACTACGAAGCGAATGGTTGGCGTGTCGGGAAAAATCCGATGAAAAATTGGAAGGCCGCTGCCGCCGGATGGAATACCAGAGCAAAGGAATATGGAAATGAAAGAACTAGCCAGAGTCCTAAAGCAAACAGTGTCGTTGAGCGTGCCACCTTCCGACATGGGCCGGAGGACGAGCAACGCTTTAAGAATCTTGGCGAGTCAATCAGAGGGATTCGCGATAGGGAAGACAACGACAGTAAGCGGGTTGGACCTGATACCGTCACCCCAAGTAAGTGAGCAGAGTATTTTGAAAGCAGCAGCGTTCACTGAGCAGAACTTTGGTGTGAAGTATGCACCGGAAAAGTGGATAATGCTTTCTCAGATGATGGTCTCGGAAGGTTGGAGTGAGGAAAGATTCAAAAGAACGTATGAGCATTTTCTTACGACTCAGAAATATCCAAATTGGACGGTTGCGGATTGGTTCTCGTTCGATATCGAAGTGCATCCTTACGCCTGGTATTTGGAGCAAATTCACGTCAACGGTGCGTCCGTAAATGCTTCGATTGAATGTTATAAGTTGCCCGATGAAAAAATATGTTTTCGATACGTTGACGGTCAAACACTTCCCTTCCCCCGCAAGATGGTCAGAGACAAGGAATGGGTAGGATAGTCCAAAGTGCAATCCGTAGGAGTCAGAATGGTTCATCCAACTTGCAGAGATTGCGGGAAGAAACTCCACGCGACGAAACCCGGGATCAAAGACCGATGCACTACATGCGGCAACATTCACGCGCACAAGAGGGACATAGCGCGACTGAGAAAGAAACGGGGGAAGACACACGTCTCGGACGGGACAATAGGTTACGCGAGATATTTCTACGAGTATAACATTGGCCCTTGGAATGGTGATGAAGAACGCACACTACCGGCGTACCAGTTGGGCGGACACAAAAGGAGAGGAATGGAGTAGTGGCAGGACAGCCACACGATCCGGAGATATATCCACCAGTCCGCAAGGCAATGGAGGGCAACGAAGGATATCCCTTGGTCACATCTTGCTCCCCTTCATTACGCTCTGGCTCTGGATTCAGGAAGTCGCGGACATGAGGGATGGGGAGGACTCTTGAGAAACGTAGTTCTGAGAGGAAAAATATGAACCGCCGAAACTTTTTGGAGAGTTTAGGTGCATTTTCCGTTCTTCTTTCGGTTGGCGTTAACCCCCACATATATGAGGCTGAGTTTTTATTTTTCAAAGATGATGACTATGAAAGCTTCACTTGTATTGCAATAAGAATTGGTGAGTGGAGAAAAATGGTAGTATTTAACGGAACGGTAAAAGATAGAGTGGCGGCCTTTCGTCTAGGGAAAAAACTATTAGCCGAATCTGCTGCTGTGCAATTTAATTGCAAGCCGGAGCAAATACATTTCAAAAAACGGTGATGATCTCAACGCAAGGCACTTAGCACATCCACAGAAGGAGAAAGAAATCAAGTCAGAGTTGCGCTCCATTAAGCGCAGACTTCCAAATCGTAAGAGGAAACCATGAACTTCCTTCGTCAATTACTTTTGGACTTCCGATTCGGAATATACCGAGACAATGTAAGCAACAGGTATTGCGACGGATGTGGGAACTTTGCATCAATAGCATATTGGTATGGAGGGAAGCCATTGTGCAGAACATGCGCACGGGTGGAGTTGACGTGACTGAACGCCCGATACTTTTCTCCGGCCCAATGGTAAGGGCAATTTTAGACGGGAGCAAAACGCAGACGCGGCGCGTGGTGAAACCGCAACCAATCCCGTCAGCATCGTTGCACTTTGACGTTATCGCCGATCATATTTATGCCAACGGTATCGTTGCCGACTGTAAAGATTTTCCCATCCCGATACGATTTTACATTGGCGACCGTCTTTGGGTGCGGGAAACATTCAGCGATCGGGGCGACAACAATGCAGCGTATCGGGCAACGGGTGACGTGCGATGTGAGGATGAATATGTGAAGTTGCAAGATATGGGAGTGGTCTGGAAGCCCTCGATCTTCATGCCGCGATGGGCCTCAAGGATTACGTTGGAGATTACCGACGTTCGCGTTGACAAATTGGTGACTATTAACCATGTTGATGCTACAAAGGAGGGATTTGATTCCCTGGAAGACTTTAAGTCCGCATGGAATAAACTCCACCAACGAAAGGAAGGATTTTTATGGCAAAGCAATCCTTGGGTATGGGTCTTGGAGTTCCGAAAGGTGTAGTTCTAAAGTGCATACCTGGTATAACGGAGAGATATGCGGCTGGGTCAGACAAGTTGAACGATGTAGCGGTGAGAATAATAAGAGCATCTATTCCGCTTGGTCTTTGGGATTCTGGTAATGCAGCTAAAGTGTTTGGAGTAACTAAGTCTACAATTATGCAGATTGCGAGCGGAAGAAATTGGAAGCACATAAAATGATCCCCCTTTCCTCGCTCTGGCAGGTGACACTTTCGATGTGCGCAGGGATAGTATTCTGCGGGACGATAATGGGTCAAAGTGTTTGGACGGTGCTGATATTGATATTGATGATCTCAGCCCCGACAGTGATTGTAGCAATGAATAAGGAGAATGAAAATGACTAGAACCCCCGCAGAGTTAGAGCGTGTCGGAGGTGGGGAAGTCGTCGCAACTGATGGAGGTGGTTGGATCAAGAGAATCCGCATACGTCGATACGTTCCCTTAAAGGCCACCCCATGACCAAGCAAGAGCATAAGCATAGGTTAGACATCGACCCAAAAGTTATGAAAGCTATGTATCGTGCAGGGAAAAAATTGGCACGTGAAATTGGTTCGCAGAAATGTAACCATGCTTGGTATTTGGCAATCGCAAGCACAATTGGTAGCGGGAAAACTGTGATTGCTCGTTGTGACGCTTGTCCTGCGATTCTAAACGAAGTGCAAGTCAGCCGCATCCTCAACCGCAAGCATCCCAAGTATCTAAAAGTTGGGACCGTAGAAACGGTGGGTGATGATGATGCGTTAGACAGGCATCTTGAACTCTACCGCAAATCCAAATGACCACTCACAGGAGGTTCACATGAAAGCAATTCAAAAGTTCGCCGTAGTCAACAGTCGCAAGATCGTATTCGTAGTTCTCGTTCTCGCAGTCTCGGTTCTGACGTATCGGGAAATCACTAGGGATTTTCCCCCCGAGAAGTCTCAGCCACAATTCCAGAGTCTGGACATTCCCGTAGTGATTCAAATCCCTGGATATACGGTTGTCTTTTCCGCAGATTCGACGAAGCCTTCAGTGACGTTCGTAATCAGGTTCGTGAAGTCAGATGATACTTCCGCATTTCGTCAGAACGGTTGGTCAGTAGGAAGTGTTGCGGACAAGGACAGAGATATTTGGGCCGTAAGCTCGCAGGTTATCAAGTGATTTTCAAGGAAGTAGAATACGAAGGGATGAAGGAGACCCGCGAGAGGTGCGACGATATCGAGGCCGATCTATTCTTCATAACTTCTAGCATCAACGGGAATCCAGAACTTGCGGAATTTAAGAGACGAGTGGAATCTGTGCAGAAGCGAATTGTCGAACTCAGAAAATACGTGGGAGCGTGAGTCTTCCGGTTCCATTTAATTCAGGAGTCTAATCATGCAATTCTTACTCAGTAACTGGAAGTCAGTCGGGTTTGTTCTTGTCCTGTTTCTCATTGGACTTTCGATCTGGCTGTATGGAAATAGTCGGGAGTCCGAGGGCCGCGAGATTCAAAGGGTGATTGACGATGAGAAGTATCAAGCGTTGGTCGATGCCAAGACTCAGGTAGATTCTCAGTTGACGGTTGCTAGAGAAACCCTACCCCCTCTCGTCATACGCTATCGGGACCGGACGTTACCAAGTCCTGATATACGCTCACAGGTGGACTCAGCATTCAGGGAAGGAATCGCTCAGGGTCTAGATTGTCAGGAGCAACTGTATAGACTGGCTGAACCTGCTACGCTATGGATCGACACGACGCAACTGACGAAAGACTCTCTCGAAGTCAGGACAACGGGCCGCGTGGACTATTATCCCTTGTCCAGAGATTTCTACGCGACGATTCAAGCTGCTCCGGTCATCACTCGGACTTGGCTTGTCAAGTCAGGGTTTATTATCCAAGCCCTTCCTGATATTTTGGGGGTTGAGATAACTCTGGGGAATCAGGTAAAGAATCCTTCCCCGCGATTAGGGCTTATGGTATTTCGGGAGGGCTACGGGCTAGGTCTAGACTTGCAGGCGAAGGAGAATCCGGTGGTCAAGGTGGGAGTTAGGTTCTAATGGCAAGATACAATCGTGGTAAGCGCATGATTGGTTGGAGACGAAAGCGCAGAAAGTTTGTCTATTGGCAAAAGCCGATTGAAGTCTATGAGATATCGGGTTGTCATAGATGCAAAGGGCATAACTGCACGTATTCAGAATTTGTTGACCGTATGTGGTGTTTCGATTGCAAGAGAGAATACAAGCCGAGTCATTGGGGAATCTTCGAGGGACCGATACCAATCAACGTGACGCACATGCTTGGTATTTATTTCCATCGGGTCAACATCAAGACGCAAGAACTAATCAAGGAAGATGATCCGCGATATTCTAAGGCGTGGCCATGACCGCCCGTTCTAAGTTAGTCCATAAGGCAGACAAGGCCGCGAGGAAAGTATGAGTCGTTACCGCGCACATAAGCCGGACGGCAATCAAGATGCCATTGTCAAATCACTCCGGCAAATCCCTGGGGTTAAGGTTCTCGTTCTTTCGCAAATTGGTAAGGGATGCCCCGATATTTTAATAGGCTACAAGGGGCGCAACTGGTTATTTGAGATCAAAGACCCGTCGCAGGACAAAAGCACACGCGTATTGACGAAGGATGAGGCCGCGTTCTTCTTCGGTTGGACAGGTCAGGCAAATGTGGTCGAAACGCTTGCAGATATTCTCAGAATATTGGGCATAAAGTAGCACAAAGATTCAGGGAGAAACAGGAAGAATTAAGAAGAATTAGCTTGACATTACAATATCTGTTTGGTAGAATACGAATAATATGATTATGGGATGGCGTAGATTACGGATACTTCTCCTAGAGAAAGAAAACCCGTAGTCGCTTGTTCCTCCCTTTGTTTTGTTGCCGATGGCGTAGATTACGGATACTTCTCCTGATAAAGAAAACCCGTAGTCGCTTGTTCCTCGGCTTTAATTTTGGACGTGGCGTAGATCTGGGTTACTTCGGCTAAGAAAGACCCTAATCGCTTGTTCCCGTCCTTTTGTTTTCCTCTCAATCCATTACTATGGAGATGGCATATGGCACGAATCAATATCCCCGCAGCAACTCTTCCCCGCCCCCAAACGCACGAAGGGGCTATAGCCCACAGAATCAATCCCAAACAGCAACTTAAACGAACGGTCATGGCCTGTCTTTTGTGGGAGGATAACTTTTACGAAGACGGTATGACAATTGCTGAACGGATCGTTTCTTTGTCTCAGATTGTCGAGCCGACGGTTGTTGCTGAAATCGCAATCGAAGCGCGAGACAAAATGGAACTACGTCATGTCCCGTTACTCCTAGCATCCATCCTTGCCAAGCGTGGGTATAAGGGGACTGCCGACCTACTCAATCACATTATCCAACGTGCCGATGAATTGTCGGAGTTTGTTGCTGTTCACGCAAGGGTTAACGGTGTAGAACCGAGCAACGTCAAGAAAGTTCTTTCTGCTCAAATCAAACGTGGGCTTGCTAGGGCTTTCACAAAGTTCGACGAATACCAACTTGCCAAGTATAACCGCGATGGAGTTGTCAAACTCCGAGATGTTCTTTTCCTTTCACACCCCAAACCGAAAGATGAAACGCAGAAGGAAGTATGGAAGCGATTGGTTGATAATCAACTTGCTATCCCTGATACATGGGAGACTGCTTTATCGTCTGGGAAAGACAAGAAGTTCACGTGGGAACGATTGATTATCGAGGGAAAACTCGGAGCATTGGCTTTCTTGCGAAACTTGCGGAACATGAAAGAGACAGGTGTTACGGAATCGGTGATCCTTGAAGGCTTGAACGCGATGAAGGTCAAACGAGTTTTACCTTTTCGGTTTATAGCAGCCGCGAAGTATGCGCCTCAATGGGAACCTGAACTGGAAAAGGTGATGTTCAAAGCGTTGTCTTCGCATGAGAAACTTTCCGGTAAGACGGTGCTGGTTATTGACAATTCCGGTTCGATGCACGGCACAACGGTTTCCCAACGTTCTGAATTAGACCGTTTCGATGTGGCTGCGGCATTAGCAATTCTTCTGCGGGAAGTTTGTGAGAATGTTGTCATTATTGCATTTGCCACCGATGCAACAATAATGCCTTCCCGGCATGGCTTCGCACTGCGAGACGCAATCAAAAACAGTCCAAGCGGCGGAACCGATACTCAAAGGGCTGTGACATTAGCCGCGAACGAGGGCTACAATCGGGTTATCGTTGTGACTGACGAACAATCCCATACGGTGGTCAATTCTCCGTTGATTGGGACTCGTGGTTATTTTATCAATGTGGCCACAAATCAAAATGGCATCGGCTATGGAGCGTGGACACGCATTGACGGCTGGAGTGAACACGTCATTGATTATATCCGAGAATTTGAGAGGGTTGAAGAATGACAGATATACAGAAACAAGAAAAGTGCAAACGGTGTGGTTATGAATGGCCGCGCCGTTCTGTGCTTCCACCAAAAGCATGTCCAGCTTGTAAAAGCTACCGTTGGAACGTGCCTTTGAGGACCAAGAAACCCAAAGCAGCAAAGTAGTTCTCCACCACCTATCACAGGAGGTATGTATGTCCATCGCCCGTCTGTACCCCGAACTCGTCCAGAACACAGACGTACTCCCCATCATCGTTCCGCGTAAGGACGAAATCAAACCCAATGCAGATTTATTCGTTACCACATTGCTCGAAGCAATGTCCGCGAAGGATGCGTATGTCTATGTGTATGCGCGTATCGCGGTGGAAGAATCGGCACTTGAGGCACTCGCGGAAAAGGCGATTATCGGGCTAGAAGGAAAGTCCGAGACCATTTTTGGAGCCACACTTTCCACTCGCAGTAAACCCGCGCAGTATATTTACAGCGACCCGAAATTGGACAGACTCAAAGCAGAACTGGAGAACCTGAAAACAGCGATCAAAGAACGAGAGACGTTCAACAAATCTATCCCAGAGGAAGGAACCGCCGACCCCGAAACGGGAGAGATCATCCATCGTCCGGTGAAGAACGAGCAAGGCGTTACCATTGCGGTCAAACTTGCATAACCCCATCACCTGAGGTCTATCATGTCAGAAGAGAATGCATTACAAAAAATCGTAGAGGCGAGTGGACTGGAGAAAACAAAGTCTGCATTCATCCTCGAAAAGTTCCAAGATTATTTTAAGATCGCTGATGATTGGGAGAAGAAGGCGCAGGTCTTGGTTGTGACTTCTCCGACCCAGATCGCTGAAATGAAAATGGCGAGAGAGGGAAGGTTGTTCCTGAAACAAAAGCGCGTCGATATTGAGAAGGCACGTAAGGAATTAAAGGAGCAATCTCTTCGAGAGGGAAAGGCAATTGACGGTATCGCCAACGTCCTGAAGGCCCTTATCGAACCGATTGAAGAACACTTGGAGCGTCAAGAGCGATTCGTTGAGATAAGAGAGGAAGAAGCGAAGGAGAAGCGCAGGGTTGCGCGTGTTGAAGAGATACAGTTCCTCGGACTCGACCCTCTGCTTTATGATCTTAAAAATATGCCCGAAGAGTCATACTCGCAGTTGATCAACGGGACACGCCTTGCGATTCAGCAAAAGAAAGAAGCGGAGGAAAAAGCAGAAGCCGAAAGAATCGCAAAAGAGAAGGCCGACCGAGAAGAGCGTGAACGTATGCAGGTAGAGAACGAGCGACTGAGGAAAGAATCTGAGGAAAAGGAGCAACTACTGAAGAAGGAACGCGAAGAGACCGTCAAGCGCGAAGCAGAACAACGGGCTATTGTTGAGGCGCGGGAGAAGAAACTTCGTGCCGAACAAGATACAAAGTTGAAGAAGGAACGCGAAGAACGCGAAAGATTGGAGAATGAATTGAAGGCCAAAGCCGATGCAGAAGCGAAGGAGAAAAGACGTATCGAAATGGAGGAACGAATCGCAGAACGCGCACCGGACAAAAAGAAGCTGGAGGTATTCGCTTTGTCCATCGAGGGGATTGTTTTGCCGGAAATGAAAAGTAAGGAAGCGAAGAAGATCGTTGAAGATGCGAAGTCTTTACTGTCCAAGACCGCCGTGTATGTTCGCGGTCAAATGAAGAATCTGTAAATCCATCCATCACTCACAGGAGGTATCATGGGCCGTCACGCTAAGGACACACCGACCAACTTTCACCCTGCTCCGGTAGGGACGCATATTGCAAGGGCTATCAAGATCGTTGACATCGGCACACAACATGGGGAGTATCAGGGTAAGCCGAACGCTCGGAATCAATTCATTCTCTTCTGGGAACTTCCGACAGAGATGTTGGACACCGAGGACGGTCAGAGGCCGTTCATCATTTCAAAATTCTACACTAATTCCTTGAACGAGAAAGCAACCCTGAGGGCCGATTTAGTTTCTTGGAGAGGGAAAGAATTCTTTCCTGAAGAATTAGAGGACTTTGATCTGATGAACATTCTTGGGAAACCTTGTCTGGTTACGGTGATCGAAGGGGAAGAAAAGAACAAGAGGAAAGTATCGTCCGTTACCGGACTCCCGAAGGGAACCGTGTGTCCGGCTCAGGTCAATGAAAACTTTTCGTTCTTCCTCGACGAATGGGATTCCACGAAGTTTGAAGGACTCTCCGACGGACTGAAGAAGATGATCGAGAAATCCGATGAGTATAAGGCCATGAAGAACGGACAAGCTACGGTGGTCGAGTCTCAGGTCCCGAAAGACGATGATCTCCCTTTTTGACAATGGTCAAGCGCGTCGATTGGTTCGCAGGAATTCGAGAAGGTAAGTTTGTCGTGCCGGATAGGGATGGATTCCTGCGAACTGTTTTAGAGATGTTCGGAGACAAGGACCAAAGTCTTTCTCTTTCTGTTGCAAAGAATACTCGTTCGGGAGCGCAGAATAAATACCTGTGGGGCGTAGTGTATCGGGTGTTGTCAGATTGGAACGGGAACACACCAGAGGAATGGCATCAGATATGCAAGCAGAAGTTTCTCCAGTCGTATATGTTGCAAGTTGGAGAAGAAGAGTTTGAGCTTGAACCCTCGACCACGAAATTGAGCAAGGATGAATTCAATGAGTATGTGGAGTCTATTCGTAGGTGGGCCGCAGGGCATGAGGTAGTGATCCCAGAGCCTGGTCAGGTTGATTGGGTAAATTCAAGTCAGCCCTGAGACATTTGGACGTTAAGATGAGATTGTAGCGTTGCGGGGTTGATCGGGAACCCGATTGGCCCTTGCTCAAGGGAAAAGGGAAGCCCGCCTGAGACGCTCCGCAACGCTTCTTTATCAATCTCGGTAGCAGTTGTGTGAGCAAGGAGTGATGGGTGAGACAGGGTGCAGCCGCTACTGAATTTAATCATATAAGGAGGATGCAATGCTTAAGTTCAATCGGCATGAACTCCCGTAGTCAACTCAAGATCATCGAATCCGTTCTCTCGGATGGTCGGCCTCATTCGGCGTATGACTTAGCTACAATTATTGCTGTTGAGAAGTATGGCGGCTCGGACAAAGTAGGTCATGGCCTGAGAATCGGTGCGAGGATATGGGAGTTGCGACACGAAAAAGGCATGGAGATAAAATCTTGGAAAGACCCCAATAATGCACAGAAGCAAATCTACCAGTATATTGCTCCCACGAAAAAATTAACATTATTTAGCCAATAGTAAGATCATGAAGACTATCTCGTTGAGTCAGGGCAAGGTTGCATTGGTGGACGAGCCAGAGAAGAAGCAGACTCTCATCGAACGATTCGCAGAAGAGATCAGTTCACTCAAGGGCAATCCGAAGTGTTCTACCTGTTACGGGAAGTTCTACACAGGTATCGCAGAATTGCCGAATGGGGTGAAGGTCTTGCAGACGTGCAGATGTGCGAAGATCGGAGAGACAGAATACATACGTCTGCAATCACGGATTGATGCAACTGGTGCAGCTCTGGCGAATCAGGTGGAAAAGTCCTTGAAGGAAATGGAGGAAAGACTTTCCCGCCGGACCTTGGTGGGATTTGTGACCTACTTGTGGAAGTGGGTGAAAGGCGAGAAGAAGAAAACGAAATGGCCCGTAGGCGTTACGTCAGATGGGAAAGTGCAGTTTGCAGTGGACGGGAAACCGATGAGATCAGCAAATTATGTCAACGGAGAAATATCGGAGAGGTCGAAATGAACATCCTACTTGACTTTCTTTACCGACTGAAATACAAAAGCCCGACTTAATCATCGGGTTTCTTCTTTCCCTCTCTCCAATAATCCCAAACATCTCGCAGAAACGAAGTCCACAATATCCAAAGGGCGAGGACGAATAACGCCCCGCCCATCCATTCCCGCCAAAGTTCAATCAGTTTTTCCATACATCGAATATCCGCATCAACGGGCATAGACTCAAGCCTCGGTAAAACTGCATTATGTAGCGTATGCGTACGGGGGAATCCCCATATTCAACGATTCCCCGCTCCAATCCTTTCTTCCGTTTGAGCCAAAGCTTGAAATCCAGCCGAGCGGTCTGAGAATCTTGGCAGCAATGGAGGTAGTTCATTTTCTCAGCATTCTCATTTCTCGGTCTTTCGTGACCGACAGAAATCGGAGAATAGCTGCGATAAAAATGAAGTAAGCAACGAACCAAAGATACCAGGGCATGGGGTCACCTATAAGGAAGTGAGGGTAAGGGCATCCAATGAGAAACATCCGAAAAGGGAATAGCTATCTGGTCTCCATAACTAGTATGATTGTCGGAGAACCAATTCTCTCCGTTGTGCCATCCGAGTCTTATATTGACGTAGGTTATTTCATCTTTTCCGTTCCAGACATAGATTGTGTTGTGGATGAATAAAACATCCTGGTTTTTAGGTGGAAGAACCATAGAAGTACTTTGCCATTCGGATTCTGACATGGTTATTCTCCCGATACGAATAGTGTGCCGTTATCCTTGCGCTCAGTGTAGTATCGCGTAGCGAGGAAATGGTTGATGGCTTTCTTAATCCTTGTTTTCCTCGCAGGTATTTCCCCTCGTTCGACCGCTCGCCAAGCATCGTAGCTGATCTGGATAAACTTTGATACGACCTCGGCAGCTTGACGTTGTGACAGCAAGAGTCTGATCCTTTTCTCCCTAACCTTCTTGGCGATCTTGGAGCGAGTCGTTGGAGGCGGACCTAGCGGCCCTTTGGAGTAATGGGGGAATATAAGATTGAAATTGCTCATTTTCCCTCCGTAGCTGATTTCCACATCTTGTCATATACGCAACTCCGCATGTGCATTCTCCCGCAACACTGCATGTGCATTCCCCCACAACTCCGCATGTGCATTCCCCCACAACACCGCACGTGCATTCTCCCGCAACACTGCACTTGCATTCTCCTGCAACACTGCATGTGCATTCTCCCACAACTCTGCATGTGCATTCTCCCACAACTCCGCATGTGCATTCCCCCGCAACTCCGCATGTGCATTCCCCCACAACACCGCACGTGCATTCTCCCGCAACACTGCACTTGCATTCCCCCACAACTCCGCACTTGCATTCCCCCACAACTCCGCATGTGCATTCTCCCGCAACTCCGCATGTGCATTCTCCCACAACTCCGCATGTGCATTCCCCCGCAACTCCGCATGTGCATTCTCCCACAACTCCGCATGTGCATTCTCCCGCAACTCTGCACTCGAATTCCCCCGCAACACCAGATACAGGTTTGCCGAGCGTGACGATTCAGCGCCGCACTCCAATACAACGCGGCCGTAGACTTCGCAAATACCTGTAAGTTTGACCCGCACGGTCGCGCGGACTTCCACATCTTTCTCGATGCGATTGTTGAGCGCATCCCATTCGGCCTGAGAGTTGACTACAATCTGCGTCATGATTGTCTCCTATGAATGAGCGATAAATCGGCCTGTTGGATGTGATGGATGATTAGGACTGTGGATAACGACCACGTACCTCGTTGTCATCAGAAACAGTAAAGGTAACGTCATTATCATTGCCGGTTGGGTCGCGCAATTCCTGACGGTCGATTGCCTCTGCGCGTTTCGTGTCCTTCGACTTCATGGAACATTCATCATTAGAGTGGGTGAAGGTTTATTGTTGATTGACTGCAATGATTTTAAAATTGCTCGCGGACCATTTTTCGAAATTGTCGGCTAATCCTAAAAATGCTGATTGAGCATCGTGTAGGGTTGCGAAATTCATTGTGGGACGATTGCACGCGCTGTCTAATTCGATGATCAGCTCATTGTCTGTGTCAACGCAAACACTGGCATAATCTGAACGTATCTGATATGTTGTGTTGTGTTTCATGGCGACCTCCTATGTTTGGTGCATGTAAACTGCTAAAATGGTTTCACAAAGTCAATTTTTGATTAGCAGTTAGGCATCATAAACATCAATAGACACAGGCATTTTATAACAATCGACAGCCGGTTATTATTTCCGAAAAAATCAGTGAATCGGTAAATTTGACATACTCAAAAGAAAATGCGGATATTGGGCCAGAAACGTAAGGCAGGCTGAAAAAAAATCATGGCAAACGGAGGAAAGCGACCAGGGGCTGGCAGACCGAGAGGAAAACCCAATACTTTCACACGCACGGCGCGCGAAGCATTTCAAATTGCGTTCGACACGCTTGGAGGACCAGCGGGATTAGCAAAGTGGGCGAAGGAAAATCAAACTGAGTTCTACCGTATTTACGGTAGGCTTATTCCGGTTGAGATCGAAAACACGGGTGAAGTAACTCTCAAGGTTCGCTACGTTGATACGCCAAAGCAAGACGAAACCGATTAACGAGGAATGGGTTGATATTCCGCGACCGCACGAAAATCAATTGCCGTTTCTGCGATCGAAGGTAAAACGGAAAATCATTCGCGGCGGGCGTCGAGGCGGGAAAACAGTAGGAGCGGCGATACTTGCATGTGAGGCTTTTCTGGTGGGCAAGCGAGTTCTCTATGCCACACCAACCTCAGACCAGATACAACGATTTTGGACAGAGATCACGCGAGCTTTTGCACATGCGGTCAAACGTGGAGTATTGAAAAAGAACGAGACGGAACATGTTATTGAAGTCGTACACAAAGAGCAGCGTATCAGAGCAAAGACGGCCTGGAACGCCGATACGCTTCGAGGTGATTACGCTGATCTATTGATCTTGGATGAGTTTCAGCTGATGAACGAGGATGCATGGGAAATTGTTGGTGCGCCAATGTTGTTAGACAATAACGGAGACGCAGTGTTCATCTATACGCCACCCTCGTTACATTCCCGCAGCGTCACAAAGGCAAATGATCCTCGTTATTGCGCGAAAATGTTTTTGAAAGCCACGGCAGATACAACCGGCCGGTGGCAAGCCTTCCACTTCACCTCATACAGTAATCCATCGTTGTCACGCAAAGCCCTGGCGGACATCTCACATGACATGACCGACCTTGCTTTTCGGCAAGAAATTATGGCCGAAGACATTGATGCAGCTCCAGGGGCTTTATGGACACGTGAGAATATCGAAGTCAATCGCAGAACCTCATACCCTGATTTGGATTTGGTCATCGTCGGAGTCGATCCTTCAGCTACTTCCACTGGAGACGAAGCCGGTATTGTCGTAGCAGGAAGAGCGAAGAATGAATACTTCACGCTTGCAGACAACAGCATACAAGGTTCGCCGAATGATTGGGCCAAAGCGGCGGTGACAGCCTATCATGTGCATAAGGCTAACTTCATTGTTGCCGAGCAGAATAACGGCGGTGAAATGGTTGCTTCCGTTATTCATGAAGTCGATAAAGATGTTCCCGTTGAGTTGGTCCACGCTTCAAGAGGGAAAGCAACGAGAGCTGAGCCGGTGGCTGCGATCTACGAACAATCAAGAGCGCATCATATCGGAGTGTTCGGATTATTGGAAGATGAAATGGCCCTTTGGACTCCTGGGGATGCTTCGCCGAACAGAATGGATGCTCTTGTCTGGGCCTATACGAAACTTATTGAGACTGAACCGCCTTTGACATCAGCTGACCTGCGCGCAATCGAAATCCCTGAGATGGAAGCTGTGAGCATAACCGAGAATTACTGACAATGGCTAAACGCCGTTCTCCCGATAATCAGCCTGCGAAGCTCCCGGAATACGGGGAATTGGTTTCCATTATGCAGTCGGAAACAGCCACAATTCTTTCCGATTATGTCAGGCAATATGTCGGCATTGTCGGCGGAACGCCGGAACCTGGGCAGGGCATCTTTATCAATTGGGACCGGGTGCTTACTACTCAGTCCTATAAAGAGCTGGCATGGTTTGATTTGTACCAGGAGGTAGAGCGAGACCCGCATGTTTTGGCTGTCATGGGATCGGCGAAAATTAACATTGCCGGTATACCGTGGGATATGTCAGCCTATCTCAAGCCGGGAGAGAAGAAACCATCGCTAAGAAACCAAGCGATTGCGGATTTTGTCAAGAGGGTTCTGACTGATACGGGGTATTTCCCGCAGCACATATACAATCTGATGGGCGCACTCGGCAAAGGATTCGCCGTCAGTGAGATTGTGTATGATACAGTAACCGGACCAGGTGTGAGGATCAAGCAGATTCTCAATCGTCCGCAGCGCAGATTTCAATTTGATGCGGTTGATCGTTCCTTGAAACTTCGGGACATCAAGAATCCCTACTACGGTACTCCGCTACCGGATAAGAAGTTCGTCGTGCATCGTGTATCGGCTGAATGGGACAATCCGTTTGGAGACGCAATAGACCAGAGTTTGTACTGGATGTGGCTCTTCAAAAAGACCGTTTGGAAATACTGGATGATGCACCTCAATGTCGCTTCATCATCAATTCCCTTGGTGCAGCATCCGGCGAAAGCTCCGCCGGAAATGAAAACTGAAGCCCTGGATATTGCAAAGATGATTCGTCAAGGAGCCTATGGACGGCTGCCAGATAATTTCAAAATCATTTGGGCTGAGGCTGCCAACGGTCCGCAAAACGCAGAGACATACAACAATTTCATTCGGACAGTCAATGATGAGATGTCGAAGGCCATCAACGGCCAGACTCTCACGACTGAGGCTTCTTCGGGGACAGGCACAGGGACTCAGGCTCTTGGTAACGTCCATCAGGGGACGCAGACTGCGAGAGATGTATATAGGGCGCACGGTTTTGAGGCGACACTCAATGCAACAGTCATTCCCTGGATTACAGATTTCAACTTTGCCAACGTCGAGGGATACCCACGGTTCAGGTTCGACCTAGAAGACCCCGAAGATTTGGTGCGGGAAGCGACTATTGTCAAGATGCTTTCAGATGCCGGATATGATTTCGACCAAGAAGAACTATCAGAGAAATTCAACTATACGTTGACGAAGAAAGAACCATTGAAACTGAATCCTGCAAATCCGATTGACAAGAAGCTGGATAAACTGAATCCAGATGAACCAAAGGAGAAGGATGATGAAGAAGAAAAGTGAGATAGTCATTGATGCTTTCAAGGCGGGTGATTATCCGCAAGGAAACTTCGGAGCCAAAGAGCTATCGGAATTAGCCTCGTCCTACGACCCGAAGAACTACGAGGCTCCGATACTCATAGGGCATCTCTCAGACCCCTCCTATAAAGGCAAGAGTTCGATACCGGCCTATGGCTGGATCGGCGCCGTCAAGGTCGTGGGAGATCACCTGAAGTTCGTGGCCTCACAGTTCTCCGAGCAGTTGAAGGGATTCATCAAGGACGGATTCTACAAGAAGGTCTCGGCTGCGTTCTTCCAACCGAACGACCCGAACAATCCGACCCCTGGCAAGTGGCATCTGCATCACCTTGCTTTCTTAGGTGGTGTTCCTCCGGCGGTCAAAGGACTTGAGCAGATTGCTTTTGCTCAGATGGTCAGTGGTGGTATGGAGTTCTCGGAGATGGTAGTTGAGTTCGCAGAAGACGGGGCTATCGAAGAGGTTGAGGAAATGGGGAAAGAGGATACGCTGAAGAACATGACGGAGTATTGCGCCAATTTCATCTCGAAGGTGGAGATGGCTCTGTCTGCGGACGTTGACGCTGAGACTCGTAAGGGCCGTATCAATCTCGCGGCGTATGACCTTCAATCAGAACTGTCTTCGTGTGTCAATGAACACTTCGCATTTATGAACAAGATGGAAAGTGTTGGGGAGAAAAAAGAAGATGGGAAAATGGAGATGTCAGAAAAGAAAGGTTGGCTGGTCAGACTGGCCGGACGAGTTCACGAAGTAATCACTCAAAGAAAGGAAGTCGATATGGATGCAACAAAAGAAAAAGAGTATCAGGAGAAAATCTCCACTCTTGAAATCCAGGTGAAGGAATTCGCCGAGAAGGAACGGCTGGCAAAAGAAGCTATCGCAACCACAGAGAAGGCAACCAAGGACGCGGCTGAGAAGGCCAAGTCTAATGCTCTGACCGCTGAGGTCAAGACGTTCTGCGAGACGGCGGTAAAAGAAGGTCGCATGACCCCCGCAATGGTCGAGACTGATAATCCAATCATGCTGAACCTCGCCAAAGTCGATCCTTCGGCTTTGAAATCCTTCCAGGAAAAGTATGCAAAACCCATCGTTCCGATTGGGACAGTATCGGAAATCGATCAGCATGGTGCTGACGATAAGCGACCTCAAATACTCCAAAGCGCGGAGAAGTATGCAGTAGCACACAGGGCGGACAAAGAATTTGCAGGCTTGACGGCTGCGAATGCAATAAGCCGGGCCGTGTATCTCCACAGCATTGGACAGATCAAGTTTGAGGCCGAATCAACAATCAATCAGAAAGGGGCCTGACAATGGCCACTGGAAATAACGTCGCCGGGGATGTCTGGGTAGCCCATACCCTGCCCATCACGACGACCGCGAATCTCGCGGGAAAAAGTCTTATCACGGTCGTAGGTGCTGCGGTCGCAAATGCGGCCAATAGCGTCTTCGGTGTGATCAGAGTCGATACACCCTCCGGCGACAGTGCTGACGTGAAGGTGGCGCCATCAATCGTTGAGGTTATCGTGACTGGGACAGTGACGAAGGGCGGGAAGGTCGAAGTCCTTCAGGCGACAGTGGTTGCGAACATCAACGGAACAGAAACTAACACCACCTCTGCCGGAGTTACAGATTTGGCAAGTGGATATCCAATCGGGAAAGCGTTGTCGGGCGGCGTGGCAAATGAAACCGTCCTCGTCGCGCTGTTCCTTAACGACGGCAAGACCGGTTAAAGGAGACGAACATGAAAAGCGTTTATTATCAACGCAATCTCCAGACGGGATTGCTCGATGTGAAAGAGTTCGCGTCTGATTCGCAACTGTCGCTCTTGCGCATCTCTGACCCCGTGGCAACGAATCTTGTCCAGGGTTATACGAACGCGGAGTTGAAGGGTGACAAATTTCTTACTCCGGTCAAGATGCCGAAACGGACTGGACGATTTCCGGCATTCGGTCAGGAAGCATTTGTGATCTCCGGTGATCTCAAGCGGGCAGTGGGTGCGAGGGTTGCACGTTTGAATGTCCAGTCAGGGTTTGTAACGCTCACGATGGACGAATACGCTTCGGGTGTGTCGCTTGAAAATAGCGAACGTGAAGAGTGGGCGGGTGCGCCGGATATGCTCTTGAACGGCCGGTTGCTCACCAACACGGCCCGTATCAGGTTGTATCGGGAGAAGCTCCAGGCTGAAGCGATGACGACCACAACCAACTACGCATCGGGGCATTACATTTCCGGTGCTGGAAAAGCTTGGGGTGGTGCGGGATCGGGAGATCCCGTGGCAGATATGTGGGACCTCCAGGAACTCATCCTGAAAAAGAATGGCCGCTTCGGCAACGTGGCGTTCTTCTCATGGGGTGCATGGTTGAAATTTATCAACAACACAGCAGTCCTCAATCGCATCAAATATGGCGGAAGCGCAATCAGCCCAGCGCAAATGTCCGAAGCAGCGGCAGCGCAGTTGCTGCACGTTGATGAGGTGCATGTCTGCGGTGCGGTCTATGGCACTCCATCAGCTCCGGGTTCTGACGGCGGCGTGAAGAAGTCGGCACTGACCAAAGCCTTCTTGTGGGATTCCGTGCAGTCGAACAACGCTGGCATCATCATTCGTGGTTCGGGTTCCGGGATCGAATCTGCATTCGGATATACCTGGGAACATCAGGCGTATCCAAAGGTCGAGAGTTACTACGAGAACCAGACCAAATCGCAGGTATGGGATGAGCAGCACGTCTTCAACCCAGCAATCACTGCGAACGAAGCCGGTGCAATGTATTATTCACTCGCGTAACGGGGAGGACACAGACAATGGGAACTCCCTCAACAACCAAAAGCACATTTCTTCCCGCACAGGCATACTCCGATCTACTGGCCGTGAAGGGCTATCCGTTCGGTTCGGGACAGGTGTATTATGTCGATGAAACGAATGGAGCAGATACTAACAATGGTTTGGACGGTTGGTCCAATGCCAAGGCGACGATTCAGGCGGCCATTACGGCAGCCTCGCAGGGCGATACGATTTTGATTGCCCCGGTCGAAGTTGCTGCCGGTGACACTGATCCGGGAAGTTACTCGGAAAACCTGGTCATCGGGACAACGCAAGCCTATCTGTCGCTCATCGGTGTTCCACGCGGACGGGTCCAAGGCGGCCTTCCGCAATTGAAGGTCGGTGCGACGACGACCTCGCCGCTTCTGACCATTCGCGCTCCTGGCTGCACTATCCGCAACCTCGGTTTCAATGGTACAGGCGGGACGGGTGGAGGTATTGTTTTCGATGAAACCACAGCCAACGGTCAGGCGTGGGGAACATCTATCGAAAATTGCCACTTCAAGAACTGCGTCGGCACAACGGCAACAAACGCAGCGACGGGCGGAGCGATCAACTGGCAGTCTGTAGGCGGAGCGTGGCAGATACTCGTCAAGGGTTGCCGGTTCTACAAAAACGTTGGCGATATTGTCATGAAAGGAACAACATCTTCATTGCCACAAGATGTCGTTATTGAAGACTGCGTGTTCTCCGGCCCGGCTGCAAGCGTGGATTGCAATATCTACGTAGCGGCTGACGGTATCAACGGCGTTGTGGTTCGCAATTGCTCATTCCAGCAAAAACCCGCCATTGGTTCTGGAACCAATGCAAAATATATCGTCATGGGTACTGGAACGGTTGGCGTGATTGAAGGCTGCAAGTTTGGATGCCAGACTTCAGCAACAGGCGGGACACAAATCACGTTCAAGTCGGGCGGAACTGGTGGAGACTTCCCAACAACGGTTCATATCGTAGCCAGTTTTGGGCAGTCGATCACCGACGGCGAATCCGGCGAGATCACTATCGCTGCATAAAGAGGAAAGCGCATGGCTAAATTCATTATCAATACTGCGCAGACAAAAGCATTGCGGTTGTCTGAGATTAACGGTGTGTTCATCGACGAAGTGAAGAACGATGATCTTTCGAGCACGTTCACGGTGATGTTGAGAACAACCGGACCGATATATTTCGAGATAGCCAATACGCTTGCGGAAGCGAAGGCATTGGCCGTGCCAATCCTTGCGGCGTTGGAACAGTAGCATTGGATGCGGGAGTCGAGAGATTCCCGCATTCACAAAATTTCACAATACCATCAATCAAGGAGAAATGTCATGGAACAGAAAAATTGCCCATCAACACACGGCAGCGGTTATATGATGGGAAG
>Ga0209321_10000440_pt1 | contig 26728 bp, 26 predicted proteins | sample Rifsed16ft4_FD_184012 | JGI IMG/M metagenome (GOLD analysis project Ga0209321, IMG submission 184012) | Soil microbial communities from Rifle, Colorado, USA - sediment 16ft 4 - CSP-I_5_4 (version 2) | ecosystem: Environmental > Terrestrial > Deep subsurface > Rock core/Sediment | place: Rifle...
TACGTGACCGCCATCGTCACGGAAAGGGGCGTGCTCCGGCCGCCCTTTCCCGCGGCCATCCGGAAGCTCGTTCGGTGACGACGCCTCCCCGCCCGGACTCCTTGTGCGACCGGCTGGGGGAGGTAGGCGTCGTGGACACCTCCCGGGCGCTCCCCCTTGTCGAGGAGATCCGGAAGCGGATCCGGTGGACGGATTCCTCCTGGGAGGCGATGTTCGAGGGCGCCCGGGCGGCGCCCGATCCGACGTTGTATTTTCTGAACCTGTCCAAGCTGTGCGACTCCCTCCCTCCCGACGACCTGGCGCGGGCCTATACGCGGCCGGACAACCTGCGCGTGCTCGGCGCCCTGCTTGGCGGGTCGGAATCCCTGGCCGAGCAGATCGCAGGACGGCAGGAGGTGTTCTCCTTCCTCTTCCTCGAAGGGGGGTTTACCGGAGCGGGAGCGCACGGCGACCTCTTGACCGAGGCGGTTCGCCTGGCCGACCGGTGCGGGGACGAGGAGGAGATCAAGGCGGCCCTGCGCCTGCAGAAGCTTCGCGAGATGGCCCGGATCGCCGCCCGCGACCTCGCCGGACTGGCCATGCTTTCCGAGGTGACGGGGGACCTTTCCGCGCTGGCGTCCGCCGCCCTGACGGGTGCCATCCGGTTCGCCCGGCGGCAGCTTACCGAACGATACGGCGCCCCCGTGATCGAGACGGACGCAGGGACCCGGCGGGAGTGCGGTTTCGTCGTTCTCGGGATGGGGAAGCTCGGGGGATACGAGCTCAACTTCAGCTCGGACATCGATCTGATCTACCTGTACGAAACCGAACGCGGGATGACGGAGGGCGGCAAGAGGAGGGAACCGGTGACCCTCCACGAGTATTTCGTCCGGCTCAGCGAAGTCGTCACCCGGATTCTCTCCGAGGTAACGGAGGACGGGTTCGTCTTTCGCGTCGACCTGCGCCTCCGTCCGGATGGAACGAAAGGGGACCTCGCCAACTCCCTCCGGTCCGCCGAGATCTACTACGAGTCGTGGGGACAGACGTGGGAGCGTGCGGTCATGATCAAGGCCCGTCCCGTGGCGGGGGACGCCTGGGTCGGGGAGCAGTTCCTCCAGACCATCACCCCCTTCGTGTACCGGAAGTACCTGGACTTCACCTCCATCGAGGAGATCAAGGAAATGAAGGACCGGGTCGACCTGGCCTCCGCGCGCGCACGGAGGCATGCGAGGGACCTGAAGCTGGGCGTGGGGGGGATCCGGGAGATCGAGTTCTTCGCCCAGGCGCACCAGCTGATCTACGGGGGGAAGAACCCGGACCTGCGACGGCGGGGGACGGTGGAGACGCTGCGGGCGCTCGTCGGGGCGGACATCGTTTCCCGGAGGGAATGCGACATGCTGGAGGAGGCATACACGTTCCTGCGGTCCCTCGAGCACAGGATCCAGGTCTACCAGGACCGGCAGACTCACGCTCTCCCTGAGCGGGAAGCGGATTTGCTTCGCCTGGCGCGCACCATGGGCCTGCCCGACGTCCGGGCGCTGACCGCGGCGATGGACCGGCACACGGGAAACGTCCGGGCGATCTACGACAGTCTCTTCCGGGCGGCCCCCGAGGAGGCCGGCCCGGAAGTTTCCCCGGACGTGCAGGCCGTCCTGTACCCGGAATCGGAGGAGGAGGATATCGGGGATCGACTCTCGGCGCTGGGGTTTGCCGACCGGGAAGCCGCGCGAAGGAACGTTGCCATGCTTCGGGACGGCCCTCCGTTCACCCGGATGCCGGCCCGGGCGCGTCGGTACCTGGGGAAGATCGCCCCGCTGATCCTTTCCCGCGTGGTCCGGTCCCCGGACCCCGACATGGCCCTCCACCACACGGAGCGGTTCCTCTCCGCGATCGGCGCGCGGACGATGTTCTACGCCCTCCTGTTCGAGAACCGGCCGGTGATCGACGTGCTGGTCCGGCTCTTCGGAAGCAGCCGGTTCCTTTCCGGGTACCTTTTGCGGTACCCCGAACTGCTGGATACCTTCCTGCGAAAGGACCTTCCCCCCCTGGTCAAGACGAAGTCCGACCTAAGGAGGGAACTGGGGGAAACACTCGCGGCGTGCGCCGATTACGAGCAGGAGCTGGACGAGCTGCGCCGCTTCAAGAACATGGAGATGCTGCGGGTCGGCATGAACGACCTGGCCGGCAACCTTTCCCTGGAGGAGGGGATGTTCCAGCTGTCCGCCCTGGCGGAGGTCCTCCTCTTGTACGCCCTCGTCCTGGCCCGGAAGGCGACGATGCGCAGATTCGGCGTGCCGATGGTGGCGGGAGACGGGGGAAAAGCCGGGGAGGCGGAGTTCTGCGTCCTGGGGATGGGGAAGCTGGGCGCCGAGGAGCTTTCCTACCATAGCGACCTCGACATCATCTTCCTCTACTCCGGCGCGGGGGAGACCGTCCCGTCGCCCGGCCTGGACCCGGCGGAGTTCCGCAAGGTGTCGAACCACGAGTACTTTGCCAAGGTGGCCCAGCGGCTGATCTCCGTCCTGACCACGGTGACGCGGGAGGGGTACGTCTACCACCTGGACACGCGGTTGCGCCCCTCGGGGAACGCGGGCCCCCTCGTCTCCTCCTTGGCGGCGTTCGAACGGTACCATGAGCAGTCCGCCCATCTCTGGGAGCGTCAGGCGCTCCTCCGGTGCCGGTTCGTGGCAGGGGACCGGCAGTTCGGAAAGCGGGTGGAGGAGAAGGTCGCCCGCTTCATTTTCGAACGTCCCCTCCCCCCCGAAACGCCGGCCGAGATCAACCGGCTCCGGAAGCGCATGGAGATGGAGCTCGGGAAAGAGCGTCAGGACCGGCGAAACCTCAAGGTGGGCCGGGGGGGAATCGTCGACGTCGAGTTCGCTGTGCAGTACCTGCAGCTTGTGCACGGGCCGGGCAACCGCTCCTTCCGCGTGCGGCCCACGCTTTCGGCCCTCTACGAGTTCCGTCGGGCGAACATCCTGTCCGGGGACGATTTCCAGGCGATGGACGAGGGGTACCGTTTCCTGCGCGCCCTCGAGGTCTCCCTGCGCCTGTCCCACGACGCCTCCATCGAGCAGTTCGACCCCGCCCGTCTTCCCCCGGACCAGCAGGAACGGTATCGACGGGAGACGGAAACCATCCGCAGGATCTATTTGAAAATTCTCGGGCTGGAGGAGGAGGAGAAGGCCCGGTAAGGCGTGCGGGTCACCCGATTTCGTCGTCGGGGAAATCGAACAACGGGTGCCGCTTGATCCATTCCGCCACGACCACCTGCAGGTCGGATCGGGGGTGGTAGTCGGACTTGACGTCCATCATGGCGTTACGGATTTCCATCAGCAGGTAGATATTGAACCCGCCGATCTCCTCCCAGCGGGAAGCCTGGTTTTTGTCGTTTTCGTAGAAATTCGCCACGTCGTTCTCTCCTACCCAATTAGAACGGCAGACCGGGGGGAAAGATTCAATGAAAAATTTACCCCCCTTAAATTTTTCGATGAATCTATCGGGCAACGGGGGTGTTGTCAAAGAAAAAGTCGGGGGCCGTTCGCCGCATACGGCCCGACGGGAAGCCGGAGCCGGTTTTCCGGGTTGCGAGTCTCGCCGATGGAGGTCACCCGGATCCCCGCCAGGTCGACCACCGGGCACTTGAACTCGCAGATGCCGCACCCGATGCACAGGTCGGTGACCACCACGGGGACCTTCACCGGTTTTCCCCCCTTCCCGGGGCGCTCTTCGAACACGATCGCTTTTTTGGGGGTCGGGCAATGCTCCTCGCAGACGATGCAGGGGGTCCCCTGCGCGAAGGGGATGCACCGGGAGGGGTCGACGAACGCCAGGCCGATGACGATCTTCCGCTTTTTCGGCAATGCCAGATTCTCGATCGCCTGGGTGGGGCAGACCTGCCCGCACAGCGTGCAGCTGTATTCGCAGTAGCCGACGCGGGAGACGAGCTTCGGCGTCCAGATCCCCTCGATTCCCGCGGAGAGAAGCGTGGGCTGCAGGCCGCCGGTGATGCACACCTTCATACACTCCCCGCACCGGACGCACCGGGCGAGAAAATCGGCCTCGGATCGCGAGCCCGGGGGCCGCACGAGTTCGGGCGCAGGCCTTGCCTGGGCGGGGGAGGTCTTCATCACCCAGGTGGCGGCCGCGCCGGAGAACAGGGCGGAGAGAGCCGCCCGCCGGTCGACGTCGAGCCGGTCCCTCGTCCCCCGGGCCAGCGAGAATGTCCACGCAAGGGCCCCTTCCGGGCACTCGGCGCTGCAGTTGAAGCAGGCCACGCACTCCGAGGGAGACCAGTTCGCTTCCGTGTGGGGGTTCGCCCCCCCCCGCAGACGTCGCGGCACCGCATGCATCGGGTGCACTTCTCGTTCATGGAGAGCCTGAGCAGCCCGGCCCGGGAGAAGAATCCCAGCAACCCCCCGAGGGGGCAGACGAACCGGCAGAAGAACCGTGTCCGGTACCGGTTCAGGACGAGCACGAGGAAAAAGAGTGCGAAAAGGAACAGCGCCTGCTCGTACCGCGCCGGGAAGAAGGACAGGAAATGGGCCCGCAGGAATGTGTACGCCCCGTCGAACAGGTCCGAGGCCGGCCGCCACGGGAGGCGGTATCCCCAGTCCAGGAACAGGCGCAGGACGTGGTTGATCCCCGGCATCACGGAGAGCGAGAGCGAGCGGATGAGGAGGGAGATCGGGTCCAGCAGGCCCGCCGTCTGGATCCCGAAGAGCGCCGCCCCGGCAAAGAACAGAAGCGTCGCGAACTTCCAGCGGCTCCCCCGGGTTTTTATCCCACGCTCTTCCGCGTATTTCCTGTCGTAGAAGCTCACCGCGTGGTTCAGCGTCCCGAGGGGGCAGACCCAACCGCAGAAGGCCCGGCCGAACAGCAGGGTCACGGGGACGAACAAAAGCGCCAGAAAGAGGGCGGCGGGAATCCGGTGCGCGGAGAGGAGCGACGTCAGGAAGATGAGGAGGTCGGCGTCGAGGAAGATCTTGACGGGGTAGGAGAGCTCGTTCCGCCCGTCGTAGTCCGTCTTGACCAGGAGGACGAAGAAGAGGAGGAGGAACGCCCCCTGGGAGAGGCGCCTTGCGAGCTGCTTGGTGTCGACGGGGGTGCGCATGGGTTGCCGTGGCGCCGTCATCCGGTCGGCTGGACCTCGTACGAAAGGGGGTCCGGGACGCCGGCCTCGTCGAAGGCCTTGTGCCGGAGAGCGCACGAGTCGCAGCACCCGCACGCCTTCTCTCTGTTCCGATAGCACGACCACGTAAGCTCGAAGGGGACGCCGAGCGACTTCCCCATCAGGACGATATCCTTCTTCTTCAGGTTGACGAAGGGGGCCTTGATCCGGATCCCGCTTTCGTCCTTCGTCCCGATGCGGATCGCCTCGTTCATCGCCTTGTAGAAAGCGGGCCGGCAGTCGGGGTAGCCGGACGAGTCGGCCCACACCGCGCCGATGTAGACGTTCTTCGCGCCGATCACCTCCGCCCACGATACCGCGATGCAGAGGAAGTGCGCGTTGCGGAACGGAACGTACGTGACGGGGATCCCGGGGCGACGAAGGTCCGCGGGGGGTACGTCGAGGGACGGATCGGTCAGGGCGGACCCCCCGATCGTCCTCAGATACCCGATGTCGGCCACCATCCGCTCCTCTACCTTCAGGTGGTCGGCGATCGCGCGGAAGCAGGCAAGCTCCTTCTTTTCGGTGCGCTGCCCGTAATTCACGTGCAAAAGGGCGATGTCCGACTCCCGGGTGGCGAAGGCGGCCAGGACGAGGCTGTCCATCCCCCCGCTCGCGAGGACGATCCCCTTCGGCTTCGGGGGGGGCGTCACACGCCTCTCCGGTCCGGTCCCCACACCAGCTTGTGGATCTGCAGCTGGAACCTCGCGTCGAGGGCGTCCCCGATCATCCACCCCGCGAGCTTTTCGGGGGGCAGAAGGCCGAAGGCCGGGGACAGAAGCGCCGTGAACGGGCGCTCCTTCCCGTACTTCCGGATCACCTCCCGGGCGAACCGGTAGTCCTCCTCGGAGGAAACGACGAACTTGACCTCGTCGCGGGGGGTAAGGAGCGCGAAGTTCCCCCAGTCCGTTTTTTCGGCCTCGCCGGAAGCGGGGCACTTGACGTCCATGATCTTGACCGCTCTGGGATCGAGGCGGGAAAGCGGCACCGTACCGTTCGTCTCCACAAGGACCGTGTGACCGAGGTCGAGAAGCGCCGCAACGAGAGCGGGCGCCTCCTCCTGGAGCAGCGGCTCGCCGCCGGTCACCGTCACCCGCGGAATCCCGAAAAAGGTGACTCGGGAGACGACTTCCCCGAGAGGGAACTCCTCCCCGTCGTCGTAGGCGTACGTCGTGTCGCAGTACCGGCACCGGAGGTTGCAGCCGGTCAGGCGAACGAAGGCGAACGGGAGGCCTACGTACGAGGTCTCCCCCTGGATGCTGGCGAAGATCTCGGAGACGCGGAGCATCATCCTATGGTACCACGGTGCCCCTGCGCCCTCCGGCCGATTTTCCGGAAGGGGATCTACTTGAGGACATCGAGCCAGTGCGCGAAGAGGGCGTCCTTGCCGCGCACGATGTCGAAGAACGCCTCCTGGATCCTTTTCGTGATCGGTCCCGGCTTTCCCGTGCCCACGCGGCGGTCGTCCACCTCCCGAACGGGGGTGATCTCGGCGGCGGTGCCGGTGAAGAACATCTCGTCGGCGATGTACATCTCGTCACGGGTGAAGCGTGACTCCTTGAACGGGATGTCGAGCTTGCGGGCGATGGTCAGGACCGAGTCCCGGGTGATCCCCGGCAGGATCGACGTCAGCGGCGAGGTCTGGAGAAAGCCGTTCCGGACGATGAAGATGTTCTCCCCCGAACCCTCCGCGACGTACCCTTCCGTGTCGAGCATCACCGCCTCGTCATACCCTGCCTTCACCACCTCCCACTTCGCCAGGACGGAGTTGACGTAGTTCCCGTTGATCTTCCCCTTCGTCATGGCCGCGTTGACGTGGTGGCGGTTGAAGGAGGAGACCTTCGCCCGGATCCCCTTCTTGATCCCCTCCTCGCCGAGGTAGGCCCCCCACGCCCAGGCGGCAACCGCCACGCGGATCGGGTTGGTCTTCACGAATAGGCCCATCTCGCCGTCCCCGATGAAGACGATCGGACGGACGTACCCTTCCGTGAGGCCGTTGACGGCGAGCGTCTTCCGGATGGCCTGGCAGATCTCCTCGTGGGAGTAGGGGATGGCAAGAAGCACGATGTGGGCCGAGGCGAAGAGCCGGTCCACATGCTCCTTGAGCCGGAAGATGGCGGAGCCGCCGTCCTCGGTCCTGTAGCAGCGGATCCCCTCGAAGGCACCGACGCCGTAATGCAGCGTGTGCGAAAGGACATGGACCTGCGCGGCGTCCCAGTCGACGAATTTCCCGTCCAGCCAGATCTTCTTTGTCTTGGGGACCACGGCAGCCCTCCTGCGGGACTTGATGTGCTATTCTTGCAAAGGTGTTCGGAGACTGTCAATCCGGGTGTCCCGCCGTGCTCGGAAAGACCGGGAATCCAGCCCTTGCAGGAGGCGGCAGAGGACCTTCATGGCGGATGCGCGCCGCAAGGAGGAGAGGGACCGGAAGCGGATCGGGACGGCCCGATTCTCCGTGGGGAGCGCGGCTACCTTAGCCGCGACCAAGCTATTCGTCGGGGTCGCAAGCGGCTCCTTGGGCGTCCTCTCCTCCGCGTTCGACAACCTCGCGGACATCCTCATGTCGGGGGTGAACTACCTCTCCATCCGGAAGTCGATGGAGCCCGCCGACTCTTCCCACCCGTACGGCCACGGGAAAATGGAAACGCTCGGCACGGTCTTCATGTCGGTGGTCGTCGCCCTGACGGGGATATGGATCGTCTGGGAAGGGATCCGCCGGCTGCGCGCCGGGATCGTCCCGCGCTCGGTGGACACGGGGCTCGTCGTGATGGCCCTGTCGGTAGCCGCCTCCTGGTACATCTCCGAGCGAATCCGGAAGGCGGGGGAGGAGACCGGCTCGCCCGCTCTGGCGGCTGACTCTCTCCACTTCCGGACCGACGTCTGGTCGGGAGGGGGGATCCTGGCCTCCCTTCTCGCGTACCGCGTGACCGGGTGGAGGTGGCTGGACCCCGGGTCGGCCCTGATCGTGGGCGGCTACATCATCACCGCGGCTTTTCCCATCCTCCGGGAGGCGCTGGACGACCTGATGGACCGCAGCCTTCCGCATGAAACGGTGGAGGAGATCCGGCACATCATCGACAGCCACCGGCCCCTCGTGGTCGACTATCACAAACTGCGCACGCGCCGCTCCGGCGCGGAGAAGCACGTGGACTTCCACGTCGTCGTCTGCCGCCAGTACCTCCTGGAGGACGCCCACCGGGTGGCGGACCACCTCGAGAGGGAGCTTTCCCAGGCGCTGGGCAACGCCCACGTGGTGACCCACATCGACCCGTGCGAAATCGAGTGCCCCGGGAAGGACCATTGCGAGCGGGTTCTCGCCGAAATCCGGAATCTCCCGGTTCCCGGAAAGGATCCGTCGCCGCATCCGTAACTTTTCTGGTCGGTTGCATCGATTCCGTGTGATATAATCCTCCGCCATGCGAACGGTCCTGATCGTTCTCGTCGTCCTTTTGGGGGTCGTCGCGATGTTCGCGATCCAGAACCCGGGTATCGTTACGGTCAGGTTCCTTAACTATTCCGGAGACACCTCCATCCTTGTGGTCATCGTCGCTTCCTTCGGGGTCGGTGTTCTCGTCGGGCTTCTCCCCGGGATTCCGGCCGCCCTCCGGCGGAAGCGCCGGATCCGGGAGCTCGAGTCCGACCTGGCGGGCCTCCGGAAGTCGCAGCCCCCTTCCCCGCCCGTCACGCCTTGACCGTTCACAGGCTCTCCGGTCACGAATCGAAGCTCCTCTCCTGCCTCCTTGTCTTTTACCGCGAGATCGGCCCGGCGGCGACGCCCGGGATGAAAGGGCTGGACGAGGAGGCGGGGCTTGCGCGGCACGAGCTCGATGAGGCCATCAAGGGGCTTCGGGAGAAGGGACTGATCGAGTACTGGGCGCTGCAGCCCGCCGTTCGCCTGACCCGCGAAGGTCTTCTCCTCGCGCGGCGCCTGTCCGGCGAAGAAGGGGGCTGACCGCCGTGGGAGGAAAATCCCCGAAGGCACGGCAACGGCGGGACGGCGTGTCGGGCCGGAGCGGGGGGGGAGACAAGGCCCTGGGGCCAAGGCTTGCCGACGTCTCCCGCCGCCTCTGTGCGAGGTTCGGTCGCCCGTTCCGGTGCGCCCACGGGCAGGAGCCGGTGCGGAACCTGATCCTCACGATCCTTTCCCAGAACACGACGGATGCGAACCGCGACCGCGCGTATTCGTCCCTGATGCGGCGGTTCCCCGGGATTTCCCATCTTGCCTCGGCGAAGCCTGCGGAGGTGGAGGAAGCGATCCGGGTCGGAGGGCTGGCGAAGGGGAAAGCGAAGGCGATCCTTTCGGCGCTCGCCCGGCTGAAGCGGGAACAGGGAGAATTCACGCTCGATTTTCTCCGGGAGATGTCGCTTCCCGAAGCGCGCGCCTGGCTTACCTCCCTTCCCGGCGTCGGGGTGAAGACGGCGAACGTCCTCCTGTTGTTCTCCTTCGGGCGGGAAGCGTTTCCCGTGGATACGCATATCCTGCGGGTGGCAAAAAGGCTTCGTTTGGTCCCGGCCGCGGCCGATCTCACCCGGGCGGCGCTTACCCTTGAGCCGTATGTCCCGAAGGGGGAGCACGTGCCGCTGCACCTCAACATGATCCGGCTCGGGCGGGAGATCTGCCGCCCGAGGAATCCGCTCCACGCGGAGTGCCCGCTTCTGCCCGTATGCCCGGAGGGGAAGCGAACCCATGGGAAACGAAGGCCGGCCTCCCGATGACGTTTCTCAACGCCGTGCAGTTTTTTCTCCTTGGTCTTCTCACTCTCGTGATGGGCGTACCGGCGATCCTCCTGGCCCTGCTGATGCCGGGAAATACGTTGAAAGGGAAGCTTTTTCTGGTGGTCTCGAGGACCTATGCCCGGATCGCCCTGTGGTTCTTCCGGATCCAGGTAGTGGGGCGTGGGCTTACCAATATCGACTCCGGGAAGCCGTACGTCTTCATGGCCAACCACGCAAGCCACGCCGACTCGCCTGCCCTCGCCATTGTCATCCCTCATCCGCTCCACTGGGTGTTCAAGAAGGAACTGGCAAAGATCCCCGTCTTCGGGTGGGTCCTGCTCGCCTGCGGGCAGGTCATGGTCGACCGGTCCGCACCCGATAAGTCGAAGGCGGCACTGGAGGAAGCGCTTTCGGGTCTGTCGGGGAACAACTCGGTGATGATCTACCCGGAAGGAACGCGCAGCCGCGACGGGAACCTCCAGCCGTTCAAGAAGGGGGGGTTCTGGATGGCCCTTCAGGTGGGACTGCCGATCGTCCCGGTCCGGGTGTCGGGGTCGCGCGGCATCGTGGCCGCCGACACGCTGCGGGTCCGGCCCGGCACCATCACGGTCGAGGTGTTTCCGCCGATCGAGACCCGGGGCAAGACCCCGTCGGACATCCCGGACCTTATGAACCGGGTCCGGGAGGCGATGCTCTCCGGAACGACGGATCCTGGGTAAAGAAAAAGAGCGCCCCCGCCGCGGTGAAGCCGGCAGCGGAGAAGAACATCGCCCGGTACCCCAGGTGTTCGGCCACGAAACCGAAGGCCCCCGCCCCGATGACCAGCCCCATGTCGAAGGCCCCCGTGAACATCGCCATCGCCATTCCCCCCTTCTCGCTCCCCGCCCGGTCGAGGATGAGCGCGGAGAGGGAGGGAAAGAGAAAGCCGTGTCCCGTCCCCGAGACGGCCGCGACCAGGGCGAGGCCCAAGTGTCCCCCGATGAACGGGATGGAGAAAATGCCGATCCCCAGGAGCAGCAGGGACAGAAGACTCAGCCGCTCGCGCGGCAGCCGGTCGGAGAGCTTGCGTCCCAGCGTCCGGGTACTGACGACGGTCAGGGCGTAGACCACCACGAAGACCCCGATCGAGGAGATCTTCCGGATCAGCAGGAAGACGGGAAGAAAGGTGAAGATCGACCCGTACGCCGTGCCGAAGAGAAACGATGCCGTGTTCGGGATGAAATACGCCCGGGAAAGAAAATCGAGGAGCGATCGGACCGGGAGCTGGGACGATCGATCCGGCTCCTCCATCCCCAGCGGGAAAAGCCCCGCCAGGAAGGCGATGACGGAGGCGGACAGGAACAGCCCGGAAAACCCCGCTTTCCCGATCACCCACTCCCCGAGCCATCCCCCGAGCGCCGTGGGGATGAAGAAGGAGAGGCCGAAGACACCTAAGGCCTCGCCCCGACGGTCCGCGGGGGCGGCCGCGGCGATGTAGGCGTAGGAGGCGGTGGCGAAAAAGGAGTACGCCGCCCCCTGGAAGATGCGGATGGCGTAGAGGTGCGCGCCTCCTTCCCGCACGAAGATCCACGGGATGGTGGAGGCGGAGGCGAGCAGGGCGCCGGAGACCAGGAACGCCGTGCGCCCGCGCCGGTCCACGAACAGGCCGTTGACCGGCTTGAGCGACACGGAGACGAGCGTCCCCGTGGCCATGATCAGGCCGATCTGCCCCTCCCGGATGTGAAGCGTGTAGAGGAACGCCGGAAGAAAGATGAACATCGTCCCGTAGAGGGAGTAGAGGAAGTTCGATCCGTTCAGGAGGTAATAGTCCCGGTCATAGAGGGCGTGCGGCATACAGGGTACTATACCCGGGGGACGGTTTTTTTCCATCCTTCCCACTCGCTCTTCCCCCCGGGCCCCGTTTCCGGGAGAATGATGCCATGAAACCGCTCCGCATCGCCCTTGCGCAGATCAACACGACCGTGGGGGACATCGCGGGAAACGCACGGAAGATCCTCGACTGCGTCGCCCGGGCAAGGGAGGCGGGGGCTGCGATCGTCGTCTTCCCCGAGCTGGCGATTTCCGGGTATCCCCCCGAGGATCTGCTCCTGCGCCTTTCCTTCATCGAGGAGAACCTTTCGGCGTGGCGGGAGGTCGCCCGCCGGGTGAAAGGGATCACCGCGTTGGTCGGCTTCGTGGACCGCGACGCGAAGGGAAGGAACTACAATGCCGCCGGGATCGCGTCGGGAGGCCGCATTCGCGGGGTCTACCGCAAGATGCATCTCCCCAATTACGGAGTGTTCGACGAGGTCCGGTATTTTTCGCCGGGCAAGGAGCCGATGCTCTTCGCCGCGGGACGGTCCGCCATCGGCGTCACGGTGTGCGAGGACATCTGGGTCCGCCGCGGCCCTCTCCCCCGGGAGGCGAAGGCGGGGGCGCGGCTGATCCTCAACCTGTCGTCCTCCCCGTACCATGCGGGGAAGTGGGAGACCCGGAGGGAGCTGGTGGCGGGGCACGCGACGGCCTCCCGGTGCCCGGTCGCCTACTGCAACCTCGTGGGTGGGCAGGACGAGCTCGTCTTCGACGGGGGGAGCATGGTCGTCTCCGCGAAAGGCAGGCTCCTGGCGCGGGCGAAGATGTTCGAGGAGGACCTCCTGCTCTGCGACGTGGACGGGGAGGAAGAGGGGGGGCGCATCTCGCCCGCCCCGAAAGACGACGAGGAGATCTTTCGTGCACTGGTCCTGGGCACGCGCGACTACGTCGAGAAGAACCGGTTCCCCGGCGCGATCATCGGGCTCTCCGGAGGGATCGACTCCTCGCTGGTCGCCGTGATCGCGGCGGAGGCTCTCGGTCCTTCGCGTGTGCTCGGGGTGACGCTGTCGTCGCCCTACACGGCAAAGATGAGCGTCGAGGACGCCCACGCGCTGGCGAGGAACCTGGGGATCCGGGTCATCGACCTCTCGATCGGCGAGATCTTCCGCACGATCGGGTCCGAACTCGCGGAGCCCTTCCGGGGTTATCCCGCCGACACGACGGAGGAGAACATCCAGGCCCGGATTCGCGGCATGATCCTCATGGCCCTCTCCAACAAGTTCGGCCACCTGGTGCTCACCACGGGGAACAAGAGCGAGATGAGCGTCGGATATGCGACCCTGTACGGGGACATGGCCGGCGGGTTCGCCGTGATCAAGGACCTGTTCAAGACGAGCGTCTACGGTCTCTCGCGCTACTACAACCGCACATGCGGCCGCGCCGTCATTCCGGAGCGGGTGCTCACCCGTCCCCCGTCGGCGGAGCTGGCGCCCGACCAGAAGGATTCGGACGCGCTGCCCGCCTACGAGGTCCTCGACCCGATCCTCCGGATGTACGTGGAGGAGGATCAAAGCGTCCCCGGGATGGTCACGGCGGGGTACCCCGAAGAAGTCGTTCGCCGCGTCGTGTCCCTCGTCGACAGGAGCGAGTACAAGCGGCGCCAGGCGCCTCCGGGGGTCAAGATCACCCCGCGGGCCCTCGGAAAGGACCGCCGCATGCCGATCACGAACCGGGCGAACGCGTAAATCCTTTCGCTCCCGTCGGTCCGCGCGGAGAGGAACCGCATCCTAAGGGAAAACCAGGAGGTGCCTCATGGCGGGAGGGGAAAGGAACGTCATTTCGTTGCTTCGGGAACAGCTGAAAACGGCCCACGAGATCCTGGAGGGAACGATGGCGGACGTGACGCCCGAGCAGGCCCACTGGACTCCACCGGGCGTAGCGCTGCCGATCGGGGCGACCTACGCCCACGTGATCGTCTCGGAAGACGGCGTCGTGAACGGGATGTTCCGGGGGGGCGCCCCCCTGTTCGCCGCCGCCTGGGCGGGGAAGACGGGGCTTAGCGAACTGCCCCCGTCGTTCGACCCGAAGAAGCCGGGGTTCCCGGACTGGAGCGGGTGGAGCCGCAAGGTGAAGGTGGACCTGCCGGCGCTGAACGCATACGCGCAGGCAGTCTACGCCGCCTCGGACGACTATCTGGCGTCGCTTCGGGGCAAGGACCTGGACCGACCGGTCGACCTCGCCGCGCTCGGGCTGGGGCAGTCCACGGTGGGGTTCGTGATCAACAACGGGATCCTGGGGAACGCCTTCACCCACTGCGGGGAGATCTCGTGCCTCAAGGGGCTGCAGGGGAAGCGCGGCTACCCGTTCTGAGGAGGTCCGGGGGATACGGCCCTACTCCTTGAGCTTCATCACGCGGAACGCCTCGACGTAGGGGGGCGGGGACGGGTCGCCGGCATCGCGCCGGCCGCCACCCGCCGGCGGAGAGCCGGCCCTCTCCGCCTCGCGGCCGGCCCGCTCCCGGATCCTCTCCGACGGGTCCCAGCCGCTCAGCTGGGACCCGTAGGCCCGGAGCGATTCGATCTTCGCCTCGATCGTGCAGGCGATGTCGATCCAGGTGTTCGGGGTATGGGTCGCGCAGACGTAGACGGCGTGCACCTTGTGCGCCGGCCCTTCCTCGGGCCACAGAAGCTCCATCTCGGCGCACGGGAAAACGGCGTCGAGCGCGGCCACCGCCGCGGCGCGGTGGTCCGGGTGGTTGATGTAGCGATCGTCGAAGAACCAGGCCTGCGGGTCGCCGCAGATCACGACCTCGGGCCGGTGTTTCCGGATCTCGCGGACCAGCCTGCGACGCAGTTCGAGGGTAGGGGCAAGCTCGCAGTCGTGGTACCCGAGGAAGACGACGTTTTTCACCCCGAGAACGCGGGCCGCCGCATGCTGCTCCGCCTCGCGCTTTCGTGCCAGCGTCTCCCGCGTGTACGTCGCGTCGTGCGTGCCCACGTTGCCGCTCGTGATGACCACGGAGGTCACCTCGCAGCCGGCACGTGTCCATCGTGCGATCGTGCCCGAGACGAGGAACTCGGCGTCGTCGGGGTGGGCGAAGATGGTCATCGCGGAAGGGGGAACGTAGTCGGCGTCGAACCTCGGCATAGGTCTCCTCGCATTGTGGGGGCGCTGTAGGAATGTTGATGCACCGGGACGATGCCGGGATGCGCGGTGAAGGCATCCTCATCGGCACGTCCGGCTGGTCATACGGCTACCGGGTCGGTCATCGCACGTTGATCGTCCGGTATTTCGCGATCCGGACCAGCCCCGGCTTCGCCCCTTTGAACTTGGAGACGTGCCGCGCCTCCGCCAAAAACACCGGGACGTTCTGTGATCCCTTCGCCTTGCTGTGGAGGACCGCGAGCCGCGCGGCCTCCTCCACCACCTCGTCCGGTACCTCCCTGCCCGGCGCACGCCGGATCAGGACATGGCTTCCCGGGATCCCCTGGGTGTGCAGCCACAGGTCGTCGGGGGCGGAAAGCTCCTTCACGATCCGGTCGTTCCCCAGGTTGTTCTTCCCGATGAGGAGCGTGTGCCCGAGGAAGGAGACCTCCTCCACCTGGGGCGGCACGGCCTTCGCTGCGGCTTTCGCCGGTTTTTTCTTCGCCTGTTTCCCGGGGGCGAACGAGGAGGATAGCTCCTGGCGGACGGCCAGGAGGTCTTCCCGGGTCGATGCCCCCGCAAGCTGCGCCTCGAGCGACTCGAGGTAGTAGACCGACTCGGCCACCTCCCGCTTCCTCTTCCGCACGATCTCCGTCGCCCGTTTCGCCTTCCTGTGCAGGGAAAAGTAGCGGGTCATGTTCTCCACGGGGGTCTTCGCCGGGTCGAGGGAAATCCCGCGGAACTCGGCCATCCCCTTGCGCACCGAGGCCAGGTTCGCCTTCAGCGTCTCGCCGTGCCCTCCCCCCTTGAGGCCTTCCTTCAGCCGTTCCTCGTCGCCGCCCACGTTCTCGAGCTTGTGGCGCTCTTTTTTCAGAAGGGCGGACAGGCGGGATTTGATCTGCTGCCGGAGGACGGCATCCTCGAGGTTCTTCGCGGCTTCCCCGTAGAAGAAGTCCGCCGCCTCGTTGGCCGACGGCGCGGGGGAAAAATCGACGAACCCCGCCTCCGGGCAGGGGAACGGGAGGATCCGCTTCTTCCCCGTGGGCAGGGTGCCGATCCCCGGGGAGAAGTCGTCCTCCTCGTACCGGCGGACCAGCCACCGCATCGCCTCGAACAGGTCGCCGGAGCCCTCCTTCCCGCGGCCGGCCGCCTCGTGGGCCAGCTCCTGCCCCAGCCCGGAAACTTCCCGCTGGAGGACGCGCGGCAACCCCTCCCATCCCATCGACCAGATCCGCTCCGCGTCGGCCGGGGTGATCTCGGGGAGGAAAATCCGCTCGGGCTTGGGGAGCGGCCGGTACGGGATGCCCGGGGCGACCTCCCGGATCCGGCTCTCCTCGGGGGAGACCGTCCGAAGCGGTTCGAGGATGAGGCCGTCCGGTCCCACGTAGATCAGGTTGGCATGCCGACCGTACAGCTCCGCGAAAAGGGTCGTCCGGTCGTGCTCCGCGTCGGGCCGCAAGGAGAAAAACTCCATCCGGACCAGCCGGTCGAAGGGAACGACGGAGATCCCGGCAAGGCGCATCCCGGCCAGGTGGCGCCGAAGGTACTGGCAGAAACGCGGGGGGGAGGGCGGGTTGGGGACGCGCCGCGTGGTGAGGTGGATGCGACAGAGATCCGGGTGGGAGGAAACAAGGAGGCGTGCCTCCTCCCGGCCCGTCCACATCGTCAGCACGATCTCCCGGTCCCGGGGCTGGGAAACCTTGGAGACGAGCGCTCCCCGCAGGCGATCGGACAGCTCCGCCACGATCCGTTTCAGGAGGAACGCATCCATCGTGATGGTATTGTACTCCCATCGCGGAAGGGAAGAGGGACCCCTTTGGGGATGACGTCCCATGGGCGATGAGAGGGGAGAAAATAGGAGATGCCGTACACCGAGACCCCCGGCTTCCGCATGCGGTACGGCACGCATGGGTCCGGAGACCCGCTGCTCCTGATCAACGGGCTGGGAAGCGACAGCTCGGAGTGGCTCTTTCAGCTCCCCGGGTTCGCGAGACGTTTCCGGGTCATCGTGTTCGACAACCGGGGGACCGGCGGCAGCGAGACCCCCCGGGGGCCGTATTCCACGGGGCAGATGGCCGACGACGCGGCGGCCCTGCTCGCCCATCTGGGAATCGACCGGGCACACGCCCTCGGGGTATCGCTGGGCGGGATGATCGCCCAGGAGGTCGCACTGCGCCACCCGCACCGGGTGCGCCGGCTCGTGCTTGCCTGCACGGCACCGGGTGGGGAGGGATCCGTGCGCCCTGATCCTGAGGTTCTCCAGGCGTTCGTCCGTTCCCCCGGCGGCGACCCGGAAGAAGAGATCCGCCGGGGGATTCCCTTCCTCTACTCGGAAAGGTACCGCCAGGATCACCCGGAAAAGATCGAGGAGTTCGTCCGGAGAAGGCTTGCGATGCCGGTTTCCGTGGAAGGGCACGCCGCGCAACTGGCGGCAGCCGTGGGTCATTCGGCGTGGGACCGGCTGGGGAACACCGATGCGCAGACACTGGTAATCACCGGGGACGGGGACAGGGTGGTGTCGCCGGAGAATTCGCGCCGCCTGGCGCAGCGGATCCCCGGCGCGAAGCTCGTCATCCTTCCGGGCGCTCCCCACCGCCTCTTCGCGGAGAACGCGGAGGCGTTCAACCGCGAGGTCCTCGCCTTTCTCCGGGAATAGGAACCATCCAGACGCAAAGCAAGGGGACCAAAGCAAGGGGACGTTCTTATGCTTTCCGCCGGGGCAGGAATTGGTCCGCGGGAAACCCCCGAAAAGTTCAAGAACGTCCCTTTACTTTGATGCGAGGAATTTCTTGGCCGCCCGGCAGTCGGGGCACCACGTCGTGGTGTAGATCACGATCTTTTTCGCCATCGGGTCGCTCCTTTCCGCCCCGGGTGCCGGACCCCGGGGCCTACAGCGTGGGCGGATCCTCCGGGGGAGGAAGAGCCCTCTTCCGGCGCTCGCCGACCGGCCGGATGCTGTCCCTATGGCATTTCATGATGAATGCGGCCGCGTGGACCGGGTCGTCCGTGACGTGGAAGAGCTGGAGGTCGGATTTCGAGATCGTCCTGTTTTTGACCATCGCGGTCCGCATCCACGCCAGCAGGCCGCCCCAGTACTCCTGCCCCATCATCACGACGGGGAACCGGCGGATCTTTCCCGTCTGGATGAGGGTGAGCGACTCGAAGAACTCGTCGAGCGTTCCGAACCCGCCGGGCATGATGACGTACCCCGCGGCGTATTTGACGAACATGACCTTGCGCGCAAAGAAGTGCTTGAAGTGGAGAGACTTGTCCTGGTACCGGTTCACCCGCTGCTCTTCCGGGAGCATGATGTTGAGCCCGATGGAGAGCCCCTTGCCGCGCTTGGCCCCCCGGTTCGCGGCCTCCATGATCCCGGGCCCGCCGCCGGAGATGACGGCGTATCCTTTGCGGGAGAGCGTTTCCGCCACCTTGCAGGCGGCCTTGTAGGACCAGTCGCTCCGCCTCGCACGGGCGCTGCCGAAGATGGAGACGGCCGGTCCGACGTTACGGAGGGCTTCGAACCCCTCCACGAACTCGCTCATGATTCGGAATACGCGCCACGTCTCGACCCCGGCAAATTCCTCCACGGGGACCCCTTCCTACGATTTCCGGGAGGTTTTGGCATAGAAGGTCTCAAGGACCTGGAATACGTCCTTGCTCCCGCATTTCGGGCATTTTCGCTTCCCCTCCTCGTATTCCGAGAAGGAGAGGATTTCCAGGAATTTTTTCTTGCACTTCCTGCACTCGAACGAGTAGGTCGGCATGGCTTCCTCCTTTTCCGACACTGGGGTTCCTGCGAGAACGGACCTACTGTGTAAATGCCATAAAGTAGGTGCGGAGGCAAGAGAAGTCGATGCGAACCGGCGCCGAACCCCCCGGCGCCCGCCGGCATCTCACTTCCATGGAAAAGGTTCCTTTTCTCGACTTCAAGGAGGTACTCGTCACCGGGGGGACGGGATTTCTGGGACGGCACGTATGCCGCGCCCTGATCTCCCGGGGGTACCTCCCCCGCCTCCTTGTCCGCGTCGGCTCGGAGGGCCGCATCCCGGAGGATATCCGGCGCGCGTGCAGGGTGACCCCGGGCGACGTCACGAACCAGGAGTTCGTGGAGAACGCAGCCCAGAGCACCGAGGCGATCGTGCACCTGGCGGGCATCATCCGGGAGTTCCCGGCGCGGGGCATCACGTTCGAGAAGGCTCACGTGGAGGCCACCCGGAACGCCGTGCACGCGGCGAAGGTGTGGCGGATACCTAGGTTCGTGCACGTGAGCGCGCTCGGGGCGGCCCCGGGCGGCCCCGGGAGGTATTTCGACTCGAAGGGGAAGGCGGAAGAGATCGTCAGGCAGTCGGGCCTTGCCTGGACCATTTTCCGGCCGACCGGGATCTTCGGGCCGGGTGACCAATTCTTCACCGAACTGGGGCGTGCGGTACGCCGGGCCCCGTTTCTCCCCGTTCCGGGCGACGGCGAATTTCTCCTGCAGCCCGTGTTCGTCGGGGATGTGGTCAAGGGGATCGTGGACTGCCTCCCCCGTCCCGACACCGAAACGATCGCATTCGACGTCGGCGGACCGGAGCGTTTCCCGTACAACGAGCTGGTTGACCGGATCGCGGCGGCGGCCGGTGTCCGGGTCCGGAAAGTGAACATTCCCGTTTCGCGGTTGCGGCTCGCGGTACGGTTTTTCTCCCGGTTCGAGAAGTTCCCCCTCACCCCGGACATGCTCGACGTGCTGCTCGCGGGGAACACCTGCGACGGCGGGCCGTACTACTCCGCATTCGGTTTTACCCCGCTTCCTCTGTCCGGGTACCTGGCTTCCTCGCCGGGGACGGATGCCCCGGGTGGGAAAGGCGCTCCTGCCGGGGGTGCCCGCACGAACCCAAGAAGGAGGGAAGAGGGGTCCCCCTCCCGGCAGGCGGCCTGACAGTCCTTATTTTTCTTTTGTTTTTCATCAATTAGACATTTCGCCTTTCCCGGAAAGGAAATAATTTTCCTCTTTCGGCGAATAATAGGTAAATTATTTCCCTCTCCTTTCCCGGTGTTTTCCTTTCCATGGGAATAACCAAGTAAAATCAACTGGTTTATTTATTTCGGTAGGTTGGACCGGATTTTGCTCTCCTGTTGGCCAGAATGCGAAAAATCCTCAGGAACATTGGGAAATCCAGCGCCTTGGCCTCGCTTCTCTTGCTCCTTTCCCTTTTCCTCATCCCTTCGCTTGCTCTCGGGGAATCCTACTCGTACACCGACATCCATCCCGCCGGGTGGATCGAGTCCCGGGTGACATGTCTCAACACGCGCGGCGATGTGGTGGGATTCGGGATGACCATCGACGGTGAGCGCGGATTTCTCTGGTCTTCCGGAAGGATCACGGTGATATTGCCCCCCGGGGCCGACAGCGCGCGGGCGGCTTGGGTAAACGGCCGCGGTGAGATCGCCGGGACCTGGGTGAAAGGCGGCATCCGCCACGCCTTCCTGTTGCGAGGGGAGACCTACCTCGACCCGACGCCGGGATGGGGGAATTCGGAGGCGACATACGTCGGCGATGACGGCGCGGTCGGCGGGGCCGGAGAGTTCGGGGCGTTCGTTTCCCGGGGAGGCTCGACGGAGATTCTCCCCGGTTTATCCGTCGTGGTGGCCGGAAACTCCTCGGGACAGTTCGTCGGCAGCGGGGAAGCCTCCGCCCGTCTCTATCTTCCGGACAAGGGATATCTGGATCTGACTCCTCCCGGGACGTTGTTTGCCATGCCTCTCGGGATCAATGAAAACGGTCGCGTGGCGGTCACCTCCGTAAAGGACGGGATCGACAAGGGGTTCGTGTATTCCGCCCCGTTCTTCGTCTCCATGACCCCTCCCGGGTGGACCTCGTCGCATGCCGCGGCGATCAACAACCTGGAGATGGTGGCCGGATACGGCGATTCCCCGGAAGGAAGGCGAAGCTTCCTGCGGTCGGGCGGTACTTACCAGGTCCTTTCCTTCCCCGGCTGGCCGGCCACGGAAGCCGCAGCCGTCAACGATCTCGGGCAGGTAGCGGGGGCCGGGACGACGGCGTCGGGGGAGACCCACGCGTTTGTCGCCTCCCCGCCGGGGGCTACCACGTCGCTGTCCCCGGGACCTGGTGCGTCGGGCGGGTGCGCCATGGCGCCGCGGGGCGCGGAAAGCGAGACAACGGGATCCGCCGCGGCGAACCTGATCGTGCTTTTCGCGCCTCTCTTCCTGCTGCGGGGGCGCCTTCGCAAGCGGCGAGGCTACTCCCCGATGATCTTGACGAGTACCCGCTTCTTCCTGCGGCCGTCGAACTCGCCGTAGAAGATCCGCTCCCAGGGGCCGAAGTCGAGTTTCCCCCCGGTCACGGCGACCACCACCTCGCGGCCCATCACCTGGCGCTTCAAGTGCGCGTCCCCGTTGTCCTCCCCCGTCCGGTTGTGCAGGTAGCGGGAGACCGGCTCGTGCGGGGCGATCTCCTCGAGCCAGCGCGCGTAGTCCTGGTGCAAGCCCCCCTCGTCGTCGTTGATGAAGACCGATGCCGTGATGTGCATCGCGTTCACCAGGCATAGGCCCTCGCGGACCCCGCTCTCCTTGAGACACGTGTCGACGTCGCGGGTGATGTTGACGAACGCCATCCGCTGCGGGAGGTGGAACCACAGTTCCTTCCGGTAGCTTTTCATGGGATTCTCCTTCTCATCCGGCGAGAGATCCGGTGATCCGTCCCGCCAGCCGGGCGGGGAGCAGGCCCCGCACGGAGTTGGTGAGAAAGATCCTGTCCGCCCTCCCCAGGTCCCCGGGAGAGAGCACCTTCTCGGAGGCCCGCATCGAACCGCCCTTAAGGAGTTGCCTCCGGAACACCCCCTCCAGCAGTCCGCACTCGGCAGGAGGGGTGTAGAGGCGACCCGAGATCTCCACGAAGAGGTTGGTGATCGCCCCCTCGGTGAGTTCGCCGCGCTCATTCAGGAACAGGACCTCGTCGCACCCCGCCTCCCGCGCCTTCCGCAGCTCCTCGTCCCTCCAGGCCCGATTCGTGGTCTTGTGCCGCACGAAGGGATCCCGGGAAGAGACGGCGACGTCCGAGAGGATCACCCGCAGGGGCGTTGTTCCCCCCGCGGCTTGCGGTCCCCTGAGCGGGGAAACCTCCACCGATACGTCCCCGGCTTTTCCGAGAAGGAGGCGGACCTTCTTCGGGCCGATGCCGTCCGCGCCGCGCCTGTCCACGGCGCAATGCAACGCGGAGAGGACCGCCTCGCGCCGGAAGCGGTACCCGAAATACCGGGCGGAGGCGGCGAGACGGCGGAGGTGGTCGGAGAGGAACCGGAATTCCCTTTCCGGGGTCAGGAGGAACGTTTCCACCAGACAGAAATCCGCGGGCGGGTGGATGAGGAATTGCGCCTTCTGCCGGACTTCCCGGAATTCCTCCGGGGCGCGCGAGTCCCACACGATCCCTCCTCCCGCCCCCGCCTCCGCGGACCCGTTCCGGATGGCGATCGTACGGATCGCGACGGAGAACGCCATGTCCCCCCCGGGGAGCAGCGCTCCGACGGCTCCGGTGTAGACGCCGCGCGGGCCGGCCTCGAGCTCCCTCAGCAGGCGAATGGCGGAGATCTTGGGGGCCCCCGTCACGGAACCGCACGGGAACAGCGCGCGGAAGAGAGACGCCGGAGTCACCCCGGACGCAAGCCTTCCGGTCACCGTCGAGACCATCTGCAGCACGGTGCGGTATCTCTGCACCTCGAAAAGGCGCCTGACGCGGATGGAGCCCGGGCGGCACACCCGGCCGAGGTCGTTCCGGATCAGGTCGACGATCATCACGTTCTCGGCACGGTTCTTGGGATCCTTCCGGAGGGCCGCGGCCGCCTTGCGGTCCTCCGCCTCCGAGAGTCCCCTCGGGGCGGTTCCCTTCATCGGTCGGGTTTCGATCCGGTCCCCGCGGACCCGGAAGAAGAGTTCGGGGGACTGGGAGACGATGCAACCTTCCCCCGTCCGCAGGAAGGCGCCGAACGGCACCGGCTGGGCAGCGCGCAACGTCAGGTACAGGGCGAAGGGGTCCCCGTGGTACGGGAAGACGAATTTCCCGGTCAGGTTGGCCTGGTATATGAGCCCGTCCGCGATGAAACCCCGGATCGTTTCGACCTTCTCCCCGTGTTCCTGCTCCGACAGGGAGAAGCGGGGCTCGGGGATGCCATCGTGCACGCGGGAAACGCAGTCCGCCGGGGCGGCTGCGGCCCAATCCTCAGGGGCGTGACCGATGCGGTCCCAGCGGCCGGTGAGATGGTCGTACCGCAGGCAGCCTTCGAACACGCCGAACCAGACGAGGGGAAAGGGATGGGGCGGGGGCTCCGTTTCCCGGGCGAAGGCCGGGTCCAGGGCGAATCCGGCCTCGTAGGAGATATATCCGGCCACGGGGTACCCCCTGGCCTGCCACTCCCCGGCTTCGGTAAGGAGCGCTGGTACGCGGCCTGGCTCGTTGCAAACGAGGACGCGCACGGGGTCCCGGAACAGGTAGGAGTATCGTTCCCTGACTTCGGGCCGCTGCGTCTCGAGCAGAACCGCGCCCGGCGCCCCGGCGGCGGAGCGGAAGATCTGTGCGGGGTCGGGGGGAAGCGAAACGGAAACCGGTGGGCCGCCGTCCTTCCGGTGACGGGTCACCATGGCGGGCGGGGGGTCATCCCGCGAGGGCCCGGAAAAACCGGGACTGTACCTGCCCGGCGAGCAGCGCCTTCTTCACCGGCGGAAGAGCGACCACGATCCGCGTGATGGCGCGCAGGACGGCGTGGTCGAGCCGCTCGAAATCATCGAAGAGGAGGTTCGGGAACTTCCCGCGTTCGATCGCCATGAGTACCGCCCGCTGCCAGGCGGTCTCCGGGATGATGACCCGTTCCTTCCGCTGCGCCATCCGCAGCGCCCCCTTGGCGCAGGCGGGTTTGCAGACCCCGCATCCCAGGCAGACCTCGCTGCGGACGGCGGCCTTCGCCCCGGGTTTCTCCCCACGGACCTCGATCGCCTCGATGGGGCACTTCTTCGCGCACAGCCCGCAGCCAGCGCACTTCCCGGCATCGATCGCCGCAAGGAACGGGGAGGTGACCACGGCGTCGAACATCTTGAACCGGTTGATCGCCGAGAGCATGGCGCAGCAGCAGCCGCAGCAGTGGCACACGTACGCCGGGCGGCGCTTCACGTTGTCCCCGATGTGGACGAGGCCCGCCTCGCGAGTGGCCGCGAAGATGTCCTGTGCCTCCTCACGGGAGATCTTCCGCGCAAGCCCCCGCCGGACGAGAAAGTCGGCCGCGGCGTTCAGCGTGGTGCACACCTCCATCGGCTGCGCGCAGGCCCTCCCTTCATGTTCCATGACGTGCCGGCAGTAGCAAAGCGAGACGGCCCACGCCTTGGCCTCCCGGACGATGTGGGTCGCGCGTTCGTAGTCGAGGATCTGGGTCTCTTCCTCCGGGTCGACGGTTCCCTCGTGCACCAGCGTCCGCCCGGGCTGGACCTTTCCCGCCAGGACGGAGCGGGCCAGATCCGGCTGCTCGTGTGCGTACTCGACCATGTACCGGGCCAGCTCCTTCTGGGGGATGTCGTCGCGGACCCGCATGAAGGCGAACTCGAAGAAGCCGAGAAGGGTGGGGGACAGGATGTATTCCACCTTCCCCTTGTACTCGAAGTCCATCACCAGCCCCTTCTCCGCCATCCGCTCCAGGACGGGGCGCAGGGCATCCGGGCTCTTCCCGGTGCGGCGCGCGATGCCGTCGATCCCCGTGAACCGGATCGGCATCCGGCAGGCGATCTCCGCCTCCTCCTCTGTGTAAAGACGCTTCAGGATTTCGTAGAGCGCGGGCGCGGGAGGCGCCCCGATCGGGAACCGGTCGAGCCTTTTCTGGAGCCTTCGGTACACGCCCTGCCCGTTCCGAATGTGGCCCATGCAAAGCCTCCCTTTCCGATCGGTGTGCGGCCGAGGATCACAGACGGGTTTCCTGTCCGCTGCGGATATTGTAATACGCCGCGGAGGCAAGGGGATATGCGGCCTGGCCGGATCGGGATTCTCCGTTTCCCCTTGGGACCGTCTGCTACCCGTGACGGTATGCGATCGTGCGGTTCCTCCCCTCCTGCTTTGCCCGGTAGAGGGCGGTGTCGGCCTGCTTGAGCAGCTGGGCTGCATCGGAGCATTCCTTCGTCAACCCGGAGATCCCGATGCTGATCGTGCACCGCAAGGTCGCCCCGGGGCGGAACGAGGCATCGGCCGGGAAGAGATGAGCTTCCACCGTTTTCCGGAACCGCTCGGCCAGGATTTCCGCTCCCTCCAGTCCGGTGTGGGGCAGAAGAACCACCGCTTCCTCCCCCCCGTACCGTGCCGGCACGTCGACGGTCCGGATGTTTTCCTTGAGGAGGGCCCCCATCCCCTTCAGCACGAGGTCCCCTGTCGGGTGCCCGTAGGTATCGTTTATCTCCTTGAACCGGTCGATATCGAGCAGGAAAAGAGAGAAGGGATTTCCGTATCGCCTGGCACGGGTGAATTCATCCTCCAGACGCCGCTCCAGGTAGCGGCGGTTGTAGATCTCCATCAGGGGGTCGGTGACGGTTTCGGCTTCGAGCGTGGCGATCCGCTTGACGTCCCGGACCGTCCCCAGGGCCAGCAGGCAGACGAGGAGGACGAAACAGGCGCCGAAGAAGAAGATCCCGGAGACGAGAAAGTGGGAGGTGGTATGTTCGGCCGTGAAGATGAAAAGGTAGGAAAGGTAGCCTGCGATGAAGAAGACGATCAATCCCCGCAGGATTTTCCATTGGAGGTTTACGGGCCCGGACGGGAGTTCCCGGATGATCCGGGAGGTGGGGTAGATGGAATATCCGAGAAGGCTTGCGCCGAGGACGATCAGGGCGTTGGAAACGATCACGGAAAATTCCACGGCATGTCACTCCCGATTCGTGATTGCTCTTGCGATCCGTTCGCCGGTCAGGCGAGACTGCAGCACGCAGTCGTTCAGGGCGATCCCCCGGTAGGCGTTGCTGTTCAGGTGGATGCCGGGGTTGGCGGCGAGCCGCTCCTCGATCCGCTCGAGCACCTTCCCGTGGCCGACGAGGTACTGGGGGATCCCCCTCTCGTGAAAGAAGGAGCGGGAGAGAACCGGATCGGCCGTCACCCCCATTGTCACCGACAACTCGGAGCGGACGAGTCCGATAAGCTCGGCGGGAGGCAGGGCCGCAAGCTCCGGGCCGCGCACGCCTCCCACCATCGCCCGGATCAGGGCCTTTCCCTCGGGGGCCCGGTTCGGGAAGACGCTCGAATCCCACAGCGCACCGAGGATCTTCCGCTTTTCCCCGCAGGGGATGAGGAAGCCGAACCCGTCGAGCGAATTGCCAAGGGTCGGCTTGTCGTACCCGAGCGCCACTACCGAGATCGGCGAGTAGGGGATGGCGGACAGGTCTCCGCGCAAAGAGGGGTCCAGGGACCCGAGCATCTCCGCGGCTGCGTAAGCGGGCGTGGCCAGCACGGCGACATCCGTGTCGATCTCCCCCCGCAGGCCTTTCTCCTCGAGCGCAAGCAGGATCCTCCCCTCCCGACGGATGACCCGGTCGACCTTCACACCCAGGTGAAGGCCGTCGGAAAGCCTGTCGGCGAGGATGTCGGTGAGCGCCTGGACGCCGTGGTCGAACGACATCAGGACTCCCCCCGGGCCCGCGGACATCTCCTTCTTCTCCCCGGCCCTCCTGCGCTCCCGCTGGAGAGATATCATCCCCTTCACGAGCCCTCCGTACTTGCGCTCCAGGTCGTAAATAAGAGGGAAGCAGCTGCGCAGCGACATCTTGTCCGGGTCGCCCGCGTAGATCCCCGTGACCATCGGATCGATGAGCTTCTCCAGTGCCTCGGCTCCCAGACGCCGGCGTGCGAAGTCCCCGAGCGATTCGTCGACCCCCACAGGCGGCCCCGCGGCAAAAAGCTCACCGGCGATG
>Ga0209321_10000443_pt1 | contig 26684 bp, 24 predicted proteins | sample Rifsed16ft4_FD_184012 | JGI IMG/M metagenome (GOLD analysis project Ga0209321, IMG submission 184012) | Soil microbial communities from Rifle, Colorado, USA - sediment 16ft 4 - CSP-I_5_4 (version 2) | ecosystem: Environmental > Terrestrial > Deep subsurface > Rock core/Sediment | place: Rifle...
CATTACGTACAAGACCGGACTGAGCAAACTCAAAACTCACAGAATCGTTGCTAGACTTGCCGAGCGTGGAATAATACAGGTAAAAAAAGTCGGGAAGACGAATGAGATCAGAGTACCCGCCTGGTTAGGGACGATGGAATCTACGACGAAACCTGCTGTGACTGACGCTTCTTAGCTATCCGAGCATTTCTCCCAGAGGATTCAAAAATGGCACGCAGATTGCAGGGATTTCTCCTACTAGGCATCGTGCTGCTTTTCGGTAATCTGAACAACGTTTTGGGCGATCAATCGTACACTATGCCACTAGTCGGGGGACGTTGGGCGTCCTATGTGATCACGGTTCAAGTCCCAACTTCACCGAGATTGCTATACAATGCGACCATTAATGCAATGGATTCATGGAATAACGGCCAGCTGTGGTTCACACAAACATACTTCACTGGAGCCCCGACCTACACATTCTCACTCTCCACAAACGGTGTGGTGGAAGTGGAATTTCTTGACATGTCCAACGAGACGAGTGTTGGGGAAGCTCAGCTTATGCCATGGCCTCTAAGCGGAAAAGTGATTGAAGGAGCGATAGTGAAACTCCCAACCGCCTTCAGCGGCGCGAATTTCACCTCACCTCTGTATATATCCTGGTTGACAGCTCTCGCGATTCATGAGTTCGGCCACGTCCTAGGTCTAGGGCACCCACAGATACCCGATATCATGAATGGGACATTGAATTCCTTCTTTCTCTCCACGCTTGACCTATATGCTGTTCATATTTTGGCCAATGGACAAGTTCCCGATTCCATCACACTTCCTAGCAACATACCCTTCAACTACGTGCCCAGGTCCGCGATACCTGAATTTCCACGAAACTTCTTGATAGTTTCACTTGCAATCGCCTTTTCGCTTCTCTTTGTCAGATATCGGAAAAGGACCTTGCGTAACCGCGAACACTGAGGGCTGAAAAGCGACAGATCCGAACTCCTAGATCTTTCAGTCTCTCACAGAGTATATCGAGTAGAGGATCGCGATGAAACCAAGTACGGTAACCACAGTTCCTGTGGCGATCGCCGCGAGTAGGGCTGAGCCCAGCATCACATAGAGGAGCCCTTCTGCGACAGTGCCTGCTGTTATCAGTGCAAATCCAATAGCCACATAGAGCAGTGGCCTGCTGCGATTTCTCCTGTAGCCCCTGTACGCCAAGTAAACGATGAATGCTCCGAGAAACAACGCTGCTACTTTTGCAGCTGTAGCAAACCAAAACAATTGGGAGAACAGCTCACTCATGCTTTCACTCATCTCCCTTAAACACTCGGAATCGATGTCCACATTCTCGTGAATTTGTCTGCCACATGCTCATTGACAGTGACATCTATTCGAACGTCACCCTTCTCGAAACTTACGTCTATGCGCCGCAGCAGGCTCCGGTAAAGATCGTACCATTTGCCGTCTGTAGTCCTGCCGGATTTAACGGCTGCAATCAATCCGGCCTCTACAAGCTCTTCTATTCGTCGGTAGACGGTTGTGATGGGTATTTCATACTTCTTGCTAAGCTCAAGAGCGCTCATGGGCACCTCGATAGTCGCGGTAAGGATCTTTCTTGAATACTCGTCAGATAGTGCGGCGAGTATTCGTTGCTTTGCCGGTTCATCGCTGACTATCAAGGTGACCGAATCCGGAGGCATGAAGCTAGACGAGATGGCTTGTTAGCTTTTTGGGCAACACAAAATAGGTTAGCTGTCTATCGACCTCTCAAAACGATTGTAGAGATGTGCATCGTATGCGAGTTGGAATAGTAGGTGTTGGACAGACCAAGTTCGGGAAACTTTCGGATTCATCGAGCCGTGAGCTCGTGGCTGATGCCTTTAGGGAGGCGTTGTCCGACGCTGGATTGGCTAGGAAAGACATTTCGGCTCTTGTTGTCTGTTCTGGAACTCATTACGATAAGCAGCGGTCTCCTGCTGGGATTATGGCGGAGTATCTTGGAGTCAATCCGACACCAACCTTTCACGTTGAGGCGGCCTGCGCCTCCTCTGGAGTGGGGGTTAGGGTAGGTTGGTCGATGATTCAAGCAGGCTTGCATGATATCGTGGCCGTAGTCGGTTTTCAAAAGATGACGGAGCTTGACACCGCAGAGGTGCAAGATGTAATGAGTCGCTCCGGAGATGTAATGTGGGAATCCCCATTCGGACCGACGATGCCTGCATATTACGCAATGTACGCTCGAGCTCACATGAAAAGATACGGGACGACTGAGGAGCAATTTGCGCTAGTTTCCGTCAAGAATCACAAATATGGCGCCAAGAACCCAAACGCTATGTTTCAAAAGGAACTCACAATCGAAGACGTATTGAAATCCCGTGTTGTCGCGAGCCCTCTGAAACTATACGATTGCTGCGCTAACGCGGATGGAGCAGCTTGCATAATCATGGCAGGCGAGAAAATCACCAGAAAAATCACAGACACACCTGTTTGGATCGCAGGGTTAGGACTAGCTTCCAGTCCCATGTCTCTTACCAGTCGCAGCGAGTTCGCAAGTTTCGAATGTAGCGTCAAGGCGGTGAGGCAGGCATACAAAATGGCAAAGATAACCGCACGTGATCTTGATGTGGCAGAGGTCCATGACAGCTTCACATCAGCTGAAGTGATCAACTATGAGGATTTGGGCTTCTGCAGACGAGGCGAAGGTGGAAGATTAATCGAAAATGGGCAAACGTACATCGGGGGGAAGATACCGGTAAACGTTGATGGCGGGCTTCTCGCCAAAGGTCATCCGGTTGGAGCCACAGGAGCATCACACATAATCTCAATCGCGAAACAACTGCGCAACGAAGCCGGGCCCTCACAGGTGCCAAAGGCGAAGATTGGTCTTGCCCACAACATCGGCGGAATAGGAATGTACGGGGTCTGTACGGTGCTTCGCGCGAGTTAGCTGCGGATTTTCTGCGGGGTTGCTAAAGATGGGTTTCGAAAAGTTCGGCTGGGTACCTTACCTGAGTCAAACAAGAGTCGCAAAATTCGTCGATTTCCTTCAGGAAGGCAAGGTCTATGGGACAAAATGCAAGGAATGCGGAGCCCTCCAATTCCCACCTCGAGCGCACTGCCTGCGATGTCTGTCGAGCAACTTCGAATGGAGTCACCTTTCGGGCAATTGCACACTGATAACCTACACTAAGGTCGACGCTACCCCAGCCGCATTCAAAGAACAAGCACCTTACATCCTCGGATTGGCAGAACTCACCGAAGGACCCAAAGTCTTCGGATGGATAGACAAGTCGGTCGCTGAAGATCACATCTCACTCGGAATGAAAATGCGTCTAAGAACAATCCGACTTTCGAACGGAAACTGGACCTATGTTTTGACCGAACTCGGTACTACCTAATCAAATGGAACAACCCTGCAGACAGGGGCCCCAGGTAGGTTCCTTCCGACTCCTAAGCCAGTTGCCTGAGTTTGGAAAGGCTGCCGTTGTAGTCGAATCGCCAACCTTCTCCATCGACGAATGGTTCCGAGGGGATCGTTCTCTTCTCCTCTGTGCCGATTATCAATCTCACTGCAGAGTAACTTCTCATGAATCTTCTTCTGCATAGTTCTGATAGAAACTCAAAGAGACTTTTCACCTGTGACTCGAGGATGTAGACTCTCAGCAATATGCTGTCGCGACTCAGAACCTTTGAGAATCCAACTATGAAGAACAACTCTGCTATGTACGGATAGAATCGTCTCATGGCCATACTGTTGGAAAATTCGACGTGAAGGTCATAGTAAGCCGACATTTCAGGCGGGTACGGTGTAATATCAAGCTCGAAGTTATCTATTACACCGTTAGCCACGAGTTTCTTATCGTATCTGTATTTCACACCTTGAAGAGTCATCTCTAGGATCGGAGCAATGTCCGCGAATGTTTTTCGTCCATCTTTCTCAAGTTCTCTCAGGATTGTGAGGTCTTTGGAATCAAAGCTGACAGGTTGGAACGTGAGCTTTTCAACAGGAGCAGCTGGTCGCTGCTTCAGCAGGCCGCTCAACCATCCAGCCCATCGGAATCGCCATTCTTTCAATTTGGCATCGTAATAGTGAAAGTTGAGCGGGTTAGGGCGGTGGTCATCTGTGACCACGACTATGCTCGAGGTAGCCAAGCCTTTGTTTGTGATTTGCTTGAGGTATTTGCGATATTGCGGAATCTGAGCGTAAGGTACCACGTGTTCCGAGTGGTGGGTGAAGCCTCCCTCGCAGCGCGCAATGGCACGGCAGTAGCCTGTTGTCTTCAGTGCTTGGATCACTTCGTCTTCCGATCCAGGTTTCGCGTTTGTTAGGATCGTTAGGGAGACAAGGCCAAGCTTGCTCATCGTTGGAATCAAGTGAACCAGAGGCCCTGATGCGGCCTCAAGCTTGTTCACCCTGTTGTAGACTGATGTAAACGGGATTCCTGTCCGTCGGGAAACCTCCAAAAGGTTACGAGGGCCGAATTTTTGCATTGCCGAAAAGATTCGAACATTTGTAACGTCGAGTGTCTTCATCAGCCTGCGCATCTTTTCGCTGTACCCGTTAAGGTTGACGACTTGGCTCTTCAAGGCAATCATATTCTTTCGTATTCCGAGTCTTGCGAATGAAAATTGATAAGGCTATCCGATAATTTCTCGTAATTTTTACATATTACCTCTGGATAAGCGTAGGAATTGCGTAGAAAATGCGAGAGGGTATGGTTTGAGACTAGACGCTTTAGATATCAAGATTCTGGGAATAATACAGGGTGACTCACACAGGTCGACCACGAGGATCGCAAGGGAGCTGCAAGTTCCTGTAACGACTGTATATTCGAAGATAAGAAGGCTTGAAAATGTTGGCATAATTCGAGGTTATCGCGCGTCTATTGATCCCAAGAGTCTTGGGATTGGAACAGTGGCTTTCATACTGGCAAGTGTGTCTTACGGCGCCCAGCGATATCATCTCGATCGCTATGTAGCAAAACAAGTGGCCCGTTTTTCCGAAGTCCAAGAGGTTCACCTGATAAGCGGGGAATGGGACTTCCTCATCAAGATCAGGGCTCGGGACGTCGCAGGCGTGGGGAATTTCTTGGCGGAAAAGTTGCGCACCGTGAAAGGAATAGACAAAACGATCACTTGCATGGTCTTCGAAACCGCTAAAGAAACCACAGAAATAGATCTCTCCTCATCTGCGGAGAAAATGCTGTTGGAGCCGACGAAGATGAATGCCGTACGCTAGGGGTTTCCTTCCACTTTCGCTTTGAGCGATTAGACAGGATGGTTGTGTGGTTTACCGTTTCTGCAGCAAGCTGGTAGATATTCATCATCTAATTCTTCGTCGCTTGCTTGCGGTTTTTTCTCTGTCACGAAGCCCTCTAAACCATTCCTTGTAATCACTTAAAGGATTTACCACAGCCAGGCGGCTCACCTATTTTCGATAAGAACTAATCACGCGGGACGCTAAGCCGTCAACTTCGCGAACACGTATGGGAGTACGCCGCCGTCTCGGTAGTACTCCAGCTCAACTTCATTGTCCAATCTTGCAATGACCTCGAACTTTCTTTCCTTTCCTTTCTCTTTCGATTTTACGGTGACAGATAGGCGAGCCTGCGTTTTCTTCATCTCAGCTATGCCTTGAATCTCGAACTCCTCATTGCCCTGAAGCTCGAGACTCTTCCAGCTTTGACTTGGAGGGAACTCAAGGGGTAGGACACCCATAGCAACTAGATTGCTTCGATGAATTCTTTCAAAACTCTCTGCGATCACGGCTCTGACGCCGAGCAGTTTCACCGCCTTAGCCGCCCAATCCCTTGAACTACCTGCCCCGTATTGCTTGCCTGCAAGAACTATTAGTGGTACGTGTTCGGCTTCATAGCGAACTGCTGCATCGTAAATTGTCATAAGCTCCTCAGATGGATAGTGCGTAGTCCATCCCCCCTCCTTACCTTTCGCGAGAATATTCTTCAGTCGAATATTGCTGAAGCCACCTCTAACCATGACTTCATGATTTCCTCTCCTGCTGCCATATGTGCTGAACTGGATTCGACCTACGCCATGTTCCTGCAAGTAGGTGCCTGCTGGGCTGTCTGCGGCTATCGATCCGGCTGGAGAAATGTGATCTGTAGTCACCTTGTCTTCAAAGACGGCCAATACTTTCGCGTCTTTGACATCCATCAGTTTTGTTTTGTGGTTCTCCATCGTAAACCATGGAGGTTCCCTGATGTACGTTGACTTATCATCCCAAGCGTAAACGTCTCCGGTGGCTGACCTCAGACCGCGCCACTTCTCATCACCCTCCAGCGCGTTTGCGTATCGCCGCTCGTAGAGTTCAGATGAGAGCGACTTGGTGACAACCTCTCGAATCTCCCTCATCGTGGGCCAGAGGTCTTTCAGGTAAATTTTAGAGCCATCTGCAGCCGTCCCAAGCGGCTCCTTGTAGAAGTCGAATTCTATTCGGCCAACCAAAGCGTACGCGACCACCAGCATTGGGGACATAAGGAATGAACCCCGGACCAGCGGATGTATTCTCCCGTCGAAGTTCCTGTTACCACTGAGAACGGCGACCGAATATAGGTCCCGTTCCTTGATCTCCTTCTCAACTTCAGGAGCGAGTGGACCGCTGTTGCCAATGCACGTTGTACATCCATATCCTACAATGTTGAAACCCAATTGCTCAAGATAATGTAGGAGATTAGATTTCGTGAGGTATTCTGTCACTACCGCGGAACCAGGGGCCAAACTTCTCTTTACAAATATCTTGGGTCTCAGTCCCAGAGACACAGCCTTCTTCGCCAGCAACCCCGCCCCGACCATGACTGTTGGGTTCGAAGTGTTGGTGCAACTGGTTATTGCGGCAATGACTATCGAACCGTCATGCAATGAATCATGATCCCGCTTTGCAATGCCGTTACCCATTGCGGGACTGCCGGTATTCAGTAACTGGTAGCCATCGTCGGCGATTTGGGTAGCGCTCATCGTTGTCTGTTTTGATTTCTTCGCGTACTGGGCAATGAGATTGAGAACAGCTGAGGGGGCTGTTTTGAGTGGGACGCGTTCGTCGGGGTTTCGTGGTCCCGCGATTGAGGGTTCTATCTGGGCGAGATCTATCTCAATTATCTTAGAGTATTTCGCATGAGGGCTGTCCCGCTGCAAGTACAATCCTTGCTGCACGCAGTAGCCCTTTACGAATTCGACGTGCTCCCTTGGTCTTCCCGTTCCAAGAAGATACTCAATGGTGGTATCGTCAACTGGCGAAAAGCCGACGGTGGCTCCGTATTCAGGTGACATGTTTCCTATCGTAGCTCTATCTGGCACGCTAAGTTGGCTGTAGGTGTCACCGAAATATTCCACAAAAGCACCCACCACATCCTCCTTCCTCAACGTTTCAGTTACCGTCAAAACTAAGTCTGTAGGTGTTGCACCTTCCTGCAGTTGACCTGTGAACTTTACGCCGATGACTTTCGGTACTGGCATGTAGTAGGGTTCGCCCAGCATTACGGCCTCCGCTTCAATTCCTCCAACACCCCACCCGAGAACCCCTAGGCCGTTGACCATGGTGGTGTGAGAGTCGGTTCCAACCAGCGTGTCAGGGAAAGCGGTCAAAGTCCCGTTTACTTCCCCCAGAGCGACGACATTAGCCAAATACTCCAGGTTGACTTGATGGCAGATGCCTTTACCCGGCGGGAAGATTCTCATTCCATCAAAGGAGGATTGTGCCCACTTCAGGAGTGAATATCGTTCAGCGTTTCTCTCATACTCCTTCTCTAAGTTCAGAAGAAGAGCATTCAATGCTCCCCAACTGTCTACTTGGACTGAATGATCGATGATGAGATCAACCGGTACTTTCGAATTGACGATCCTCGGTTGTCGCCCCATCTTAGCGAAGGCGCTCCGCATAGCGGCGAGGTCAACAATCAGGGGTACACCCGTGTAATCCTGAAGCAGAACCCTGTACGGCATGAAGGGAAGCTCTGATCCTACGCTCTTCGGCCAACTCGCAAGCAAACGCACAGCTTCAGTAGCGCCCGGAACTTTCCCTGCTGATCGTAGAGTGTTCTCAAGGAGAACCTTGATGGAGTAGGGAAGAACGTCTAGGTCATAGCCTAACTCTTTCAGTTTTCCAATGTGGTAGTAGCTTGCTTTTCCTTTGTAGGTGTGAATGGTTGCCTTGGTAGAATCGAATTTCTCTGTCACGTCAAGTCGGCGGCATTCTCAACTGATTCCTCTATTTGTAGTTTCGTTTGAAGACCTGAACTACCGTAATTTGAGGAATTCAACCAAGCTCCGATTGTAACCAACCTTCAGTTCCGTGAGTCTGTCTCCATCAAATTGTGGAATTGTGAGCCCATCGCCTTTGATTTTGCCCAGAAACTCCTGTTCCATCTCATTTCTAGCGAACTTGCAACAGTCATGTAACCAGCAATCTCTACACTTGAGATCACTGGATCGATAGTTCCCAAAGCACTCCATTGATAATCAAACGAGTGGCATTCAAGTTCTGTGTTAAGCGTTGAGACACCTGTAATGCTGAGGCTCAGAGGTGGCGTGAACTATTTCGAAGGGTACTTTGCGAATTCCCTGGTGACCAGTATGATGAGCCGGCCTTTCTTTTGGAACCAGTCGACAACATGGTAGGGCTCATTGTCCAACTTTGCCATGGACAGGACGGACATGAGGCCATTATGAACCATCGAGTCGTACCGTGTGTGCATTACATACCAATAGCCAGTCAGCCCCAGCAATAGGACCCCTAGCACGTTCATTTTGCCCATGAAGAGTAGCCTGCGGCGATATCTCTTGAAGAAGCGCAGGTACTGCCCAGTCTTCACTCGCTCAAAGATGAGAACTGGCATTCGCTCATGGAAGCTTGTCAGCTGTTCGAGGGTTGGCGAGTTCTTTCCTCTCGCAACTGCAAAATTCCGCTTTGAAAATAGATAAAGATACTCCCAAATGCTAGTTTCGTTCAAGACTAGCTCTGTAAAGGAGCTCATAGTTCATCCATTGGGGTCGAATCACTATGTCGCGCTTGTCTGACAAAGTCGCAATTGTTACCGGCTCAAGTGGCGGCATCGGACGAGCGACAGCACTGGAATTCGCAAAGGAGGGCGCCGACGTGGTCGTACAATATCGAGTGCGGCAGCCCGAGGCGAAAGGGGTTGCGGACAGAATCTCCGCCTTGGGAAGAAAGGCGATTCTTGCTCAAGTTGATTTTACGAACGTGAAGCAGGCACCAGACGATGTTCGGAAAATGGTTGATGAAACCATCAAGACGTTTGGTAGGGTCGATGTTTTGGTTAATTTAGCTGGGTATCCGGCTAAAGGCGAATGGAACAAGCGGTTCCTGGATCTTACCCCTGAAGACTTCTTCAAACCGATCAATGTCGATCTGTATGGATCGTTTTTATGCGCTCGCGCGGTGGCGCCGCATATGATTAAGGAAAAGAAAGGAGTGATTGTGAATGTGAGTTCGACACCAGCTCTTGGTGGACACAACAAAGGGTTCGCATTCACCGTAGCAAAAGCCGGCGTTATCGGTCTAACCAAGGCTCTCGCGGTTGAGCTCGGGCCTCACATACGTGTGAACACTGTCGCGCTAGGTAACATTGAAACCGAGTGGGTAAGCGAACTGACGAACGAACTGCTAGAGAAGGAGCGGCGGGAGAACCTGATCATGCGATTTGGAAAACCCGAAGAGGTTGCAAGGAGTATCGTCTTTCTCTGTTCTGAGGATTCTTCATTCGTGAACGGGCAAACTATTGTCCTCGACGGTGGCAGCACTTTACACTAGCAGTGAATTCAGGCCCTTTGTTATTGCACCAAACTATCAACAGTTAATGAAGTGTATTTCGGGGTTCATTGTGCATACACTCTGCGAATTTCAAATACACAATTTGGTACGCCAAAATCTCAGCTAATGATCAGTTGTAGCTGTGACACAACGGCGAGCTAGGTTCAAATTCGCTTGGACTATGTTAGTTGTAGGTGAGACGGTGACAGAATCCGAGTCGCGGGTCGAAGAAGAGAACGCGAGGGTACGAGTAGGCCTAGTCGGCGTAACCGTCATTATAGCTGGCGTTTTCGCGGTTCTGACGATTCTGCTTTATACTCTCCAGAAGATCTTGGGAATACCGATTCCCTACCCAGAGATTACCGTCACAGTCACTTGGGCCCTTATTGCACTCGTCGGCGTCTGGATTCTAGGGCATACCATTCAGACCACGGTTTCGCCTCTAATCGGGCGGGCAGGCGCGACAACTGTCCGGAAGATTGTCACAGTGACTCTCGTGTTCGTAATAATTTTCGCAACTCTGGACAAAGTGGGCATCGATCTTTCAGCCTATCTGGTAAGTTTGGGTGTGACCGCCGTCGTAATCGGATTAGCAGCCCAATCAACGATTGGGAATCTGATTGCAGGGATGCTGGTTTTGATCAGCAAGCCCTTCCGAAAAGGCGACTATATCAAGGTGAACATCACAGGTGCACCGATCGAAGGGAGACTTGATGAAATCTCCTTCCTGCGAAGTCGAATAGTAACCAATGATGGTGTCTCCATTTCAGTTCCGAACACCGTAATGCTCGCTGTTCCAATCAGTAACTTCACAGTCTTCGAAAAACGACCAATAATACTGAACCTCTCCGTGGATAGAAATATCTCAATTGAAAGCTTCCGCAGCAAGATACAAGCAGCTGTGCTCAATAACGGAGAGGGTGACAGCGATATTCGGCTTTACGTGAAAGGTTTCGATGAAGATTCGATTACACTAGACCTCTGGGTCCAAGTTGCAACACAGAATTTTCTAAAGGAACGAAGTCAGTTGGTACATACGATCAAGAAGCTCTGCGACCAAGAAAGCATTCTTTTGAAGAGAATTGAGCTGCAGACATAGAGAGTCAAAGAATTTCTAAGGACTCTCCGTAAACAGCCAAAACATACGAGAGCAAATCTCGTTTTCGCTCGGTTGGCCGAATGCCGATTTATTCAATTGGTTACCTATTCCCGCCTGCAACTGCACGGATCTCCGCTGTCCGTGACAAAACACGGAATCCTTAAAGGCACAGGCATTTTCCCGGTAGATTGACCAAGCTTGACAGGGTCTTCTACAACGGAGCCGAACATTTTCCCGGGGAATTGGACCGTTAAGACGCAGCAGTTGCTCCGGACTTACGAGCAGTCCTTTGTGCAGCATTGGAATCCTGTAAACCTTGCCTGGGACAGCTTGGATCCTACGGGTTTGGATTTGAAGGAGCGAGTGGCTCAAGCGTATTGGATGGCTAAGCTGGCGTTGTTCGAGAAATCTGGAATTGGAGCTTTTGGGACGGCGATGATTAAGGCCGCTGTTTACGACATGGAGGATCCGACGAAGAAATTTCTTGCTTCAGTTACGTTCGATGAGTGCAGGCATGATGAGGTGTGTCGTCGGGCGTGCAACAAGCTCTGTCCAAACTTCCCCTACGGATACAAGGCAACAACCGACTTCGAGAGGAAGGCCTTGAAGAACATCACAGCGCTCTACGATAATGGCAAACGTTACTGGAAGGGATTTATGAGCGCTTGGGAGAAGTACCCCTTGGAGTTGATCTTTTCAAGCTTTTTCTTCGCCGAGATCGGCGCTCAGTTAATCTTCAAAACGGTTAGCGAGTTCTCGAAGATACAAGTCTACAAAGAAGCCTTCCAGAATGTGACTGTAGATGAGTCGAGGCATCTGGCTGGAACACTCTCGCTACTCGACAATCTTGTTAAGGATTTCCAATCCGACCAGAAGCTCATGATAACCCGCCAAATGAAACATGGCTTCATCTTCCTCTCACCTTTGCTTTACAAGCCAATGCCGGTCTTCTGGCAATTGCCGAAGGACTTTTACGATATCGACCGTGAGATGGAAGAGGTCGCACGCAGCTCGGGGCTCGGCGTACCAACGTTGGAGGAGAAAAGCAAGGGATGGCTTGATGCCATTCTAAGACGAAGAGAGCAGATTGAGAAACTCGGTGTACTGATACCCGCGATTCCCGAAATCAACTTAGAAGGAGAAGAGGTCGACATTCGCAAAGACGAACCAATAGCGACGCCGTTCTGACCTAGTTTGAGAATTCAGATCTTCATTCTGCTCTTCGTGATCGCCCTGACTTTGCAACCACCACGGTGATTTTCCTTAATGCTTGTTATTTTCCTTTGAAGATTGGCTTTCGTTTTTCAAAGAAGGCCTTAACTGCCTCTGCGTGGTCCGATGTGGCGCCTGCGATTTCTTGCATGTAGCTCTCGTAATCTAAGACTGTCTCAAGGTCAGAGGATATCGACCTGTTGAGAGCCCGTTTTGTCAATCCGATTGCCTTCGTAGGACCAGTCGCCAGTCTATTCGCAGTCTCCTTTGTCGTGGTCATCAGCTGATCTGTCGGAACGACTTTGGACACGAGTCCGAATCGTTCGGCGTCCTTGCTCGCCAGTTCTTCTCCGGTGAGAGCGAGTTCCATGGCTTTCGAAAAGCCAACTAAGCGTGGGAGAAAGAAGCTCGTTCCTGAATCCGGCGCAAGCCCCACACGGATGAAGGCTTGTATGAATTTCGCTGTGTCGGAGGCGATCCGCAGGTCGCATGAATAGGCTATGCCTGCCCCGGCTCCTGCGGCTACTCCGTTCACCGCTGCAATGACGGGTTTTTCCATCTGGCGGATTCGTCTTATGATTGGATTGTACTTGTGCAGGAGGCGTTGGCCGAGCTTAGGATTCACGCCCCGCTCATAGTCGCCGCGAAGGTCTTGGATATCCTCCCCGGCGCAGAATGCCCGCCCCTTCCCAGTTATGACAACGCATCTGACTTCACTATCTCGCTCGGCGGCGCGGAGTGAGTCAAGAAGCTCTTGACCCATCTTCTCGTTTACGGCGTTAAGCACGTCGGGCCTGTTGAGCGTGATGATTGCGACGCCTTCGGATTTCTCGTAGGTTATTGTTTCATAGCTGGGGGCGGACATGTCCAGCGTCCCATTACTTTCCTTTGAATACTGGCTTACGTTTCTCGAGGAAGGCTTTCATGCCTTCTTTGCCATCTTCGGTTGCGAACAGTAAGTAGAAGGCTCTCCGCTCAAACTCCAAACCCACCTCAAGCGTCGTGTCCTGCGCTCTCACGATTGCCTCCTTGGCTGCACGGACGGAGATGGGAGGTTTGGAGGCGATTTCGCTAGCGATCTTCTTGGCCTCATCCATCAAACTTTCTGCAGGAACAATTTTGTTGACGAGGCCGATTCGAAGTGCTTCTTCGGCTGAGATTGATTTTCCAGTCAGAATCATTTCCATGGACCTGTATTTTCCAACCGCGCGAGTCAACCTCTGTGTCCCACCGGCCCCAGGCATAATACCTACATTCACCTCGGGTTGGCCGAAGGTTGCGGTTTCTGAGGCGATGATTATGTCGCAGTTCATTGCGAGTTCATTTCCTCCACCCAAGCAGTATCCGCTTACGGCGGCGATGATCGGTTTCGATATTTTTCTGATCCTATCCCAGAGTTCGAAGCGTCTTCCGAGCACGAGATCCACGGGGGTCGCCTGAGCCATTTCTTTCAGATCGGCGCCCGCAGCGAAAACGTTCTGACCTCCCGTGAGTATGATTACGTTAACGCTCTGATCCTTGTCGAACTCTTCGAAAGCGTTCACGAGCTCGATCATAGTCTCGGAGTTCAGCGCGTTGAGGACCTTTGGGCGATTGAGTTGTGCAATTCCAATCGGGCCCTCTTTTGTGATGAGTATATTCTGATAACTCAAAACGCATCCCAGACCTGCACGTAACGCTCAGGGAACTTAACCTTAACCGAAATTCCCGAATCTTGCATCGGACCAGCAAGGCAAAGATATTCGTCTCAGGACGTGTAGCGGGCTGGTGCCGTTCACGCTTTCGGAGAACACGACTTTACTCGGCCTCAGTATCTTCACTTTTGTACTGATGTTTGCCGTAGGTATCGCAGCCCCAATCATCCCCCTCTATGCGTCAAGTCTCGGGGCGTCTTGGACCGAGATTGGATTGTTGGGGACGAGTTGGGGGCTGACGCTCATGTTCTTGGCGATTGCGACTGGCAGATTATCTGACAGACTCGGTAGAAAGCCGCTTCTCATAGCAAGCGGAGTTCTGAGCACGACGGCTGCGCTCCTTTACTTGATCTCTTCAACAGTCCTGCAGATCATCCTCATTCGGATTCTCGAAGGGGCAGTGTGGGCACTTTTCTGGCCAGCTGTGGAAGCTCTCGCAACGGAGATCGTCGATGCAAAGAGAGCAGGCCGAGCAATGGGAATGGTATCCGCTTCTTATGGAATTGCTTTTGCTACCAGCTCAGTGGCTGCAGGATCAATCACGAGCGTCTTCGGCTACTTGCAAACTTTCATGATCTACCTTGTACTGTCCTTGATTTCGATCTTCTTGGCTGTGTTCCTCCTTCGGGGAACTCCGCGCCGTAGTGAATCAGCAGTAGCACGCGAAGAGAGCGGCAAGCTCGATTCGAGTAGTTTGAGTTCGAAGATGACTATTCTAGCCTACTTCCTTGGAGGTTCGTACACATTTGGGCTTGGAGTCATGCTGACGTTATTCTCGGTTTTCGCAAAATCCCTCAGCGTTGCTGTGTTCTTGATTGGAGTGCTTTTCGGGTTTTTCTGGCTGGGAAGGATCGTTGGCTCAGTTGGAGGTGGACGTGTCTCCGACAAGTACGGGAGGGGGCCCATTGTGATCGTAGCCATGTTGGGTTCGGTGGCCGGTTTTATGTTGGCGGCGTTTTCGACGGGCATCGATATGCTGTTGGGTGCTGTCGTCATTCTTGGTTTCAGCATAGGCACTTCTTTCCCGGTTAGCGTTGCAATTATCTCAGACAACGTCCCCGTATCAAAACGTGGCTACGCAATGGGAATCTACGAAACTTCGTGTGCAGCTGGCTTCATGTTGGCTGCGTCATTCGGGGGTTTACTTTCAGACCTGTATTCGCCACGAATGCCATACTTGCTGGCAGCGATCGTAAGCCTTGCGGCTGCGATTATCTTCGCCTTAAGGCGAGTGAAGTGATGAAGGAAGGTGTTTCAGAGGGCTTCGACGAGAGGCATTTTTTCCATTACGTCCTTGAGGTCACCTGCGATTGACTTGAATCTCTCTATTGCTCGATTCACATCTTCTTCCGTATGCTGCACTGAGAGCGTCCACTGTTCATCGGGTCCGGTCCCTGTAGGGATAATCCCTCGATTCATCATGGAGAGGTAGAACAGGAACCAGGTCGCCGTATCAGTCTCGAGAAAGCTACGCCAATCCCTCACTGGTTCTTGGGAGAAATGTATCGTGCCGCTGAGACCGATCCATTGAAGCTGGGCTTCCAGCTCGGCGTCGCGGGCTATGTCGTAATATCCCTTCGCAAGTTGTTCTCCAAGTCTCTCCGCAAAATGGAAGCCAGACTCCGTTAGTACATCTCTTAATGTTACGATGGCAGCTCGGACCGAGAGCGGGTTGGAGTTGAATGTTCCAGCGTGTGAAACTTGCCCTGGAACGATTGTTTCCATGACCTTTTTCGACCCTGCAATGACTGAGAGCGGAAAACCACCTGCGATGGCTTTCCCCATGGTGCAGAGGTCAGGTTTGACTCCGAAGTGATCTGCAGCACCGCGATAGAACTTTCCACACGTCTTGATCTCGTCAAAGAATAGCAGGCAGTTGAACTCATCTGCTAATCGTCTCAGTCCCTCTAGGAAGCCCTTCTCGGGTAGAACGAACCCCATGTTCATTGGAATGGGCTCGAGCATGATTGCTGCCAATTCGTCGCGGTGGTTTCGGATTATTGCTTCACAGGCTTCGAGGTCGTTGAAGGGAGCAATGATAGTGTTTGTGATTACCTCTGGCGGTATGCCTTTTGACGCGGGAACTTGATTTGGAGATTTCCTGTCGCCAACTTTTTCTTTTGTTGGCTTCACGCTCACCAACAATGAGTCATGTGACCCGTGGTAACATCCTTCGAACTTAAGCAGCTTCTTTCTTCCTGTGTGTGCGCGCGCCAATCGAACAGCATGCATGGTTGCCTCGGCGCCTGTAGTTGAGAATCTCACCATGTCATAACCAAAGCGGGAAGTTACAATTCTGCCGAGTTCAACGCTGTCTTCCGCCTCGAATCCGTAGAGTACACCTTTGTCAATACAGTTTCCGATTTCCCTGATTAGAATTGGGTGGCTGTGGCCTGTGACTAAGGCTCCGAATCCCATGTTGAAGTCTATGTACTCGTTCCCGTCGGCGTCCCAGATTTTCGATCCTTTCGCTCTTGAAAAGTAGAGTGGGTATGGGTCAATGTATCTGTAATTGCTATGTACACCGAAGGGTGTGAGTTCGCGAGCCTTCTCGAAAATTCCTTTCGATCGCGAGGATCTAGATTCGAACTCGCGTGTTTCTCTCTCAATTGCTGACAAGGCGCTCGTAGCCCAAGTGTCGACATGTTGCGTTAAGGCTTTGCGAGGTCGTTCTGTCTAGGAAATGATTTGGGTGCGGAGGGCCTTCAAAGACTCCTCCGCGGCTATGATCGTCTCGTCGACTTCGCGTTCCGTATGGACTGCCGAGATCGAGAGTCGTTCCAATCCGTCAGGATGCATGTACACACCGTGCTTCAACATCTCGTCTCTGAAGCGTTTGAATTTCTCGCCGTCTGATTGAAGTGCCTGCCTGTAGGTTGAGACTTTACGGAGCTTGGTGAAGTAGATTGACAGCATCGGACCGACGGCGTTGACTACGGTGTGGTAGCCCGCGGCGCGGAATGTTTCTGTTAGGCGTGTCTTGAGGTTCAAGCCTAGGTCAGCCATTCGACGAAACGCTTCTCCATCATTCTTGAATAGGGTTTCCAGAGTGGCTTTTGAAGCAGCAAGGGACAGAGGGTGAGCATTGTATGTTCCGCCGAATCCTATTCTACCCGGGCCAATCTGGCTCATCAAATCTCTCCTCCCAGCGACGGCCGCAATCGGAGCACCGCCTCCCAGAGCCTTCGCATAGCATGCAATGTCAGGCTTGACTCCGTAGAATTCCTGTGCGCCTCCTTTCGCGATTCTGAAGCCAGTGAGAACTTCGTCGAAGATCAATAGGCAATCGTATTTGATGGTTAGCTCACGCAGTTGTTTCAGATAGTCACTCTCGGGTGGAATCACGCCTTGGCTGGCCATTACCGGCTCGGTTATCACAGCTGCGACGTCATTGTGATTCTTCTTCAGTATGCGTTCTAGGGCAGCTACATTGTTCCATGGAGCCACAATGATCGTCTTCGCAACTTCATCTGGGATGCCAGGGAAGAATGGCAGTTTGGCCGGACTGGATTCGAGACCTGAAACGGGTGATGGGGAGTCGACGCTGAAGAGCACATAGTCGTGATGGCCATGATAGTGTCCTTCAAACTTCAACAGCTTGTCCTTTCCAGTTACTGCCCTAGCGATCCGCAAGGCTTCCATTGTTGCTTCTGTTCCGGAATTAGCGAACGTAACCATCTCAGCGCAGGGAACGGCGTCCGCAATGATCTTCGCAAGTTCGATCTCGCGCTCTGTTGTCGTCCCGAACATTATTCCTTGCTGCAGCTGTTGTTCGATTTCCGCAATTATCTTGGGGTGTTTGTGTCCGAGGATCAGGGCTCCGTAAGCCATTAGATAGTCGATGTAGCTGTTTCCATCCACATCCCAAACCTTTGGTCCCACACCCTTCTCGAAAATCACCGGGAAAGGTTCGTGCATGTGAACCCGTACATTTGAGGAAGCGCCGGCAGGCAGATACTTCCGGGCCTGTTCGAAGAGTTGCTCAGATTTCTGCAATGAGAATGTCTTCTCCGTTAGCAGTTTCACGTTTTCAGGCCGGGTGATCATTTGCATTTCTAACATCTCCTTCACACCAGTATCTACCTTATTCTGCCATATAGGTTAGTATTATGGTACAAACGCTCATTTTTCGCTTTTTTCTGGCTCAAAAATGCATTTTCTGACTCAAGAGTATCAAAAGAAAATTGAACCCAAGAGAATTCCATCATTAGTTCAATCGATAGAATTGAAATTGAATAATTCAATACATTTTGAATTTTCAGGTTCTTTTCCGAGAACATTGGGGTCGGAGGTTTAGATTTGCAAGCCAGATTGACCTCTTGATTCGCAAGAGGAGCTGGGATTTCTCCAAGAGTCTAGGTCGAGACAAATCGCGAGAACTACACCGATACGTTATGTATGACAGCCCGATACGTTCGCGCCGGCGTACCTGTTGAAGTTCTCGATCATTGGTGCAGGTGGCGTAGGACAAGTCATCATTACGCATTTGGCCAAAACAGGGGCGAATGTGAAGATAGGTGACATCGATCGGGCTCGACTTCGTGAAATCAGTAGACTCCCATTGGGGGAAATCTCAACCTCAAAATTGGATGCAAGCAAACCCGAGATGGTTAGGAAATTCATCAAAGGGACGAATGTCGTGATCAACTCGTCGAATCCGCGGTTCAACTTGCTCATTATGAGGCAGGCGCTCAGGGCGGGAATTCACTACATAGACCTCGCAGGTTACCCCTCGGAACAGATGAAACAAGACTCAGCATGGAAGAAGGCCGGGCTCGTCGCCATACTGGGGATGGGCGAGGATCCAGGGCTGTCAAACATAATGGCAAGGCGGGCCGTGGACATGCTCGACCGGGTAAGCGAGATCCGCATCCGAGACGGGGAGACCTCAACAAGCGAGACCTATCCCTTCGTCGCTCTCTTCGCACCTGACGTTTTCCTCGAGGAAGCCGTTTCCCCCGCGCGCCACTTCGAGGACGGAGAAGTGAAGACGACCTCTGCGATGTCTGGGAAGGAGATCTACCGGTTCCCGGGTCCAATAGGTGAGGTTCCCGTCTATGGCATGGACCACGAGGAAGTTCACACCTTGCCTCAATACTTGTCGAAGAAACCTAGATTCGTTGACTTCAAACTTGCATTAACCGATGACGCGGCCTCAGCGATCAAACTATTCCATAAGCTTGGTCTCCTCAATCGAACACCAATCGCCGTCGGGAAAGTGAAGGTGAGTCCACTTAGTGTGCTGCTGCATCTATTGCCCACGCCATCGCAGATTGCAGGGAAGATTCGAGGAAATGCCGGAATCTTGGTAGAGGTCAAGGGAGAAGTTTCCGGGGAACGATGTCTGCAGAAATTGCATGTGACCATGAGTCACGAAGAGGCGTACGAGAAATACCGGTCAAACGCCACTTCCTATCTAACTGGCACTCCCACCGCAGTGTGTGCGCACATGCTCGCTACAGGACGAATCGAGAACCGAGGTGTAATAGTCCCAGAATCACTAAACGCCGAACCCTTCATTGAAGAAGCTAGAAAGTTCGGCCTGCAGGTCCAGTTTGATAAGACCATACTGCAGTAGTGTTTTGCATTTTGAGACTACATAGGTGACTTCAAGAGTTAGATTTCGGAGTTTCAGCATCAGTATTCTAGACTGAGCTGGAGAGCATGAAAACCCTAGTCCTAGGGGCATCTGGACAGATCGGAGCGTACACCGTTCAGGACTTGGTGGAGTTCTGCCATGCAGAAGTAGTTGCCACGAGCCGAAAACTCGGGAATGTAAAGAAAGCCATGACAGATCTTGGAGTAGCTGACCGTGTGAAGATCATGGAGCTTGACGCGAGCAGGACCGATGACGTTGCGAAACTCGCAAAGGCGGAGAGAGTGGACACAGTTGTGAATTGTGCCTGGTATCAGACCAATCTAGCTGCAATGGAGGCATGCATCCAAGCTGGCGTTCACTATACAGATCTTGGAGGCTTTTTCGACACAAGCCTAAAACAACTTCAACTTCACGAGAAGTGGAAAAAGGCTGGAATCAATGCCACTATAGGGCTCGGGAGCACACCGGGGCTTACGAATGTCGCTGGAGCTGCGGGGGCAGCAAGACTCGACCGGGTTCACACGATCAACATCTACTGCTCCTGGGGTAACACGTTGCCAGTAAAGGAACCTGGTTGGCCTGGGTATTCCATTCGAACCGTTCTGGACGAATTCACTCAGGAACCTATCATGTGGCTAGACGGTAAACATGTGAAGCAACCGGTCCTTTCGGGTGAAACTACAGTGACGATGCAGGATCCTATTGGCAAGATAACCGCGTATTATGTGAAACATTCTGAACCTGCAACCATGGGCAGGTACATTGGGAAAGGCTGTCGGAATGTGACTTTTAGAATTGGGTTTCCGAGCACCGACCTTGCGACCTTCAAGACCCTGAAGAGTTTGGGTTTTGCTGATACGAACGCCCTGGCCGTGGGAGACGCTAGGGTATCTCCACTCGATTTCCTAACAGCAATGCACCAGAGAACGATTTCAGAATCGAGAGGCGAACCTCAACCACGCGAAGAGTATGAATATGACGCTTTCAGGATAGATGTCTTCGGGGTCCGGGAGGAGCTTCCGGCGACTGTCACGTACCACATAATGACGTGGAACGATCCTGAAAGAGGAATATCGTCAGGACGCGATACCGCAGTCCCGCCGTCAATAGTTTCACAATGGCAGGCCACTGGAAAAAACAGCACTCCAGGCGTCTATCCTCCAGAGGCTCACTTGGACCCTGAATCATTTTTCTTCGAGGTTGGAAAGAGAAAGGTCAAAGTAGAAGAACACTTCACAGAAACACGCAGGTTCTACTAGAAAAGGCAAATTCTTTATGCACTCACTGAGGTAAGCTACGCGGAGATATTCTGTGAGCAAATCAAGTCGAAGAGACATTCTGAAGGCTGCGGCTGCGGGAGTAGCCGGTCTTGCGATTGGAGGTGTGGCCGGCAACTATTATGGCGCTCAAACGACGATGACTCAAGAGGAGGCTCTCAAGGTCCAGTTGGAGGATCTGAAGAAGAAACTGCCTGTGCAACCAGAGAAGGAGGTACGCGTCTACACATGGAGTGAATACATTCACGAATATCTGATCGATGTCTTCAAGCAGAACACAGGGATCAACGTGATCTATGACACCTACGAAAGCACAGATGAGATGCGAGCCAAGGTTACTACAGGTCAGAGCGGCTATGACATGGTCATGGTCACCGACTACATGATTCCAGAGTTCGTTGATCTAGGACTATTGGCCGAGCTTGACCTCAATCTTCTTCCAAACACTGTGCATTTAGACGATAAATTCAGGAATCCCCCTTACGATCCGGATAACAAGCACTCAATGCCATACCTCTGGGGAACAACTGGTCTAGGTTGGAACTCGGCGAAAGTCACCGAGCCAGTCACAGGCTGGGGGGACGTTTTCGAACCGGGAAGAGTGCGCAAATACGAGAAAAGTGTCACCATGCTCGACGACATGCGGGAGTCGATAGGTGCGGCTCTGAAATACCTTGGTTACTCACTTAATGATGTTGACGACGCCCATCTTAACGAAGCGAAGCAAGTGCTCCTCGCACAGAAGCCCTTCCTAGCGAAGTATACCGGAGCACTGGAATACATTCCTGGCCTCGCGGGGGAGCGGTTCATGATTTCCCACGCCTACGGCGGCGACGTTTTCGTCGCGGCTGAAGACAATCCAGACGTCAAATACGTAATCCCAGAGGAAGGATGTACACTCTGGGTCGACAATATGACGGTGCTGAAGAATGCAGCGCATCCAGTCGCGGCTCACTTATGGGTGAACTTCATATTGGATCCAACAGTGATGGCGATAATATCAAACTCCAGATACTATCCAAACCCGAGCAAGGATGCAACTCCATTTCTGAACGCAGATGTTGCCGAAGATCCAGCCATCTATCCACCTGATGACGTGTACGCGAAACTGGAGATATTCAAACCATTCACAGCCGAAGAGCTTGAGAAATACCAGAGGATCTGGCTAGAAGTCGTGGGATAGTCCGCAATCAGACCACGTATGCGTCAGACTACGGAAGTCCTCCCCTCCCTTTTTCTGCTCCACTGCGCACGGGAGTGTTGTATCGCGTGGACAGGCAATTTGAAGCGCTGGGTCTCGATAGTAAGGGGACCTATCACAATCAGCCCGAACTAGTGAAACTAAATAACGGCCCGTCTTCTTCTTCATTTGGCTCTACAATGTTTGAAGTTGAGCTGATAGACGTCTCAAAGCGCTTCGGCGAAGTGACGGCAGTCGATCATGTATCGATCGGCGTGAAGAAGAACGAGTTTTACTCTATCTTGGGGCCAAGCGGCTGCGGAAAAACCACCACATTGAGAATCATCGCTGGCTTCGAGGAATCTGATGATGGCGTTCTAAAATTGGGTGGGAAAGAGGCGAATGATGTCCCGCCCTACAAGAGAAATGTCGGCATAGTCTTCCAACATCTTGCGCTTTTTCCTCACATGAGCGTCTTTGACAACATTGCATTCGGCCTGAGGATGGCCAAGATGCCGATGGACGAGACGCGGAAACGGGTAGAACAGTCCTTAGAACTTGTTGACCTTCAGGGCCTCGGAGGTAGAAGGATTAATCAGCTAAGCGGCGGTCAGAAACAACGAGTAGGGATCGCAAGGGCACTGGTGAGAGAACCAGGGGTCATTTTGCTAGATGAGCCACTCGGTCCGCTTGACCTGAAGATTAGGCAGCATATGCAACTTGAACTCAAGAGAATTCAGAAACAGGTCGGTACCACGTTCATTTACGTAACACACGACCAAGGGGAGGCACTGACAATGTCCGACACAGTGGCAGTCATGAACAATGGGCGAGTTGAGCAGATAGGCAGCCCAAGAGAAATCTACGATCGGCCGGCTACACGTTTCGTAGCGAATTTCATCGGCGAAACAAACTTCCTGCCGGGCATCCTGCAGACTGATGGAGTATTCGTGTGCAAGACTTTAGGTTGTCCGGTTCTTGTTGAGGGAGCGCGGAAGTCAGTTGGCGACGGTGTTCTCTCAATCAGACCGGAGAGAGTGATCATAGGATCCTCCCTAGACGGTCTAGATAATCTCTTTGAGGCCGTGATCGAAGAGCTGGTATATCATGGATCACATGTGTCTGTCTCGGCGAAGATCGGGGAAGAGTTGACGTTAAAGATCAGGGCCAATCCTGCTGTGCCACTGAAGATCGGTGGGGCCACAAGGGTCGGTTGGAACAGGGCGGATGCGACTGTTATCACGCTTGGGAATGAATAGGTAGGTGAAGGTGTCCCTTTGCGAAGGTCCCCTAAGACCAACGCGGGATTGCTTGCGTCACCAACGGTAGTTTACCTGGCGATATTCTTCTTCGCGCCGTTCGCGATCGTATTGCTCTACAGCTTCGGAATGATAGACATATTCAGACAACTTAGACCTGTCTTCACGTTCGAGTACTACTTCGAATTCTTCAGCAGTGTCGTTCCTGGGGTGTTCGCTAGGTCGCTGCTGATGGCCTTTGCAACTACTGTCGCATGCCTACTGCTTGGGTACCCCATGGCGTACCACATAGCGGTGAAGAGTGTGCGCAGGAAGGAAACCCTACTGTTGCTTGTGATAATCCCGTTCTGGGTAAGCTTTCTGCTCCGGACCTACGCCCTGATGACTATTCTTGACGTTAACGGCATCATCAACGTCATGTTGTCGAACCTGGGACTGATATCTAAGCCTCTAAGCTTGATCTACAATCCTCAAGCTGTTCTGCTCGGGATGGTTTACAATTACCTTCCCTTCATGATTTTGCCACTCTATGCTTCGATGGAGAAGCTTGACAAGTCACTGTTAGAAGCAGCTGGGAGTCTCGGCGCGGGACCCATGAGATCATTCCTGCGCGTGACCTTGCCGCTCACACGGTCAGGCATCGGCGCCGGGTCAATTTTGGTTTTCGTCCCGGCTGTAGGCGAGTTCATAATCCCACAGCTTCTTGGAGGCACAGAATCGTTCATGGTCGGCAATCTGATCTGGACGTTATTCCTAAAGGCGCGCAATCTATGGTTCGGTTCAGCCGTTTCGATAATTCTTATCGCGCTTGTAATTCTCATAATCGGACTCTACATGAAATATATCAGTAGGGGAGAGGAGATGGCAATATGAAGAAGCTCGGAGACAAGATTCTGGCCGGATACTCTGGGCTCATGTTCGCATTCCTGTACGTCCCGATCCTTCTCATGGTCATATTCTCCTTCAATGACTCAAGACTGCTTGCGGTCTGGCGTGGATTCTCGCTCAGATGGTACGAGTCGCTCATGGCGGATCCAACCGTGTGGGCGGCCTTCTACAATAGCATCTGGGTGGGTGCTCTTACCGCCGGTGTCTCTATGGTGCTCGGCACCATGACGGCATTTGTCATGGTGAGGTACAGTTTTCGCGGCAAATCTCTCCTCGACAGTGCGTTGTACTTCCCTATTGTGATTCCAGAGATCACGGAGGCGTTATCGCTGTTGCTCTTCTACGTGTTCACCGGTATTCCGCTCGGAGGCGTGACGGTAGTGATAGGACACATCGCTTTCGCTATCTCCTTTGCCCTCATAGTAATCAGAGCCAGGCTTGTGGGATTTGACCGGTCAGTTGAGGAAGCAGCCAAATCTCTTGGGGCCAACGAGCTGCGTACCTTCTTCCACGTCACATTGCCGATAATACTGCCCGGCGTAATAGCGGGGGGACTTCTCGCCTTCACGGTCTCGTACGATGACTTCATCAAGACCGCTTTCACGGCTGGTCCAGGCTTCCAGACACTGCCGCTAAGGATCTACGCTATGGCAAGTCGAGGAGGTGTTTCGCCTGAACTTAACGCCTTGGCCACTGTCACTCTTGTGGTATCTCTAATGCTAGCAGTTGTGCGACTTCGCTTATCAAAGACTCAATCCTGACAGTCTCTGGCTCTCGTCAAGCCCCGTGGGATTACATCTATCCCAATGAGTTACGCCGCCAGAACTGTCTGGAGCATGAATAAGAGCGTTTTCGGTGAATCTTTCGTCGAAGACTCGACAGCATGTCGACCAAAATGATTCAACGCACTATTGAGAAACATTTCAAACCAAATTCCTGCGAAGCTGCTCATGTTTGCTCATCAAGAAAGTTGTATATTTCGCTCGTAGCAGACTACTAAGACGGGTATTATCATGCCCGAATCATTGGATGTCATGGAGGCATACAAGAGATATGTCATCACGAGTTGTGTGAGCAGAGTCGAACCCGTGGTGGTCAATCGTGGTCTGGGAGCCACCATCACGGATCTTGAAGGAAAGGAGTATGTGGACTGCTTCTCTGGGATTTCAGTAGTAAATTCTGGTCACTGTAACCCGAAAGTCGTCGAGACTGCGAAGGACCAACTCGATCGGTTGATTCACGCCTGCGCTTATGTGTATTATTTGGAGCCGGTCGCAAGGCTTGCAGAAAAACTTGCGCAGATAGTCCCAGGAGGGCTCACGAAGACCTTCTTCGGGAACAGCGGAGCCGAGGCCGTTGAATGCGGTCTCAAGCTCGCAAGGAAGTTCACAAAGAAACATGAGATAATCGCCCTGATGCGGTCATTCCACGGGCGAACATTCGGTACGCTCAGTGTTACTGGCCAGGCCAGTCGACGAAGCTACTCGATGGGCCCGTATCTGGGATCTGTGGCCTTCGCGCCAACACCGTACTGCTATCGATGTCCATTGGGACTCAAGTATCCAGATTGTGGAATTCAGTGCGCCAAGATGATCGAGGACGTAATCCGCTATTCCACTTCAAATGATGTCGCCGCTTTCATCGCCGAACCTCTCCTAGGTGAAGGAGGCATAATCGTCCCACCCAGAGAATACTTCCAAGAGGCCAAGAAGATACTGGATCAGTACGGCATCCTTTTCATAGCCGATGAAGTTCAAACCGGTTTCGCTCGAACTGGAAAACTCTTCGGCATAGAGCACTATGATGTAACACCGGACGTAATGTGTTTCGCCAAAGCGATCGCAGCCGGACTTCCATTGGGCGCTTGCACCACCAGAGAAGAGATCGCTGACACATTCCAGCCTGGAGACCACCTCTCAACCTTTGGAGGAAACCCTGTAAGTTGTGCTGCAGCCTTGGCAAACATCGAATTCATCCAGGAAGAAGATCTAGCCTCACAAGCGTCAAAGAGCGGTGATTACGTGATGCGCAGACTTGACGAATTGAAGAACAAACATCAGCTCATCGGTGAGGTTCGAGGGAAGGGCCTCATGATCGGAATGGAGCTCGTGAAAGACCCCAAGACAAAACAACCCGCACCATCGGAAACTGCAAGAATCAGAGACTTGTGTCGTCAGAAAGGTGTCCTAGTCGGACACGGTGGCGTTCTCGGAAACGTTCTCAGGATCCAACCACCACTGGTAATCTCGCAAGACCAGCTCGATACTGCGATCGAGGCGATCGATCAGTCCTTCGACGAAGTCAAATAAGGCGTTTTTTGATGCCCGTTCTTTCCGAAGTCGCGTACACCCCTTCCAACCTAAGGTTGCTAGTCGACGGCCGCTGGGTCGAGTCGAGGTCGACAGAATATCTTCCCGTCATGAATCCCGCAACAGATGTCCAAATATCCAGAGTGCCTCTTGCACTGAAAGAGGAAATTGAAAGTGCAATAGTCTCTTCTCAAAGCGCCTTTAGCAAATGGAAGGAACTTCCAGTTTCGCAAAGAGTGCAGCTCCTGTTCAGAATGAAGTATGTTTTTGAAGAGCACTTTGAGGAACTCGCACGGGTGAACACGCAGAATCATGGGAAGACGATAGTTGAGAGCAGGGGTGACGTTAGACGAACGATCGAGAATGTGGAAGCCGCGATAGCGGCTGGCTATACATTGTCG
>Ga0209321_10000445_pt1 | contig 26616 bp, 28 predicted proteins | sample Rifsed16ft4_FD_184012 | JGI IMG/M metagenome (GOLD analysis project Ga0209321, IMG submission 184012) | Soil microbial communities from Rifle, Colorado, USA - sediment 16ft 4 - CSP-I_5_4 (version 2) | ecosystem: Environmental > Terrestrial > Deep subsurface > Rock core/Sediment | place: Rifle...
ACAAAGGGAACCTTCAGCTCGTCGGCAAGATACGAGCGCAGCAGGTCCCCGCCTATGGCCGACCCTCCCAGTCCGGTCAGCACGATATTCTGAATTCCTTTGACCTGGAGTTTGACCTTTGCCTTCGTACCTATGCGAACAGCGTCTTCCACCTGCTTCGGAAAATCCCGAATCCAGTTATACATCCCTTTGGGATCCAATCTTTTGATGTCTTCGAGTGTCATGGTCGTAGTCCGATTGTTAAGAGTTTCAAACAACACCAATGCACTTTTTCAGTCGCCGGTGAGAACGTCGGGCAGCTTCTCTTTCATCAGCGATGAAAGATGTTTCTTGATTTCATCTTCTGTCTGCATTTCAAGAACCTGTTTCGCGATCTTTTTCGCATCGCGATACTTCACGGAACGGATAATCTTCTTGATCTCAGGCAGAACGTGAGGAACAACGCTGAACTCGTCGAGCCCAAGGCCAAGGAGGAGGATTGTTGCAAGCGGATCTCCTGCCATCTCTCCGCACATCCCAACCCATACCTTGTTCTCCTTGCCGCGTTCGATGATCCTCCTGAGAAAACGCACCACCGCAGGATGGAACTCCTGATAGAGCGGTGAGACGATGTCGTTTCCGCGATCGACGGCAAGGAGGTATTGGATGAGGTCGTTCGTTCCGATGCTGAGGAAGCTCACTTCGCGGGCGAGGTCTTCGGCGATGACAGCAGCGGCCGGGACTTCAACCATGACCCCGACCCTGATATTGTCATCGTAGGCGATCGTTCTCGCTTTCAGTTGAGCCTTGGCATCTTCCAGGAGCTGCTTGGCCCTCCGCACTTCCTTGATACTGCTGATCATGGGGAACATGACGCCGACATTCTTTCGCGCACTTGCCCGCAGGATCGCCCTCAGCTGCTCCAGAAACAGCTCGGGCCTGTCGAGCATAACCCTAATCCCGCGCCAGCCGAGAAACGGATTTTTCTCACGGGCCATTTCCGCCATCATCTTATCTCCCCCGATGTCGAAGGTTCGGATGATCACCCGCTTCGGATACATGGTATCTGCCAGGAATCGATACCGTTCGTATTGCTCATCTTCGCCCGGGAAAACCTCTCCGCCCAGCAGCAGTACTTCGGAGCGATACAGCCCTATTCCATCAGCCCCCTGCAGCTTCACAAACTCCAGCTCTTCCGGAAGTTCGACGTTGGCCGAGAGTTCCACCCGGCGTCCGTCCGGTGTTTCAGCCGGAAGATCCCGCAACCCGTGAAGTTTTTCCTCAAAATTCAGGTAGCGGTCGCGCTTTTCCTGAAAGCGACGGATCGTCTCCTCTTTTGGGGCCAGGACAACCGAACCGCCATATCCGTCAATGATGATGATATCCCCGTTACGAACCATGGCGGAGACATTCCTAACACCGACCACTGCGGGGATTTTCAGAGCACGCGTCAGCAACGCCATGTGGGAGGTGACTCCGCCGATTTCGGTCAGATACCCGAGGACGGCATTCCGGCTCAGGATGAGAGCATCTGCCGCGGCAAGGCTCTGCGAGACAATGACCGGCGAACCTTCGAGGCGCGAAATCAGCTTCTCCTCCTGTAAATTGCGAATGATGCGATTTCGCAGATCCTCCACATCGAGCGCCCTGTCGCGCGTGTACTCGTCGGTTGACAAGACCATCACGCGGTGGTACTTTTCGATTTCATCGTGGACAATGAACTCAACGTTCTTCTTTTCTGCCCGAATCCGTTTGTCGATCGATTCGAAGAGGACGAAGTCCTCGAGGATCATCAGCTGGGCCTCGAAGATCTTTGCCTGATGCTCGCCCAGCTTCTGCTTGGCAAAACCATGAATCTTGGAGAGCTCCTTGGTCGACCGATCAATCGCCTGCCGGAGACGCTCAATCTCGCCATCCACGTCCTCGGCTTTGATATCCTTTTCGTTCACAACAGGCTTGTGCTTCTCGAAAAGAAGTACCGGCCCGATGGCAATGCCCGGCGACGCCGGGATGCCCTTGAGGACGAGTTCCTCCGTTATGTGTTGAGTCGCTGTCATCCTCTCATGTCGGTTCGTCAAACGCCCTGTCGAATAGTTCAAGAATTGCCGCTGCAGCAGCCACTTCGTCTTCTCCCGTGAAACGGAGTCGGAGCACCGAGCCCTGTTCTGCGGCCAGCGTCATCACACCGATGATGCTTTTTCCGTTGATCTCAAAACCGTCCTTGCTGATAAGGAAATCAGACTTGAATTTCGCCGCCAGTTTTACGAGCGAAGCGGCCGGTCTTGTATGCAAACCGGCGCGATTCCTCACAGTGACATCTTTTTCGATCATTCGGCCCCGAACTTTATTGCTAGTACGTCCGATGAAGCAGCATGTCAGTGAACCAGGAGAGCATATCGCGGGCGGCTGACGGTCTCAGTTTCTGCAATTCTCCCTTCGCCTGGACAATATCGCGTCCCACAAAATCACGTGCCGCATCGATCGCTCCGCTCGTTTCGTAGATACGGCGGAATTCGCGGATCTTTCCTTTTGCAGCGCCGCCATTCTTGATCAGCATCTGGAGGAGTTTCTTGTCTTTTCCATTCGACCGTCGGAGCGCCTCGAGGAGAAGAAAAGTCTTCTTCCCTTCTTTCAGGTCGCCCCCGATCGTCTTGCCAAATTTCTTTTCATCTCCAATAACATCGAGGAGATCATCCTGTACCTGAAAGGCCCTTCCGACAAGCTCTCCGTATGTACGCAGTGCGGCTAACTCGTCCTGAGATCCATTCCCCACCAATGCTCCGATTTCGGTGGAAACCGCCACCATTTTGCCCGTCTTCTTGCGGATCATCAGAAGGTAGTCATCCACGCTTACCGCAGCGCGCGTTTCAAACTGCTTGTCGTAAGCCTGCCCTTCGCACACCTCGACGACGCCGTCCGTAAACACACTTGCGATTTCTCTAATACGCGGCGAGGAGGTCTTGAGAAGAATATTGTATGCGAGTGCGAGGAGCTCATCGCCGACAAGAATGGCGACGTTGCTGTCCCAGCGCGTATGCACAGTCGGCCGGCCGCGCCTTGCATCGGCATTATCCATGATGTCATCGTGCACAAGAGTAAAATTGTGGAGGATCTCGATCCCCGCGCTTGCATGAAGAGCATCGTCGATGTTCCCACCCACAACTTCACAGGAAAGAAGAACCAGAACGGGGCGAATTCTCTTTCCACCGCCGGCCAGGACATATTTGAGCGGTTTGTAAAGCGAGTCGGGCTTTGTCTGCTGAATGGCCTCGACAAGATAGCGATCCACACGTGACTTGTATTCCGAGTATTTCAGTTCAAAACTCATTCATTCACTCCGGTTCGACGAACAAGGGTCTGACGCTGCAGGTCATCGAGGTTTTTAGATCCGGTGAGGAACATCGCACCCTTCAATTCCATTTCCCATACTTCGAGTTCCTTACTCAGACCCCCCGTACCCCCTTTTTCCAGCGCCTTTAACATCGGACGGGCTACGCCGGCCAGGCCCGCACCAAGGGCCAGTGCCTTTGCCACGTCGAGACCGTTTTTCAATCCTCCGGAGGCAATCACGAAAAGTTCTCGGGTCCTCGTTTTCAGTTCGACCACTTGGGCAAGTGCGTCGGCGGTTGGAATCCCCCAGTCCCAGAAGACCGGTGCATGGTCCCGGCCGCCTTGCGGCCCACGCTTTTTTACCTCTCCGTTCCGGCGGAGTATCTCCACCCCTGCCCAACTTGTACCTCCCGAGCCCGCAACGTCGATTATTCGTACGCCGACCTCAATAAGCCTCCGGGCAACAGCGGCAGAAATGCCAGCCCCAATCTCCTTCACAATCAATGGGATTCCCAAATTCTTCACCAGCATGGCGATCCCGTCAAGAACTCCCCGGAACCGGGGGTCACCTTCAGGCTGGAGGAACTCCTGCAGGGGGTTCAGGTGGACAGCAAACGCATCCGCCTGAATGAGATCGGCAAGCCGCTTGAGCGGAGATGCATCTTTCAGCCGGGCCACTTCCGATGCACCGATGTTGCCGAACACGGGGATATCCGGTGCGACCTCGCGGACCACGCTGTAGGAGCGGTGATGCGTCGGGTCCTCAAGCGCCTGACGCTGGCTTCCGACTCCCATCGCAATGTTCTTCTGCGCGCAGACCTCAGCAAGGCCCCGATTGATGCGCTCGGCATCCTTGTATCCCCCCGTCATGCTTGAAATGAGGAACGGAAGGGAAACGGCCTTTCCCAAGAACACAGTGGAGGGATTGACTTCAGAAAAATCGACCTCAGGGAGGGCGTTATGAACAAACTCGTACCGCTCGAATCCCGACGTTTTCCCACGGAAAGAAACGTCTTTTGAGAGGGTAATTTCGACATGTTGCTGCTTGCGGGACGATGTTTGAGAGGATTTCATTCATACACCTGAGGGATAATAGTGAAATGGGCCCCGAGAATCAAGAAATGGGGGACAAACAACTGTTGTCAGCAACCGTCCTGATAAAAACTGACAAAGCGGTACAGTGTTTAACTTGAAGTAACGCACGAAGCACGCCGACAGCGATCAGCTTTCAGCAGTCATCCAAAGGAGCTGAATGCTAACATCCGTCGAGAATCCGTTTGTTTCACTTGGGAAACATTCGTACCTTTGTAGTCCGTAAAAATGCAAACCCATTCTACAAAACGAGTCGCATGAGAGCCATTATTCCCGTTGCAGGTGTCGGCAGCCGTCTCCGCCCGCACACCTATACGGTACCGAAAGTCCTGCTGAACGTCGCAGGCAAGCCCATCATCGGCCATATCCTCGACAAGGTCATCGAAAACGGCTTTGATGAGGCTACGATCGTCATTGGGTACCTCGGAGAGCAGATCAAGGAGTACATCCTTGAGCACTATTCCATCAAAGTGGATTTTGTTGAACAGGAAGAACGCCTCGGTCTCGGACATGCCATCTATCTCTCGCGTCACACCTTTTCCCGTTCCCCCATTCTTATCATTCTTGGGGACACGATCTTCGACGTGAACCTGAAGGAAATGATGAAGAACACGCACTCCGTCATCGGAGTCAAGAAAGTGGACGATCCGCGACGGTTCGGCGTGGCAGAAACGACAAACGGATACATTTCCAGGCTTGTCGAAAAACCCGAGGATCCGAAGAGCAACCTTGCTGTCGTGGGCCTCTACTACGTGGCGCAGCCGCAGCTGCTGGTGGAATGCCTCAAAGAGATGATCAAAACCAATGCCCGGACAAAGGGTGAGTTTCAATTGACCGATGCCCTCCAGATGCTCATCGATCGCGGGGAAAAAATGACCACGTTCGACGTCGAGGGGTGGTACGATTGCGGAAAACCCGAGACTCTCCTCAAGACAAATCAGACGCTGCTCGCACGCGCACCGAAACCAAAAGCCTACGAAAGCGTTGTCGTTCGACCCCCGGTTTTCATCTCGCCTCAAGCCACGGTCAAGGACTCCGTCATCGGACCAAACACGACGATTGCAGAGGGCGCAACGGTGGAGAACGCCATCATTCGGAATTCCATCGTCAGTGAAGGCGCGCATGTATCCCAGGCGCTGTTGGAGGATTCGATCGTCGGAAGCAACGCTCTCATCAAAGGAAGTTATAAGAGGATCAATATCGGAGATTCCTCGGAATTGGAATTCTATTAGCCGTCGTTCCGCAGCCGGTCTTCCCCTCAAAGACCCCTTGCTGCATAACCATCCTCCATTCGATCACTATAATACAGGATCACTTCTATGAGGTATTTGTTCACTTCGGAGTCCGTTTCCGAGGGACATCCGGACAAGGTGGCCGATCAGATTTCTGACGCCGTTCTCGACGCGCTGCTGGCCCAGGACCCATATTCACGAGTCGCATGCGAGACTTTCGTTACGACAGGACTCGCTCTGGTTGGCGGCGAGATCACAACCAATGGCTATATTGAAGTACAAGAGATCGTCCGCGGGGTTATTCGAGACATCGGATACACTGAAGCCGGAGTGGGATTCGATGCCGACTCCTGCTCGGTCATTTCGGCCATTCATGCCCAGTCCCTCGATATCAAGCGCGGTGTGGACACCGGCGGTGCGGGTGATCAGGGAATGATGTTTGGATATGCATGCAGCGATACACCCCAGTATATGCCGATGCCAATTTTGTTTGCCCATCAGCTTGTTCAACGACTTGCCTCGATAAGAAAGAAGCAACCGAAGCTGATGCCGTATCTCCGGCCCGATGCCAAATCCCAGGTCACAATCGAATACGACGGCAAGAAGGCTGTCAGAGTTGACACTGTGGTCATTTCCACCCAACACACCCCCGATGCCGTCCAGAAACGGATCAGGGAAGATGTTATTGAACACGTTGTCGGACGCGTTATCCCTCAACATCTCCTTGAGAAGACCCGGTACTTTGTCAATCCGACGGGCCGGTTCGAGGTCGGAGGGCCGCACGGCGACAGCGGATTAACGGGACGAAAGATCATCGTTGACACATATGGCGGACGTGCACCGCACGGCGGGGGAGCGTTTTCAGGAAAAGACCCCACGAAGGTTGATCGCAGCGCAGCGTACGCCGCCCGCCATCTCGCGAAGAATATTGTCGCTGCCGGTCTTGCCTCGGAGTGTCAGATCCAGGTGGCCTACGCCATCGGAGTGGCTGAACCCGTTTCGATTCATGTCCAGACGTTTGGCACCGGAAGAATTCCCGACCAACAGATAGGCGAGATAGTGAAAAAAGAAATAGACATGACACCCCGCGGGATCATAAAGAGACTGAATCTTCGCCGGCCTATCTATAGAAAGACTGCCGCATACGGACACTTCGGACGGAATGAGAAAGATTTTACGTGGGAGAAGCTGGATTTGGTGGGGACGTTGAAGAAAGCCGTGAAGGGGTAGGAGCAGTTTCAGGTTTCAAGTTTCAGGTTTCAGGTTTCAAGTTTCAAGTTTCAAACAATTTACTATTCACAATTCACTATTCACACTCTATCTGGGAATCATGGACGAAAAACAGGGTGTCTACAAAGTAAAAGACCTCTCGATGGCCAAAGAGGGACGACTGAGAATTGAATGGGCCGAATCACGAATGCCGGTGCTCATGGCGCTTCGCGAGAAATACCGGAAGACCAAGCCTCTGAAAGGATACAAGATCGCCGGATGTCTGCATGTCACGAAAGAGACGGCGGTTTTGGTCAAGACTTTCATTGAGGCTGGTGCGCAAGTGAGCTGGAGCGGATGCAACCCGCTCTCCACGCAAGACGACATTGCTGCAGCCCTTGCTGCGGACGGAGTCTCCATCTATGCATGGCACGGCATGAACGTCAAGGAATTCTATTGGTGCATCGAGGAGTCGCTGAAGATGCAGCCGAACCTCACACTTGACGACGGCGCCGATCTCATCTTCACCATCCATAACAAATATCCTGAGATGGCAACCAAAAGCGTGATCGGCGGGACGGAAGAGACGACAACCGGCGTGCAGCGCCTCCGGGCGATGGCACACGACGGCGCGTTGAAATACCCCGTTATCGCCGTCAACGATGCGGAAACAAAATGGGATTTTGACAACGTGTACGGAACAGGACAATCGACGCTGGACGGAATTCTGCGGGCCACGAGCGTCCTCCTCGCAGGAAAGAACTTCGTTGTGGCCGGATTCGGCCATTGCGGGCGGGGGGTTACCCTTCGGGCAAAAGGTCTCGGGGCAAATGTCATCGTGACCGAGATAAAGCCGACAGCTGCACTCAAGGCGACGCTTGAAGGATTCAGGGTCATGCCGATGGACGAAGCGGCGAAGATCGGCGACATTTTCGTGACTGCGACCGGAGTGAAGGACGTGATTGTCGATCGGCATTTCAAGGTCATGCGCGAAGGAGCGATCGTCTGCAACACCGGCCACTATGATTGCGAGATCAACATCTCTCACCTGAAGAAGGCGTCGAAATCATTCAGGACGGTTCGTTCCGACAACGAGGAGTACACGCTGAAAAATGGGAAACACATTTATCTGCTGGCCCAGGGACGTTTAGTCAACCTTGCGGCGGCGGAAGGGCATCCGTCAGAGGTCATGGACATGTCATTCGCGAACCAGTTCATGTCGCAGCTGCGGCTGGCCGAACTCCACAAGAAGGGGACGAGGCTGGAGAACCGCGTATACGATATCCCGGCCGAGCAGGATCAGGAGATCGCGGGTGTGAAGTTGAGTACCCAGACGTTGAAGATCGACCGGTTGACACCGGAGCAGATCAAGTACATCAGCGATTACTCATCCGGTACATGACGTTTTCGATTCACGATCATCTCAAGGCGGCCCTGTGGCCGCCTTTTTTTTACTCAGCACCTTATCCACCTTCCGAAGGTTGGAAACCTTCGGAAGGTCACCATGGCACAAATTGACAAAGTCACAAAAAAGGGATAAGATAACGCAGCGAAGAAGCAGACGCATGGCTGCCATCAGAAAACAACTCTCTTTCCTCGACAGATATCTTACACTTTGGATCTTCCTCTCAATGGCGGCCGGAGTCCTTCTCGGCTATGCCTTCCCCACCATCGCTCATTTTTGGGATACGTTCAAATCAGGGACAACCAATATTCCGATAGCGATCGGACTGATCCTCATGATGTATCCTCCGTTGGCCAAGGTTCGTTACGAAGAACTGCCCAATGTCTTCAGGAACATCCGTCTTCTCGTTTTGTCCCTGATTCAAAACTGGATCGTCGGTCCCGTCGTCATGTTTCTGCTGGCAATCGTGTTTCTGCCCGACATGCCTGAGATGATGGTTGGTGTAATCCTAGTGGGACTTGCCCGGTGCATCGCAATGGTGCTTGTCTGGAATGACCTGGCGAAGGGCGACTCAGAGCTTGCAGCCGGGTTGGTCGCTTTTAACGCTCTGTTTCAGGTACTCCTCTACTCGTTCTATGCCTATTTCTTTATCACAATTCTTCCACCTTTGTTTGGACTCAGCGGGGCAATTGTACAAATCTCCATCGGAGAAATCGCTATCACAGTCCTGATCTACCTGGGCATTCCCTTTGCGGCCGGCATGATAACCCGATTGATTCTTGTCAATCTCAAGACCAAGGATTGGTACCATCAGAAATTCATTCCAAAGATCTCTCCCGTGACCCCGTTCGCTCTTCTCTTTACCGTTATTGTCATGTTTTCACTGAAGGGCGAAGTCATCGTTCAATTGCCTTTTGACGTCGTTCGAGCCGCAATTCCCTACTCTATTTATTTCGCATCCATGTTCTTTGTTACGTTCTACCTTGCACGGCGAATGGGGACCACCTATCCCAAGACAACAACCGTTGCCTTCACCGCCGGGAGCAACGATTTTGAGCTTGCGATCGCAGTCGCGGTTTCTGTATTTGGAATCAACTCCACAGCCGCTTTTGCCACCGTCGTAGGCCCGCTTGTAGAAGTACCTGTCCTCATCAGTCTTGTCAATGTATCGTTATGGTTTCGGAAGAAGTATTTTCCACGGGAAGAGCAAGAGTCGCCGGAAACAGAAGCCCCATGATCAATTCGCTCTTCATATGTTTCCTGTGCACATGTTTGATCATGAAAGGAGTCGCAGAATGAATCGCAAGGCCCTGGTTGCTGAATTCATTTCAACATTTGCCCTGGTGTTCGTTGGTGTGGGGGCAATCGCCGTTGACAACATGATTGGAGGAAAATCCGGGTTGGTTGGAATTGCCCTTGCCCATGGGCTCGTCATCGCTGTTATGGTGAGTGCCACAATGGCCATCAGCGGGGGCCACATCAATCCCGCGGTCACGATCGGTGCTTGGGCCGCAAAGAAGATCGACACGGTAAACGCGATCGGGTATATATTGGCTCAGTGCTTAGGAGCTGTGGTCGCGGCATTCCTCATCAAATTCGCAGTACCCGTCGAGGTGCTCAGCGCGGTGCATATGGGAACGCCGGAACTGGGAAATGGCATAAGCGTGAGCCAGGGGATCGTCACTGAAGTTATCCTTACCTTCTTTCTCATGTTCGCTGTCTACGCCACAGGTATTGACCGCCGTGCCCCGAAAGTGGGGGGATTGTTTATCGGACTCACCGTGACACTGGACATTCTCATGGGAGGACCAATCACAGGCGCGGCAATGAACCCCGCCCGGCACCTCGGGCCGGCACTGATGGGCGGACCGACGGAACACATCTGGCTCTACTGGGTCGCGCCGGTTGCAGGAGCGGTTCTCGCAGCCCTCGTGTATAAGTGGACACTCGAAGAATAGAGCAACCGCAACGATCTCCTTTTTCCCTACTGAAAGATGATGCCATGACCTCATTATCACTTGCCCCTATGACGCTTGGGGATATTTTCGATCGCCTGTTCAAACTGATCGGAAAAACCTGGCTCCGCAATCTGACCATTGCTGCGATCATTCTCGGCCCTGCCGCACTGATCATGGGGGCCTCGGCAGACATGGGATTTTCGCAGCTGGCGGATCTGCTGGAAAGCGAGCAAGGCCTCGAAGACGTCACAACGGCCGAGTTATCCACATTCCTGGGCTTTGCCCTTTGGTTCGCAATTGGGTTGACACTCATGGTAATCGGAAGCGTTATTGTCACGGTTGCGGTGACGATCGTCGGATGTGCCGAGATAAGCGGTGAGTCGCTCTCATGGCAGGAGGCTCTCAGCAGAACATTCCATGTCCGCGTCGTCAAAGTCATTGGACAGTACATTCTTGAAGGAGCCATGCTTACGGCGATCGTGGTGATTCCTTACGCACTCTTGATCATCGGAATCGCTGCCGACTCTGTTGCCCTTGGATTTCTCGGCGGCTTGCTCATTGTTGCCGCCATTCTCTTTGCCGTGTACCTCGGAATCAGTTTCGCGTTCACAATCCCTGCGATCAGCTGGGAAGATGCCGACGTCATTGAATCGTTCAGGCGCAGCTGGAGACTCGTGAAAGGCAACTGGTGGCGCACATTCGGAATCCTCATTCTCATGGGAATGATGGTGAGTTTTGCGGTTTCGATCATCATGACTCCGCTCTATCTGATTTTTCTTTGGGATTTCTTTCGGGCTTATTTCGACATACTCTCGTCCATCGAAGAGGGCGTGAACAATCCCGCGGTTTTCGTCACCATGATAAAGTCACTCGGGTTTGGGATAGGAATTCTGTCCGGGATTTCCTCGATCATCCAGCTCATCGTGACGCCGTTGTATTCTGTTGTGATGTACTTTGATCTGCGCGCCCGCAGGGGAGAATTTTCGCAACCCTCCTCCGGCGTCACCGTCCCCTAGCCCCGGATCATGGCTGATCCACTTTTCGAACAACATCAGTCCGAGAACCTCGACGGTTCATGGGAACGGAACGGCCGAAGCCCGAACACATCTGCCCTTCTCGGTCTTCTGGGCATCGGAGTCCTCTATTTCAACGGTCAGTCGTTTCTCGCTCTTGCGGCCGTTGGCCTGGTGAGACTGTCCGGGGGGGATACAGGTTCCTCATTCGACAGCCTGTTGACCTCGTTTCAATCGTATGTCGGCCCCCTTCGAATCGTGGTCTTCATCTCACAGTTCGCCTTGATGCTTGCTCCCACTCTGATCCTCATCAAACGCTGGCATTCCTCACATGTGAGAGCCTATGTTCGGCTCACCCGCGGTTCATTGACGGATGTTCTGCTGGCGGTTCTCGTGACTGTGTCCTTTCTTCCTGCGGGAAACTATGTCGCAGAGGAATTCATCCGCCAGCTCCGGATCCCCGAGAAACTCATGCAAATGAATGCGGAGATCTTCACTTCGCGCTCACCCGCGGAGTTTCTCTGGCTGGTCGTTGTCGTCTGTGTTACTCCCGCCTTGTGCGAAGAGTTGTTTTTTCGGGGGTATATCCAGCGGACCTTTGAGCGCACGATGGATTGGCGGAGCGTCATTCTGGTCGGGGCGATCTTCGGCCTTTTTCATTTCAATCCGCTCGGACTTCTGACCCTCGCAGTCCTGGGAATGCTGCTGGGGTATTTCTTCTATCGCAGCCAGAGCATCCTCCCCTCAATGGCTGCTCATTTCACCAATAACTTCATTGCCGTCGCCGCCCTCTACCTCACCTCGGATGGAACTCCCCTTTTCTCTGCGGGAACCATACCTCTGTGGCTTGTTGCGGTGACCTTGCCGGTCGGGATCGGATTGCTTTATCTCTATCATTCACACACGGCGTTTCGTTTTGCCACCCGCTCTCCCCATGAAACCGGCGGGTAACAGGCTGATTCGATGGATTCGTTCGCTCATCATAGCGGTCGCTGTGTCGATCGCATTCTGGACACTAGTTATCATGATTTTTGAAGAGAAGTTCATCTTTTTCCCTGCTGTCTATCCGCAGGGAATTTACGAGTCGGAGCAACGCGCGCTTCAACCTGAAGACCACTGGTTCACAACGGAGGACAGCGTTAAGCTTCACGGCTGGCTTCTCAGGTCCAAAGACGCAGTGGGGACCCTTCTGATGTTTCACGGCAACGCAGGAAACCTCTCTCACCGCGGAGAGATTCTCCGTCGGCTTCGTCTCACGGGATTCAACGTCTTCATATTTGACTACCGCGGCTACGGGAAAAGCGAGGGAAGTCCCACTGAGGAGGGCGTGTATGCCGACGGCCGCGCAGCGATGCAATATGTCATGAGCCTTGCGGGGGTCGAGTTAAAGAGCTTGTTCTTTCTGGGGTCGAGCCTCGGCGGTGCAGTGGCAGTCGATGTTGCCACCCATCAACTGCCTGTCGGAATGATCCTCGAGTCAACATTCTCCTCGGCCCAGGATGTCGCTGCTCACGCCTACCCCTTTCTTCCCAATCGATTTCTGCTTCGTACCCGTTTTGACTCGGAGTCGAAAATCCGGAACCTCCACGTTCCCCTGTTGTTTTTCCACGGGACCGACGACTCGGTCATTCCGCACCGATTGGGGCGTAAACTCTTCGACGCCGCAAATTCTCCAAAACAGTTCATCGACATCATCGGCGCCAACCATAACGATATGTTTTTGATTGGTGGCGAGACCTATCTGCGGCAAATCCGCGCTTTTTGTCTCCAGTTGTCCAGCAGTCTCCCCTAGACAGCAACCTTTTCTTCCATAGTACAGTCTAAACTTGAGGATAGGAACGTCCGACCAAAGGGGGGCTCGATTCGGTTCCTGTGATCCGTAACCTTTCCTTTTTGACGACGTAAGCAAAGTACTCCCGTCGCTGGATCCTCACACGAATGAACATTCAATCACTTTCAGGTGCAGTTATGAAGAAGGTCATGAGAAAGAAGGTCATCATCCCGACGGCAGTCGTCGTTGTGCTTGTTCTCGTCGGGCTGTTTCTCTTTGGCGGCTCGAATGACTCCGCGGAGAACGTGTTACCGCGCGTTAAGGCCGCGAAGGGAACGATCGTTGACAAGGCCCTCGCCATCGGCACCATTGAGCCGGAGAACGAGATTTCCGTGAAATCCAAGGTTACGGGAGTCGTTCGTAAGATCTATGCCGATGTCGGGACATTTGTGAAGGCCGGCGAGCCGCTCCTGGAAGTGAAGCCCGATCCGACGCCGCTGGAACTGGCCGACGCCAAGCGTCAGGTGGAATTGAAAGAGGTCGACATTGCCAACCTGGACAAAGAGAAGGTCCGGCAGGAGTCGCTCTTCAAGAGCAAACTGATTTCCGACAAGGAGTATGAAGATTTTCAGAAGCGTTATGATGAATCGGTTCTTCAGGTGCAAATTGCCAAGGAGAAGCTCGCATTGATGGAAAGCGGCAGTGTCACCATCGGCAACACACAGATCGAATCGATTATCAAGGCTCCGATCGACGGATATGTTCTCAGCCGAACGGTGGAAGTGGGAGATCCGGTCACCCCCCTCACGTCCTTCCAGGAAGGAACAGTCCTCATGAAGATGGCAAATATGGAGCGGCTGATATTCAAAGGAACCGTGGATGAAATTGACGTAGGCCGGTTGAAGGAAGGGATGGAGACGGAGTTGAAGGTCGGCGCCTTGCCGAACGATACGGTGAAAGGATTTCTTCGCAGGATCTGGCTGAAAGCAGAGAAGAAGGAAAATGCAACCGTGTTCCCGATAGAGATTCTTATCCCGAGCGCAAAGAATTCCGTCCTGCGTGCAGGTTACTCAGCTAACGCGAGCATCATCATCAACAAGAAGACTGATGTTTTGATGATTCCCGAGCGCACCGTTACCTTCAGGAATGATTCGTCCTTCGTAAGGTTTGCTCTTGGCCCGCAGTCGGATGAAGAGCGGCTCATCAAGACCGGACTGAGCGATGCCATTAATATAGAAGTAAAAGACGGGTTGAAAGAGGGGGATGAAGTAGTGGAGAAACCGGTGAAGAAGATCGAATGATTTCGGATTGGGGATGGGGGATTTCGGATTGAAGAACAACTTTTCCTGGGGGGAAAGATGGACAGTAATGATCTCAAGAAGCGGACAAAACGATTTGCACTCGATGTTATCGAACTTGTGTCGGAGGTTCCGTCTAACAGGGCTAGTGACATTCTCTGTCGACAGTTGCTTCGATCGGCTACTTCCGTCGGAGCAAATTATCGCTCAGCCTGTCGTGCCCGTTCAAAAGCAGATTTCATCTCGAAGATTACTATTGTGGAAGAAGAGGCGGACGAGTCTCTTTACTGGCTTGAACTTCTAACAGAATCTGGGATTGAACGGTATGAAAGGATCGTTCCCCTCATCAGGGAGGCGGATGAGCTGACGGCAATATTCACGGCCGCCGGGAAAACGGCAAAAGGAAAAAGGGCTTAAGACACTTCCGAATTCCCCAATCCGCCATCCGAAATTCTCAAAATGGACCAACTCAAAACCATAGTCTCCGAATTCCTCCTCGACCTTCGGGTGCAGAAGCTCCGGGCATTCCTGACGATGTTCGGAATCATATGGGGAACAGTGGCAATTATTGTGCTTATCGCCTTCGGTGTGGGGTTCAAGCAGCAGATGTCGGTCAACATGCACGGCATCGGCGAAAGCATTGCCATCATGTTCCCCGGGAGAACGACAAAGGCATGGGAAGGATTCGGAACGGGACGATCGATCAGGTTCATGGAGGATGACGTTCATCTCCTCGCCACTCAGATCCCCGAGCTTGAAGCTGTGAGTCCCGAATACTCGAGGCGTGTCCCGACGCGAGTGGGCGAGAATATCCTGAATCCCCTCGTTGCGGGTGTCATTCCGATCTACGCGGACATGCGGAACATCATTCCGGAGCCGGGCGGCCGATTCTTGAACGACCTGGATATCCAACACCGCCGGCGCGTTGCGCTGATCGGAGACAAAGTGAAGGAATTCCTCTTTGGGCAGACCGATCCGATCGGCCGCGTGATCTTTGTCGGTGAAACTCCCTTCACGGTCATCGGCGTGATGCAGGAGAAGACACAGAACTCCTCGTACAATGCCCGCGACAGAGACCGCGTATTCATTCCCGCAAGCACGTACGGAAGTGTTTTTGGCGCCGTGTATTTGAACAACATCATTTACAAGGTTAAGGATCCGACGATCGCCGAGGAGGTCAATGACAAGGTGCGCTCCACTCTCGGCAAGCGATATCGTTTCGACCCGACCGACAAGGATGCCGTCTGGATTTGGGACACTTCACGGTTCGACAAATTCATCTTCTACTTCTTTCTCGGCTTCAACATCTTCATGGGTCTGATCGGCAGCTTCACCCTGGGAGTGGCGGGTCTCGGTGTTGCCAATATCATGTTCATCGTCGTGCAGGAACGAATCAAAGAGATCGGAATCAAGCGCGCCGTCGGGGCAAAACGCTCAAACATCCTGTTTCAGTTCTTCATGGAGACGTTTTTCATAATCTTCCTCGGCTCGTTCATCGGATTCATGATCGCGTACGGAATCATCGAGGTGCTTCAGTTTATCCCGATCAAGGAATTCGTCGGCACACCCGTGATGTCAATGGACGTCGTCCTCATCACGGTCACAATTCTGACATTGATCGGCCTCGCAGCGGGACTCATGCCCGCACGGCGTGCTGCAAATTTGGATGTTGTTGAGTGTCTAAGGACATGACGCAGATTTCGCGGATTGACACTGATTTCACGGATTCGAATCTCGGAATGATGGGGTCATTAATGTTCAAATCACGTTACGAATTTATGCAGAATCTACGGATGGTTGGCAAACTTCTCGTTCATCACTTTACGGTACGAATCCGTGAAATCCGTTTTCAATCGGTGAAATCCGCATGTGGCTAGAACTACTTAAAGACTTCCTTTCTGACCTCAAATCGCACCGGACGCGCGCGATCCTCACGCTTGCTGCCATCACGTGGGGAACGGTCGCGGTGGTCCTTCTCCTCTCCTTCGGTGAAGGACTCGGCACGCAGATGATGAACGGGCTGCTGAATGCAGGGGATCGCATCATGATCGTGTACGGCGGCGAAACGGGAATGAGCTACGAGGGGCTTCCTAAGGGCCGGCGAATTCGGCTTATCGAAGAGGATGTCGAGCTGTTGGATCAGGTCGTTCCGGCCATTGATATGATCAGTCCGCAGTACCGGAAAAACGTGACGTTGACCTACGGCAAGTATTCGGTGACGACCGAGTGCGAAGGAGTCAATCCGTTCTTCGAAGAGATGCGCAGAATGTATCCTGCCGGCGGGGGCAGGTTCCTGAACGAAGTCGATGTCGCCCAGCAGAGACGGGTCATCTTCCTCGGCGAAGTCATCGCCAAGGAGATCTTCAAGGACGAGGATCCCATCGGCAAGACGATCCTCGTGGACAATGTGCCGTTCACCATGGTCGGGATGATGCAGAAGAAATTGCAGACTTCCTCGAATAACGGTCCCGATACGAGACGAGCCATCATGCCTCACTCGACATTCAGGACCTCGTATGGCAACACCTTCGTCAACAGCATCGTCGTCCGGCCGTCCGATCCCAGCAAACAGCTCGATGTGAAGACCGACCTCTACCGGATTCTCGGCCGTAAGTACCGATTCGATCCCAGTGATGAAAGAGCCCTGGGAATCTGGGACTTTATCGAGGGTGAAAAGATCAGCCGCAAAATTGGTCTCGGCGTCTCGATCTTCCTTTTTTCGATCGGATTTCTCACGCTGCTCATCGCGGGCGTGGGAGTTGCCAACGTCATGTATGTGGTCGTCAAAGAACGCACACGCGAGATCGGCATCAAAATGGCGCTTGGTGCGAAACGGCGCTACATCCTTTCCCAGTTCATTTTCGAAGCATTGTTCCTCGCTTTCATCGGTGGAACAATCGGTCTGATTTTCTCCTACGCTGTCATATCGGGCGTACGTCTCATTCCTTCAGACGACGGGGCGATGCAGTTTCTGGGCAAGCCCATTCTCTCCGCAACCACCACGCTCCTTACCACCGGAATTCTGTCCCTTATCGGCCTGGCTGCCGGATTTTTCCCGGCCAGGAAGGCCGCTAGTGTTGATCCCGTAGAATCCCTGCGGTACGAGTAGCAAATAGACCGCTCCGCGGCCCCCCCCGGATTCAAACCTTTTTCCCCAATTCCCGTATCTTACAGGAATCAACGCCACCCACCTATCAGGAGGCTTTATGAAAGCGACTTTGTTCGCCGTTACTGCCATTCTGACTCTTTCCATCGTGTTTGCTGCCCCTCAATCAGGTTCAGCGAATCTTCTCTTCACAACCGAGTGGCTTTCGAACCATCTGCAGGACAAAGACCTCGTTGTGTTGCATTCAAACTGGACCCGGAGCAGCTACAAGAAGGCCCACATCCCGGGTGCACGGTTCCTTTGGATCAATGGCCTGGCAAAAGATACACCCGACCGCAGCACCGAACTTCCCTCCAAAGAAGAAGCTGCAGCGATTCTCCGCGACCTCGGGATAAATAATGATTCAAAGGTCGTCGTCTATTTTGAGGGGAGCAACATGACGATGACGACGAGAATGATCCTCACGCTCACCTACCTTGGCATGGGTGACCGCGTCTCCCTGCTCGACGGCGGATTCGATGCCTGGAAGGCGGAGAACCGACCGGTAACAAGCGAAATCCCGAAGGTCACACCGGGGACTTACACTCCAACGCTGCATCCGGAAGTTGTCACCGACGCGGACTGGGTGAAGGAACACTTGTCCGACCCGAATATCACGATCATAGACGCGCGAGCGAAGAGATTCTATGATGGTTCAAGCGGCGGATCGTCGGCAGGCCATGTCCCTCACTCAGTTAGCATTCCGTTTTCCTCTGTAGCAGATTCCACGAACAGGATTCTTGATCCCGCCGCGTTGCGCGACGTTCTTGCCAAGGCGGGTGTGAAGCCGGGCAGCCAGCTGGTCACCTATTGCCACGTGGGACAACAGGCAACACTCGTCGCTTTCGCGGCACGATACATCGGATACAATGTGAAAGTGTACGACGGATCGTTTGAGGATTGGAGTGATCGTGGACTTCCTATCGAAAACCCCGCCGAGAAGAAGACAGAACAGAAATGACTGAAGTGATCACCATTGCTCTCTCTCTTCTTTTTGTTTCTCCGGAAACAACTGATCGACAACAAAAGGAGAAAACAAAGAAGGACGATGTTGTGACATTTGAGGATACGATCGCGCCGATCCTCAAGAAGAATTGTACGCCATGCCACTTTGAGGGCGGAAAGATGTTTGAGAAGCATCCTTTTAACAAGTACGAGACTGTCCGCGATTTGGGGAAGAAGCTCGGAACAAGGCTCAAGGGGGAGAACGGCCGCCTTTTAACTCTCTGGATTGAGAGCGGTTCTCCGAACAAGAAATCAGAGGGACAAGAAAAGCCGTGATGACGACCGATCGGACTTCGGTACTTCAGAGAATTCTTCCGTGGCGGCTTCCACGAAATCCGGAACCGTATTGGAATCCCTATGTTGCCGGGGTCGGGCTTGGCCTTGTGCTTCTCGCATCGTTCGTCATTATGGGACGCGGACTTGGAGCAACGGGCGCTTTCAGCGCGACAATCGCCGCGGGTGTGAACCAGGTTGCCCCGGAACATGCACATTCGAGCGAGTACTATATAAAGTACGTTGGAGATGGAACCGCCAATCCCCTGAAGGATTGGCTTGTCTTTGAAATTCTCGGCGTCATTGTGGGAGGATTCCTTTCAGGCGTGCTCGCAGGCCGTGTGAAAAAGAGCATTGAGAAAGGGCCGAACATCTCGGTTCGTGGAAGGATGATCTACGCGTTCTTCGGCGGCCTGACCATGGGATTCGGGGCAAAACTTGCGCGCGGATGCACGAGCGGACAGGCGTTGACGGGTGGGGCGCTCATGAGCGTCGGGAGCTGGGTCTTCATTCTCGCCGTGTTCGCAAGCGCATATGTAGTGGCCTACTTCGTGCGAAAGGAATGGACATGAACGCCCCATTCTTTGATTTCGGTCTTTTCGGAGAAGGAACAAGCTTCATTGTCGCTTTCTTCGTGGGAATTGGTTTCGGATTCTTCCTCGAACGCGCGGGATTTGGGAGTGCGAGGAAGCTCGCGGCTCAGTTCTATTTCACAGACCTCACCGTCTTCAAGGTCATGTTCACAGCCGTGGTCACGGCTCTCCTTGGTCTCTTTTGGCTGTCATGGATCGGATTTCTCGATCTCTCCAGGGTCAACCTCCTCCCCAGCTATCCTCTTCCCCAGGCCGTGGGCGGATTGATTTTTGGGATCGGATTCGTCGCGGGCGGTTATTGCCCGGGAACGGCGTGCGTGGCCTCTTCCACGGGGAAATTGGACGGATTCGTCCACCTTCTTGGAATGACAACGGGCATTCTGCTCTTTGGAGAAGTTTTTCCTTACCTCATCAACTTTTATGATTCAACCGCCCTCGGAGAGGTAACGCTCGGCGACGCGATCGGCGTCCCCTCCAATATCATGGTCTTCGTTATCGTGGTATTTGCGGTTCTTGGTTTTGTTGCCGCAGGAAGAATTGAGGATCGGTCGGCAAAGAAACTTACGGGAGAACCATGAAGACAACGAATCGGAATCTTGCCATCGCTGCGCTCGTCCTCGCCGCCCTTGCTCTCGTGGCAGGTGAATCCTCTCACCGGGTCAGCGTCGACCCAAAGGAGTTCGCATACAGAATTCAGAACGAACTCGATCACATGGATCCTCTAGAGCTTTCAGAGTGGATCTCATCGAAGAGAGAAGGATTTCGTCTCATTGATCTGCGAACTGCAGCAGAATTCGCCGGCTATCATATCCCCGGCGCGGAGCTCATGGCCCTTCCTGAACTCATGGAAATGAAGTTCAGAAAGGATGAAACCATTGTCCTCTATTCAGAAGGCGGGATTCATTCCGCCCAGGCGATGTTTCTCCTTTGGACAAAGGGGTACAACAATGTCTTTATGCTTAAAGGGGGGATTGCTGCCTGGGAAGCGGACGTCCTGCATAAAGGTGACACACCTGCCACAAAACGCCCCCACGCCCCCGATTCATTGTCGGTACCGAGGACTCTCCCAAAGAAACCGCAACTGCGGGAAGAAGAGAGGTTCAGGCGGGAGTGCTAGGTAGCTACTTCGTGGAACTTCGTGCTCCTTTGTGGGCCTTCGTGTAATTCTTTTCCTCGTATGGAAGAAATTACACGAAGAACGCGAAGGACACACGAAGAGACACGAAGCAAATCCCCTCCTCTTTCATCTGAATTTTCTCTACATTCGCTCTACCTGATTTTCCACCTGACACAACCATTTGCGAGGTATTTCCATGCGCGCACTCATCATCTTGTTGGTTCTTGTTCCCACCCTTCTTCTTTCTCAAACCATGGTGAAAGAGCCGTCGACAGAGAAAAACTTTCCGTCATCTGTTGCCTTCAAGTCCGGCTCGACGGAGTACAATCTCAATCTTACCGGCCTCTCCGTGCGTAAGAAGTACTTCTTCAAGGTTTACGGCATTGCCCACTACCTGCAGGATGCAGGAATAATGAACAAGAACGACGCGTTCAAAGCCTGCCTGGAAGACGGTAAGGCAAAACAGGTCACAATGGATTTTGCACGCGACGTGGACAACAAGAGTATCATCGATACCTACAACGAGTCTTTCAAAGAGATGGCCACAAAGGAAGAGCTTGCATCGGTCCAATCCTCGCTGACGCAATACCTCGGGTTCTTCGACAAGGAAGTGAAGGAGAATCAGACGTACGTGCTGCGCTGGCTCCCCGGCGGGACGATTCTGGCAACCATCCAGGGAGTGGAAAAGCCACCGATAACCAACGAAACATTCGCTCGAATTCTCTGGTCCATCTGGCTGGGGCCCGACTCGGTCGTCGACCGGGATGATCTTGTTGCGCGAATTGTGAAGTAACCTCTTTCATACAATTGGAACTTAAGGGGGAGTTGGTGATGTTCTTGGGAGCAGAGTACGTAACCAGGCGGAAACTTTGAGGAGAGAACGATGTCTCTGCGACCAGTAAAGCGCATTATGCAGGCAAAGCCGACTCTTGAAGGGGCCGGTGTGAAGCTCCACCGGGCATTCGGTTTTGGCGAAACAGGTGAATACGATCCCTTTCTGTTATTCGATGATTTCCGAAACGAAAACCCCGAAGACTACCTCGCCGGATTCCCGTGGCATCCTCACCGCGGAATAGAAACAATAACGTACGTTCTTGCCGGTACGGTGAACCACGGCGACAGCCTTGGCAACAAGGGCACACTGGGCTCGGGTGATGTTCAGTGGATGACTGCGGGAAGCGGAATCCTCCATCAGGAAATGCCGAAGGGCAATCCCCAGGGAAAGATGCACGGATTCCAGCTTTGGGCGAATCTTCCCTCCTCGTTGAAAATGACCGAACCGCGTTATCAGGACGTCCCGTCGGCGGAGATTCCAGAAGTGACGGACGATGATGAGACCAAAGTCCGGATCATTTGTGGAGATTTCTGGGGGAAAAAGGGGCCCGTGGAGGGAATAGCAGCTGATCCGCGCTACCTTGACATTTGGGTGCCTCCCGGAAGACGAAAGACTCTCCCGGTCGAATCGACACGGCACGCATTCGCTTACATTTTTGAAGGGTCGGGGACGTTCCGCGATGCCTCAAAGCCGTTCGGTGTCTTGACGGAAAAGGAAGGCCCGGCGGAGACAGTTGTTCGTGAACAGACGGGAAACCGCTCACTTGTGATGTTCGACCGGGGAGATGAGATCACGGTACAGGCGGGCGATGAAGGAATCCGTTTTCTTCTCGTCTCAGGGAAACCGATCGAGGAGCCCGTTGCATGGTATGGTCCGATTGTCATGAACACGCAGGCCGAATTGCGGCAGGCGTTGACGGAACTCAACGACGGGACATTCATCAAGCATCGCTGATTTCGCTCTCCTGCCAGTACAGAGTCTCAAACGGGGAGGAATGGCAGCCTCCCCGTTGCGTTTTCTTCCAATTGCCCCTCTACAAATCTCCAACAAATGAATCCTATCCATGAAGAACATCGATGAACAAAAACCCTTTCAGGATTACTATCCTGACAATCTGAGTTACTGTTACGGATGCGGGAGATTGAACAAGGAGGGCCTTCATATTCAGACCCGATGGGACGGAGAGGAGTCGGTGTGTCTCTTCACACCGCGTCCATCCCATATTGCCATTCCGGGCTATGTGTACGGCGGCCTTCTCGCGTCTCTTATCGATTGCCACGGGACCGGGACGGCTGCCGCGGCATCCTATAGAGCGGAAGGGCGTTCGATGGATACCAATCCTCCTCTTCGATTCGTTACCGCATCGTTGAAGGTGGATTACCTCAAACCGACACCGCTCGGCGTGCCTCTGGAGGTTCGCGGAACGGTTAAGGAGGTGAAGGGAAAGAAAGTGACGATCGCCGCAACGATTACCGCAAACGGAGAGGTGTGTGTGCGCGGCGAGGTCATTGCCGTCCGAATTCCCGACAACCTTTTCACGTGAACTTCTTCTCTGTGCTCTCTGTTTCTCCCCCGTGTCCTCTGTGGTAAAGCTTTTAACCACAGAGATCACAGAGAAGGCACAGAGCCTGCCTGCCGATAGGCAGGGACACGGAGATAATGCCTGAGTTGACTTTCGGAAGCCGGTACTCTACATTTTTACGGGAGGAAAACAACTATCCATCATTATTTGAAGGGGTTCTTATGAAACGCCTCGTTGTCTTTATTGTTCTGTTCTGCGCTGCAACCGGCCTCTTTGCGCAGGAAGAGCAAACCATGCAAAAGGGTATCACAATAGAGACCGCAAAGCTTGGAACGGCTGTCCAGGACCGCGAGTTGGTCGGCGACACGACGTCTTTCAATCTTCATGACCGCGTGTACCTTTGGATGAAGATTGTCGGCGGTTCATCAGATACCATCACGGTCACATGGAAGACCGGTGAGAATGAGTTCACCACAAAACTCAACGTCGGCGGCTCACCATGGCGAACATGGGCCTACAAGACCGCCGCGATCGCCGGCGACTGGACGGTGACGGTAACCGATGCATCCGGAACCGTCCTCAAAGAACTGATCTTTACTGTTAACAAAGCTGAGATGTAAGAGACCACCCACCTTCCGAAGGTCCCCGACCTTCGGAAGGTATCCTACCGGAGACTGTCATGAAACGCACTGCATTGGCTATCTTTTGTCTTTTCCTCACCGCTCCGCTCTTCGCACAACGACCTCCCTGGAGTCAGTCTGAACTTGATTCGTATGTCTCAAGTGTCATGAAGGAATTTCGGGTTCCCGGCATCGGCCTCGCTGTTGTCAAGGATGGAAGGGTGGTTGTCGCAAAGGGTTACGGCGTTCGTGAATTGGGGAAATCGACACCTGTTGATTCACGAACGCTGTTTGGCATTGCATCAAACACAAAGGCGTTTACGGCAACGGCGCTGGCACTTCTAGTCGAAGAGGGGAAACTGTCGTGGAACGGAAAGGTTATCGATGCCCTTCCCTGGTTCCGGCTCTCAGATCCTTACGTTACAAATGAGTTGACGATTCGTGACCTGCTTGTTCACAGGAGCGGACTCGGACTTGGAGCAGGTGACCTCCTTTGGTGGCCCCCTTCGACCTATGATCGTAAGGAGATAGCACGACGCCTTCGTTACATTCCCCTCTCCACGAGTTTCCGCAGCGCCTATGCATACGACAACGTCCTCTATACCGTGGCGGGAGAAGTAATTGAGACAGTTTCCGGGAAGACGTGGGAGGATTTCATTCAAGAGCGGATCCTTAATGTGGTAGGGATGACGACAAGCAATCCGAGGCATTCGGATGCGTCAAACGACGGAAATGTCGCCACGACCCACGCTGAGATCGACGGAAAGGTCCAGATCGTCAAATCCTTTTCGAGTGACAATACAAATCCAGCCGGTGGCATTAATTCAAATGCCGACGACATGGCCAAATGGATGATCGTTCAGCTTGACTCCGGGCGGATCGCACCTGATAAGAACCTCTTTTCCCCGCGGACGACCAGGGAGCTTTGGGCTCCTGTAACACCGATTCCCTCCGGTCCTCCCCCACCTGAGCTTGCGCCGCTTCGCTCAAACTTCAATGGGTACGCCCTCGGATTTGGCATTCGCGATTATCGTGGCTACAAATCCGTGAGCCACACCGGCGGTCTGCCCGGCTATGTCTCTCTGGTGTTGATGATTCCGGAAATTAAGCTCGGCGTTTGCGTACTGACAAACCAGGAATCAGGCGCGGCATTCCAGGCGATCGGATTTTATGTTGTTGACCGTTTTTTGAAAGCCCCGAAGACCGATTGGCTCGCCGCCTACAAGACCATCATGGCACGTTCTACGGCAAGGATGAAGGAGGCCGAGGAATCGGCTTCAAAGGCGCGCAACGCGGAATCCAAGCCTTCTCTTCCTCTCGAGAAATACGGCGGGACGTACCGTGATGCATGGTACGGGGATGTCGCTATCACCCAGGAGAATGGAAAACTCGCGATTCGATTCACAAAGACTCCTTCGTTGGTCGGCGACCTTGAGCACTGGCAATACGATACGTTCGTCGCGCGCTGGAGAGATCGTGAGTTGAGAGCCGACGCTTACATTACATTCTCCCTCACTCCTGAAGGAACCATCGAGCAGGCAAAGATGCGCGCCGCCTCTCCATCTGTCGATTTCAGCTTCGACTTTCAGGACCTGCTGCTAAAACCCGTCCAGAGTGAAGCAAAATGACAGAGACTCTCCTTCTCAACGCGGCAAAGCGCTCGCTACAGTACCTCGAACGCATTGGGAGCCGCAAAGTTCAGCCCGATACAAGTGCAATCGAGCAACTGAAACAGCTGGACGAACCATTTCCTGCAAGAGGAATGAATCCGGGTGATGTACTGCACCTCCTCGATGAGCGCTGCTCCCCTGCGACCATGGGAGTCGCGGGCCCGAGGTTCTTCGGATTCGTGATCGGGGGATCTCTCCCTGTGACTCTGGCGGCAAATTGGCTCGCCGGGGCATGGGACCAAAACAGCGCGCTGTATCAGATAGCCCCCGGCACCGCGCATGTCGAGCAGATTGCCTTGCGATGGCTCATCGAATTGTTTGGTCTTCCCCCGGATTCCGGCGGCGCGTTTGTGACAGGAGCGACTGTGGCAAATTTTGCTGCTCTTGCCGCAGCCCGCCATTCCGTGTACATCAAGGCAGGTTGGGATATCGAAGGGAAGGGTTTGATCGGGGCTCCCCCTGTTACGGTTGTCATCGGAGAAGAAGCTCACCCCTCGGTGTTCAAGTCACTTGGGCTTCTCGGTTTGGGGCGTAACCGTGTCGTGCGTGTTCCTGTGGACGATCAGGGAAGAATGAGAGCGGACAAACTTCCCAAGATCAAGGGCCCGGCGATTGTCTGCCTTCAGGCCGGGAACGTCAACACAGGCTCGTTCGATCCGATCGGTGAGATATGCAAGAAAGCACACGGCGCGGGCGCATGGGTACATGTCGACGGGGCCTTTGGGCTCTGGGCCGTTGCGGCACCCGACCGCGCCCACCTCGCCAAAGGAATCGAGGAAGCCGATTCCTGGGCAACCGATGCCCACAAGTGGCTTAACGTTCCGTATGACAGCGGCCTTGCGTTTGTGCGGGACCGCGAGTCCCTGAGGGCGGCAATGGCGATCACGGCCGAATACTTGCCTACGGAAACCGAGCACCGGAACCCGTCGGACTTCGTGCCGGAGCTTTCCCGACGTGCCCGCGGCGTTGAAATCTGGGCGGCTCTGAAGTTTCTCGGCCGTTCAGGCGTCGCAGACATTGTTGAGCGTACCTGCCGCCATGCCCGAAGATTCGCGGAAGGGCTTGCGGCAGCGGGATACGAGATTCTCAATGATGTCGTACTGAATCAGGTGCTGGTCTCCTTCGGTGATGTAGAGACGACCCAGAAGGTCATCGCCGAAATACAACGCGAAGGCACATGCTGGTGCGGCGGAACGGTGTGGCAGGGCCGCACCGCAATGAGGATCAGTGTCTCATCCTGGGCTACGACCGAGGAAGATGTGGAGAAAAGCCTCGAGGCGATGATCCGTTGCGCGAGGCATCACACAAAATAGCCGGGGCAAGCAGCAATGAAGAAAACACGCAGACACGTTTGTGAGACAGAGCTTGATGCTTCGCCCGAAACGGTTTTTCAATTGCTCATCACGCCCAGCGCAATACGCGAATGGTGGCAGGCATCCCGCGCCATTGTTGACGCCCGCGAGGGCGGCGTGTGGGGAGCTGCCTGGGGAAGCAGCGAAGACGACCCGGACTACACGGGATTCTATCGGATCCCCCCCCCCCCCCCCCC
>Ga0209321_10000447_pt1 | contig 26598 bp, 23 predicted proteins | sample Rifsed16ft4_FD_184012 | JGI IMG/M metagenome (GOLD analysis project Ga0209321, IMG submission 184012) | Soil microbial communities from Rifle, Colorado, USA - sediment 16ft 4 - CSP-I_5_4 (version 2) | ecosystem: Environmental > Terrestrial > Deep subsurface > Rock core/Sediment | place: Rifle...
TCCTTCGGGATCTTCGTCGACCCGCGCCACTGCAAGGGCTGCGCCGCCTGCGTGGACGTCTGCCACGAGCTGGGCTACGACGCGCTGCGCATGATCGACAAGGTGCCCGTCGAGGAGGGCACGGGCGAGGCCACCCTGGACCGCTTCGCGCGCGACATGCGCTTCTTCCGCACGCTGCCCCTGACGCCGCCCGAGTACCGCAACGAGAAGGCGCTGGCCGACCTCATGCTCGGCGAGCACGCCCTGGGCTACGTCGGAGGGGCCGGCTCGTGCGCCGGCTGCGGCGAGGCCACGGCCATCCGCATGCTCGTGGCGGCGACGCGCCAGGTGCACGGTCCCGAGTCGATGGGCATCGTGGCGGCCACCGGTTGCAACACCGTCTACGGCAGCACGTACCCCTTCAACCCGTTCCTGGTGCCCTGGACCAACTCGCTCTTCGAGAACGCGCCGGCCGACGCGCTCGGCATCCGCGAGCGCTGGGACCAGGCCGGCCACCCGGGGCGGCGGCTGTGGGTGCTCGGCGGCGACGGGGCGATGTACGACATCGGCTTCCAGTCGCTCTCGCGCATGGTCGCGGCGGGGGCCGACATCAAGGTCCTCGTGCTCGACACCGGCGTCTACTCGAACACCGGCGGTCAGGCCTCGACGGCCTCCTTCGGCGGCCAGGTGACCAAGCTCTCCGCGTTCGGCGCCGAGCTGCGCGGGCGTTCGGAGCGGCGCAAGGAGCTGGGCCGCATCCTCGTCGCCCACGGTGAGGCCTACGTGGCCCAGACGACGCCGGCCCACGTGAACCACTTCTACCGGGCGATCATGGAGGCCAACGCGTACCCCGGCCCGGCGGTGATCATCGCCTACACGCCCTGCCAGCCCGAACACGGCATCGGCGACGAGGCGGCCATGCGCCAGGCGAAGCTGGCGGTCGATTCGCGGGCCTTCCCGCTCTTCACCTACGACCCCCGTCGCGGCGAGTCGATCGCGCAGCGTCTCTCGCTCACCGGCAACCCGGCCACGCGCGACGACTGGGCCAAGAACCCCGACGGGAGCGTCGTGGACTTCCTGGCCTTCGCCCGGACGGAGGGCCGCTTCGCGCCGCATTTCGGCGCAGAGGGCGCGCCCACGGCGGAGATCCTCGCCACTCAGGCCGATCGGCTCGCGAACTGGCGCACGCTCCAGGAGCTGGCCGGCCTGCGCTGACCTCGGATGGGCCGGGCGTAGAATCGAGCGGTCGGGTCGAACGACCCCGCGGGCGTCCCCCGGAGGGCCAGAGCATGCCGGCTCCGAACGGGCTTGGCCGCCGTCACGAGGCGCTCCCCCATACGGCCGACGTCGGCCTGCGCGCGGAGGCGCCCGATCTTCCGGCCCTCTTCGAGGAGGCGGCGACGGCCCTGGCCGAGCTGGCCGCCGACGTGCCCCCCGGAGCCCCATGGGTGGAGCGGCGGGTCGAGCGATCGGCCACCGACCTCGAGGGACTCGCCTTCGCCTGGCTCGACGAGCTGATCGGGCTCGCCGACGCTGCCGGAGCCGCGGTCGCGGCCACCACCGTCGAGGGGATCGAGGAGCACGGCGGCCCCGACGCGCCGTGGGTGCTCCGCGCCCGCGTGCGCCTGGTCGCCTACGGACCCGATGGCGCCCGGCCACGCGTCGGGGTCAAGTCGCCCACCTACCATGCGCTGCGGGTCGAGCCCCACGACGGCGGCTGGGCGCTGACGGCCTACCTGGACGTCTGAGGCGGCCGGCGATGCGACACGCTCCCTCCGCGACGGGCCCCGTCCCCGTCGAGCGCCTCGACGCCACGCGCTGGCGGATCCCGCGCGATGCCCGTCCCGGGATGCGCGTCGACGGCATCGTCTATGCCGACGAGGCGATGATGGCCCTGCTCCGGGACGACCCGGCCCTCGAGCAGGTGGCGAACGTGGCCACGCTGCCGGGGATCGTGGGTGCCTCGCTGGCCATGCCGGACGTGCACTGGGGCTACGGCTTCCCGGTGGGCGGGGTGGCCGCGATGCGCCGCGAGGGCGGAGTCGTCAGTCCTGGCGGGATCGGCTTCGACATCAACTGCGGCGTGCGCCTGCTCCGCTCCGACCTCGACGAGCCGGACGTCCGCCCGATCCTGGGGCACCTGGCGGACGAGCTATTCCGGGCCGTCCCCTCCGGCGTGGGGGCGCACGGCAGCCGGCGCCTCTCCCGGGCCGAGCTGGACGCGGTCATGACGCGGGGTGCCGCCTGGGCGGTCCAGGACGGCCACGGCTGGCACGAGGACCTGGAGCGGACCGAGGAGCACGGCGCGCTGGCCGGTGCGGAGGCGACCGGCGTGTCGCCCCGTGCCCACGAACGGGGCGCACCGCAGCTCGGGACGCTCGGCTCGGGCAACCACTTCCTCGAGGTCCAGGTGGTCGACCGGATCGAGGATCCCGAGGCGGCCGAGGCCCTCGGCCTGCGCCACGGCGGCGTGACCGTGATGATCCACTGCGGCTCGCGCGGGCTGGGTCACCAGGTCTGCACCGACCACCTCGCGGCCATGGACCGAACGGTGGCCCGCTTGAAGATCGTGCTGCCCGATCGGCAGCTCGCCTGCGCGCCGCTCGGCTCGCCCGAGGCCGAGGCCTACCTCGCCGCCATGGCCGCGGCGGCGAACTTCGCCTGGGCCAACCGCCAGCTCATCGCCGCGGCGGTACGCGAGACGTTCGCCCGGGTCTTCGGGCGCAGCGCGGAGCGGCTCGGCCTCCACCAGGTCTACGACCTCTCGCACAACATCGCCAAGTTCGAGCGGCACTTCGTGGAGGGCACGCTCGAGGACGTCTGCGTCCACCGCAAGGGCGCCACACGCGCCTTCCCGGCCGGGCACCCGGACGTCCCGGCACCCTACCGGTCGGTGGGGCAGCCGGTCCTCATCCCCGGCGACATGGGCCGCGCCTCGTACGTGGCGGTGGGGGCACAGGGGGCCATGGAGGCCACCTTCGGCTCCAGCTGCCACGGGGCCGGGCGGCTCATGTCCCGCCACGCCGCGATCCGGCAGCTGCGGGGCGTGGACGTGGCCCGCGATCTCGCCCGGCAGGGCATCGAGGTGCGCGCGGAGCGGCGCGACCTCCTGGCCGAGGAGGCGTCGATCGCGTACAAGGATGTCGAGGCGGTCGTCCGGGTCTCCGCCGCCGCGGGCCTGGTGCGGCCGGTGGCGCGGCTGCGGCCGCTGGCGGTGATCAAGGGGTGACCGGGCGGCCACGATACGGCCGTCCGGCTGGTACTCTCGCCCCCGAAGCCGCCCAGGGCCGGGTTCGGAGGGTCGATCGATGGATGTGCCTGCACCGCTTCTGCCCGATGCGCTCCGGCGCGTCACCGACCCGGCCGGGCTCGGCTTCGCCACCACCGCCGAGCTGCAAGACCTCGACCAGATCGTCGGGCAGGATCGTGCCGTGGAGGCCGTCCGCTTCGCCATCGGCATGCGGCACGACGGCTACAACCTCTTCGCGCTGGGCCCCGAGGGTATCGGCAAGTACCACGTCATCCGCCAGTTCCTCGAGCGCCGGGCGGCGACCGAGCCGGTGCCGCCGGACGTGTGCTACGTCCATGATTTCGAGCAGCCACAGCGGCCCCGGGCGCTGCGGCTGCCGGTCGGACGGGGCGCAGCGCTGCGTGACGCGATGGACCGGCTCTCGCTGGAGCTGCGCAGCGCGATCCCCGCCGCCTTCGAGACCGACGAGTACCGCGACCGCAAGGCCGCTCTCGAGGACGAGGCGAAGCGGCGGCGCGACCTTGCCGTGGCCGCGGTCGAGGACCACGCCCGCCAGCTCGGCGTGGCCGTCATCAGCACGCCGCTCGGCCTCGGCCTCGCCCCCCTGAAGGGCGGCGAGGTGCTGGGCAAGGACGAGTTCAAGCGCCTGTCGGCCGACGAGCAGGCCCGCCTGAATGCCGCCACCTCCACGCTCGAGGAGGAGCTGGAGCGTACCCTCGAGCAGGTGCCGCGCTGGGAGCGCAGCAAGCGCGAGGCGATCCGGACGCTCAACCGGGACGTCACGAAGCGCGCCGTGGGCCACCTCATCGACGAGCTCCGCCGGGACTTCGCCGACCTACCCGAGGTGCTGGCGCACCTCGATGTTGTCGAGCGGGACGTCGTGGCCAGCGCGGACGAGTTCATCGCCGCAGCGGCCATGGCCGGCCAGACGTTCTCGAGTGCCATCCGCGGGGTCGTCGCGGAGGCGCCGACCTTCCGCCGCTTCCAGGTGAACCTGCTGGTCGACCACCGCGCCACGAGCGGGGCCCCGGTCGTCTACGAGGACCACCCCACCCAGGCCAACCTCATCGGCCGCGTCGAGCACACCGCCCAGCTCGGCGCCCTGGTCACGGACTTCACGCTCATCCGCGCGGGCGCGCTGCACCGTGCCAACGGGGGCTACCTCGTGCTCGACGCGCGCAAGGTGCTGACCCAGCCGTACGCGTGGGAGGAGCTGAAGCGAGCGCTACGGGCCGGCAGGATCAGCATCGAGTCGCTGGGCCAGTCCCTCGGACTCATCAGCACGGTCTCGCTCGAGCCGGAGCCCATCCCGCTCGACGTGAAGGTCGCGCTGGTGGGCGACCGGCTCCTCTACTACATGCTGTGCGAACTCGACCCCGACTTCCTCGAGCTGTTCAAGGTGCAGGCCGACTTCGACGACCGGATGGACCGGACACCCGAGTCGGACGCACTCTACGCCCGCCTCATCGCGACCCTCGCCCGACGCGCCGAGGAGCGGCCGCTCGACGCGACGGCCGTGGCGCGCGTGATCGAGCAGGCGGCGCGGCTGGCCGGCGATTCCGGAAAGGTGTCGACCCACATGCGCAGCCTGACCAACCTCCTGCGCGAGGCCGACCGCTGGGCGGACGAGGCCGGTCATGAGACGGTGACGGCGGACGACGTCGATCGCGCCGTGGACGCCCAGCGCCAGCGCGCAGGCCGCATCCGCGATCGCATGCTCGAAGAGGTCGGCCGCGGCACGATCCTCATCGAGACGTCCGGCGAGGCGGTCGGCCAGGTCAACGGGCTTTCGGTCGTCCAGATCGGCGAAGCGGCCTTCGGCCAGCCGAGCCGCATCACGGCCCGCGCGCGACTCGGGCGCGGCGAGGTCGTCGACATCGAGCGCGAGGTCGCGCTGGGCGGGCCCATCCACTCCAAGGGCGTCCTCATCCTCACGGGCTTCCTCGGTGGGCGCTACGCGCGGCGCCGCCCGCTCGCGCTGCAGGCCAGCCTCGTCTTCGAGCAGTCATACGCTGGCGTGGACGGCGACAGCGCCTCGCTGGCCGAGGCCTGCGCCCTCCTGTCCGCGATCGGGCAGGTGCCGCTCCGCCAGTCGCTGGCGGTGACCGGGTCGATCGACCAGCAGGGCAACGTCCAGCCGGTGGGCGGCGTGGACGAGAAGCTCGAGGGCTTCCACGACGTGTGCGAACGGCGCGGCTGGCGCGGCGGCGAAGGGGCGATCATCCCAGCCGCGAACGTCCGTAACCTGATGCTGCGGCGCGACGTGGTCGAGGCCGCCGAGGCGGGCCGCTTCCGCGTCTACGCCGTGCGCACGGCGGACGAGGCGCTGGAGCTGCTCACCGGGATGCCCGCCGGCGCGCCGGACGCCGACGGCCAGTACCCGCCCGATTCGGTCAACGGGCGGGTGGCCGCGGCACTGGCCGAGCTCGCCGAGCAGGCCCGGGCGTTCAGCGCCGAACGGTCGGCTCAGGACCAGTCCCACTCCGAGCGATAGCCGGGCTCGTCCATCGGCGTGGCCAGGTCCGCGAAGCGGACACGGGCGGCCCGCTCCCAGTCGGCCCGGTCGAGCCGCACGGCATGACGATGGCTGCCAGCATGGAAGGTGAGCCGTTCCACGTCGCGCAGCGCGAGGTCGGCGAAGACCGGCACGCCGAAGAGGTCGCCGACGGGCGGCAACGCGCCGATGTCGCAGCGCGGCGCGAGGTCGAGCAGCTCCACCTCGGTCAGCAGCCGCGCCCGCTCGGTGCCGAGCAGGTGGGCCATCTTCCAGAGGTCGAGATGATCGCAGGCGTCGAGGGCCACGAGCGCCCGCTGCCCATCCGCGGCGGCGACCGCGAGGGTCTTGGCGAAGGCGTGCGGATCGAGGCCCTCCACGCGGGCCGTCTCGAGCGCGGTGAAGGTGAGCGGGTGCTCGTGCAGGTCGTAGGCGATGCCGTGGGCGCCCAGCCAGTCGAGCAGCTCGGCGACGGGGGTGTTGACGGGGGTTGCGGCGGGCGACATGACGACCATCGGATCCCTCCTCGCCACTCGCGGGCGTGCGAGAGCGGGCGCCCGGCCCGCGCGGCCCACCGACGACGATGTTCGCGGGTGGCGCGTCCGCGCACCAGTGCCGTCGGTCACGAAGGGGGACACGCGGTCCGCCAGCCCCTACCATCGCCACTATGACCGGCATCTCCCGGACCGGCGGCCAGGCCGTCGTCCAGACGCTTGCCGCGGCCGGGATCCGTTTCGCCTTCACGGTCCCGGGCGAAAGCTTCCTCGGCGTCCTCGACGCGCTCCACGACGCGCCGCTGCGCACCATCGCCACCCGCCACGAAGGCGGCGCCGGCTTCATGGCCGAGGCCGTGGGCCAGCTGACCGGGCGGCCCGCAGTCTGCCTGGCGACGCGTGCGGTGGGGGCCGCCAACCTCGCCATCGCCCTCCACACGGCGCGCCAGGACTCGACCCCGCTGATCGCCGTCGTCGGCCAGGTACCGCGCGCGTTCCGGGGTCGGGAGGCCTTCCAGGAAGTCGACCAGGTCGCGACCTTCGGCCGGCTGTGCAAGGCCGCCGTCGAGGTCGACGACGCCGAGCGCCTGGCCGCCGAGACGGCGCGGATGGTCTCGCTGGCCCGCTCGGGTCGGCCCGGCCCGGTGCTCATCGCCGTCCCCGAGGACGTGCTCGAGGCAGAGGTCTCGGGCCCGCTCGCCGTGCCGGCCGCCGAGCCCGACCGGCCCGCGCCGTCGCCGGCCCAGGTCGACGCCGTCCTGGCCGCGCTGGCGGGCGCCCGGTCGCCGGTCATCGTCGCCGGCGCCGGCGTCCTGCGCTCGGCTGCGGAGGCGGCCCTGCTCGCCTTCGCCGAGGCGGCGGAGGCGCCGGTCGTCGCCGCGTGGCGCCGGCCCGATGTCTTCCCTAACGGTCACCGGCTGTACCTCGGGATGAGTGGCCTCTCCGGGCCGCGCACGGTACGCGAGCGGCTCGTCGCCGCCGACGTCGTCGTGGCCGTGGGCACGCGGCTCTCCGAGATCGCCACGTTCGGGTATGCCGTGCCAGCCCCAGGGGCACGCCTCGTCCACGTGGACCTCGAGCCGGGGTTCAGCGGAGACCGGCCGGCACCGGACGTCGCCGTGCGGGCCGACGCCGGCGTCTTCCTCGCCGCGGCGGGGGCCAGGGCGGTCTCGCGGCCGATGCCGGAGGCGGACCGGATGGCCCGCCGAGCCGCGAACGACGCCGACCGGGCCACCTTCCTCGCGGCGATCGCGATCCCAGCCGGTGAGCAGCCCGATCCGCGGGGCGTCCATCCGGCCGCGGTGGCACGGGCGCTCCGCGCGCTGCTCCCCGACGGCACGATCCTCACCACCGACGCGGGCAACTTCGCCGGCTGGGCCGCGCGCCACGTGCCGCTCCCCCGGGGCGGGCGCTTCCTGGGGCCGACATCGGGCGCGATGGGCTACGCGCTGCCGGCGGCCATCGGCGCCGCCGTCGCCGCGCCCGACCGGACAGTCGTCGCCCTCGCCGGCGACGGCGGCTTCGCGATGCTCATGGCCGAACTCGAGACGGCCGTGCGCGAACGGCTGCGCCTCGTGGCGCTGGTCCACGACAACCGCATGTATGGCACCATCCGTGTGCACCAGGAAGAGGCCCACCCGGGGCGGGTCACGGCCACGGACCTGGGTCCCATCGACTTCGCGGCCGTGGCCGAGGCCTGCGGCGCCCGCGCCTCACGGGTCGAGCGTGATGCGGAGGTGGCCGGGGCGATCGAGGCGGCCCTCGCCGCCGACGGCGTCACCGTCGTCCACCTGCGGACCGACCCGCGCGTGCTCTCGGTGGACCGGTCCCGGGGCGCGTAGCCGCGAACTGGGGGAACGCCCGGACCGTCGATCCTGCGACGGGCGAACGAACGCCGGCCACGGTGCTCGTCCGCGGCCGGCGGCTCCCCCCGGGTGAAACGCTCTACCGAACGACGACGACGGTCGCGTCGGCGTGCGTGGCGACGTGCTCCGACACGCTGCCCTGGAGCACCCGCTCGAGCGCGTTGAGGTGGCGCGAGCCGAGGATGATCGTGTCGAACTCGCCCTCGCGAGCGATCCGCTCGATGGTCGGGGCCGGCTCACCGACCGGCTCGAGGAGCGCGGCGTCGATGCCGCGCTCGCGCAGCAGGCGGCGCGCCTCGGTCAGCTCCTTGGCATGGACCTCGCTGTCGTCCCATGGATCGAGGCCGATGCGTCCGCCGTGGACCGGCACGACGCTGACCACGCTGACGGTGGCGCCCAGCGCCTGGGCGAGGTCGGCAGCCGTGTTCAGCGCCTTCAGGGCCGCCTCGCCCCCGTCGTAGGCGACGAGGATCTTCTTCATCTGCACTGCGCTCCGTTTCCGCTCGCGCCCGTCAGGACGGGCGGACGCTCGTACGTCTCACATGGTCCGCGTCTCGCCCCGCGGTTCCCACGGCCGGTGGTCGCCTCCCGACGGTCCGAACGGCCCGAAGCCCTGCTCCTCGTAGGGCCGTCCGGCGCTGCGCTTCGGGCCATTCCGCCATCGTCGCCGCGCCGACGGTGACCCAACATTGGCGCGCAAGGAGGCCCTCCGATGCGCATCCTCATCGCTGTCGACGGATCGACACCCTCCGAGCTGGCACGCGACCTCGCCGCCGGCATCCCGTGGCCGCCGGCATCGACGCTGCGCGTCGTCGCCGCCCTCGAGATCGGCGGGGCCCTCTTCGGTGCACCCTGGTATGCGGTCGCGCCGGCCAACGCCGACGAGCTCGAGCAGCGCTACCTGCAGGAGCTCGGCGAGTACGCGGCGGCGACCGCCGCGAGGCTCCAAGAACGCGAGCGCAGCGTCCAGTCGGCCGTCATCCGCGGGCGGGCGGCGACGGCCATCGTCGAGGAGGCGCGTCGCTTCGGCGCAGACCTCGTGATCGTCGGCAGCCGTGGTCACGGGGCCCTCGAGGAGATGCTGCTCGGCTCCGTCTCGGCCGAGGTCGTCGACCATGCGCCGTGCCCGGTGCTCGTGGCGCGCCGCCGGCAGTTCGCCTCGGCGCTCCTCGCCGACGACGGTTCGGCCGGCGCGCGGGCCGCGGCCGAGAAGCTCCTGCGCTGGCCGATCTTCGCTGGACTGCCGCTGCGCGTCCTGAGCGTGGCCGCCCAGCCAGTGCCGTGGGAGCCGGCGTTCCCCACGAAGTACGCGCCTTCGGACGGCGACGCGATCCGGGAAGGCCGCGAGGCGGCCGTGGAGGCACATCGCCGCATCGCCACCGACACGGCCGATCGCATGCGGCGCGCGGGGTTGTCCGCCGAGGCGGACGTGCGCTCCGGCGACGCCGCTCACGAGATCGTCGCGGCCGCCCGGGAGACCGGCGCCGACGTCGTCGTGATGGGCACGCGCGGGCACACCGGTCTCGCCCGCCTGGTGCTCGGCTCGGTGGCGCGCAACGTCCTCCACCACGCGCCGTGCTCGGTGCTCGTGGTGCGCGAGCGGATCGCCGGCGGGTCACGCGACCGTGCCGAGAAGGACGAGGCTCGGGAGATGGCCAGCGCCTGACCCGGGGGTTGCCGGGGCGCCGCTCAGGACCGGCTGGCATGCGAAGCCGGGGACGCGAGCGCGTTCACCCGACGATGTGATTCAACGGCATGGCAGCCACGCTCGGATCCGCTGTCCCGCATGACCCGCTGGCATGACCTGGGGGTGGCCCCGTCCGGGCCGGATGGCCCCGTCGTCGAGTGACCGCCGGCCCCCGGCGACGGGACTCCGGGCACTGATGCTCACATGCGCATGGGTCCATTGTGCAGGCATGGATCCGCTCTACGAGCTCCAGGCCGAGACCGTCAAGACGATCGCCAACGCGCGACGCCTCGAGATCATCCACGTCCTCGCCGCCGGTCCCCGTGAGGTCGGCCGGCTGGCCGCCGAGATGGGCCTGAGCCAGCCGAACGTGTCGCAGCATCTCGCCGTGATGCGCGCGGCCGGCATCGTCGAGGCCGAGCGCGAGGGCCGCGAGGTCCGCTACCGGCTCGCCGACCCCGACGTGGTGGTCGCCTGCGACCTGATGCGCGGCGTCCTCCGCCGCCGCCTGGCGCGGCTGGCCGGTCTTTCCGTCACGACCGCGGCGCCCACGGGCCCGCAGCCCACCCTCCCCTTCCCGAGGTGAACGCCATGGAAGAGCCCCTCAACCTCGTCCTCTTTTCCGGCACGGACGACAAGCTCAATGCCGCCGCCGTCCTGACGGCCGGAGCCGCGGCGCTCGGCCGGCCGGTGAACGTCTTCCTGCAGTACTGGGCGCTCGAAGCCTTCCGCGCCGATCGGATCGAGGCTGACCACGGGCTGGCGCCGGAGGCCGGCGTCGCGGGGCGCGAGGCGGTGGACGCCCTCCGTGCCGCGGGACAGGCCAGCTGGGCCGAGACCCTGCGTCAGGCCAAGGAGCTGGGCGGGGTCGATATCGAGGCCTGCTCGCTCTCCATGGACCTCCTGCACCTCGAGCCCGGCGACCTCGATCCCCTCGTGGACGGAGTCGAGGGCGTGACCGCCTTCTACCTGGCCGCCGGTGGCGGCCCCGTCGTCTTCATCTGAGAAGCACATAGGCAAGGACGTGAGCGACATGCTCGAGACCCCCTCCACCCCCGCCATCACCCGCACCATCGACGCCCGTGGCAGCTTCTGCCCTGGCCCGCTGATGGAGCTCATCCGGGCCATCCGCGAGTCCCAGGTGGGCGACGTCATCGCCGTCTGGTCGTCCGATCGCGGCTCCAAGATCGACATCCCCAGGTGGATCGAGAAGGCCGGGCATCGCCTGGTCGCCCTCGAGACCAGGGACGGCTACGACGAGATCGTCGTCGAGAAGCTCCGCTAGAAGGGAGCCTCCCCTGTGAACCGCATCCTCATCCTCGGCGGAGGCGTGGGCGGCACGCTCGTCGCCAACCTGCTGGTCAAGCGCCTGCGCCGACCGATCGACGACGGCGACGTCACCCTGACCGTCGTCGACAGCAAGGGCAGCCACGTCTACCAGCCGGGCTTCATGTACATCGCCATGGGCGGTGAGCGGGCCGAGCGGCTGGCCCGGCCCGAGCGCTCGCTGCTCGACAGGCGCGTCCGGCTCGTCGTCGGCGACGTCGTGCGCATCGCCCCCGAGAGTCATGTCGTGGAGCTGGCCGACGGCCAGTGGCTGGGCTACGACCATCTCGTGCTGGCCACCGGCTCGCGCATCGTGCCCGAGGCGATCGAGCACTTCGCGCAGGAGGCGCACCACTTCTACTCGGCCGAGGCGGCGCTCAAGCTCCGTCACGCGCTCGACGCCTTCACCGGCGGGCGGATCGTGGTGGGCATCGCGGGCATGCCCTACAAGTGCCCGCCGGCGCCGCTCGAGGTGGCCTTCCTGATGGAGGCCGAGCTGCGCGAGCGCGGCCTGCGCGAGAAGAGCGAGATCCACTTCTGCTCGCCCATCGGGCGCGCCTTCACCATCGAGAGCGTCAGCGACATGGCCACGCCCATCCTTGCCCAGAAGGGCATCGAGTTGCACACGTTCTTCAACGTGGAGACGATCGACCCGGAGCGCAAGGTCGTGCAGAGCCTCGAGGGCGAGGAGCTGCCGTACGACCTGCTGGTCCTGGTGCCGCCGCACAAGGGCGCCCAGGTGCTCATCGACGCCGGGCTCGCCCCCGCGCCGGGCGGCTGGTTGCCGACCGACCGGCATACCCTCCAGGTGGGCGGGCGGCCGGACGTCTTTGCGCTGGGCGACGCCACCGACCTGCCGCTCTCGAAGGCCGGATCGACCGCGCACTTCGAGGCGCCCGTGGTGGCCGAGCGGATCGCTGCCCGCGTCCTGGGGCGCGAACCGGACGCCAGGGCCGGCTCGTACGAGGGCAAGGTGGTGTGCTTCTTCGAGGTGGGCGACGGGAAGGGCACGCTTCTCCAGTTCGACTACGACCACCCCCCGAACCCGCCCAAGCCGAACCGCTTCTGGCACCTCGGCAAGGTCGTCTTCAACAAGACCTACTGGCACACCGTGCCGAAGGGCCGCGTGTAGCTCCCCGCGGTGACCGGGACGCGCTATCCCAAGGCGCCCGGCCCCCTTCCGCCGGGTGTCCCGGACGGCCGGGCGGGTCCTGGGCCCGCCCGGCCGTCGCACGACAGCCGGGCGGCCGCGCGGAGGGCCCCGGCCGGCCGCGTTGTTCCGGAAACACCAAACGCGCGAATTCGCGGTGGATGACCCCTGGCCGGGATCGTCCGACCGGGTCCCCACGCTCGAAGCGGGGCCGACCTTGGCCTCCGAGGCCCGGTCGGCCACCTTCGATGCCCCCGAAATGCGTCGTTGGTGCGTCACGAACAACACCGGGTGGCGGGGGCGTAACCGATCCGAAAGGATGACCCCCGGAGACTGCTGGTGTGACATCACGCACCTCGTCTTCGGTGCCCCTCCAGGGGCTTCGACAGGTCGCCACCTTCGGGGCGATCGGCGTCGTCAGCACGCTCGCCTACCTCGTCCTGTACGCCGTCCTGCGAGTCGCCTGGCCGGCCCCGGTCGCCAACGCCGTCGCGCTTGTCGCCACGGCGCTTGGCAACACGGCGGCGAACCGTCGTCTGACGTTCGACGTCCGTGGCCGCGACGGCCTCGCCCGCGATCACGGGGCGGGCCTGCTCGCCTTCGGGGCGGCTCTGGCCATCACGTCCGCATCCCTCGTCCTTCTCGACCTCGCGGCACCGGAGGCCAGTCGGGCAGTCGAGCTGGCCATCCTCGTCGTTGCCAACGCCCTGGCAACGATCGTGCGCTTCCTGCTCCTTCGACTCGTGCTCGACGGAGCTCGTCCTCGTGGCCTGGGCGTCGCGACCCCCGGCCGTTGACCGCCGGCCGCACCCTCGAAAAGGAGACCTTGATGACCGCCATCATCCGGGAGCCGATCGCTCCCCGGAGCGGACCGCTCAGCCGCGTCTGGGACCGTGCACGCGGCGGGACCGACGAGCCCGCCTGGGTGATCCCGGCGTTCGTTGGTGTCATCTCGCTGGCCGGCGTCCTTTACATCTGGAACCTGACCGTCAGCGGCTACGCCAACGCCTACTACTCGGCCGCCGCGCTGGCGGCCTCGCAGAGCTGGTCGGCGTTCTTCTTCGGTTCGTTCGACGCGGCCAACTTCATCACGATCGACAAGCCGCCCGTCGCCACCTGGGTCATGGGCCTGTCCGTGCGAGCGTTCGGGCTCAGCTCGTGGAGCATCCTGCTGCCTCAGGCGCTGGCCGGCGTGGCGACCGTGGGGGTCCTGTTCATGGCCGTCAGGCGCTCGTTCGGTCCGGCTGCGGCGGTGATCGCAGCCCTTGTCATGGCCCTTACCCCGGCCGCAGTCCTCATGTTCCGCTTCAACAACCCCGACGCGGTGCTGACCTTCTTGCTCGTGACTGCCGCCTGGGCGCTCCTCCAGGCGATCCACGACGGCCGCTACCGCTGGGTGGTGGCTGCGGGGACACTGGTCGGGTTCGCCTTCCTGACGAAGTATCTCCAGGCGTACCTCGTGCTGCCGGGCTTCGCCTTCGTCTACGCGCTCTCGGCGAACACGACCGTCCGGCGCCGGATCGTCGGGCTCCTCGTCGCGGTCGCCACCGTCCTCGTCACGAGCGGCTGGTGGGTGGCCATCGTCGAGCTCATCCCCCCTGGCGTCCGCCCGTTCATCGGCGGGAGCACGACGGGGTCCGCGCTCGACCTCATCTTCGGCTACGACGGGCTGGGCCGACTCTTCGGCGCAAGCGGGCCTGCCGGTCGAGGCGGCGGCGCGGGGTTTGGCGGCGAGGCAGGCCTGTTCCGGTTGTTCAATGACGACTGGTTCGGTGAGATCGCCTGGTTCATCCCACTCGCCCTCGCCGGCCTGTGGCTGGGGCTGTGGCTCCGCCGGCGTCGACCACGGATCGATCGTGGCCTGGCCGGATACGTGCTGTGGGGGAGCTGGTTCGCGACCACCGCGCTCGTGTTCAGCTTCATGTCGGGCGTCGTTCATTCCTACTATGCGGTCGCCCTCGCCCCAGCCATCGCAGCCCTCGTCGGGGCAAGCGTCGTCGACCTGTGGGGCCTGCGCTCGCGCACCTGGTTCGGTGGGATCTTCATGGGCATGGCCCTCATCGGCTCGGCCGTCTTCGGGTGGTGGCTGCTCGGTCGGACGCCGGAGTTCGCCCCGATCATCGGCCCGCTGGCGGTCACGCTGGCCGCCAGCGCGGCCGGCGTGCTCGTCCTGACCTCAGTCCCGCGCTGGCGTGACGCCCTTCGGCGCGTCGCCGGCGCCGCAGCCGCCGTCGGCCTGTGCGCGGTCGTCCTGGCGCCGGCCTCGTACGCCGCCGCAACGATCGGGGTGGCGTACAGCGGTGGCGATCCGCACCCGGGACCCACCGTCGCTGGCGTCGGCTTCGGTGGCGGGCCGAGAGGCGTGGCTGGGACCATGCCCGATGACGGATATCCGCCGCCGATGTCGGGCGCGCCGCCCACTCGGCCCGAACGCGGATCCGCCACGGCCGGGCCACCCGGCGGCGGCGCCTCGGCCGACTCCGCGCTCGTCGACTACCTGGTCGCCAACCAGGGCAGCGCCACGTGGATCGTGGCCGCCAACTCGGCCAACGAGGCGGGCTCCATCCAGCTCGCGTCGGGCCTGCCGGTCATGGCCATGGGTGGCTTCACCGGCTCCGACCCGGCCCCCACGCTCGACGAGCTGAAGAGCTACATCGCCTCCGGTGAGCTGCGCTACGTGCTCACCGACCGTGGTGGAGGCGGGTTCGGCGGCCAGGATGGGGCCACCACATCCGATCGAAGGGCCTGGGTGACAAGCGCCTGCACGGTCGTCGACTACGACGGATCTGGCTCGAGCTCGCTGTACGACTGTGCGGGAGCCGGCTCATGACCCGCCTCGTGCGCGTGGCCTCGGCCCGGCGGCGTACGATGGCCGCCGGATGCGTGGCGAACGCTGTCGATCCGTTCGCCAGGTGGAGTTGAGGCAGCTCGATGCGTGTGCTCGTCGCCGAAGACGACCCCGGCCTCCGCGACGTCCTCGTCCTCGGGCTCGAGGACCACGGCTACCACGTCGACGCCGTCGAGCGCGGCGATGATGCGATCGACATGCTCAAGTTCTACGACTACGACGTCGCCATCATCGACTGGCGCATGCCGGGGGCCGAGGGGATCGAGGTGGTCGCCTGGGCGCGCCGGAACGACAAGCCGACGGCGCTGCTCATGCTGACCGCCCGCGACGCGCCACCTGACCGGATCCGCGGCCTCGACGCCGGCGCGGACGACTACCTCGTCAAGCCGTTCGACTTCGGAGAGCTCGTCGCCCGAGTCCGCGCGCTGCAGCGCCGGCCACGGGGCGTCGACGGTCCGGTCATCGTTCGCGGTTCCCTGGCGCTCGATCCGGTGAAACACGAGGCGAGCGTGGCCGACCGCCAGCTCGGCCTGACCGTCACCGAGTACAACATCCTGGAGCTGCTCATGCGCCGCTCGCCGGCGGTCGTCAGCCGTAAGGCGATCGCCGAGCACGCCTGGCATGACGAGACCGATCCGCTCGGGTCGAACGCGATCGACGTCCAGCTCAGCCGCCTGCGCGCCAAGCTGCCGACGGCGGGCGTGCGCATCGTGACCGTCCGGGGCGCTGGCTACCGGCTGGAGGAAATGTGAGTACGACCGGTGTTCGAGAGGTCAGCGGTCCGTCCGTTCGCGCACTCTCGATCCGGGTCGCGCTGGCCACGAGCGCGATCGTGGGTGTCGCGTACCTGGTCATCGCGATCGCCGTTGCCGCCATCGTCACCGGCAACCTGACACTGCAGATCGACCGCGACCTCGCCCAGGCCCTGGCCCATGTCAACCGGCCCGAGCCCGGGGTCTCCAGCGGTTCCAACGGCTTCCGCCCGCCGCCTCCCGACCGACCATTCGGCTCACCGATGCTCGTCTGGACCGTCCACAGCGACGGGACGGTGAGCAGCTTCAACGCGTCTGATGCGGAGCTGCCGGCCGAGTACCGCCAGGTCGTCGGACCCGAGACGGTCTCGATCAGCGGCGTAGACGTGCGTATCCAGGGAGCCTCCGTGGGAGGCGAGCACGTCGTCGTCGGCCAGACCATGGAGAACCTCGCCCAGACGCGATCGACCCTCGTCGTCGCCGAGATCGCGATCGGAGCGGCCCTGCTGATCGTCGTGTTCCTGGGCGCCGTGGCGATCGGCCAGCGGGTAGCCGAACCGATCGAGCGGGCGCGCCAGCGTCAGCTCGAGTTCACGGCCGACGCCTCCCACGAGCTGCGCACCCCGCTGGCGGTCATCGAGGCCCAGACGACCCTCGCCCTCGCTCGTGATCGCGAGGCGGCCTGGTACCGGACCGCGTTCGGGCGGGTGGACCAGGAGAGCAAGCGGATCCGCCGGCTGCTCGATGACATGCTCTGGCTGGCCCGCTTCGACGGGACCGGCGGCCAGCCGAACGCCGAGCCGGTCGACGTGACCGTGCTCGTGGCCCAGATGGTGGATCGGTTCCGGGTCGTCGCGGAGGCGCGCCACCAGGCGCTCGAAGTCCGCACCGACGAGCAGAGCGCGATCGTGACCGTCCCGCCCGAGTGGCTCGATCGGCTGCTCGGAGTCCTGCTCGACAACGCCTGCCGGTACTCGCCGGACGGCGGGGCGGTGGCGGTGTCGGTCACCACCGAGGGCCGCCGCATCCGCCTGACGGTCGACGACTCGGGCCCTGGCATCCCACCCGCCGAGCGCGAACGGATCCTGGACCGCTTCCACCGTGCGACCGAGACGGCCGATGGTGCCGGTCTCGGACTGGCGATCGCCGACGCGATCGTCCGGGCGACGAACGGACGTTGGCACATCGGTGACTCGCCGGCCGGCGGGGCGAGCGTCGCGGTCAGCTGGCAGCACTCGATAGCCGGAGGGCGAGAGGGACGCGCCGTCGAGGAGTCGAGCGCGGGGGCGCCGGCCGACGCGTGATCGCGTAACCCAATCGACACGAAGGCCGACACGACCGCGCGCGGCAGGCGGCACGACGCTGAACTCGTCCGGATCCGTCCGTGACACCGGTGCCGCCCCGCGCTACCGTGGCGGCATGACCGCCCGGGCTCGACTCGTCTCCACCGCCTGGCTCGCCGCCCACCTCGATGAGCCGGGCATCCGCGTGGTCGATGCGCGGTGGGGGCCCGACGGGGCCGGACGGCTCGCCTACGAGGCCGGCCATCTCCCCGGCGCCGTGCACGTCGACTGGGAGCGCGACCTCGCCGCCGGGGGCCCGGACAACCGCTACCGCATGGCCGCCCCCGAAGTCATCGCGGAGCGGCTGGGACGGCTGGACATCGGCGACGGGCGCCGCGTCGTCGCCTATGCGGACCCGGCGCACGGCGGCCCGTACCGGCTGTGGTGGGTCATGCGGCGCCTCGGCCACGCGAGTGTCCGCGTCCTCGACGGAGGCTGGCCGCGCTGGCTGGCCGAGGGTCGGCCCACCAGCCGGGCCGTCCCACGAACCGCCTCCGAGCGCCTGTCGATCCGCGCGCCGCGAACGGGCCTCGCGACCGCCGCGGACCTGGAGCGCTGGGGGCGGGGACGATCGATCGTCGATGCCCGCCCGGCGGAGCAGCATGCCGGCCACGCCGTCTGGTGCCAGGGCGGCTCGGAGCCCGTCGACCCCGCCACGGGCTGGGCGCAGGCCGGCCCGGTGCGACTGCGGGGCGGCCGGATCCCCGGTTCGCTCAGCGTGCCGAGCACGAGCCTCTTCCGCGCCGACGGCCGCATGCTGCCCCCGGCACGGCTGCGCGCCCTGCTCGTGGCCGCCGGGGTGCACGACGACGGGCCCGTCACGACCTACTGCGGGGCGGCCATCGCCGCCAGCACGCTCACCTTCGCCCTGGACCGTGCCGGCTGGCGCGAGGCGACGCTGTACGACGCCTCGTGGGAGGAATGGGGCCGCGACGAACGCCGGCCGGTCGAACACGACCGCGGGTAGAGCCCATCCCGCACCGACCGGCCCGTACAATCCCCTCGTGACCGACCCCCTCGACCAAGAGCGAGCGCCCGGGCGCGTCTTCCGCCGCACCGTCGCCGCCGATCCCCCCGTGGCCGTGCGTGCCCACGGCGCGTCGATCTGGGACCGGGACGGCCGGGAGTACCTCGACGCCGCCGGCGGGGCGATCGTCGTCAACGTCGGTCACGGGCGCGAGTCAGTCGCCCGGGTCATGGCCGACCAGGCCGCGCGGCTCGCCTACGCCCACGGGTCGGTCTTCACGAACGAACCCTTGGAGGCCTACGCCGCCGAGGTCGGGCGCCGCCTGCCGCTCGATGCGCCGGCGATCTACCCCGTGAGCGGCGGGTCGGAGGCGATCGAGACGGCGCTCAAGATGGCCCGCGCCTACCACCTCGCCCGCGGGGAGTCGGAGCGCTGGATCGTCGTCGCCCGCTGGGGCAGCTACCACGGCAACACGCTCGGTGCCCTCGACCTCTCCGGCCGCAAGCCGCTGCGGCGGCCGTACGAGGCCTGGCTCGGCCGCTTCCGCCACGTGAGCGCCGCCTATCCGTACCGGGCGGGGGAGCCCCGCGCCCAGGCGCTGGGCACGACCGACGAGCTGGCCGCCGAGCTGGACACCCTCCTGGAGCGCTCGGGGCCGCGCACGGTGGCCGCCTTCGTCGCGGAGCCGATCGTCGGCGCCACGCTCGCCGCGGCCATCCCGCCCGCGGGCTACTGGCCGGCCATGGCCGAGGTCTGCCGCCGCCATGGCGTGCTGCTCATCGCCGACGAGGTGATGACCGGCTTCGGGCGCACTGGGCGCTGGTTCGGCCTCGACCACTGGGGCGTCCGGCCGGATATCCTCGTCGCGGCCAAGGGCGCCACGGGTGGCTACTGGCCGTTCGGGTTCGCAGCCGCGAGCGGCGAGGTCCACGACACGGTCCGCGCTGGCGGTTTCGTCCACGGCTTCACCTACAGTCACCACGCCGTTGGCGCGGCGGTGGCCCGCGAGGTCCTGCGCATCCTCGAGGACGAGGCTCTCGTCGAGGCCAGCGCCGCCAAGGGCGCACGGCTCCGGGCGCTGCTCGAGGCGCGGCTGGGGACGCATCCCCACGTGGGCGAGATCCGCGGCCTGGGCCTGCTGCAGGGCATCGAGTTCGTGGCCGACCGCGAGACGCACGCGCCCTTCCCGCGCGCCGCGCGGCTGACGGAGTCGATCGCCTCCGCCGCGCGCGACCGCGGGCTGCTCGTCTACACGGGCACCGGCAACGCCAACGGCGTGGACGGCGACCAGATCCTGCTCGGTCCACCGTTCGTCATCGCCGACGACGAGCTGGAGCGGATCGCCGACGGCCTGGCCGAGGCGCTCGACGCGGCGCTCGACGAGGTCGCGGCCACCGCGGCGCGCTGACCGCGATGTGCTTCGACCTCGACAGCCGGCCGCCCATCCCGCCCATGGCCGGCGGCGCCGTCGCCTCCGAGCGGCTGACGCTGACCGCCGCCGACGGGAACCGGCTGCTGGCCTGTGCGGCGTGGGCGGGCGAGGCTCCTTCCCCCGCCGCGATGCTGATCCTGCCCGACGTGCGCGGCCTCCACCGCTACTACGAGGAGCTGGCGCTGCGCTTCGCGGAGGCGGGCGTCGACGCCATCGCCATCGACTACTTCGGGCGGACGACGAGCTCGGGCGACCGGGGCGCGGGCTTCGAGTTCATGGCGCACGTTCCACGCACGACCTGGGCCGGCCTCCGCGCCGACATGGCCGCCGGCGCCGCCCACCTGAGGGCCGCTGGCGAGCGTGCGCTCTTCACCATCGGCTTCTGCTTCGGCGGACGGCTGGCGCTGCTGACGCCAACGATCCCGGAGCTGCGCGTCGCCGGAGCAGTCGGCTTCTACGGCTGGCCGGTGGGCCCGACACGCACCGACATGCCGGCCCCGGCCGAGCAGGCCGCCGCGAACACCGCGCCCGTCCTGGCCATCTTCGGCGGCGCCGATGCCGGCATCCCGGCCGCGACCGTGGCCACGTACGAGGCGGCGCTGACGGCCGCCGGCGCGCCTCACGAGATCGTCAGCTACCCGGACGCGCCGCACAGCTTCTTCGACCGCAAGCAGGCCGACTTCGCGGACGCCTCGGCGGATGCCTGGCGGCGAGTGCTCGACTTCGTCCGCGCCGACGCGCACTAGCATGTGCTACGGGAGCCTCCGACCAGTATGGGTAGTGAACACCTCATAGCGTGCCCAGGCCCCCCGCGCACGAGTCGTCCTCCCCGCCGGCGCTTCGTGGCCACCTGGTTCGCGACATACGGGGTGTGGACGCCGTGGGCCGTGGTGCGTTGGCGCATCAAGGGTGGTTCGTGACCGCACCACACCGCACCAGAGCGCACCGGAACACCTTGACGGCGACCCGTTTGCAGTTTACGGTCCGTGGTCTCACCCCTGCCCTGCGGAGAGCGTCTCATGCCCGTCGAACGATCCCGTGTCCGGAGGAAGCTGGCGACCGTCCTGGTCGCGTTCCCTCTCGTGCTCCTTCTGGCCGCCACCAGCGCCTCGGCGACGCCGAGTAAGCCATACGCGACGGGCATCTCGCCCGACGCTGTCTTGGCGGGGACGTGCGCGACGTACACCGTCTATCTCGAAAACCAGACCAGGACGCAGCAGCTCGGCTCGGCGAACTACACCCTGGATAGCGACTTCGTGGTGGGCTCCGCCAGCTGTCCTGTCAGCGTGACGACTGATCGCGGCAACGCCACTCCGGTCGGTCACGTGATCCAGCTCCGGGACCTGGCGCTCCCGCCGGGCGAAAGGGTGGCCTTCTCATTCGCCGCAGCGACCACCTGCCCGCCGGCAGCAACGCCCTACGTGAACGATGTCATCGCCAAGCAGGCCAACAACTACTCTGGCGACCCGGGCAACGACCTGACGAAGGACGGCACACCGTTCGATCTCACGGTCGACGTGGCCGGCACGTGTAGCGACGACCCCACGACACCCCTCCCGCTGGGTGGGACGAGCGGATCGTCCTACAGCTTGGTCTCGAACGGCACGGGCAGTGGGCGCCTGGTCCTCGCCGTGAACTTCGACAGCGTCGACTGTGCCGGTTACACCGAGCACACCGACACGGTCACGGTCGACCTGCTGTTCAATAGCACCGACACCAAGACCCTCACCCTCATCTTCAACAACGTCAACAACGAGCCCAAGAGCTCGTTCCGGTTCTGCCTCGATCCTGCGGACGGAGAGGCCTACCTCATTCCCGGCTGCGCCAAGACGGTGCCTTCCCCACCCTGCCTCCTCTCGGTCGACCAGACCAAGAAGATCATCACCATGAAGGTGCTCCTGCCAAGTGGGGACCCGCCCGGCCGCGGCTAGGCGAGGAGTGGCGCATACCGCCCCAGGAGGTGGCGCGTAGCGATGCGGTATCGCGCACGCGGGGGCCTCGCGAAGGGGAAGGTAGATTCACGTCGTGGTGCGCTGTCCCGGCTGCGGCGAGGAGAATCCCGATCGGTTCCGCCTGTGCGGATTCTGCGGCGAGCCCCTCATCCAGGCCCTCCCGGCACAGGAGGTCCGCAAGACGGTCACGGTCGTCTTCAGCGATCTGCAGGGCTCGACGAGCCTCGGCGAGCAGCTCGATAGCGAATCCCTCCGGGAGGTCCTGAACCTCTACTTCCGCCAGATGCAGGCGGTCCTCGAACGGCACGGCGGGACGGTCGAGAAGTTCATCGGTGACGCGATCATGGCGGTCTTCGGGCTGCCCCGGCTGCACGAGGACGACGCGCTGCGAGCGGTCCGCGCGGCCATCGAGATGCAGGGAGCCCTGGCCGACGTGAACGAGCGTCTGGAGGCGACATACGGCGTCCGACTGACCAATCGCACCGGCGTCAACACGGGCGAAGTGGTCGCCGGCGACGTGACCGCCGGCCAGCGTCTGGTCACGGGCGATGTGGTGAACACGGCCGCCAGACTCGAGCAAGCGGCACCGCCGAACGAGATCCTGCTGGGCGACTCGACGTTTCGACTGGTCCGCGACGCCGTCGAGATCGAGCGCGTCGAACCGCTCTCGCTGAAGGGCAAAGCCGACCCCGTACCGGCCTACCGCCTGCTGGCGGTTCGCGGCGGCGAGGCCGTGACCCGTCATCTCGAACGGCCGCTCGTCGGGCGGCACAAGGAGCTGGCCGCCCTCGATGAGGCTCTCGCCGCGGCGGTGGCCGAGCGGCGCCCGCAGCTGGTGACCGTGTTGGGGTCGGCGGGTGTCGGCAAGTCGCGCCTGCTGGAGGAGTTCGTGCGTCGCTCGCGCGATCGGGCCACGACCTTGGCTGGCCGGTGCCTGAACTACGGCGAGGGCATCACCTTCTGGCCGCTGGCCGAGATCGCCAAGCAGGCGGCAGGGATCGTCGACGAAGACGCTCCGCATGAGGCCATGGCAAAGCTCCGGGCGATCCTGCCCGGCGACGACGGTCGCGTGATCGATCGCCTGGCCGCCGCTATCGGCCTGTCGGATGCCGCGTTGCGCGTCGAGGAAGTCTTCTGGGGCGTCGGCCGCTTCTTCGAGATGTTGGCCGTCGATCGGCCGCTCATCCTCCTCATCAACGACCTGCACTGGGCCGAGAAGACGCTGCTCGAACTGCTTACCAGCGTGCACGAGACGGCGCGCGCGCCGATCGTCGTCGTGGCTTCCGCGCGCCATGATCTCGTCGAGGAGCATCCGGACTGGGGTACCGCTGGCCCCAGCTCGCGGATCCTGCCGGTCATGCCGCTGGATGCCGAAGAGAGTGGTGAGGTCATCGCGAATCTCCTTGGCACAGCAGCCATCGATGCCTCCGTGCGCGATCGGATCGCACGATCGGCGGAGGGCAATCCGCTCTTCGTGGAACAGATGCTCTCCATGCTCATCGACGACGGGTCGTTGCGCCAGCACGAAGGGCGCTGGGTCGCATCGAGAGAACTGGTGGACCTCGACGTGCCGCCCAGTATCTCGGCCCTTCTGTCGGCCCGCCTCGACCGGCTGCCAGACGATGAGCGATCGGTCATCGAGCGCGCGTCGGTGGTCGGACAGGTCTTCTATCCCGCGGCGATCGTGGCCCTGGCCGACGGCAGCGCGAACGGCCCGCCAGCTCCAGCACTGGCAGCGCTCGAGCGGAGACAACTCGTGGAGCCCGCTTCAACAACGTTCGGAGAAGAGCCGGCCTATCGATTCCTGCACATCCTGATCCGCGACGAGGCCTACGCGGGCATCCTCAAGCGCCGGCGAGCGGGCCTGCACGAGCGCTTCGCGGACTGGATGCTCGGAGCCGCGGGCATACGGGTCGCCGAACAGGCGGAGATCATCGGCTATCACCTCGAGCAGGCGGTGTCGTATCGGCGCGAGCTCGGGCCGCTCGACGAGCACGGCAGGACGTTGGCCACGCGGGCCTCTGGGCAGCTCGCGCTCTCCGGCCGACGCGCCTACACGCGTGGCGACATGCCCGCTGCCGGCAACCTGCTGCGACGAGCGGCCGCGCTGCTGCCGCCTGACGATGCCGCTCGAGGACGATTGCTCCTCCTCGCAGGCGAGGCCTTCAGCGAGGAAGGCGCCTTCGCCGATTCCGAGGCCATCCTCGCCTCGGCCATCGAGGAGGCCGCGGCGCGAGGCGATCGGGTCCTCGAAACGACCGCGATGCTCGTCCGCCTGCATCTGCACTTCGCCACCCAAGGCGGCGACGCGGCGCAGGTCCGCGCACAGACCGAGGAGGCCATCCGGACCCTGGAACAGGCCGGGGATGACGAAGGCCTCATCCGTGCCTGGCGGTTGATGACGCTCATCGGCTGGACGGTTGGTCAGTTCGCCGCCGCAGAATACGCCGCGTCGAAGACGGTCGAGCACGCACGGCGGACGGGTGACGCGGTCCTGGAAAAGCGGTTCGTCGGCCTGCTGGCGACATCGACCCTCTTCGGACCGGAGACCGTCGCCCACGGCATCGAGCTGTCCGAGCGCCTGCTCGACAGCGCTGGCGACGACAGCAAGTCGCAGGGCCTTGTGCTCGCCGTGCTCTCCCACCTCCATGCCATGCAGGGCGAATTCGTGCTGGCCCGCGATCTCTATCGCCGGAGTCGGGCCATCCTCGAGGAGCACGGTTGGATGCTGTATGCGGCGACGACGTCACTGGACTCGGGTCCCGTCGAACTGCTTGCCGGGGACGCGGCAGCGGCCGAGCGGGAACTGCGTCGGGACTACGAAGCGCTCCAGCGGATGGGCGAGCGGAACTACATCACGACGGTCGCGGCCTATCTGTCGGACGCCGTCTACCGCCAGGATCGGCTGGACGAAGCCGATGCCTTGACCGCCTTTGTCGAGGCGAATGCGGCGAACGACGACTACACGCCCCAGTTCACGTGGCGCTGCGTGCGCGGCAAGATCCTGGCTCGTCGAGGCCAGATGGCCCTCGGCGAGGGTCTCATCCGAGAGGGGCTCAAGATCGTGCGGGAGTCAGACGACATCGACTCGCAGGCAGACGCGCTCATGGACCTGGCCGAGGTCGTCGACAGGGGGGGGCGTGAAGACGAGGCGGCGACCTATGCGCGTGAAGCCCTTGCCCACTACGAGGCCAAGGGCAATCTCGTCTTCGCCGCCGGTGCACGAACCTGGCTCCATGCCCGCGAGGGTTCGACTGCCGGAACCGCTTGACAAGGAAGCCGCCGGGGCCTATATATCGTGCGTCGATATAGCGACCCACGTAATATACAAGGAGACACGCCATGGGTGGCCCCCTCACCCGGCGCCAGGTCCTCGCGGGTACTGGCGTTCTCGTTCTCGCTGCCGCGCTCGCCGGGCCGGCGGCCGGAGGCTCGGCGGAGGTGACGCGCGGAGACTTCCACGCCTTCGCCGCCGGTGCCGGCATGGGCATCTCCGGCCATGCTCAGATGGTCCGCACGGCGGACGGCAGGACCTTCGTCTCGGTCCACGTCACGGGCCTCGCACCGAACACGACCTATGGCGCGCACGTCCACAAGGCCGCCTGCGGCGCCGGCGACGCCGATGGCCACTACCAGTACGCGACCGGCGCGGGCCCCGACTACGTCAACGCCGTCAACGAGATCTGGCCCGGCTTCACCACCAACGCCGACGGCATCGGCAACGGCAAGGCGTGGAACGAGGGCACAGCTGGTGCCGCCGCCGTGGCCGTCGTCGTCCACGCTCCGGGCGGCGCCAAGATCGCTTGCGCGGACCTCGAGTAGGGTGACCGGCATGAGTTCCCCGCTCGAAAGCCTCGGCCGTTTCGCACGGCCGGCGCAGCAGATCCTGACGATCCTCGGCCAGGGACCGCGCATCCCGGCCGCCCTCCGTGGTGAGGTGCGGGCCCGCTGCGGCGACGACATCGGCCCGGGCACCCTCTTCGGCACCCTTGCCCGCCTCGAGCGTCGAGGCCTCGTCGAGGTCATCCCTTCGCCCGCCGCCCCGCGGGCCTATCGGATCACGGGTCTGGGAGCCGACACGCTGGAGGCCGAGCTCGCGTCGATGACCAGCCGGGGCCGCCGGGTCCAGGGCTTCCTCACCCGGAGCGCCGTGACATGAGCGCCATCCTTCGCCTCTACCCGCGGGCCTGGCGCGAGCGCTACGGCGACGAGCTCCTCGCGCTCCTCGAGGACCGTCCGCCGTCGCCCCTCGACCTCATCGATCTAACGCGTGGCGCGTTCGATGCCCGCCTCCATCCGCAGCTGCCCGAAACCCAGCCGGTGACACCCGAAAGGAAGAACCCGATGTCCGATCGTCTGCCGGGCCTCGCCGCGATCGGCGGCGGCCTCCTGTTCCTGGTCGGTGTGGCGATGATCGGCCTCGCCCCCCTGCCGTCGTTCGACGGCTACCGCGAGACCGGGCTGGCCATGCCGGTGATCTTCCTGAGCCTCCCGCTGATCGATGTGGCCCTCATCGCAGCCGCTGTTCGACGCCGCGGCGGCGCCTGGGGCCGGGGGGACACCTGGCTCGCGATCATCGCGGTCGGGTCGACGGCCGTCTCCATGACCGGCTGGCCTGGCCTGATGATCGGCTTCCTGACGCTGATCGCGGTGACCGCGACCGTCGTCGTGCGTTACCTGCGGAACGCCGGCGCCCCGCCGTGGGTCGTGGCCGGCGCAGTCGTCGCGACGGTCCTCGCCATCGCCGCCAACACCGAGGACGACCGCGCCTGGCTGCTGGCGCCGATCGGCTTGCTGGCGGTGGTCTTTGGCCTGATCTCGGCCCTCCGCCCGCGTCCGTCCGCTTCGGTCGATCCCGCATGAGCGCGAATCTCGGCGACCTGGGACGGTTCGCGGAGCCGTCGCTGCTCATCCTCGTCTCGCTGAGCGGGGGGCCGAACCACGGCTACGCGATCATGGAGGACGTCGAGGCGTTCGGCAGCAGCCGCATCGGCCCGGGCACGCTGTACGCCGCGCTCGCCCGCCTCGAGGCACGTGGCCTCATCGAGGCGCTGCCGCC
>Ga0209321_10000448_pt1 | contig 26588 bp, 25 predicted proteins | sample Rifsed16ft4_FD_184012 | JGI IMG/M metagenome (GOLD analysis project Ga0209321, IMG submission 184012) | Soil microbial communities from Rifle, Colorado, USA - sediment 16ft 4 - CSP-I_5_4 (version 2) | ecosystem: Environmental > Terrestrial > Deep subsurface > Rock core/Sediment | place: Rifle...
ATTTCGGGCAGGCCCTCCCGGCTCAGGATGTCCTTGTAGGGGGCCCAGCACTCGGAACGGACGTTCTTGTCGTAGGCGTCCTCCAGCGACAGGAAGTGGGCCTTCTCATCCATGGCCAGACCGTCGAGCACCTTGCGGAGATCCTCGTCCCCGATCATCTTCGACGCCCGCCGGTAGAAGACGTATGCCGCAATCTCGGAGTTGATCCCCAGGTTCAGGAACTTGAGCGCATCTTCGGTCACTTTCATCGATGACATCCTCCGGTCGAAGTGGTTGGGTCGGGCAACAGAAATAGCCATACCACAAAACCGCTATCCGTTTCCCCCGGATCCTTCGCGGCGCACGGCCGCGGTCGTCATGCCGCTCAGGTGCCGCCGTAGCCGATCGTCACCTTGTCGGCGTCGAGGATGACGGGGACGTCGCGCCGTCCCTTGCAGAGAGCCATCATCTCCGCCATCGCGGACTTGTCCTGCTGGACGTTCTTGTACACCACCCGGGCGCCGGCCTTCTCGTAATCCATACGAGCGTTGGTTGTGTACGGTCAGGTGTCCTTCCCGAAAATCGTCACGATGCGCGACACGGTTTCCTCCTTCCGGGATCAGGATCCAACAGCCGCCGGCGCGATTCCGGCCATCGCGTTCAACCGTTGGATGCGCAGCGCGGTCGATGGATGCGTGGAAAGAAGCGCGGAGGCGTCGTCGCCGAAATGGCGCAGGGGGTTCACGATGAACAGGTGCTGGGTCCCCCGATTCTCGCCCGGAACCTCGGCGCCGGTCTGCGAGATCTTCCTGAGCGCCGCGGCCAGTCCGAGGGGATTTCGAGTGAACTGCGCGCCCACGGCGTCGGCGTGATACTCCCGCTGGCGGGAGATGCTCATCTGGAGGATCTTCGCGGCGATGGGGGCGAGGATCGCGAGGAAAAATCCGAGCACCAGGAAGGCGGCGTTCCCCCTTCCTCCCCCTCCGGACCGGCCTCTCCCGCGGAAAGGCGCCCCGCGGAGGAACATGTCGGCCAGGAGGGCGATGGACCCCACCAGGACCGCGGCGCAGATGTTGTAGAGGGTGTCGCGGCTCTTGATGTGGGCCATCTCGTGGGCGATCACCCCCTGCAGTTCTTCCCGGTTCACCCGCTCGAGAAGACCGGTCGTCACCGCGACGAGGGCCTCTTCCGGCCTCCTCCCGGCGGCGAACGCGTTCATCCCCCGGCTCTCCATGACGTAGACGCGGGGCATCGGGATCCCCGAGGCGATGCTCATTTCCTCGACGACGTTCCGCAGTTTCCGGTGGATGGCGGGGTCCGCCTCGCGGGCGCCGTGGATCGAAAGGACGAGGGAGGACCCGGTAAAATACGCCGTGGAGGCGAGGATCGCGTAGAGGATGAGCGCGAGCGCGACGCCGTAGCCGACGTTTCCGTACGCGCTCCCGATCCCTCCTCCGACGGCAAGGAAGGTGGCAAAGAGCGCCAGGAAGAGCAGCCGGGACATCCGGACGTTCCGGGATGCCGCTTCGTAGAAGGAGAGCATGGGAACCGGGCGCAGGACCGGGGCGGCCGGCCCCGGGGAACCGCCTGTCGCCTCCCCCGCGAACCGGGAGACGCCGGTGGGGAAAAACGATTTCTGGCACAGGTTGCAGTACGCGGCGTCCGGGTGGTTGGCCGTTCCGCATCCCGGGCAGATCATCGAATTTATCTAAGGTCCGCCTTCGGCACGCCCCGGCTTTCCTCCCCTGCCTCGAAATATTCCGCCGGGGAGAAGTCGAACACCGAGGCGATGAGGTTGGACGGGAGGGACTGGATCTTGTTGTTGTACGTCATCACCGAGTCGTTGTAGAACTGGCGCGCGAAGGAGATCTTGTTCTCCGTCGCGGTCAGTTCCTCCTGGAGCGAGGCCACGTTCTGGTTCGCCTTGAGCTCGGGATACCGTTCCACGACGGCGAAGAGGCTCTTCAGGGACTCGGTCAGGGCGTTCTCGGCCTTCCCTTGCTCCGCAGCACCCTTCGCGGAAATGGCGGCGCCGCGGGCCTCGATGACCCGGGTGAGCGTTTCCTGCTCGTAGGACATGTAGTCCTTGACGACCTCCACGAGGTTCGGGATGAGGTCGTACCGTCGCCTCAGCTGCACGTCGATCTGGTGCCAGGCGTTCCGGAACAGGTTGCGCAGCCTGACGAGGGCGTTGTACGTCAAAACGAACCAGCCGACGAGCACGATCGCAAGGATCGCCGGAATCCAGCTCATTTCACCTCTCCGAAAGGGGGTTTTTCCCGGGTTTTCCCCGAACGCTATTTCCCGGTAAGTCTATCGGATGTAAGATGAATGTCAAACGAAAAGGGGCTGATCCTATCGGCCGGACAAGGGTTTGCGGCCGGAACGCCCCGAGGGAGCGTTGTTCCCCGTGAAAGCCGGGAAACGGATTGAAGACCTTTTCCCCCAATAGCAGGAGAGGGACGCGACGCGGCGAACGTCCCCCGCGCGGGGCCGCCGCGCCTTCCCGGACGCCGTTCCCGGAGCTTCTGGCCCCGGCGGGCTCGGTGGAGTCGTATTTCGCCGCCGTTTCCGCCGGGGCGGACGCGGTCTACCTCGGGCTTCAGAGGTTCAACGCGCGGGAACGCGCCGAGAACTTCACCCTGGCGGACCTGTGCCGGATCCTGCCCCACGCGCGAACCCACGGGATCCGCGTGTACCTCGCCATGAATACGGTCCTTACCGAGGCGGACCTCCCCGAGGCGATTTCGATCCTCCACCGGGTGGCCCCCCTCTCCCCCGATGCCCTCATCGTCCAGGATCTCGGGCTCATGCGGGTCCTGCGCGACTTCTTCCCCGGGATGAAGTTCCACGTCAGCACGCAGGCGGGCTGCGCCTCGGCTTTCGCCGCCGACGTGTTCGCGGCCCTGGGCGCGGACCGGGTGATCCTCGAGCGTCACCTGGACCTCTCCGAGGTGCGCAGGATCGTGTCGGCCAGCCGCGTCGGCGTCGAGATCTTCGTCCACGGGGCGATGTGCTACTCCTACTCGGGGAAGTGTTTCTTCTCCTCCTTCCTCGGGGGAAAGAGCGGCAACCGCGGGGCGTGCGTCCAGCCGTGCCGACGTCTCTACGGGCACCAGGGCGGCGAGGAGGCGGTTTTTTCCACCTGCGACCTTTCCCTGATCGACCTCCTTCCCGAGCTGGTTCCGCTGGGGTTCGCCGCGTTCAAGATCGAGGGGCGGATGCGGAGCGCGGAGTACGTGGGCGGGGTCGTGTCCGCCTACCGGCGGGCCCTCGACCGGATCCGCGAGGGCGGGAAAGCGGAGGCCGTTGCCGAGGGGAGGGAGCTCTTGCAGCGGGTGATCGGCCGCGAGAAGACGCCCGGCCTCACGGGGGGCGCGGCCCCCCGGGAGGTCGTCGCCGGGGGAGCCACGGGGAACGTGGGGGAGCTGGTGGGCCCGGTCCGGGAGGTCCGGGAAGGATGGGCCCACGTCGCGGCCGAAGCCACCGTCACGCAGGGGGACCGGCTCCGCGTGCAGTTTCAGAGCGATGGCTCCGGCAAGGGGTTCTCCGCGCTGTCGATGCGCGCGGATGCCGGGGATCTCTACGTGCGGATCCCGTTCGACGTCTCGCCGGGAGACCTCCTCTTCCGCGTCGGCGGAGGGGGGAGGTCGGAGATCACCCGTTCCGCCCGGCGGGAATGGGAGGCGTTGCCTCCCGGCGGGGTACGGTTCCGGGTCGTCGTCGGGGACGGCGTCGTATCCATCGAGGCGTCGTACGGCAAAGTGCACAGGGAGTTCTCCTTCCGCGTTTCCGGCGCAGCCGCGCACGGTGAGGGGAGGATTCCGCCGGACGCCGGGGATCGCCTGCGCGCCGCCTACCGTTCGGATCTCCCGCCGGGGGAGATCCATGTCGAGGGGAGGGGGGCCACCGTTTCCTGGCAGGACGTCGTGGCCCTTTTCCTCAAAGCCGCGCGGAAGTTCGACAAGGATTTCTACCTTTCGGGGAAGGACCTGCGCCTCACCATCCTTCCCACCCTCCGGGTGCGGGGAAGCCGCCGGGAGACGCTGCCGACCGTCTTCTTCGTGGGCTGCCGGGCCGAACAGCTGGAACGCCTGCCGCACGTCCCGGAGATCATCCCGGTGGTGGAGTTCACCCGGTCGCTTGCGCGGGACCCGTCCCCGGGAAACCGGGGGTTCCGGGAACGGGCGTATTTCCGGCTTCCGCCGCCGATGCGGGAATCCGACGCCGCTTTCTTTCGCAGGACCGTGAAGGAGGCGGTCGGGAAAGGGCACCGCCGCTGGGTGGTCTCCGACGTGGGGCACTTCCGGCTCTTCGCCGGGTTCGAGCCGGGGAAACACGTAACGCTGGTCAGCGACCATTACCTCTACGCCTTCAACACGGGGTCGCTCTCCGCCCTGTCGAGGCTGGGGGCCTCCCGGATGATCCTCCCGGTGGAGGCGAACCTGGCCGTGCTGCGGGCGGTGGGGAAATACCTGCACGACCTGGGGGTAGCCATGGCCTACGGCGCCGTCCCCCTGATGATCTCGCGCCTGGTTCCGTCGTCCGGCGTCCGGGGCGAGGTGGTAAGTCCCAGGGAGGAGCGCTTCCTGGTCGATGCCGACGATCGGGGATCCACCGTCCGGGCCGCCGTGCCGTTTTCCGCGTCGGGGTCTCTCCACGAGATCCGCGCGGCGGGCATCCGGGATTTCTTCGCGGATGTGCGGGACGTCCCCGACGGGGAGATCGGGAAGGTCCTGGAGGCGCTCTTTTCCGACCGCGCGATCCCCGGCACCCAGCCGTTCAACCTGTTCCGGGGGAACTTCTAGTGCACCGTCTCGCAAATATCTTGGCATTCGAGCGCCGCTGCATCCGCTCCAGCTTCGTTGCGCTCCTTGCGCCGTACTTCGCTCCAGTACGCCTCAGTCGCGCGCCTCGCTGGCGCGGCGCATCGACGCTCTCGGTGCGTCAAGCTATTTACGAGACGGTACACTAGGATGGGGGAAGGGATCCGGAGAGACGCCCTCGCCATTTGCTTTCTCGCCGTCGGCATCTTCCTCACGGTTGCGCTTGTGTCCTTCCACCAGATGGATCCGTCCCTTTCCGCCTGGAGTTCGAAGGGAGCCGTGATCCACAACTGGGGGGGCGCGGTGGGGGCGATCGTTTCCGATCTTCTCCTCCAGCTGTTCGGCCTGGGAGCGGTCGGGTTCCCGGTCCTCTGCCTCGCGATGGCCTACTGGACGTTCCGAGGGGAAACGATGTCGGGCAAGTGGAGCAGGGCCGCCGGCGGCCTGCTCGCGGTCTGTTCGTCCCTCGGGATCGCGTCCTTTTTCACGGGCCATGTCCGGCTGTTCGATTCGGATATCTTCCTCCCCGGGATCGTGGGGCACCTGCTGGGCGTCAACTTTTTCGGAAAGCTCCTGAGCAAGGTGGGGGGGCTGATCGGCCTCGCCGCCCTGTTCCTCTTCTCCCTGATGCTGTTCACGGGGCTGCCGCTGCGAGGCCTGCCCACCCTCTGGAGGCGGAAAAAGACCACCGAACAGGTCCGCGCCATCGTCAAGGAGAAGATGGTCGCCCGGGAGGATTGGGAAGGGGAGAGGCCGTCAAGGGACACCGCGACCGCCCCGGCCCGCGAAGCCGCCTATCCCCGGATCGTGGCTTCCCCGCCCGTCCCCGAGGCGATCCCCGCCCCGAGGGGGGGCGGCAAGGAGTTCGTTCTCCCCTCCCTGGACCTTTTGGAGGCTCCCGCCGCGGACGGGAACGGTGCGGACGAGGAGTCCCTGCAGCGGAACGCGGTTACTCTCCTCGAGAAGCTCTCCGAATACGGCATCGAGGGGAACATCACCGAGATCCGGACCGGTCCCCTCGTCACCACATACGAATTCCGGCCCGCTCCCGGCGTGAAGGCGAACCGGGTCGTCGCGATGGCGGGGGACCTTGCTCTGGCGATGCGGTGCGAGTCGGTGCGCGTCGTCCCGAACATTCCCGGCAAGGGCGTCATGGGGTTCGAGATTCCCAACGAGAAACGTTCGTTCATCTCGCTCCGGGAGCTTCTCGGGTGCAAGGCGTATGCGGAGTCCGAGGCGATGCTCTCGCTCGTCGTGGGGAAAGACATATTCGGGGAACCGGTCATCCGCGACCTCTCGAAGATGCCGCACCTTCTGATCGCAGGGGCCACGGGGTCGGGGAAGAGCGTCGCCCTGCACAGCCTGATCCTTTCGATCCTCTTCCGGGCGACCCCGGAGGACGTCCGCTTCATCCTCGTCGACCCGAAGATGCTCGAGCTCACCCTCTACGACGGCATCCCCCACCTGTTTCACGCCGTCGTCACGCAGCCGCGGGAGGCGGCCCAGGTCCTGAAGTGGGCGGTCGGGGAGATGCGGGGGAGATACCAGGAGATGATGGAAAACGGCGTCCGGCACATCGATGCCTATAACCAGCTGGTGGACAGGAGGTCCCGGTCCATCCTCCGGGTGAAGGCGCGGAACGGCGAGGCGGAGGAAATGGCGCGCCTTCCCTACATCGTCATCGTCATCGACGAGCTCGCCGACCTCATGATGACGAGCGTGTCGAGGAGGGAGGTCGAGGACTCCATCACCCAGCTGACCCAGATGGCCCGTGCCGCGGGAATCCACCTCATCTTCGCCACCCAGCGGCCGTCCGTGGACGTCCTGACCGGCATCATCAAGGCGAACTTCCCGTCGCGCGTCTCCTTCAAGGTCGCTTCCCAGTTCGACTCCCGTACGATCCTCGACCAGTCCGGGGCCGAAACCCTTCTCGGGTTCGGGGACATGCTCTTCCTCCAGCCCGGCGTGGGGGGGATCCTTCGGGTCCACGGCCCCTTCGTCGGGGAGGGGGAGATCCAGCGCGTCGTCGCCCATCTTCGGTCGCAGGGCGCGCCCGAATACGAGCCCTCCATCACCGCTCTTCCGAGCGAAGAGGAGGAGCGGGACCCGTCGCGGGACGAGAAGTTCGATGAGGCGGTCGAGGAGGTGATCCGGGCGGGGCGAGCTTCGGTTTCGATGCTCCAGAGGCGCCTCCAGATCGGCTTCAACCGGGCGGCCCGCATCATCGAGGAGATGGAGAGGCAGGGGATCGTCGGGCCGTCCGAGGGCGGGAAACCGCGGGATGTCTACGTGACGAGCCGGGAATAGGGCGCCCGGCCCGCCCGGCTAAAGGAATCCGACGGGGCCCCGGGTTTGAAGTCGCTCCCCAGAACCCTTTCTCCCCCTTCCCACTCTAAAGGAGACGGCGGCTCGATGAATCCACAGGGAAGGGAGAGGATGGACGCGGACTTTACCAGGAACCTCCTCGACATCTTGTTCGAAGGGGTCTATTTCGTGGACCGGGACAGGAAGGTCACGTACTGGAGCAAGGGAGCCGAACGGATCACCGGGTACAAAGAGCGGGAGGTGTTGGGCCTGCGCTGTCGCGACAGCATCCTGATGCACGTGGACGAGCGGGGGGAGAGCGCGTGCGATCGGTCGTGCGTGATCGCGGAGACGATCCGGGACGGGGGAGCGCGCGAGGCCGATCTGTACCTGCTCCACAAGGACGGCCACCGTGTCCCGGTATCGATACGCGTCGCGCCGATCGTGGACCCGGGCGGGCGAATCGCCGGTGCGGTCGAGGTGTTCAGCGACAATCCGACGAAGGATACGACCGCGCGCCTGATCGCGGAACTTCGGGCGATGGCGCTGCTCGACCCGATGACGGAGCTGGGCAACCGGCGGTACGTGGAGATGCAGCTGGGAGCGAGGCTCAAGGAGATGGAAAGGTACGGCTGGACGTTCGGCGTCCTTCTCGCGGACATCGATCGCTTCAAGAACATCAACGACACGCACGGGCACGACGTCGGAGACAGGGTTCTCAAGATGGTCGGGAGGACCTTGCAGAACAGCATCCGATCCTTCGATGCCATGGGAAGGTGGGGAGGGGAAGAGTTTCTCGCGGTCATCGCGAACGTCAGCTGGGACCACTTGTCCTCCATCGCCGACAAGCTGCGCTCCCTGGTGGAGAAATCCAGCTTCACGGAGGGCAAGGACTCCATACGCGTCACCGTCTCCGTCGGGGCTACGCTTGCCAGGCCGGACGACACCGCGGAGACGCTCGTGAAGAGGGCCGACCGCCTGATGTACAGGAGCAAGGCGGTGGGGAGAAACCGGGTCACGGTCGGCCGGGACGACTGAGTCCCGGCGGGACCCCCTCCCCCCGTCCCGGACAGGGGGAGACCCTGCCTTCGCAAGCGGAGTCCTTTTCGGGGATTCCTCGAAAGAAGGGTATACTGGGCGGCGGGCGGAAGAGGGCTCCCCGCATTCCCCATCTCTTACGGGAAAGGGGTGGCATCATGCAGACCATGGCGCGGGCCGCGGTGGCGGCCCTCTTTCTTTTCACCGCGGGTTTCCCCCCGGATGCCTGCGGATCGGGCGAGGGGGACGGCGCCAACCTCCTGCACCGGGTGGCGGAGAAGTACTCGACCGTCACGACCCTGTCCGCGACGTTCCGCCAGGAAGTGCCGCTGCAGGACGTCGGGATAGTGAGGAAAGCCTCCGGCCAGGTATACTTCCGGCGCCCCTTGCGGATGCGCTGGGACTACCGGACGCCCGGCGAGCAACTGTTCCTCGCCGACGGGCGCTACTTCTATTTTCGTCCCCCCGATTCGCCCCGGGTGTTCCGGCGAAGGATCGACGAGGGGGGGCTCGGCGGGAAGATCCCCCTCCTGCTACTTTTCGGGAAGGGCGACATCACGGAGTACTTCCGCGTGGAGGAGGAAAAACCCCTCCCCGGGGGGAAGGAGACCCTCCTTCGCCTGGTTCCGAAAGGGGACGGGGCGCCGGAAGTGCGACGAGTCGACCTCGTGGTGGATGACACGGACCTGACGATCCGGCAGGTTCATCTCTACGACCGCCTAGGGGGGGCGAACCACCTCTATCTCGACGACATCGTGGTCAACCCGACGCTCCCCCCGGACCTCTTCCGGTACCGGGAGGCGCAAGGCGTCGAGGTGGTGGACGGATGACCGGGAGGGGAAAAGCCGGGATGACCGTGCGCATCCTCACGCTGGGGTGCGCGAAAAATTCCGTGGACGGGGAGGTGATGTCCGGACTCCTCGTCGAGGATGGGCACCGCGTCGTTTCGCGGGGGCGCGCGGACGTGGGGATCGTCAACACCTGCGGGTTTATCCGCGACGCGAAGGAGGAGTCGATCGGGGAGATCCTGGCCCTGGCGCGCGAGAAACAGCGGGGCAGGATCCGGCGTCTCGTCGTGGCCGGCTGCCTGGCGAAGAGGTACCGGGACGAACTGCCGGGGGTCCTGCCGGAGGTGGACCTGTTCGTAGGGCCCGGCGATATCCCGGCGATCCCCGGCCTGGTGAGGAAGATGTTCCAGGGGAGTTCCCCCCGCTCCTTTGTGGGAACGGGTGTCCTGCCCGAGGAGGCGTACCGGCACCGTCTTCGGGAGACGGGGGAGGCCTCCGCGTTCGTCAAGATCCTGGAGGGGTGCGACCACCGTTGCGCCTATTGCGCGATTCCGGACATCCGCGGACCGTTGCGGAGCCGCGACCGGGACTCCCTTCTCGCCGAAGTGCGAATGCTGGTCGGCCGGGGGGCGAGGGAGATCAACCTGGTCGGACAGGACATCACCTCCTACGGGGCGGACCGGGGAGAGAAACGGGGGCTTCCCCGCCTCGTCCGGGACATCTGCGCCGTTCGGGGAGTTCGGTGGGTGCGGCTGCTCTACCTCTACCCCGGCCGCCTGGATGACGACCTGATCGACCTGGTGGGGACGGAGGGAGGGAAGGTGTGCCGGTACCTCGACATTCCCGTCCAGCACATCGACGCGGGGGTTCTCGCCAGGATGGGCCGCCGGTACGGCCCCGACGATGTGTGGGCTCTCCTCGAGCGGGTGCGGAAACGGGTCCCCGGCGTCTTCCTCAGGACCTCGCTGATCGTCGGGTTTCCGGGGGAGACCGCGGCCGCGTTCGACCGGCTGCTCCGTTTCGTCCACGAGTCCCGGTGGGATTACCTCGGGGTGTTTCCCTATTCCCGGGAGGAGGGGACCCCCGCTCACGCGATGGAGCGTCAGATTCCCGAGGCGGTGAAGCGGGAGCGGGCGCGACGGGTCCGGGACGCGCAGGCCGACATTCTCGCCGCCCGCAACGCGGGGATGGCCGGGGAGGAGATCGAGGTCCTCGTGGAAGAGACGCGGGGACAGGGCCGCGCCGTCGGCAGGCACCGGGGCCAGGCGCCGGAGGTGGACGGGAACGTGCTTCTGTCCGGATACCGGGGGCCCGTCGGCCGTTTCTGCCGGGCGCGGGTTTCGGGGGCGCGGGAGTGGGACGTGCTCGCGAAAGCGGTTGACACCGGATCGCCACCGGGTATACTAACGTAATTTTTCAACGGCCGCGGGGGACGAAGAGCGATGAAACCGATCAAGGACATGCTCCTCAAAATGCGGGAAGAGCTCGTGCGGAAGATTGCCCGGAGGTCCAAGGCGACCACCGTGAGCGGCGTTTCGGACATCGGGGACATTCTCGATTCCGTTTCCGAGGAGCGGACCCGGGAACTGGACATGATACTTACGGACCGGGAAAAACAGAAGCTCAAGCAGATCGACGACGCCCTCGAACGGATCGAGGAGAACACCTACGGTTTCTGCGAGGAGTGCGGGGTCAAGATCCCCCGGGCGCGCCTCAAGGTCGTGCCGTTCGCCAAGTATTGCGTCGAATGCAAGGAAGTGATCGAGCGCGAGGAGAAGTACACCCGGGAAGAACCCGAAGAGGGGATCAAGAAGGTCCCTATGGCCGAGGCGGAGGAGTAGAGGGCCCTGCCCCCACGGGGTCGCTTTCCTCCGCCGGCCCGCTGCGGCGGGCCATGATGCCGTTTTTCCCCTTCTGGTAGACCGTCACCGCCTGGTTGTGTTCCTTAAGAGTCCGGGAAAACTGGTGGGACCCGTCTTTGCGGGAGACGAAGTACAGGTAGTCGGCGTCGGCGGGCTTGACCGCGGCCGCGAGGGAGGAAAGGCCGGGGTTGGAGATGGGTCCCGGCGGAAGCCCCGGGTTCAAGTAGGTATTGTACGGATTGGAGGTCCGCAGGTCCTTTTTCGTAAGGTTCCCGCCGAATTTCTTAAGCCCGTAGATGATGGTCGGATCCATCTGGAGGGGCATCCCGAGGGAGAGCCGCCTCCGGATGACCGCGGAGATGAGAGGTTTTTCCTCCTCCTCCCCGGTTTCCTTCTCGATGATCGACGCGATCGTCACGATCTCGGAAAGCGCGAACCCATCCTCTTCGGCCATCCTCTCCATGTCGGGGGTGAACTTCCGGCGGAACAGGCGCACCATCACCCCGAGGATCTCCTCGGCGGACATGTCCTTCACGAGGGTGTACGTGTCCGGGAACAGGTACCCCTCCAGGGTGCCTGTCGGCAGGCCCATCTGGCGGGCAAGACCCGGCGACGTGGCTGCCGAAAGGAATGTCGGGGGATTCGCAAGCTCCAGACTCCCGAGGGTCTGGGCGATATCGTAGATGGTCGACCCGGCGGGGATGGTCACCTGGTATTTGGCCACATCGCCGCTCACGATCTTCCCCCACAGCTCGAACGCGGAGGGGGGAGCCGGGAAGGCGTACTCCCCGTGCTGAAGTTTTGTACCGGTCATCGTCCCGCCGACGAGGATCCGGAAGGCGACGGGATAGCGGAGGACTCCCTTCCCGATGAGCGTTTTCTCGATTAGGGGATAGGCGCTCCCCTTGGGGATGAACACCTTCGTCACGCGCCAATGGTCCCGGGGAGGACGCGCCATCACGAAGAAGAGGAAGACGGAGGCCGCTCCGAGGACGACCGCGGCGGCAAGGCTCCAGGTTCGGGTGGGCACGCGGCGCTACTTCCGGTTCCGGTAGTCGAGGGAGCTCTGCAGCAGGAAGACGGCCGAGAGGCTGTCACGGATCTCTCTTCGCTTTTCTCGGCGGACCCCGGATTCGATCAGGTGGCGCTCCGCCTGTACGGTCGTCATCCGCTCGTCCCAGGTTTCGACCGGTATCCCCAGGCGTTCCGCGATTTTTTCCCCGAACATCCTCGCCCGTTTCGCCTGGGACCCCTCCTCGCCGCGCAAGGTGAGGGGCAGCCCGATCAGCACGGTGCACACGGAGTATTTCCGTATCAGGGCTCCGATTGCCCCGATGTCCCGGATATCCCCTTGTCTCCGGATGGCGGCAACAGGCTGGGCGGTTATGCCCAAGGGGTCGGAAACCGCCACCCCGATTCTGTGGCTGCCGAAGTCCAGCCCGAGAATCCTTACCTCCTTTCGCTCCGGCATCCGGTCATCCCCCGTAAAAAGTGTACGTTTCCCGCGCTGCCACCGTCAACACGATTGACGAACATGACGCACTCCGGTAGATATATACGCATTGCGGAGGACGGATGGGGGGATCGATCACCGACGTGCCCGGGGTTCTCCTGGGGCACGAGCACGACCTTCGGCGCGGGTCCGGGATCACCGTCCTTCTCTTCCCCCTGGGCGCGATGGGGGCCGCCGACATCCGGGGGGAGGCCGCCGGCACGAGGCAGATGGATTCTCTCCTTCGCCCCCATCCGGCGAGCCGTATCCACGCTCTCGTCCTGGCGGGGGGGAGCGCGTTCGGGCTCGACGCCGCGGCGGGAGTGATGCGCCTCCTCGAGGAACGAGGCGTCGGGTTCCCCACCCCCGCGGGGGTGGTCCCGATCGTTCCCACGGCGGTCATCTACGATCTGGGCTTCGGGGATCCGACGTTCCGGCCAACCCCGGAGATGGCCTATGTCGCCGCGGAGAAGGCGTCCGGAACGGCTCCGGAGCGGGGATCCGTGGGGGCGGGGGCCGGGGCCACCGTCGGGAAGATTTTCGGACTGGGCCGCGCGATGAAGGGCGGGTTCGGGACCGCGAGCGAACGTGCGGGAGAGGCGCTCGTCGGGGCGTGCGCCGTCGTGAACGCCTTCGGGGACGTGTTCGATCCCCTCTCGGGGGAGTGGCTCGCCGGAGCGCGGACCGGGGACGGAAAGGGCCGGGCGGGGACGGAAGAAGCGTTTCTCGACGGGTACGTGCGGGAGCCGTTTTCCCTGGGAAACACGACGCTCGCCGTCGTTGCCACCCCCGACGACCTTTCCCGGGAGGAACTGATCGGAGTCGCGAGGATGGCGCACGGGGCGCTGTTTCGGTCCATCCGGCCCGTTCACACCCCCATGGACGGCGATATCGTGGTGGCGCTGTCCACGGGGGCCGCGGGGCGAAAGGGGAACCCGATGCAGACCGCGGTCCTCGCGGGGCGGGCACTCGAGAGGGCGATCGCGGACGCGGTGAGGTCCGCCCGGGGGGCCCACGGCCTGCCCGCTGCCCGGGATATGCGCAGGAGGGAAAGCCCGTGATCGACAGGATCGAGGAGGCCCTGAGGGGAATGCTTTCGGATCCTTCCGTCGCCGTCCGGCTGGCGGCCTCCGCTGCTCTCGACAGGCTGCGGGCGAAAAAATCGTTGTCCACCTACCATCAGATGCTTACGAATGGCACCCGGGAAGAGAAGGTCCGGGTCGTGTTCGCCGCGGAGGAGATCGGCGGATCGGAGGGGCTTTCCCTCCTCCTTGCGGCCCTGACGGACGCGGAGGAGGAGGTCCGGGGAGCCGCCGTCCGCGCTCTCGAGTCCACCCTGACCGGGACCGTGCTGAAGGCGATGGTGGCAAGGCTCCCCAGGGAGCAGGGGGTCGTGCTCGGGAACCTGCTGGAGGCCCTGGGAAAGTCCCGGAGGAGGGAACTGTCGCCCGTCATCGAGAGGTACCTGGATCATCCGGACGTCGAGGTGCGGGGAAAGGCGATCCCGGCGTTCGCACGGGTGACGGCTGGCGCCGGGTGGGAGAAGATCCTCGCGCATGTCGCCGAAACGGAGGAAACCGTCAGGGCGGCCGCCGCCCGGGCCCTTGGGGAGTGGAGCTCGGAGTAGCGTCAAGGGGCGGTCCGCGCCCCTCGTCACGAGGAGGGTGGAGGGAGGAACACCCCTTTGGGCGCGTCCGGGTACAGAAGGGGGTTGACGGTGCTAAGGATCGACCAGCGGGGCCGCCCGGTCCGCGGGTCGACATCGGTGAGGTCCACCTCTTCGGAGCGGGGGAGCGGGTTCCCCTGCCGGTCGACGAGGATCGCGATCCGGATCGGCCCCTTCCCGGAAAGGCCGACCCCGATGACGATTCCCACTTCCATGCTGTCCAGGCGCACCATGGTTCCGATCGGGTAGCTTCCCATCACGTTATTCAGGGTCGCCAGGATGTTCGGGTCGAGTGATTTCCCCGTAAGTTTCCGCATGATCTCGAGCGCTTCGATCGGCTGCTTCGCATTCTGGTACGACCGCATCGTCGTAAGGGCGTCGTAGCAGTCCGCCACGGAGATGATCTGCGACTTCGGTTGCACGGCGTAATCCGGCCCCAGGTCCGGGTATCCCTTCCTGTCAAACCGTACGTGGTGCTCCCGGACCATGTAGGCGGAGGCCGGGCGGATGTGGGACATCTTCCCCAGGATGACGAACCCCTCCTCGGGGTGCTTCTTGATCTCCTCGAACTCCGCGGGAGTGAGACCATCCGGCTTCCGGATCAGGTCGAGGGCAAGCTGGGTCTTCCCCACGTCGTGGAGGAGACCGGCCACCCCGACCTCGGACTTCTCTTCGCGGGAGAGGGAGAGTGCATCGGCCATGGCGAGGGAGAGCACGGCCACATTGACGGAGTGGTTGTACGTGTATTCGTCGAAGTTCTTGATCAGAGTCAGGGCCAGGATGGCGTCGCGGTTCTGGTTGAGCATGCCGCTGATGGCGTTGACCACCCGCACCGACTCGCTTCCCGACGGGATCCGGCCCAGGCGGATCTCCTTGAGCACCGAGACCACGACGTTGACCGCGTCATGGTAGATCTCCCGCGCGAGCGCGTAATCGTCCTCCTCCGGCGGCTTCACACGGATGTGGGCGACGCCCAGGTCCTCGATCCGTTTCTGGATGTCGGAAGGGGAGAGCCCCTCCTCCTTCGTTTCATGCAGGAAGCGGATGAAAAGCTCGATGTCCCCGGGGGCAAGCCCCTTTTCGAACACGATCGCCGGGATCCCGATGGCGGCGAGCCGCTCCATGAAGAGTTCCAGGGAGGAAGTCAGGTTGAAGATCGGGACCCCCTCGAACACCAGGGTCCCGTCGGAGATGGCCAGGGCGAGTTCCTGACGTTGCGCGAAGAAGAGGAAGATGTCGGAGAAACACTTTTCCACCGGGGTGCGGACCAGCGGGTGCGTCGGGGGGTACATCCTGCGGTTTTTCAGGGAGGTTCCCAGTAAGCGGATGACGTTGATGATCGCCTGTTCCTGCTGCCGCCGGTCCATCGACCGCTCCTCCTACCAACCCGTCTTTTTCAGGATCCGCTCCGCCTCTGCCCGGAGATACTCCCCGGGGCTTTTCTGTACCCGGAGGACGATCTCTTTCGGGCGGGACCCCGACATCTTTGAGATGCTTCGCAGCGCGTGTTTCTTCATTTCGCGGAATTTTGGCGTTTCCCAGATCGCGGTGGCGCCCAGGATCTCCTCGAGCGCGCTAAGCGCTTTGTCGGTGTCGATGGCCCGAAGGGAGTCGATCGCCTCGTGAGCCAGTCGGTAGTGCGGGAAGAACACCTTTTTCTGGACGGCCCTCCGGTAGAGGGTCCGGACCGCCTCCTCATCCTTCTTCCGGGAGAGGGCGGCGGTGGCCGTGAGCGCGGTTGTCTCTTCAGGGAAGAAGCAAAGTTCCCCGAGCGCCGCCACCGCGGAGGGGTGCGGCAGCCTGGACAGCCCCTTGATCGCCTCTTTTTTCACCCGAAGGTCCGGGTGGGAAAGCGCTGCAACGATGTGCGTCGCGAGGTCCGGATCCCCAAGGCTCCCGAGGATCGCGACCATGTTGCGGACGAGGTACCAGCGGGAGTCGTTCAGGTTGTCGAGGACGGCCGGAATCGCGGGCCGCCCGATCTTCACGATGATGTCGATGATCGATTTCCGGACGAGAAAATCCTCCTCCACGGCCAGGGCGGCGAGCAAGGCTTTCACGGCGCGCTCGCCGAATGCCACCAGGACCGTCTCCACATCGGTTCGGTTCCTCCCCCCCCGGTCCTGGAGACGACGGATGTAGTGGGCCACCAGGTCGTCGGAAACAAGCTCCTTGATCCCCATGCGGGCAAGTTGTGCGATTTCCGGATGATTCTTCGGCGGTCTTTCGCTGTGGATCACGTAGATCGCGAGCGCCCGGTTGGAATAGTCGATTCGCCGGTCGTCGCGTTCCTGGAGCAGAGCGCGGGACAGGGAGATGACGAGGTCGCGGTATGCAGCGGGGTCCGTTTCCTTTTCCAGCCTCTGGAGAAGGTCCCCGATCGTCTGTTCCTCCGGGGGGTTGTCCTCGAAGGAGAAGGAGGGGTCGGCGGACGAAAACCCCTCCGCCTCATCCGGAGGCGGTCCTTCCTCCTCCTTCTTCAGCATTTCGGTAAGCCCCTCGTAGTCGACGCGGTTCACCCAGATCCGGGACACTCTTTCCCGGAGAAGGACCCTCTCCAGACCGCCCTGATCCTGCAGTTCCTGGATGTCGCGGTTGAGGGCGCCAAGAAAGGTGATCATCTCGTCCGGCTTCTGGCCAGGCAGCAGAATGATTCTGCTCGCGCGCCGGTGATACAGTTCCCGGTTGAAGTCCGCGATCGCCTTGTTGCCCGTGGGGAAGGGCTCCTCCCGATAGAGGAGGGTGTTTTTGGTCACATCGATCTCGATACCGGTCTCGGGGGGCAAGGCTTCCTCGATCGCGGAAATGATCTTCTCGATCGCTTGAAGGAGAGCGGGGTGACCGGGGGGATAAAAACTTACAATTTTAATCCCTTTGGCAAGTTCGGATACTGCCAGTATGACTTTTTCCCGCGTCGCGTCCAGTGTCGAACCCGGCTTTAGGTCCATGAAGGAAATATGGTTTTATTTATTTGATAATTCTAATAAATATATAATCTAATGGTCATAATGCCCCAAGTCAATCGTTTTCCGGGCCGGCTTGCCTGGAGGGCCGTCGCCTCCGGGTTGGGGGTGGGGTACGCTCCGGCCTTACCGGGTACGCTGGGGTCCCTCCTGGCCCTTCCCCTCTGGTATTGGGGGGATGGCAGGGGTGCGATCCACTTCGGGGCGCTGGTCGCGGTCCTGGTCCTGGCTCTCCCCGCAACGATGGTGGAAATGCGGGAAACGGGGCGAAAAGACCCGCCCTCTGTCGTAATCGACGAGATCGCGGGAATGCTGCTAGCGGCAACGGGGATTCCGTGGGGGGGGAAATCCGTTGTCGCCCTGTTCCTTCTCTTTCGCCTGTTCGATATCCTGAAATTCGGGCCTGCGGCGTGGATGGACTCCAGAGAAGGGGCGATATACGTGGTGGCCGATGACCTTGTGGCGGGCATATGCGCCAATCTGGCATGCCGGGTGATCCTGTGGATGACCGGGTGACCCGGGATCTCGCCGCTCTGGCCACCGAGGGGCTCCTTGCCGCCGGGCGCACTGTGGCAGTGGCCGAATCGTGCACGGGGGGAGGGGTGTGCGAGGCGTTGACCGCCCTCCCGGGGAGTTCCGGGTACTTCCTCGGGGGGGTCGTGGCATACGGGAACGCGTCGAAAATAAGAGACCTCGGCGTGCCATCGGATCTCATCGACTCCCGGGGGGCGGTGAGCCGGGAAGTTGCGGAGGAGATGGCCGCCGGTGCGATGCGCAGGTTCGGGGCGGACATCGGCATCGGGACGACCGGGATCGCCGGCCCCGGGGGCGGGACCCCGGGAAAGCCCGTGGGGACCGTGTACATCGCTATCGTGTCGGGGGAGGTCCGGCTTTCGTACCACCTCCGGCTTCCGGGCGACCGCGACGCCGTCCGCGGGGCGACAGTGCGCCGGGTTCTCGACAGGCTCGTCTCCTTCCTTGCGAAGGGGGAGGGAGGGAGGCGTTGAGGTCGTTCATCGGGATCGGGCTCCCCCGGGAATGCTGCCGGGCAATCGCCGGGGCGATCTCCCCCCTTGGGGCGAAGGGGTTACCCGTTTCCTGGATCCCCGAGCGTAACCTGCACCTGACATTGAAGTTTCTGGGGGAGATCCCGTCCGGCAGGATCGACGAGGTGGCCGGGCTCATGGCGGGAGCGGCCCGGGAGATTTTCCCGTTCGAGTTCCGCGTTGAGGAGGGGGGCGGGTTCCCTTCGCTTCGGGCGCCGAGGGTATTGTGGATCGGGATCCGGGAACCGCTTGAATTGGTCAGAAAGTTGCACCAGAATATGGAGAATGCTCTTTCGGGAGCGGGTTTTCCTCGTGACGAAAGGCCGTTTCACCCGCACGTGACGGTCGGCCGCGTCAGGGGGAAGGTGGCGCCGGGGTGGGGCGAACAATACGCTTCCGTGGTTTCCGGGACGACATTTTGCACCGTTTACGCCACATCGTACCGGCTCTACGAAAGCCGGCTCTCCCCGTCGGGAGCAAACTACACGGTCCTGCACGAGATTCCTTTCGGGGGGGGCGGACCGAACAGATGAAGAGAGGAGCAGGAGGATGAGCCAGGACGCAAACCGGCGCAAGGCGCTCGACATGGCGCTCGCGGCGATCGAGAAGAACTACGGGAAAGGCGCGATCATGCGCCTCGGGAGCGACGTGCCGGCCAAGGACGTCCCTGTCATATCGACGGGCGCGCTTTCGCTGGACATCGCCTTGGGGATCGGCGGCATCCCGAGGGGGCGGGTGACCGAGATCTTCGGGCCCGAGTCCTCGGGGAAAACGACGCTGGCCCTGCATATCATCGCCGAGGCCCAGAAACTGGGCGGGATCGCGGGGTTCATCGACGCGGAACACGCCCTCGACCTGAACTACGGCAGAAAACTCGGCCTTGCCACCGACGATCTACTCGTCTCGCAGCCGGACACGGGGGAGCAGGCGCTCGAAATCGCCGAGATGCTCGTGCGCAGCGGCGCCCTGGACATCCTGGTCATCGACTCCGTGGCCGCCCTGGTGCCGAAAGCGGAGATCGAGGGGGAGATGGGCGACTCCCACATGGGGCTCCAGGCGAGGCTCATGTCCCAGGCGCTCAGGAAACTGACCGGGAGCATCAGCAAGTCCCAGACGGCGGTCATCTTCATCAACCAGATCCGCATGAAGATCGGGGTCATGTTCGGCAATCCCGAGACGACCACCGGCGGCAACGCGCTGAAGTTCTATTCGACGATCCGGATGGACATCCGGCGCATCACGCAGATCAAGAAGGACGACGGGGTCGTCGGTGCGCGCACCCGCGTGAAGGTCGTGAAGAACAAGCTCGCCCCCCCCTTTCGGGAAGCGGAGTTCGACATCCTCTACGGAGAGGGGATCTCCCGCGAGGGAGACACCCTGGACCTGGGCGCCGAGCTGGGGGTTGTGGAGAAAAGCGGCTCGTGGTACTCCGTGGACGGCGAGAGGATCGGGCAAGGGAGGGAGAACGCTCGGATTTTCCTCAAGGACCACCCCGAGGTAGCGGAAGGTCTGCGCAGGAAGATCCTCGAGAAATCCGGCGTGGTGGAAGCCCCCGGGGCCACGCAAGAAAGGAAGGCGTAATTGGAACTCAATGACATCCTGAAGGCCGGGGTCAAGAACTCGGCCTCCGACATCCACCTGAAGGTGGGACTCCCCCCCATCCTCCGGGTCGACGGGAAGCTCGTCCCCCTCAAGGTGCCGCAGCCTCTCCGGCCCGAAGATGTGAAGGCGATGTGCGCACAGATATTCGCCAACGAGGAGCAGCGGGACAGGTTCGAGAGGAACCGGGAGGTCGATTGCTCCTACAGCGTGCCGGGGCTGGGGCGGTTTCGCGTGAACGTGTTCCTTCAGCGCAGCACGGTGGGAATCGCCATCCGGGTCATCCCGATCGGTGTCCTCTCCTTCGAGGGGCTGCATCTGCCGAAAGTGATCGAAAAGGTGGCCATGGAAACGAGAGGCTTGATCCTTTGCACCGGGACCACGGGAAGCGGGAAGTCGACGACCCTGGCCACGATCGTGGAGTACATCAATCACCACAGAAGCTGCCATATCATCATGATCGAGGATCCGATCGAATTCCTTCTCCGCGACAGGAAGAGCATCATCAACCAGCGGGAGATCGGGGCGGATACCTCCACCTTTGCCGGGGCCCTCAAGAGCGCACTTCGCCAGGACCCGGACGTGATTCTCGTGGGCGAGATGCGCGACTTGGAAACGATCGAGACGGCGATCATGGCGGCCGAGACGGGGCACCTCGTATTGTCGACGCTACACACCCTCGACGCGGCAGAGACGATCAACCGGATCATCGGGGTCTTTCCGCCCTACCAGCACAAGCAGGTGAGGATCCAGCTGGGCTCGATCCTGAAGGGGGTTATTTCCCAGCGGCTCGTTCCCCGCGTGGACGGCGCGGGCCGCGTCCCGGCGGTCGAGGTGCTGATCAACACGGCACGCGTCCGGGAGTACATCGAGGACAAGGACAAGACGCGAAAAATCCGGGATGCCATCGGTCAGGGGTACACAACCTACGGGATGCAGACCTTCGATCAGTCCCTCATGTCCCTCTACAAGGACAAACTGATCTCCCTCGAGGAGGCGCTCCGGCAGGCGTCCAACCCCGACGACCTGGCCCTCCGCGTCCGCGGGATTTCGTCGACTTCCGATCTCAAGTGGGACGAGTTTGACAAAGACGAGGATCCCCCGAAGTCGTGAAGGGGAGGCGGGGCCCACTCCGCCGGGGGACCCGCTGGCGGCGGCCCTCCGCATGCTTTCCCGGCGGGCGTTGAGCGAGGGGGAGATCCGGTTCCGGCTCACGGCGAAGGGGTATTCGGAAGCGGAGGCGGAGTCCGTTCTCGGCAGGCTCCGGGGGCTCGGCCTGGTGGACGACGGCACCCTCTGCGCGAATCTGGCCCGGACGTACCGGGACGTTCGAATGTGCGGCCCCTTAAGGATCGTCGGGGCGCTCCTTTCGCGGAGGTTTCCCCGGGACCTGGTCGAGGAGTCGGTGCGCGCAGTGTCCCGGCCGGGAGAGGAGCTGGCCGCCGCAGCCGCAGCGCTCGGGAAGAAATTCCGCGACGGGATCCCCGCGGACCGGGAGGGGGCCGCAAGGGTGTTCCGATTCCTTGCCCGGAGGGGATTTTCCCCGGAGACGTGCCGACATGCGATCCGGGGGCTGTCCCGCGACATCGAAGAAGGAGAAGAGTGAATGCCCATGACCGGAGCAGCAATCCGCGCCGCATTTCTTTCCTATTTCGAGAGGCACGGGCACAAGGTGCTGCCCGGCTCCTCCCTGGTTCCGGGGAACGACCCGAGCCTGCTGTTCACCAATGCCGGCATGGTGCAGTTCAAGGAATATTTTCTGGGTCTTGCGTCCGCCGACTGGAAGCGGGCCGCCACCGCCCAGCGGTGCCTCCGCGTGAGCGGCAAGCACAACGACCTGGAGAACGTCGGGTATACGGCGCGGCACCACACCCTGTTCGAGATGCTGGGGAACTTCTCGTTCGGGGACTATTTCAAGAAGGATGCGATCTTCTTCGGGTGGGATTTCCTGACGCGCGAGATGGGGCTTGACGGCGAACGGATGACCGTTTCCGTGTTCCGGGAGGATGACGAAGCATACGACATCTGGCATCAAACGATGGGGCTGCCTGCCTCCCGCATCATCCGGTTCGACGAGAAAGACAACTTCTGGGCCATGGGGCCGACGGGACCGTGCGGGCCGTGCTCCGAAATCATCTTCGACCAGGGGGAGGGGACCGGGTGCGGGCGCCCCTCGTGTGCCGTGGGTTGCGATTGCGACCGGTTCCTCGAAATCTGGAACCTGGTGTTCATGCAATTCAACCAGGACGGGAGCGGAGCGAGGACCCCCCTCCCGAAGCCGAGCATCGACACGGGGATGGGGTTGGAGCGGCTGGCGGCCGTGGTCCAGGGGGTCAAGAGCAATTACGACTCCGACCTGTTCCGGGGGATCATCGCGGAGATCGAGGGTGTAAGCGGCATCGAGTACGGGAGATCCCCTCTCCAGGACGCCGCTACCCGCGTGATCGCCGACCACGCCCGCGCGACGGCGTTCCTGATCGCCGATGGCGTCCTTCCCGCCAACGAGGGGAGGGGGTACGTCCTCCGCAGGATCATGCGGCGTGCCCTACGCCACGGGAAGAAGCTTGGGCTGGACAGGCCGTTCCTGCACCGGGTGGCGGCCGCCGTGGTTCGGGAGTTCTCTTCCGCCTACCCCGATCTGGGAAGGAGCGCCTCCTACATCGACACGGTCTCCCTGCACGAGGAGAAGCGTTTTCTCGAGACGCTCGACGCAGGGCTCCGGATGGTGGAAGAGGAGTTCACGCGAATCGGGAAAGCGGGCGTCAAGGTCTTCGCGGGATCCGTCGCGTTCAAGCTGTACGACACGTTCGGGTTCCCGGTCGACCTGACCGCGGACCTGTGCCGGGAGCGTGACGTGTCGCTCGACACCGAGGGGTTCGAGGCCGAGATGGAGAGGCAGCGCGCGCAGTCCCGCGAGGCGTGGAAAGGGGGCGAGGTGGGCGTCTCCGACGCGGCGGCCGCCGAGCTTGCCCGGAAGGGGGTATCCGTCGAATTCGTCGGGTACGACCGTCTCGAGGCGGGGGCGAGGGTGGTCGCCCTGTTCCGGGACGGGAAGAGGATCATGTCGGCGGTGGAGGGCGAGGAGGTCGATTTCGTGACGGACGTCACCCCCTTCTACGGGGAAGCCGGCGGACAGGCCGGCGACGTCGGGGAGGGGACGGGCGACGCGTTCCGTCTCGAGATCACCGACGCACGCCGGCCGGCCGCGGACCTGGTGATCCTCCGGGCGAAGGTGGTCGAGGGAACGGTGGGGGAGGCAATGACGGTGGATCTGAGGGTGGACGCGGCGCTCAGGCGGCGGACCCAGGCGAATCACACCGCCACCCACCTCCTGCAGGCAGCGCTCCGCAAGATCGTGGGGCCGCACGTCAAGCAGGCGGGTTCCTACGTCGGCCCCGACAAGCTCCGGTTCGATTTCACCCACTTCGAGGCGGTTCCGGACGACGCCCTCCGGGAGGTGGAGGACTTCGCCAACGACGCCGTCTTCACCGACCGGCCGGTCTCCTGGGAGCTCCTCCCGTACCAGGAGGCGATCGAGCGGGGAGCGATGGCGTTTTTCGGGGAGAAATACGCCGACGTGGTCCGGATGGTGACCGTTCCCGGCGTGAGCCGCGAGCTGTGCGGCGGGACCCATGTCCGGCGCACCGGCGAGATCGCCCTGTTCCGGATCGTCTCGGAGGGGGCGCTGGCCGCCGGAGTCCGGCGCATCGAGGCGCTGACCGGCCCGGAGGCCTTCCGACACCTCCGGGAGGACGCCGACCGGATCCACCGGATCGCCCGGGATCTCAAGGTTTCGCCTGCCGATGCCGTCTCCCGGGTCAACAAGCTCCAGGCCCAGGTCAGGGCGCTGGAGAAGGACGTCCAGGAGGCGAGGCGCCGGGCGGCACGGGACCTCGTGGGGGAGGTGCTCGCGAAGGCCAGGGAGGTGAAGGGAGTCCGCGTGGTGGAAGCCGGGCTGGAACCGATGGACCCCGCCGCGCTCCGCGAACTGGCCGACGCGGTGAAGGGGAAGCTGAAGAGCGGTCTGCTGCTGCTGGGGACCGTGGAGGAGGGCCGCTGCCACCTGGTGGCGGGGGTCACCCCGGACCTTGCCTCCGCCTATTCCGCCAGCGACATCGTCAAGAACGCGGCCCGGTTCGTGGGAGGTGGGGGGGGAGGACGCCGGGACATGGCACAGGCGGGGGGATCGAACATCGAAGGGTTTGCCTCCGCGGTGTCATCGCTCGCCGCGTGGCTCGCCGAAAAGCGTCCCTAACCGCGGCCTGCTTCCCGGTCGAGGGTGTTCAGGTACAGCTGGACCAGCTTGTTGAGCGGGTCCCGGAAAAGGGCGTTCTCCCATGCCCCGCGGGCCTCGCTTCTTCTCCCCAACAGGTACAGGAGGATGCCGCGCTGGACGAGGGCTGAGACCATCCCGGGACGGTCGGACAGGGCCCGGTCCAGCTCGGTGAGCCCCTCCTCGAGGCGTCCCGCCTCCTTCAGCGCGATGGCCAGCCGGACCCGAAGATCGGGGAACCCGGGCGCGACGAGGAGCGCCTTCCGGTATTCCGCGATCGCCTCTCCGTTTTTCCCGAGGGCAAGGTACAGCTCCCCCAGTTCGGCGTGCAGGTTGGCGATCTTCCCGGCGAACTGGTTTCCCCGCTCCATCTTCTCCTGTCGTGTCAGTGATACAGCGGCCTTCTGGTGGGCGGTTTTGGCCTCCTCGTACCTGCCCAGCTCGTTCAGCGTGATCGCCAGCGACATGAGGGCTTCCGTGTACTCGGGGTTCCGGGAAAGGCTGCTCTCGAACTCCCGCACGGCTTCCTCGAGCTTTCCCCAGAGGTGGTAGATGAGCCCGAGGGTATAGTGGATGTCGGGGTAGTTCGCCCCGCCCGCCATCGCTTCGCGAAGAAGCGTCTCCGCGCGTCGGAAATCCTTTTCCGCGTAAGCCCGTTTTCCCAGAGTGATGAGCATGGTCAGGTCGCTGTTCATCGCTTCTTGTCTCCCCTCCCGGGGAATTTCTCCCGGAGGCTTTTTCTGAGCTCGGCGGCCTCCTCCTTCTTCCCCTCCCGTTCCAGCGCCTCCGCCAGAAGAGACATCAGGGACGAGAGGGTGGCCGTGTCGGAATAGTCGGCCACCGCCCTTCTTCCCCTGGCCTCCGCGCTGTCGTACTTTCGGCGGGAGAGGTAGTGGGAGACCACCCTGGCTTCGTGCTCCGCGAGCCGGTTGCGAAGATCCCCCAGCCGTTTGGCGGCCGTTTCCGCGTAGGGTCCGGAGGGGTTCTTTTCCAGGAGAAGCTTGTAGGTGCGGATGGCCTCGAGGGTTTTCGTCTGGTCCCGGCCGGGTTTGCTTCCCTGGCGGAAGAGCAGTTCCCCTTTCCGGAAGAGAGCGTAGGGGACGTTGTCGCTGGCCGGGTACAGACGCAGGAAATCGTCGAAGGCGACTTCCGCCTCCACGTTGTCCCCGTTTTCCATGCGGGCGTCCGCCAGGGCGAGCTGCGTCTTCGGGGCCAGGGGGGAGGTGGGGAACCGTTCGAGCAGGACCTGGAAATGCTCGATCGCGCTGCTGTAGCTTTTCTTCGCCAGCTTCTGCTGGCCGCGGGAGAACAGGTCCGAGTCCGTAAGTCCTGTCTGTTTGGAGAGTTTTCCGGAACAGGAGGGAATGAGGAAGGCCGCGGCCATCAGGATGGCGAGGAGGTGGCGCGTCCGCCGCATGGGAACGACGGTAGTATAGCCATCCGGAAAAGTCAATGTTAGGCTGTTTCCTCCCGATGCGGTCGATCGGTACGGGTCCGGGAGGTGGGTTTCATGAAAGGAAGGATCGCGGTGGTGACGGGTGGGTCCCGGGGGATCGGGTTCGCGGTGGCGGTCCGGTTTCTCCGGGACGGGATGCACGTGGCGGTCCTGGACATCCGGGACGAGGCGGCGGAGCACCTCGCCGCGGTGGGGCACAAGACCGGCGTACGCGTTCTCCACATCCCGACCGACGTCTCCTCCTACCAGCAGGTCCGGGAGGCGGGAGCCAAGGTCCGGGAAGAGTTCGGAAGGCTGGACGTCTGGGTGAACAACGCGGGGTGGGACCGGATCATCCCGTTCCTCTCGACGGCCCCTTCGGATTGGGAAAGGGTGGTGGGGATCAACCTCATGGGCGTGGTGCACGGCACGCGCGTCGCCCTCGAGGGGATGCTCGCCGGGGACGCCGGGGGGGCCATCGTGAATGTGGCTTCGGATGCGGGGCGCGTCGGAAGCTCGGGCGAGGCGGTCTACTCCGCCGCCAAGGGGGGGGTGATCGCGTTCACCAAGGCAGTCGCACGCGAGGTCGCACGACACGAAATCCGGGTCAACTGCGTATGCCCGGGCCCGACGGACACGCCGCTTCTCGCGGAGAACTTCCGGGGGGAGGAGGGGGCGAAGATCATCGGGGCGATGAAGCGGGGAATCCCCTTCCGGCGCCTGGGAACGCCGGAGGAGATCGCGTCGGCGGTCCGGTTCCTCGCCTCGGACGAAGCCTCCTACATCACCGGGCAGGTCTTGAGCGTCAACGGCGGGCTGAACATGGTGGGGTAAAGGGGCAGCACGTGTTTTACCTGAATAAATAGCGGTTGAAAACCGTATTGGATTGGGATAAATATACACGTCACGACCGTACGAGGCCGTGATACCCGCAAAAGCGCATCAACAAGAAAAGGAGGAGGCTCTATGAGTGTAATGAAGAGGGCATTGTTGGTATGTCTCGCGATTGCCTTGGCGATGAGTCTGGGAGGCGCCGCCGCGATGGCCGACACGATCAAGGTCGGCATCGTGCTTCCGCTGACCGGCGAGCAGGCGAAGTTCGGCGAAATCGAGAAGCGGTCCTTCCTGATGGCCGCCGAGGAGATCAACGCGAAGGGCGGAGTCAAAGGGAATAAGCTCGAACTGCTCTTCGAGGACGACACCGGGAAGCCCGATGTGGGCCGGTCCGCCACGGAGAAGCTGATCTCCCAGGAGAAGGTGCCCATCATCACCGGGGGGTACTCCAGTTCCGTCACCGCCGCCGCGACCGCCGTCGCC
>Ga0209321_10000452_pt1 | contig 26466 bp, 23 predicted proteins | sample Rifsed16ft4_FD_184012 | JGI IMG/M metagenome (GOLD analysis project Ga0209321, IMG submission 184012) | Soil microbial communities from Rifle, Colorado, USA - sediment 16ft 4 - CSP-I_5_4 (version 2) | ecosystem: Environmental > Terrestrial > Deep subsurface > Rock core/Sediment | place: Rifle...
GAGGTAGGCTTCAAGCCGTTTCTCGTGGTTGGCTGTCGCGAGCCTCATCACCCATTGCGTTGCAGTCGCAAACTGGACCCGATGGCCCGCGAGGCAGGCCTTCATCCCCAACGCCACGGCCAGATGGGTCTTGCCTGTGCCCGGTGGACCGAGGAAGATCACGTTGTCCCGGGCCTCAACAAAGGACAGAGTGCCCAGATGAAGCACCACCTGCTGGCGCAGGCTGGTCTGCTCTACGCGGTGCTGCGGGCGAGATAGCCGGCGCCGATTGCCGCCTCGTGCGGGAGCGTCCACGCCGGACTCGGGTATGAAAGCTCCATGATCTCCCTCGCCGTCGGCGCTCCGTCCCCGCGCGCCCACTGCCTCCGCGTCCCCACGAACGCGGAGCGCGCGGCGGAGCTCGCCCGCTTCGAGCGTCTGGCCGAGGCCGACCAACTCCGCGCGCTCCTCCGCTCGCTCGCCGAGTGCTTCGCCTGGTGCCTCATCGGGCTCTTCTTCATCGCGTGGGCCGTTCACACCACCGACCCCGGCTGGGGTCGGATCGCCTTCTTCGGCGGCCTCGTCATCGGCAACGCAGGAATGCTCTTCTCCCTCTGTACTGCCGCGCTGCGCGCCGAGGAGCGCGGCGACTGGACGTTTTGACGTCTTGACGTCAAAGCGTTAGATTGATGCCATGTCCGCCACCAAACGTGCCACCGTCTACTTCGACCCGGCCCTTCACCGGGCCGCCCGGCTGAAGGCCATCGAAACGGATCAGAGCCTCTCCGACGTCGTGAACGCGGCCGTGCGCGCCTCGCTCGCCGAGGACGCCGAGGACCTCGCCGCGCTGCGCGCACGGGCCAGGGAACGGCCGCTCCGATTCGAGGACGTGCTGAAGGATCTCAGGCGGCGTGGCAAGCTATAACGTCTTCATCAAGCCGTCGGCCGCGAAGGAGCTCGAACGGATCCCCCTCAAGGACCGGCGCCGCGTCGCCCGACGGATCGCCGCGCTCGCCGGGGACCCCAGGCCGCCGGGATGCGAAAAGCTGACCGGCGAGAACGCCTTCCGGATCCGTCAGGGCAACTATCGAATCCTCTACACCGTCGAGGATGACGTCCTGACGATCGTCGTGATCAAGGTCGGCGACCGAAAGGACGTGTATCGGTAGTCCGGCGCGATGCGATCGGGCCCGCGAGCGGTAGTGAGGTTCACACCCCACACGAGAGGCCACGTGACGTCGTTCAGGATCGGTTGCACCGCGTTGTTGCTGGTACTGGCAAACAACGGGATGGGCGCGCAGGTGGTGCTCTCCCCAACCCACTACGACGTGCGGTTCGAGGTGGACTACGATGCCGAGGTGTTTCGGGGAACGGCACGTCTCGAGTTGCGGAATCCGTCCACGGAATCGGTGCGCGAAGCGTCGTTGCTCCTCTACCGGTTGCTGCGCGTGAAGTCGGTGCGCGACGATCGGGGAAGGGAGCCGGCGTTCCGCCAGGCCGTCGTCGCGTTCGAGGACTTCGGACAGCTCCAGGTGAACCAGGTCCTCGTCACGCTTCCGGAGCCGCTCGCGCCCGGAGCGCGGACGGCGATCGAGCTTCGGTATGAGGGCCATCTGCTCGGCTACGCCGAGACGGGAATGCGCTACATCCAGGACCGGGTTGACTCCGCGTTCACCATCCTGCGCGCCGACGCGTACGCCTACCCCGAGCCGGGCTATCCATCGTCGAGAGTCAATCGCAGCGCGCCCCAGCCCGAATTCTCCTACTCGGCCCGAATCACGGTTCCTAACGGCCTCACGGTCGCGAACGGGGGTCGCCTGGAGGGGACGGATACCGCGGGCAAGGTGGTCACGTTCCGGTATGCGAGCCGCAGGCCCTCGTGGCGGATGGACTTCGCGATCGCGAAGTACACCGGGATCTCCTCGGGCGCGGTCCGCGTCTTCCATCTGCCCGGCGATTCACTGGGCGCCGCCGGTGTTGCGCGTGCGGCCGGCGTGGCGCTGGACCTGTTCAAGCGCTGGTTCGGTCCGCTGCGCGAGTCCGCGGCGCTCACGTTCATCGAGATCCCCGACGGTTGGGGGTCACAGTCGGACGTGACGACGATCATCCAGAGTGCGGCGGCGTTCAAGGATCCCGAGCAGCACCGCGAGGTGTATCACGAGATCAGCCACCTCTGGAACGTCCCGCCGACGGATCGCCCCTCACCACGCTGGAACGAAGGGCAGGCGTCCTTCCTCGAATACCTCGTGACGCAGGAGGTGACCGGGAAACCGCTCGTGGACGCGCGGGCGAGCCAGCTCGTGGACTGGCTTCGCGGTGAGCTGCCGAAGCGTGAGGCGTGGCGAACGGTGCCGCTCGTGGACTACGGCCGGACCGGCATGACGGACCTGTCGTACTCCGTGGGAGCCCTGTATTTCGATCTGCTGTACCGCCTCGCCGGGCGGGAGGCGTTCAACAGGATCATCGGCGGCTTCTATGCCGGGTTCGGCACGAGCGGAGGGAGCACGAAGGATCTCGCGGACGTCGTGCGCAAGACCGCGGGAATGGACCTCTCGGCGCTCAACAACGACTGGCTCTTCACGACCGCGTGGGCCGACCGCGTCGCGCGGAGCGCCAACATCCGGGAACTCGAGGCGTACTATCGCCGCTGAGAGGGGTCCGCGAAGCGGCCTGACGGCGGGTGGCCGCGCCTCCGCGGCCTCACCGGGCCCGCAAGCTCCAGACGGGCGACTCGATCGCCGTGCGGATCGTATGGAGCAGCATCGTCCGGAGCGCCGTATCCGTCGTGGTGGCGACGATCGCGAACGCGGGAGTCCGGCCGATGATGAAGTACGCGCTGACGAACAGTGCGCCGGGAGCATCGCGCCGCTCACCGACGCGCACCGTCACCGCGCCCTGCGGCCGCTGCGTGGTGCACGAGCTCGCCACTCGCGCGTCTATGCGGATGTCCTTCTCCGAGCGCACCGGGTAGAGCTGCAGGTCTGCGCCACCGTCCCGCTGTGTCCACCGATACGACGGCCCCTTGCTTCCGCCGACGCTCGCTTCGGGAAAACCGGGCGGCAGCACGATGCGCAGGTGCCCCGCGCGCGCCTCGTGCCATCCCTCGGGATTCCATCCGGGGTCCGCGCACGCGTACCGCACCGCGCCGGCGCGCGACCGGAGCCGGGACTGTGCGAGCTCGGAACGCGGGGCGGGTTGCGCCCGGCTGCTCCCGGCGATCGAGTCGGCGAATGCGGCGAGGGCGTGCTCCGCGGCGTTGGCCGCGTGGCCCCCACGATCGCCGAGCACGACGAGCCTGCACGGTGACGGCGCGAAGCGGCCGCGCAGCGTCCTCGACGAGTCGAACTTCCCGGCGTAGGCCAGCAACGTCGCCACCGTCGCCCCGCTCGTGACAGGGCCGGCGTCCTCGACGTCATCCACCATCACGACGATGCCGCCGCGATCGTTCGCCGCCGCCCAATGCAGCACGTGCCGGAAACTTCCGGGGCGGTCCATCACCAGGCAGCCTCTCGCCGGCGACTTGCCGAAGATGGACCCGGCGTTCCCGGAGAAGGTCTCGAACGCCAACGGCGCCGACGACAGCACCTCCACGGCGTCCACGCGGGCGCTCCCGGGGTCGCGCGTCGCGCGGTCCTTCTCGTTGAGCAGGAGCCAGAGCTGCGACTCCGGCGGCCACCCCTGCGCCGGCGCCCGCACGTTCGCGATGTATCCCAGCTGCGGCACAAACTGCAGTGTGCCCGGAATCTCCGCCCGAAGCGACTCGACCGTGCGTCCGATCTCCACGCCGTGCGCGAACTCGGCGATGACGCGCTGGACCGGCCTCGCGACCACCGGCCGGGTGAGACGGCCATAGACGACGAAGAACAGGATCGCGAGCGCGACGGCGAGGAGGCCCGCGGGAAGCGAGAAGATGCGCAAGCGATGCAGCGGCACGCTTGAATCCCGGTCACGGGGAGCCGGAGGTCCAATCACGCATCCGGAAGTATGGATGCGGGCACCGTCGCAGGCCAGCCGCGCGTTCCATCCGGTGGCTCCGTCCGTCGAGATTCCGCAGATTCTCCCGAGCCGTCCGCGCGTACTCTGCTTCCGTACTTCCCCTCAACCAACGGTGGTACATCGCCATGCCGTCACGCCACGTGTTCATCTGTGTGCTCTCTGTGCTCTGTGGTTCCTTCGCCGGGCCGAACCCTGTGACTGCACAGGGCACGGGCCAGGGCAAGATGATGGAAATGGAGAAGGCCGCCGCCGCGCCGCAATCAGGCCAGGCCGCCTTTGCCGCGATCTCCGAGATCGTGAAGAAACTCAGGGCCGACCCGAACACCGACTGGTCCAGGGTCAACATCGAAGCGCTGCGCCAGCACCTCATTGACATGGACGACTTCGTGATGCGCGCCTCGGCCACGGCCGCGAACGTGGACGGCGGCGTGTCGCTCGACATCACCGGCGCGGACCGGGTGGCCGCGGCGATCCGGCGCATGGCCGCGATGCACGCGATGGCGCTGAACGAGGACGGCGAATACGTGGCGAAATCGTCGGAGATCGCCGGCGGCGTGCGCTTCGTCGTCACCGCGAAGAGCGCGGGCGATGCGAAGACCGTCGCGCGGATCCGCGGGCTCGGCTTCGCCGGGCTGCTCGCCGAGGGCGATCACCACGCGATGCACCACCTGGAGCTCGCGCGTGGGGGCGCGATGATGGGCCACGAACACAAGCCGTAGGCGGGCGGGGTGCCCGAAACAGGGTGCCCGCCGCGGGGTTGACACCCCCGGCCAACCGTGCGATTCTTGACCTCCAGCCTTACCAGAAGAAGCGATCTCGTTCACCTGAACGGGGTTGCGTGATCCGCAAGGAGGAGCTGATGTTCGGAGACAAGAAGAGCAACCAGCGGCCGATGACCCCGGTAAGCCCCGTCAGCGCCAAGCCCGTCGAGCCGACCACGCTGCTAACCGTCGTGGGCGACAACGCGCGGATGGAGGGCAAGTTCGACATCACCGACTCGATCCAGATCGAGTGTGAGGTGGGCGGCGAGGTGAACGTCGGGGGCAAGCTGGTCATCGGCGAGAAGGGCGTCGTCAACGCGAACGTCCAGACGGTGGACGCGATCATCATGGGCCACTACGAGGGCAACATGGTCGCCACCGGGGACGTGGAGATCACGGAGACGGGCCGCGTCACCGGCAACATCCAGACCGACTCGCTCGTGATCTCGAAGGGCGGCTTCTTCAACGGCAACGTGACCAAGATGAATGAGGGCGTCTCGCGGCAGGTCGTCCCGATCGAAGAGAAGATGGGGGCTCAACAGTTCGGACAGAGGTAACCCCTCGCGCGCGGGACAACGTCTATGTGGTGGAAGAAGAGTGGTCATGGTGACGGGCACGAGAGCGATCCCACTGCGTTCATTGACGAAGGGTCGGAGATCGAGGGGAAGTACACGTTCAGCGGTACGCTGATGCTGAACGGCCGTCTCCGCGGGGAGATCGTCTCGAACGACCGCCTCATCGTCGGCGAGAAGGGCATCGTGAACGCCTCGATCCGCGCCGGCGTGGTGCTGGTCGAGGGCGAGGTCGTCGGCAACATCAATGCGTCCGAGCGTGTGGAACTCCGCGGCAAGGCCCGCGTCTACGGCGACATCGAAGCCCCCGTCGTGGCCGTCGAGGCGGGGGTGCTCTTCGAGGGCCACTGCCGGATGACCAAGGCCCGGCCGGTTGAGGTCCCCCAGCCGCGAGGGCGCGATTTCGCGGTCGTCCCGCTGAAGCGCTCCGAGATGCCGAGGTAGGCGGCGCGGCGATCCGCGGGCCGTGACTGCCTAGCGGCCCTGGCTCAGCGGTCCCTCTGCTCGCGCAGGGCCGCCCACGCACGCTTCTCGAGGTCCGTCTCGTTGTTGTCCGACTCCAGCACGAACGCCACGAGTTCGTGGGGACACGGCCCCGGGCGCTCACAGGGCGGCAACTCCGCGTCGAGCAGGAGTTCGCACGAGACATACGCATCAATCCGGTGCGCGGGCGACACGCCCGACGCCTGCGGTATCGGGGACACGAGTCGCAGGTCGGCGATCAGGCAGGACGAGATCGTTGCCGGCTTCTCCTGGAAGCGAATCCGGACGAACAGCCGCTCCTTGCGGCGGGCGGTCTTGCGCCGGACTTCCTTCAGCTCGCTCCAGAGGCGCGCGCGCAGGTCGCGCGCGCCGTCGTGCGTCGCCGCGTCGAACTTGAGCCGGATCGCGTGCTCCTCCTCGGAGAGCGACCGTCTGGTGCCGTCGGCCATTGCCCGTCCGCCGTCTGCCGTCCGCCGTCCCTACCTGCTCCAGGGCGGCACGACGTTGTTGATGCGCGCGTAGGCGATGGACTGGCCGAGGTGCTCGTGCAGGTGCGTCACGGTGAGCACCATCGCGCGCTGCCGGCTCCAGTCCTGGCCGAAGAACTTGATGGTCTCGCCGAGGTTGGAATCCGTGGTGAGTCCCATCGCCTGGTGGAGGTGCCTGAACGATGCATCCAGCTCGGCGATGATCTGGTCCTTGCTCAGCTTGCGGTGCTCGAACGCGTCCACGGACTTGAAGTCGCTCGTGATGCCGCTCGCCTCGGGCGCCGGCTTGCCCATCGAGATCGGGATCAGGTAGTTGTCCGAGGCCACGTGCAGAAAGACCTCGCCCACCGAGCGCACGCCGGTGCCGGGGCGCCATCCGTACGCGGTCTCCGGAATCGCCCTGGCGAGGTCGAGGAGCTTCTTCTGCACTTCATTCACATCGCGGTGCATGTCGGCCATGAGCCCCTGCGCGGAGACGGGGGCGGCGACGGCAAGTGAGAGGACGAGCGCGAACGCACGAGAGCGCATACGGGTACCCTGAGGTCGAGAGGGAGGCGGCGGGGGTATCACGGGGAAGATCGGCAGGCGATTGGGGTTTGGCAACCGCCATCCCGGTTTGCATGCCCCGGACCCGGCGTTGCCGCACGACTGGGGGCCCGGCGCGCCGAGCGCGAAGCGCCCTGCATTCGCATATTCCTCGCCGATGCCGCCCACCGTCCGCGCCGCCGTAATGCCCGCGCCACGCGCACCGCTCGAGCTGCGCGAAATCCCGTGGCCCGCGCTCGAGCCCGGCAGCGCGATGCTCCGTACGCTCTACTCCGAGGTGTGCGGCACCGACGTGCACCTGCATCACGGGCGGCTCGCGGGCGTGCCCTATCCGATCATCCCCGGCCACGTGTCGGTGGGCCATCTCGAGGCGATCCGGGGCGAGATCCGTGACATCGGCGGCGACCCGTTCCGCGAGGGCGATCTCGTCACCTTCCTCGACGTGCACGAGACCTGCGGCCGTTGCTACGAGTGCCTCGTCACGAAGCAGACCACGCGCTGCCCGAAGCGCAAAGTGTACGGCATCACGTACGGCGTCGCCGACGGCCCGCTCGGGGGCTGGGCCGACCACATCTGGATGAAGCCGGGCGTGAAGCTACTGCGGTTGCCGGCGCGCGTGGACCCCGCCGCGTTCATCGCGGGCGGGTGCGGGCTGGTCACCGCGGTGCACGCCGTCGAGCGCGGCGACGTGCGGCTCGGATCCTCCGTCGCGGTGCTTGGCGCGGGACCCGTCGGGCTCGCCGCGGTGGCGCTCGCGAAGCTCTCCGGTGCGCACCCCATCGTCGCGGTGGGCGCCCCGGAGCCGCGGCTCGCGTTCGCGAAGCGGATGGGCGCCACGCACACGCTCGCGCTGGAGCTGCCGCACGACGAGCGCGCGGCGCAGGTGCGCACGCTCACCGGCGGGCACGGCGTGGACGTGGTGATCGAGGCGGCGGGCGACCCCGCCGCCGTCGCGCAGGCGCTCGACCTCGTGCGCGACGGCGGGCGCGTGGTGGTCGCCGGGCAATACACCGACGGCGGCGACGCGACGCTCAACCCTCACCGGCAGATCAACCGCAAGCACGTCGAGATCCGCGGGTGCTGGGGGTGCGACTTCTCGCACGTGCATCGCGCCGTGCGGTTGCTGGCGGAGCAGGCGGCCGCGCTGCCCTGGACCGAGGCGATCTCGGCGCGCTACCCGCTCGAGCGCGCAGGCGAGGCGCTCGAGGCGGTCGCCGCGCGGTCGGTGGTCAAGGCCGTGATCGCGCCCGGCTGAACAAACTGCACCGGGCGAGTGATGTGCGCGAGGCTCCGCTGCTCGCGTACTTCCGGGAGAGCTACCGCGACGCGGGGATGCAGGAGGGGTTGACGCGCGCGCGGCGACGGGCTTATGAAAGGCGCCAGGATGAGCGGAGGATTCCTGATGGACCGTCGGGATTTCGCGAGGTTGCTCGTGACGGGGGCCGCGGGCGCGGCGGCCGCGGCGGCCGCCGTGTGGCCGCGCCGGGCCGCCGGAGTGCGCCGCGCGGCCGCCCCCTCGCCGCTCGTCAACGGCGCCCGGCTCAACTCCCATCTCGCGCTGCTCTCCGAGTACGGCCGCAACCCGCAGGGCGGCGTCACGCGGCTCGCCTACACCGAGCCCGACCTGGCCGCGCGCGAGTACGTGGCGCGGCTGATGCGCGGGGCGAAGCTCGAGGTGTCGCTCGATGCCGCCGCGAACATCATCGGCCGCCGCGCGGGGAGTGACGCCGCGCTCAAGCCCATCCTCTTCGGCTCGCACATTGACTCCGTGCCGGACGGCGGCAACTACGACGGCGACGTCGGCTCGATGGGCGCCATCGAGGTCGCGCAGACGCTCGCCGAGCACGACGTCGTCACGCGGCATCCGCTCGAGGTCGTCATCTGGCAGAACGAGGAGGGCGGACTCTGGGGGAGCCACGCGGCGACCGCCGAGCTGACCGCGGCGGAGCTCGGGGTCGTGAGCCGGAGCGGCAAGACGATTCGCGACGGGATCGCGTTCCTGGGCGGCGACCCCGACAATCTGGCCCGCGCGCGGCGCGGGAAAGGCGACGCGGCCGCCTACCTCGAGCTGCACATCGAGCAGGGCGGCTCGCTCGACCAGGCCGGCGTGGACATCGGCGTGGTCGAGGGGATCGTCGGCATTCGCGAGTGGGACGTCACGATCGAGGGGTTCGCCAACCACGCCGGCACGACCGCGATGAGCGAGCGGCGCGACGCGCTCCTCGCCGCCGCGCGCTTCGTCGAGATGGTGAACCGGGTCGTGACGAGCGTCGCGGGTCGCCAGGTCGGGACGGTGGGGCGCATCCAGGCGTTTCCCGGCGCGCCCAACGTCGTTCCCGGCCGCGTCACGTGCACGCTCGAGCTGCGCGACCTCGACGGGGCCAGGATCAGCTCGCTCTACGCACGCATCGTGGACGAGGCGGCGAAGATCGGCGCCCGGAACGGGACCACCTTCTCCTTCAGCCAGTTCACGAACAACGTGCCGGCGCTCACCGAACCCGCGATTCGCGCGATGATCGCGGCGGCGGCCACCGAGCTGGGGCTGACGCACCGGCTGATGCCGAGCGGGGCGGGGCACGACGCGCAGGACCTCGCGCGGATCTGCCCCGTCGGGATGATCTTCGTGCCGAGCGTGGGCGGGATCAGCCACGCGCCCACGGAGTTCTCCGATCCGCGCGCGATCGAGCGCGGCGCGAACGTGCTCCTCCACACGCTGCTCAAGCTTGACAGGGCGACGGACACCAGGTGAGCCGGCGCGCGGCGCGCCGCCGCCGCGTCCGGCTCGAGGGAGACCACCAGCGATGCAAGCGACCCCGCTCGCCACCGGCGTCCACCAGCTCGCGGTCCCGTGCCGGGACGTCCCGCGCGCGACCGCGTTCTACCGCGACGTCGTGGGCCTTCCGTTCCTCTTCGACGCCCCGGGGCTCTCGTTCTTCCAGTGCGGCGGCGTGCGGCTGATGCTGACGACGGACCCGAAGGACAAGATCGTGCCGCTCTTCGGCATCATCTTCTTCGCGACCGACGACATCGAGGGCGCCACCAACGCCGTCGTGGCGCACGGGGCGAAGCTCGAAGGCGCGCCGCACGTGATCGCGAAACTCCCCGGCCGCGACGTCTGGTTGTCGCACTGGATGGACCCCGAGGGCAACCTGATGTCGTTCATGCAGGAGAAACCCGCCTGACCCGCCGTCCCGACTGACGAACGCGCTCCGTCAGAACGGCTTCACGATCACCATCGCGACGATCAGCCCGAGCAGCACGGTCGGCACGATGTGCAGCAGGCGCGCGCGGCGTTCCGTCAGCACGTACTGGTCGCGCGCGACGTGAGCGGCCGCCCACTCGGCGTAACCGTGAAACGCGAGCATCCCGAGCACCGCCGCGAGCTTCACGTGCATCCAGCGATGAGCGAGCAGTTCGGGCTTGCTCACGAGCATCGCGATGCCCAGCGCGACGGTGACGGCGGCGCCGGGCCGCATCACGATGAGCAGCATCTTCCGCTCCATCTCGCGGAAGACGGCGGCCGTCTCCCGCTGCTCGCGGTGCTTCGTGTGATACGCGACGATGCGGAAGATGTAGAACGCGCCCGCCATCCAGGTGATGACGGCGAGGACGTGGAAGGTCTTGAGCCAGAGGTAGGTCATCCGGGAAGCTTGCGCGCGGGGCGCGCACGGGGCAACATCCCGTCTCGTGAGTGCCGGACCCGTCGCGTTCCTCCTGCTCCTGATCGCCGCGCCGCCCGCGCGCCAGCCGGCGACGAGCGTCGAGCGCGCGCTCACCGTAGACGGGCGCCGCCGTACGTATCGCCTCTACGCGCCGCCCTCGGCCGGCCGTGCGCGCGCGCCGCTCGTGCTCGTCTTTCACGGGGGCGGTGGCCGGAGGCGCAACGCCGAGAGCATGACGCGCTTCAACGGCATCGCCGCGCGCGAGGGCTTCGTCGTGGCCTACCCCGACGGCTACGGCCGGAACTGGAACGACGGCCGCACGGATTTCGACGCGACGGCCTTCCGCGAGCACGTGGATGACGTCGCCTTCGTGCGCGCGCTCATCGCCGATGTCGCTCGCGTCACGCCGATTGATCCGAAGCGGGTCTTCGCGACGGGGATCTCCAACGGCGCGATCTTCTCGCACTACCTGGGCGCGAAGCTCGCCGCGCAGATCGCGGCGATCGCGCCCGTCGTGGGCGGGATGGCGGACCCGTTCTACCGGGAGTTCGCGCCGAGCGAGCCGGTGAGCGTCTTCGCGATTCAGGGGACGAAGGACCCGCTCGTGCCGATCGGCGGCGGCAACGTCGCCGGCGAAGGACGCGGCCGCATCATCGCGACGGGCGAGGCGATGCGGATGTGGGCGGCGGCCGACGGCGCGTCACCCGCGCCCGTCGCGGGCCGGCTCCCGGACCGCGACCCTCGCGATGGCTGCACCGTGATCTCGAAGAAGTGGACGGGCGGGCGGAACGGCACCGAGGTCTGGCTCTACGAGCTGCACGGCGCCGGGCACACCTGGCCGGGCGGCTCGCAGTACCTCCCGAAGCTGGTGGTGGGCGGCGTGTGCCGCGACTTCGACGCGAGCGAGGCGATCTGGGCGTTCTTCAGGACGCACCCCAAGCCGTAGCGCCGTCGTGCCACCAGGGCGCGCCCGGGCGACCGATTGTGCTCGCGCGCAGCCATTGCGCGCAGCCATTGCGCGCAGCCATTGCGCGCGACCGTCGGCACCTGCAACGTCTAGCGCATGACCACCCGTCGCGAGTTCGTTCGGACGGCGGCGGCGGCGACCGCCGCGGCGGCGGTCCCGGAGGCGATGCGCGCGCACGCGCCCCGTGTGGAGCGCCTCGACCGCATCGGCGTCCAGCTCTACACGGTTCGTACCGAGATGGCGAAGAGCGTCGAAGCGACGCTCGAGCGGGTCGCCGCGATCGGGTACCGGGAGGTCGAGTTCGCCGGGTACTACGACCGCGAGCCCGCGGCGCTGCGGGCCACGCTCGACCGCCTCGGCCTCTCGGCGCCCGCGTGCCACGTGGCGCTCGAGGCGCTCGACGGCCCGTTCGATGCGACCGCGGCGGCCGCGCGGGCGCTCGGCCATCGCTGGATGATCGTCCCGTCGCTTGCCGGCCGTTTCTTCCAGAGCGTCGCGGCGCTCAGGGAACTGGCGGCGCGGTTCAATGCCATCGGGCGGCGCGCCCGCGACGCGGGGCTGCGCTACGGGTTCCACAACCACAACGCCGAGTTCCGGCCGGTCGAGGGCGCGGTGCCGATGGAGATCCTCCTCGCGGAGACCGACCCCGCGCTCGTGGACTTCGAGATGGACCTCTACTGGATCACGCAGGCCGGGGCCGACCCGCTCGCTTGGTTCGCGAAGCACCCGGGGCGCTTCCGCCTGGTGCACGTGAAGGACTCCGCCGGCGCGCCGCAGCACGAGATGCGCGACGTCGGCGCGGGCACGATGGACTGGAAGGCGCTCTTCGCTCGGCGCCGCCTGGCCGGCATCGAGCACTTCATCGTCGAGCACGACCGGCCGGCAGACCCCTTCGCCAGCGTCGAGGCGAGTTACCGTTACCTCAAGGCCCTCGAATTCTAGACCGAATCCCCCTTCGCCATCTTCGTTCGCCCTTCGCCCTTCGCCCTTCGCCCTTCGCCCTTCGCCCTTCGCTCTTCGCCCTTCGCTCTTCGCTCTTCGCTCTTCGCCCTTCGCCCTTCGCCCTTCGCCCTTCGCTCTTCGCTCTTCGCTCTTCGCTCTTCGCCCTTCGCCCTTCGCCCTTCGCCGTCTTCCCATGCAAACGCAACCAAGACGCCTCCTCTATGACGTGGCCATCGTCGGCTCCGGCGCCGGCGGCGGGATGGCCGCGCACGTCCTCACGAAAGCCGGCGCGAGCGTCGTCGTGCTCGAGGCCGGCGGATGGTGGGACACCGCGCGCGATTCGAAGATGCTGGTGTGGCCGTGGCAGACGCATCGGCGCGGCGGGGGCACGCGCGAGCAGCCCTTCGGCGAGTTCCTCGCCGGCGTCGGCGGCTGGGAGATCGACGGCGAGCCCTTCACGCGCGCCGAGGGCACGCGCTTCGACTGGTGGCGCGCGCGGTCGCTCGGCGGCCGCACCACCCACTGGGGGCGCATCTCGCTCCGCTTCGGTCCCGACGACTTCAAGGCGAAGAGCCGGGACGGCCTGGGCGACGATTGGCCCATCTCGTACGACGACGTCGCGCCGTACTACGACCAGGTGGACCGCCTCATCGGCGTCTTCGGCTCCAGGGAGGGGCTGCGCAATCATCCGGACGGCGAGTTTCAGCCGGCGCCGCGCCCGCGCTGCCGGGAGCTGCTGGTGAAACAGGCGGCGGACCGGCTCAACATCACCTGCATCCCGTCGCGCCTCTCGATCCTGACGAAGCCGATCCACGGGCGGATGGAATGCCACTACTGCGGCCAGTGCGGTCGCGGCTGCTCGGTGAACGCGGCCTTCAGCTCGCCCGAGGTGCTCCTCTTCCCGGCGATGAAGACCGGGAAGCTCGCGATCCTCACGAACGCGATGGCGCGCGAGGTGACGACCGACGAGCAGGGCATCGCCACGGGCGTGAGCTACGTGGACAAGCGGAGCGGCGAGGACCGGCACGTGCGCGCGAAGGTCATCGTGCTCGCGGCCAGCTCGTGCGAGACGGCGCGCATCCTCCTCAACTCGAAGTCGTCGCGTCACCCGCACGGGCTCGCCAACTCGAGCGGCGTGGTGGGGAAGTACCTCACCGACACGGTGGGCACGGGCGTGGCCGGCTTCATCCCGAAGCTGATGGACCAGCCGCCGCACAACTGCGACGGCGTGGGCGGGATGCACGTCTACATGCCGTGGTGGCTCGACAACGCGAAGCTCGACTTCCCGCGCGGGTATCACATCGAGCCGTGGGGCGGGCGCGGCGTGCCGAGCGCCGGGTTCATGGGCGGCATTCACCGCTACCCGAATGGCGGCGGCTACGGCAAGGCGCTCAAGGCCGACTACCGGCACTACTACGGGACGACGGTCGGCTTCGACGGCCGCGGCGAGATGATCCCGAACGAGAAGTCGTACTGCGAGCTTGACCCGGAGAAGAAGGACCGCTGGGGGATTCCCGTCCTGCGCTTTCATTGGGAGTGGACGGACCACGAGATCCTCCAGGCGAAGCACATGCAGGAGACGTTCCGCGCGCTCATCGCGGAGATGGGCGGCGAGGTGTTCAGTCCGATGCCGCCGAAGGAGCGGGGATACGGCATCGCGAACGGCGGCTCGATCATCCACGAGGCGGGCGGCGTGCGGATGGGGAGCGATCCGGGCAGCTCGGCGCTCAACGCGACCTGCCAGGCGCACGACTGCAAGAACCTGTTCGTGGCGGACGGCGGGCCGTTCGTGGGGCAGGCGGACAAGAACCCGACGTGGACGATTCTGGCGCTGAGCTGGCGGACTTCCGACGCCATCGCCGGGATGATGACGAGGAGGGAACTGTGAAGCCGCCGACACCCGACACCGGACACCCGACGACCGTCAACTCGCGGTTCACGCGCCGGGACCTGCTCAAGGCCGCCGCGGTCGCGCCGCTGGCGTTCACGCCGTTCTCGGAAGCCGACGGCGCCAAGGCCGCACTCCACGCGCTGGCCGCGCTCGAGAGCCAGGCGCAGGGCGCGCCCTATCGCCCGAAGTACTTCAAGCCCGACGAGTGGACCGAGTTGCGCGTGCTCGTGGACCTGATCATCCCGCGCGACGAGCGCTCGGGGAGCGCCACCGAGGCGGGCGTGCCGGAGTTCATGGACTGGCTCTGCGCGGACAACCCGCAGAACTACCAGTGGATGCGCGAGGCGCTCCGCTGGCTCGACGGCTTCGCGTACACCTCGTTCCGCAGGGCATTCGCGAAGTGCTCGGACGCCGAGCGCCGCGCGCTACTCGACCAGATCGCCTGGCCGCGCAGGGCGACGCGCGAGCTGCAGGAGGGCGTGACCTTCTTCAACCGCGTGCGCGACTTCACGGCGAGCGGGTTCTTCTCGAGCCGGATGGGCGTGAAGGACCTGCAATACCAGGGCAACGACCTGGTTCCGGAGTGGAAGGGGTGCCCGAAGCCGGTGCTGGACAAGCTGGGGGTGCGCTACACGTGAGAATGACCCACGTGCGTTGGGCACGGCGCGCGTCCATCCTGACTCTCGTTCTGGTCGCACCCGGATGCGCCGGACACCGTCCCGCGTATCCCGGCGTGCCCGCGGCAGCCGGTGCCGGCACCCTGCTTCTCGAGCAAGGCACGCTCGAGACCAAATCCCGAAAGTATCGCGCCGAGTTCGGCACACTTGTCGTGCCGGAGAATCGTTCGAAACCCGATTCCCGTCTCATCACGATCCCCATCATCAGGGTGCCGGCATCGGACAGCACCAGCCGCGCGGAACCCATCTTCCTGCTCACCGGCGGGCCCGGCCTGAGTAACATGAACTGGCGCCCACGCGAGTATCTCCTCGCCAACCACGACCTGGTGATGGTCGGCTATCGAGGCGTGGACGGTTCGTCGGTGCTGGATTGCCCCGAGGTCGAGAAGGCCCTGAAGGGTGATGGAGACCTGCTCGGAGAGCGCTCGCTCCGCTCCCTCGGCGCCGCGTGGATCGGCTGTGCGTCCCGTCTGAAGGATTCCGGGGTGGACCTCGACAGCTACTCGATGCTGGACGTCGTGGATGATCTCGAGGCGGCTCGCCGGGCACTCGGGTACGAGCGGGTGAACCTGCTGAGCCTGAGTTACGGCACGCGCGTGGCTTACCTGTACGCGCTGCGATACCCGTCGAGCATCTTCCGCTCGGTCCTGATCGGCGTCAACCCGCCCGGGCACATGGTCTGGGAACCCGCCGCCGTTGACGGGCAGCTGGGCCGTTATGCCGATCTCTGGAAGCGCGACCCCAGGATGCGGGCGCGGTCGTCCGATCTGCTCGCGACCATGCGGAACGTCCTGGCCCGCATGCCGCGGCGATGGCTCGTGTTCGGCATTGACCCGGGGAAGGTGCGAGTGATGAGCTTCATCCTGCTGTATCACCGGACATCGGCGCCGATGATCTTTGATGCCTTCGTCGCGGCCGAGAACGGCGACGCGAGCGGGCTCGCGCTCCTGTCGCTGGCGTACAACCGCGTGCTCCCTTCCATGATGTGCTGGGGAGACCTGGCCTCGAAGGCGGTCAGCGCGGACTTCGACGCCTCGCGTGATTATGTCGCGGAGATGGATCCCCCGAGTGCGACGCTGGGCTCGCCGCTCGGGAAGCTCCTGTGGGGTTCATCGCACTATGGCTCCTGGCCCATCCAGCCGCTTCCCCGCGAGTACCGTGGATTGCGAGACTCGGAGGTTCCCACATTACTGATCAGCGGGAGCATCGATTTCTCCAGCCCTGCCGAGTCCGCCGAGAAGGAGCTCCTGCCTCGTCTGAGCCGGGGCCGCCACGTCGTGCTCTCCGAGATGGGTCACGTGGACGATACCTGGGGCGCAGGGGGAGACGGGCTTCGGTTGCTCCTGACGAGCTTCTACGCGACGGGAGTCGCCAATGATTCCCTGATCACGCATTCGCCGATGGACTTCGAGGTCAAGCGCGGGTTCCCGAAGTTGGCCAAGCTCGGGCTGGGGGCGGTGGTCGGCGGAGTGCTCATCGTGGGAGGCGGGGTGGCGTGGCTGGTGAGTTCGCTGGTGAAATGAGCCTTCCCGATGCAGGCGTTCTGACTCGAGAGGCGGCAGTCATCCGGTCATCCGGCCCGGGAGGGACGATGTCGAAGTTCACTCGCAAGGACTTCCTCGGACTCGGCGCGCTGATGGCGGGCGCGCTCGGCGCCCGCAAGCTCTCCGCGCTCGGCACGCCCTGGCGCGGCGAGGCGCTCCCGCCGATGCGCCAGCGCGGCACCGGCATCGAGGCCGACACGATCGTCGTGAACGCTCGCGTCCTCACGCAGGACGTGGGGCTGCCGCGCGCGGAGGCCGTCGCGATCAAGGACGGCCGCTTCCTCGCCGTCGGCTCGAACGCGGACATCCGGAACCTCGCCTCGAGCCGCACGCGCGTGATTGACGCGGCGCGGATGACCGTGCTGCCGGGCTTCATTGATTGCCACTGCCACCCGAGCGGTACGAACGAGCTGTTCGAGGCGAACGCGAACGTGCGCACGGTGGCCGAGCTGCAGGCGAACCTCCGCAAGCGGGCGTCCACGACGCCGGCGGGCTTCTGGGTGAACGGCGCGATGTTCGACGACACCAAGCTCGACCGCCCGCTCACCAGGGCCGACCTCGACGGCGTCTCCACGCAGCACCCGATCGCGGTGAACCACCGGGGCGGCCACACGAGCTGGTACAACTCCAGGGCGTTCGAACTCGCGGGCGTCACGCGCGACACGAAGGACCCCGACAATGGGCGCTTCTTCCGCGACGCGAACGGCGAGCTCACCGGCCGGGTGGCCGAGCTGGCGCGGGGGCAGGTCACCCGCGCGGGGCAGCGCGAGCGGTTCACGGCCGAGCAGCGGCGCGACCGCGCGAAACGGGGAATGGCGTACATCTCCGAGCTGTTCACCTCCGCGGGCCTCACGAGCGTGCACGACCTCGGCGCATCCGCGGACCACGTGACGGCGTACGAGGACATTCGCGCGGAAGGCCTGCTGCGGCACCGCGCCTACCTGATGATCCGCGGCGGCGCCTTCCCGCAGATGCGCGACGCCGGGATCTACACCGGTCTCGGCGACGAGTGGATCCGCGTGGGCGGCGTGAAGTTCGCCGCGGACGGTTCGGCGTCCGAGCGCACGATGCGGATGAGCACGCCGTACGTCGGCACCAACGACTACGGCATCCTCACGATGACGCAGGAGCAGATCCACGAGGCCGTGGACGACGCGCACAGCCACGGGTGGCAAGTGGGGATCCACGCCAACGGCGACGTCACGATTGACATGGTGCTCAAGGCGTACGAGCGCGCGCTCGCCAGGTGGCCGCATCCCGATCGCCGCCACCGCATCGAGCACTGCTCGCTCGTGAATCCCGACCTCATCTCGCGCATCGCGAAGTCGGGTTCGATCCCGACGCCGTTCTGGACGTACATCTACTTCCACGGCGAGAAGTGGGACCAGTACGGCGACGCGAAGATGCGGTGGATGTTCGCCCACCGGTCGTTCCTCGACGCGGGCATTCGCGTGCCCGGCGCCTCGGATTACGGCCCGGGCCCCTTCGAGCCGCTGATGGCCATCCAGTCAATGGTGACGCGCCGCGACTACCGCGGCAAGGAATGGGGCGCGAACCAGAAGGTGACGGTGGACGAGGCCCTCCGGATCGCGACGATCCACGGCGCGTACGCTTCATATGAAGAGAAGGCCAAGGGATCGATCACGGCCGGCAAGCTGGCCGACCTCGTGATCCTGGAAAAGGACCCGCACGACGTGGACCCGAACGCGATCAAGGACATCAAGGTGGTGCGCACCGTGACGGGCGGGCGTACGGTCCATCCCAGGGGGGAGTGAGCATCCCGCACCGCAACGCGACCGCGGCAGAGTGACAGGGCGGAAGTTCTACGTCGGTCTGGCCACGACGTTTCACGATCCCGCGGTGGCGGTCGTGAACTCGTGCGGAGAAGTCGTCTTCGCCGAGGCGTCGGAGCGCTATCTCCAGGACAAGCGGGCCTATTGCGGTGCCGCGGACGTCCGGGAGACCGTCCGGCGCGTCATCCACGAATGCTGCGACCCGCACGGCGAGTACGTCGTCGCGAAGTCGTGGAGCAGGACGTTCACGCGCGGCCTCAACCTGATGTCGCTGCTGGGCCTCGTGAGTCACGAGCGGCTGCCCCGCCGGTCCGGCGTCACGAGCCGGTTCCTGGCCGACGGGCACATCGTGTACGAGAGCCTCTGGATGCAGCACGTCGCCAACACGCTCTCGGGCGGCCACATCGCGGACCTGCTCGCGTTGTCCGGCAACCGCAACGTGTCGTTCGTGAACTTTCCGCATCACCTCGCCCACGCGGCCACTGCGTGCTACACGAGCCCGTTCCCCGAGGCCGCCTGCATGGTCGTGGACGGCAGCGGCGAGCTGGGCTCCATCAGTTACTTCGCCTACCGCGACGGCCGGATCCGGCCGGTCAAGCGCATGCTCGGCGCGGAAGGCCTCGGCAACCTGTACGCGTTCTGCACGGACCTCTGCGGCTTCAGTTCCGAGAAAGGCGACGAGTGGAAGGTGATGGGTCTCGCGCCCTATGGAACGCTCGACCCCGAGATGCACGAGACGTTCAGGTCGCTGGTCACGGTTGACGGCCTGACGTTCAGCTATCCACGCACCCGCGTCGTCCGGCAGTGGGCCGCGAAGATGCAGCGCTGGGCGCGACCGCCGGGGGCTTCCCCGCTGGCCGCCGCGAACCTCGCGTGCACGACCCAGCACTTCTTCGTCGAGGTGATGACGGAGTTGCTGAACAACTTCCACGCGATGGGGATCTCGGACAACCTGGTCCTCGGGGGCGGCTGCGCCCTCAACTCCTCGTTCAACGGGCAGATCGTGGAGCGAACCGGCTTCACGAGTCTGCACGTGCCCAGCGCGCCCGGCGATGACGGGAACGCGCTCGGCGCGGCGCTGCTGGCCTGGTGCCGGGACCATCCGGGAGAGCGGCCCTCCAGCAATGTGCGGAGTCCCTATCTCGGATCCGCGATCGCGAATGGGAGTCTCGCGGGCCTGGCCAGGTTCGGGCGCGTGCCCAGGATGCGTCACCTGCCCGATACCATCCACGAGGCAGCCGCCGACCTCCTCGCCGACGGCCGGCTGCTGGGATGGATCCAGGGTCGCGCCGAGTTCGGCCCTCGCGCCCTCGGCAACCGGTCCATCCTGGCCGACCCTCGCCCCCGGGACATGAAGGAACGGCTCAACGCGCTGGTGAAGTTCCGGGAGGAGTTCCGCCCATTCGCGCCGTCAATCCTGGATGAGTTCGGAGACGAGTATTTCGAGAACTACCAGCGGTCGCCGTACATGGAGCGGACCCTCACCTTCCGGGAGAGCGCCGCGCGGAAAGTGCCGGCGATCGTGCACGTGAACCGGTCCGGCCGGTTGCAGTCCGTGCGGCGCGAGTGGAACGCGCGCTTCTACGATCTGATCCGGGCCTTCCACGAGCGCACCGGCGTGCCGATGCTGCTCAACACGAGTTTCAACATCATGGGCAAGCCGATCGTCCATTCGCTGGAGGACGCGCTGGGGCTGTTCTACACCACGGGGCTGGACGCGCTGGTGGTCGAGGACTACCTGATCGAGAAGTGAAGGCCCCGCGCGTTGACGCGGGTGTGGACACGAGGCAGTATCTTAGCGGGTTCCTTCCTCTTCCATGGCCGATCTTCAGACACCACTCGCCGCGGCCCTCGCCGGCCGCTACCGCATCGAGCGCGAGCTTGGCGCGGGCGGGATGGCCACGGTCTACCTCGCGCATGATCTGAAGCACGAGCGCAACGTCGCGCTGAAGGTGCTGCTTCCGGACCTCGCTCAGTCGGTCGGCGCCGAGCGTTTCCTCGCCGAGATCAAGACGACCGCGCGGTTGCAGCACCCGCACATTCTCGCGCTCTACGATTCCGGTGAGGCGGCAGGCAACCTCTTCTACGTGATGCCGCTCGTGGAGGGCGAGTCGCTGCGCGAGCGGCTCGACCGCGACCAGAAGCTGCCGGTGGAGGAGGCGCGGCGCGTCGCCTCCGAGGTCGCCGACGCCCTGTCGTACGCGCACGCCCAGGGTGTCGTGCACCGCGACATCAAGCCCGAGAACATCATGCTCGCCGCGGGCCACGCGCTCGTCGCCGACTTCGGCATCGCGCGCGCCGTCTCGGCCGCGGGGAGCCAGCGGCTCACGCAGGCCGGCATGACGCTCGGCACGGCGGCGTACATGAGCCCCGAGCAGGCGTCGGGCGAGGAGCGGATTGACGCCCGGAGCGACGTCTACAGTCTCGCCTGCGTGCTCTACGAGATGCTCGCGGGGGAGCCGCCCTTCACGGGGCCTTCCGCGGCGGCGGTCATCGCCCAGCGTTTCACGAAGACGGCGCCCAGCGTCATCGTGAAGGTCGGGAACGTGCCGCGCTCGATTGACGCGGCCATTCGGATGGCGATGGCGCGCGAGCCCGGCGACCGCTTCCAGAGCGCCGCGGAGTTCGCCGTCGCGCTGGCGGGGAAGAGCGTGCCCTATCGCAACGGCGAGGATGCGAAGAAGTCCATCGCGGTGCTGCCGTTCACCAACATGAGCGCCGATCCCGACGCCGAGTTCTTCAGCGACGGGATCGCGGAGGAGATCCTCAACGCGCTCGTGCGCCTGCCGGGCCTCCGCGTGATCGCGCGCACCTCGTCGTTCGCCTTCAAGGGCAAGAACGTGGACATCCGCGAGATCGGCGAGAAGCTGGGCGCGGGGATGGTGCTGGAGGGGAGCGTGCGCCGGGCCGCGAACCGGCTGCGCATCACGGCGCAGCTCATTGATGCGGCCGGCGGGCACCACCTCTGGTCGGAGCGCTACGACCGCGAGATGAAGGACGTGTTCGAGATCCAGGACGAGATCACGCTGGCCATCCGTGACGCGCTGAGCGAGAAGATCCTGGGCATCGAGAAGGGACCGCGGATTAGCAAGGCGCTGATTGACGCCGAGACGTACGAGCTCTTCCTGCGAGGGCGGTTCCACATCGCCAAGCGCGCCGAGGGGATGGAAAAGGGGATGGAGTACCTCGGACAGGTGGTGGCGCGGGCGCCGACGTACGCGCCGGCCTACGCGGAGCTGGCGACCGCCTACTCGCTCCTCACCGTGTACGGGGCCATCCCCGCGCAGGTGGGCTGGCCGAAGGTGCGGGAGCTGGCGGAGGTGACGCTCTCGCTCGACCCGAACTCCGCGCGCGCACACGCCGAACTCGGGAACGTGGCGTTCCTGTTCGACTGGGACTGGAAGGAGGCGCGCGCGCACTACGAGCACGCGATCGCGCTCGACGCGAACGATCCGTGGGTCCACATGTTGCTGGGGCACTACTCTTCCTCGCTCGGCCGCCACGAGGAGGCCGTGTGGCGCTGCCAGCGCGCCGCCTCACTCGATCCGCTGAACCCGTCCGTGCGCGTGAGTCTGGCCATCACGCACTTCCTCGCCCGCCGGTACGAGGAGGCGATCGCGGTGTGCGACCAGATCATTGACCTGGACGCCGCGTTCTCCGAATCGCATCGGTGGAAGGGCAAGGCGCTGCGCCACCTCGGCCGGCGCGACGAGGCGCGCGGGCCGACCGAGGCCGCCGTGCGGCTCTCCGGGCGCCACCAGTGGGCCGTGAGCGACGAGGCGATCCTGCACGCCGCGGCGGGGCGGACCGACGTCGCGCTGGCGTTGCTGCAGGAACTGATGACGCGATCGGCTCCGCAGCCGACGCGCCCGCTCGCCATCGCGCTCATCTACGCGGAGCTGGGCGACCTCGACCAGTACTTCGAGTGGATGGAGCGTTCGTACGCGGCCCGCGACGCGTGGCTCGCGATGCTGAACGCCGAACCGGAGTACGACCGCGGACGCGCCGATCCGCGGCACGAGGCACTGGTGCAGCGCGTGGGCATCCCGGCGTCGTCCTGAGCGACGCGCGCGCGCGTCGCCCCGCCTTCCTCACGTGAAGCGAGCTCTCGTCACCGGCGCCACCGGGATGCTCGGCTCGTACCTGGTCGAGCGGCTGGTGGCCGGCGGATGGACGGTGCGCGCGCTCGTGCGTGACGTCGAGGCGGCGCGCTGGCTCGAGCCGATGGGCGCCGCGCTCGCGCGCGGCGACGTCACTGCGGCCGCGAGCGTCCGCGACGCGGCCGCCGGCTGCGATGCGGTCTTCCACGCCGCGGCCGCGATCGGCCCCGGGCGCGACCCGCGCGCCTTCTACGCGCTGAATGTCGAGGGCACCGCGCACGTGGTTCGCGCCGCCGCGGCGGCCGGCGCGCGGCTCGTGCACGTGAGCAGCACGGCCGTCTACGACGACGCGACCCGCTTCGGCCGCGCCCCGACCGGCGAGGACGTCCCCGTCTCCACCCTGCCCGAGGGCGACGCCTACGGCCGGTCGAAGCAGGAGTCGGAGCGCGCGGTGCTCCGCGCGCACGCCGAGGGCGTCGTGTGGGCGAGCGTGGTGCGGCCCCCGGTGATGTACGGCGTGCGCGACCGCCAGTTCGTCCCGCGCGTGGCGCCCGTGCTCGCGCGCGGCGTCTTCCCGCTCATCGGGGGCGGCCGGGCGCTCCTGCTGATCGTGCACGCGGGCGCCGTGGCGGACGGCGCGGTGCGCGCCGCCCTGACCGACGTGGCCGGCGGGCGCGTCTACCACCTCACCAACGACTTCGAGGTCACGGTCGCGGAGTTCGCGCGCCTCGCCGGTGAGGGGCTCGGGCGCCGCGTCCGCACGCCGTCCATCCCGCTCGCGGCGGCTCGCGTGGGCTTCGCCGCGCTCCGCGCCGCGCTCACGCTCGCCGGACGCGCCGATCTCGCCGCACACGCGCCGGCCACGCTCGCGATGCTGACCCGCGACAACCCCTTCAGCTCCGACCGCGCGCGGCGGGAACTCGGGTGGGCGCCGTCCGTGCCGCCGTCCGTCGCGCTCCCCGAGGCGTTCCGTTGGTGGAACGAGCGTTATGGGAGCGCGAAGGCGATCAGGTAGTCGCCCAGTTTCGTGCCCATTTCCTTGTGTCCGCCCGCCGCGATGACGATGAACTGCTTGCCGCCCGCGCGCGCCCGGTAGGTCATCGGCGTGGCCTGCGCCGAGGCGGGGAGCGCCGCCGACCAGACTTCGCGGCCCGTGTCCACGTCGAAGGCGCGCAAGGTGTGGTCCATCGTGGACGCGATGAACACGAGCCCGCCGGCGGTGGCGAGCGGCCCGCCGAGGGTCGGGGAGGCCCAGCGCGCGGGGGTCGGGACGCGGGTGAGGTCTCGCACGTTGCCGAGCGGCACCTCCCAGAGCACGTCACCCGTGGCGGCACGGACGGCGGTGAGCGCGCCCCAGGGCGGCGGGTTGCACGGCGCCCCGAGCGGCGAGACGAGCAGCGAGCGCCGGATGGCGTACGGCGTCCCCTCCGCGCGCGTGATGTACGCGGTGCGATAGTCTCCGCTGTCGCTCGGCGTGTGCAGCGCCCGGGGGACCAGTGTCACCACCCCGGCGACGCGACTCGTGTTCGCGACGACGACACCGCGTGTTTCGTCCACCGCGACTCCGCCCCAGTTCATTCCGCCGATGAATCCCGGGAACTCGATCGAGCCGCGCACGCTGGGCGGCGTGAAGATCCCGTCGTTCCGGAGCGCGGCGATCCGCCGGCGGCACGCGGCGCGGTCGAGCCACGTGAGCCCCCACGCGTCCTCGGCGCGGAGCCGCTGCGGCACGAGCGGCGGCGGCCGGGTCGGGAAAGGCTGCGTCGGCCACGCCCGCTCCTCCGGCACGTCGCTCACCGGCACGGGCCGCTCCTCGATGGGGAAGAGGGGCGCACCCGTCTCGCGCTCGAAGAAGAAGAGGCTCCCCATCTTGGAGCCCATCGCGACGGCGGGAATCGCCCGCCCGTCACGGCGCATCGTGAAGAGCGCGGGCTGCGACGACGCGTCGTAGTCCCAGAGGTCGTGGTGGACGAGCTGGAAGTGCCACGCGACGCGGCCCGTGGCGGCGCGCAGCGCGACGATGGAGTTGGCGTAGAGGTTCGGCCCCGGACGCAGTCCCCCGAAGTGGTCGGGGCTCGCGCTCCCCGTCGGGACGAACGCGAGGTCACGCTCGGCGTCCACCGAGATCGTGGCCCAGGCGTTGGCCGCGCCGGCGCGAAATGCCGTCGAGTCGCCCATCGCGCGCCCGCTCCGCGAGTCACGAGCGTCGCGTCCGCGCGGCCGCGCGAGGTCCAGCAGCGGCTCCCACGCCCAGCGGAGCGCGCCCGTGCGTGCGTCGAACGCGCGCACGACGCCGCTCGCCGCCTCCACCCGGCGGTTGTCGCTGATCGCCGAGCCGACGATGACGACGTCGCGCGCGACGGCGGGTGCGGACGACTCGTGGTACTCGGTCCGCTCCACGCTCACGTTGCGCACGCCCGTGCGGAGGTCCACCTCGCCGCGGACGCCGAAGTCGGCGCAGGGCGCGCCGCTCCGCGCATCGAGCGCGAAGAGGCGCGCGTCGAACGTCGCGACGAAGATGCGCCGGCGGCAGCGCGCGTCGGGCGCGCGCGAGGAATCGAGCCAGGTGGAGACGCCGCGCGACGTGAGCGCGTCGTGCGTGGCGACCGTCCGGTCCACGTGCGGGTCGAACGCCCACCGCTCGGCGCCCGTCTCCGGGTCGAGCGCGAGGACGCGGCTGAATGGCGTCACGGTAAAGAGGGTGCCGTCCACGACGATCGGCGTCGCCTCGGAATTCGTGCCTACCCGCCCCTCGCGCCCGTCGGAGACATCGCCCGAGCGGTGGATCCAGGCGACGCGCAGCGCACGCACGTTGGCGCGCGAGATGTCCGCGAGCGGCGAGAAGTGCGCGCCGTCGGGCGTGCCGCCGTAGGCGGGCCACTCGACGGGTGGTGCCGCATCGCGCGCGTCGTGCGCCGCCGGAGTCGCGGCTCCCGCACTGGCGTCGCCGGCATCGCAGGCGACAGCGGCGAGGAGCAGGGCGGGGCCCAGTGTGCGGGTGGGACGAATCAACGCGCCTCCGGTTGCGCTCGAGTGGCGAGCCCGACGCTCGCGGCCCCGAACGGCCGTGCTAACGTAGCGACCTGTCGCGTTCCGGGCCACAGGTCTCGCGCTCGCGCGCATTGACTCGCGTCCCGCGCGGGGACACGTTTCCGCGTCCCCATCAGCCCCGACCGCGAATGGCCGAGCCGATCGCCCGCGTCTCCGCCGCCCTCGCCGAGCGATATCGCGTGGAGCGCGAGCTCGGCGCGGGAGGGATGGCGACCGTGTACCTCGCCGAGGACCTCAAGCACCACCGTAAGGTCGCGATCAAGGTGCTGAAGGAGGATCTCGGCGCGTCGGTCGGCAGCGCGCGGTTCCTGCGTGAGATCGAGATCGCCGCCCAGCTCCAGCATCCGAACATCCTGCCGCTGCTCGACTCGGGAGAGGCCGGCGGCCTGCTCTACTATGTGATGCCGTACGTGGAGGGTCAGTCGCTGCGGCAGCGGCTCGCGCGCGAGCACGAACTCCCGGTGGGAGAGGCGGTCAGAATCCTGGTGGAGCTCGCGGACGCGCTCGCGGATGCGCACGCACACGGCGTCGTGCATCGGGACATCAAGCCCGACAACGTGATGCTCTCCGGCCGGCACGCGCTCGTCACGGATTTCGGCGTCGCGCGCGCCGTCAGTGAGGCGACCGGACGCAGTACGATCACCACGATGGGCGTCGCGCTCGGCACGCCGGCGTACATGGCGCCGGAGCAGGCGTCCGCCGATCCGCACGTGGACCATCGCGCGGACATCTACGCGCTCGGCGTCGTGGCGTACGAGCTGCTCGCCGGACGCGTCCCGTTCACGGGCGCGACGCCGCAGCAGGTGCTCGCGTCGCACGTGACGGAGACGCCGGACCCGGTCTCCAGGCACCGTCCGGGAGTCTCCGAGGACCTCGAGCGCGTGGTGATGCGGTGCCTCGCGAAGCGTCCGGCCGATCGGTGGCAGAACGCGGGGGAGCTGCTCGCCGCGCTCGAGCCGCTGGCGACGCCGAGCGGAGGTACCCAGCCGACGGCGGCGCGGCTGCCGGCGGGGG
>Ga0209321_10000454_pt1 | contig 26356 bp, 23 predicted proteins | sample Rifsed16ft4_FD_184012 | JGI IMG/M metagenome (GOLD analysis project Ga0209321, IMG submission 184012) | Soil microbial communities from Rifle, Colorado, USA - sediment 16ft 4 - CSP-I_5_4 (version 2) | ecosystem: Environmental > Terrestrial > Deep subsurface > Rock core/Sediment | place: Rifle...
CCGCCCGCCCCTTTGTCGCCATCAATTGCTCCGCCATTCCGGAAACGCTGATGGAGCCGGAATTGTTTGGCCACGAGAAGGGCGCCTTTACCGATGCCAAGGCGATGAAGAAGGGACTCTTCGAGGTGGCTGACGGCGGCACGCTTTTCCTGGACGAAATCGGCGAGCTATCTCCTTTCCTCCAGGCCAAGCTCCTGCGGGTGCTCGAAGACCAGAACTTTCGCCGCGTCGGCGGCGTCAAGGACATCCAGGTGGACGTGCGGGTGATCGCCGCCTCCAACCGCGACCTCGAACGAGCCGTGTCGGAGAATCGCTTCCGCCAGGACCTTTTCTACCGGCTCGCCATCATCTCCGTGTTCCTGCCATCGCTGCGCGAGCGCAAAGAGGACATCCTGCCGCTGGTGGATTTCTTTGTCGATCACTACAACCGCAAATTTCGAAAGAGCATCAGCGGCTTGACGGAAGAGACGCGGCAACTCCTGCTTGCCTACGATTGGCCGGGCAATGTGCGTGAACTCAAGAACGCCATCGAGCGCGCCATGATTTTGGAAGACGAGCCTTTCCTCCGGCCGACTTATCTGCCCTTCCACGTCACCCAGCCGCGCGCCGGCGTGACCTCTTTCGAGCGGCAATCCTCCTCGACGCCGGTGGGCAGCTCGTGGCAGCCGCTCCACCCCGCCCGTCCGTTCACGACGGGCGTTTCCGCCGCGGCGGACGAGCACGGACGGTCGGGCCGGTGGCTCCCGCCGCTTTCCATCCCTGAGGGCGGCACGTCGCTCGAGGAAGTCGAGCGGGCGCTGGTGGAATTGGCGCTCAAGCAAACCAACGGCAACCAAACCCACGCCGCCAAGCTGCTCGATATCAGCCGCGATGCCCTGCGCTACAAGATGAAAAAATTCGGGCTGATCGCCAGCGCCGAAGAACCTACCGAAGAAGCTCCCGCCCCGCCCCATCCCTAGTCTGTCAGAACGCTTACGGTCTTTTCCCCAACGGTTCTTACGAGAATGCGCCTTTCGCTTTTCGATGGCAGTGCTACCGGCGATCCGAGACCAGCAGACTTTCAGGAGAATTCGCGTTCCTCTTTGCAATAGGAATCGCGACGGGAACTAGCATTGCTTAGCTGTCTCCTTCCGGGCGACCCACAGGCAGTCGGCGCACACGGATCCGGGTCTTCTCAATCACAATCACGCTGCCAGCTTCGGCAGCATCAGCCACTACAAGCAGGTTCGCCAAGAGCAGCCTGAGTTGCGCTTCCGGCCGGCCGGGGCCGCGACGGAGAAGAATCACAGATGGTTTGTTTACTTCCCGTAGCGCTGGGAGGCTCGCAAAGTCTGTGTCCGCTGAAACAAGAGTCCTTATCTTCCTGCGCGGCTCTCGCAAAGACCTCCCAGTCGGCGGCTGCCTGCAGGTTGTAGTCTCGCACATGGATGGCATTGTGTCCGGCAGCCCGCAGCCCGGCCGCCACAAGGGGAGACAACGCATTGTCTACGAGGAATCTCAAGAACTCCCAGCGACCGGGAGTTCGCGTTCCCGCACCGCCTCGGCGGCATAGCGCAGGTCTTCGCCGATGTCTTCCGGCTCAAGGTCTGGATAGGCCTTTAATATCTCCGCTTCGGCCATCCCCTCGCTCACCATGCCCACCACGGTTGCGGCTGGGATGCGCAAACCGCGGATACACGGGACGCCACCCATTTGTTTCGGATCCAAGGTAATTCGAGGAAACTGTTTCACTCTCAGCCTCCTGCCGGACAGATTGAACGCACGCTCCGGCCGGGCTCTATTTGTTAGAAGAATACGACGTTGACCCATTTTTATCAGTATGCAGCCGGACAGTAGGTGCCCATAGAGGCGGGAAGCAGGAGAAGGCGCAGGCCCGCGAAGCCTGAGACACCGAGATTGGGACGAAGCGGCTCAGTCGAACTTGTGGCGCGCATTCTGCGTCCCGGGCGCATTTGCGGGACGAGCCTGCCGGCGCACGCGCAGTTGTCCTGCGCGCTGCATGGACCGCATAGGCGATTAAAAATAGTACCTTTTGGTTAACTAGTACTAATGGCCTATTGGTGATAGTACTCCGCCATAGTACAAAGGAGGCTTCGGAACCACCGGAGGGGAGAAAGCGGTGGCTCCGGAGACAAGATGAACCTGAGGGAGATTACATTACAATGAAGACAAAGAGCTTTTGGGGAATCGCCTGCGCGCTTCTTGTGTTTCTTTTGGTCGCCCCGAACGCTTTTGGGCAAGACCTTAATCCGCGGTTGACGATTTTCGGCGGAGGCTCTTTCTTGAAAGGTGAGCGGACCTTCGTCGTTGGCGGAGACCAGTTTCGTTCCAATTTCGCAAAGGGGGGCAAATTCGGATTCCGTGGCACCGTGGACGTGGACAGCCATTGGGCCGTGGAAGGCAGCTACAGCTATGGCACCAACAACCTGCGCATTTTTGAGCTGCGAGTGCCGCCGCGAGAGCGTGCCTTTGGGACGCGCGTCCACCAGTTCGCGGCCAACGCGTTGTACTTCCTGAACAAGCCAGAGGACAAGATGCGGGCCTTCGTTACTGGCGGCCTGGGGCTCACCCGGTACAGTCCCACCGACGCCGCCAAAACATTCGCTGCGACATTTGAGTTCGTGGATGAGGCGGCGGTGATCAGCAGCAACACCAAGCTCAGCCTCAATTTTGGCGCTGGCGTGGAAGCGAAGGTCCACGACCGCTTTGGAGCGCGGTTTGACTTCCGCGACAACATGACCAGAATCCCGCGATTTGGCGTGCCGGAGACGCCGCCCGGGCCGGCCGTAGATTTCTTCCCCGTCAGCGGGGTTGTACACGACTGGGAAGCCTCCATCGGGGTCGTGATCTATCTGCGCTAGCGCCGTTCCAATGGGTGCGAAGGAAAGGGTCTGACATGAAAATTGCAAGTATTGTTCTGGCCATGATTGGGCTTTCTGGCATTTCGCCCGCGCAGATGCAGAGCCCAACGCATCAGCCGAGCGAAATGCAGAAGCGGGAGAATCAGTCTTCGCCGCTGTATCGTGTCACGGTGGTGGCGCGTACGACCAAGGCAATCAACTATCGCCACTTGAGCGGGGCGACCAGGATTGATTTCCGCGGAACCGTCCTCCTCCCTTTTGCCCGAGGCCAAGCGAAAGTGGAAAGCAAGAAGGGCGCGATCAAGATCCAAGCAAGATTCGACAAATTACAGTCCGCCACCCAATTCGGCCCTGAGTTCTTGACCTACGTCCTGTGGGCCATCACTCCGGAAGGCCGCGCTACCAACCTCGGCGAAGTGCTTTTGGAGGGGACCAAAAGCAAACTGGAGGTTACGGCTCAATTGCAGGCTTTTGCCCTGGTCGTGACCGCGGAACCCTATTTCGCCGTCATGCAGCCGAGCGACGTGGTGGTGATGGAAAACATTGTGCGGCCCGACACGGTCGGAAACATTCAGGAGATTGATGCCAAATATGACTTGCTGCAGAGAGGTGAGTACGCAGTTGTTTCCGCCAATTTTCAGCCGATGAGAATGGACCCCAGGATACCTCTTGGGCTGTACGAGGCCAGAAACGCCGTGCAGATTGCCCGAGGGGCGGGCGCCGATCGCTACGCCTTCAGTAGCTTCCAAAGGGCGGTGGAGCTCCTCCAGCAGGCGGAGAGCTATCAAACGCGCAAGGGCGCAAAAAAACAGGTCGAGATGGCAGCTCGGGAGGCAGTGCAGACCGCTGAGGATGCGCGGGCCATTACGGTGAAACGCCGGGAAGAGGAGCGCCTGGCCAAAGAGCGCCAGGCAGCGGCGGAGCGCGAAGCGCGCGCCAAAGCGGAAACCGCCGCGGCCGAACGCGCCAAGTTGGAAGCCCAGTTGGCCGCCGAACGCGCGGCCCGGGAACGGCTCGAGGCGGAGGCAGCCCGTGCCGCCGCTTTAGCACAGCAGCAAGCCGCCCAGGCCGAAGCCGAAAGAGCACGCCAAGCCGCTCAACAAGCTGCCTGGCAAACGGCCGAGGCGGAAGCAGCACGTGCCGCCGCTTTAGCACAGCAGCAAGCCGCCCAAGCGGAAACCGAAAGAGCGCATCTGGCTGCCGAGCAGGCCGAACGCATGCGGCAGCAAGCCGAGGCCGAAAAAGCGGAGCTGCGCTCGCGACTCTTGCGCCAGTTGAACTTGATCCTGCAAACGCGCGACACGGTTCGCGGGCTCATCGTGAACATGTCGGACGTTCTTTTCGACACGGCCAGGTACACCTTGAAACCGGGTGCGCGGGAAAAGCTGGCGAAAATCTCCGGCATCGTCCTGGCCTATCCCGGGCTGAATCTGCAGATCGAAGGTCACACCGACAGCGTCGGCGGCGATGAATACAACCAGGGGCTTTCCGAACAGCGCGCTGACTCCGTGCGGGATTTCCTGGTGCAGCAGGGAGTTCCGGCAGCCTCGATCAGCGGGCGCGGGTTCGGTAAAACGCAACCGGTGGCCTCCAACGAGACCACCGAAGGCCGCCAACAGAACCGCCGCGTCGAGCTGGTGGTCACCGGCGAGGCCATTGGCGCCACCGCCGCCAACTCCGGAACTTCACCGCAGTAAAGCCGACAGGCTGATTGCCAACACCGAAGAACGCACCGAACAAGCCCCCGCTTGGCCCCTTGGGAATTACTGCGGTTTGCTCGAGATCAGCGGACAGTTTGCACCTAATGCCGCAACAGATCAGCCCTGAAGGGTCTCACCGTGAAGGGACAACACCTGGCCGGCGCGACAAGAGGAGAAGATCGCTGGAATCCCGAACGTCAAAGGGCGCGCCGGAATAGTCTGACCAGGTGGAGACGATCTCGAAACCGATTCGTTCCAGCAGAGTGCGCAGTTCTTTTTCGAACAGAGGGATTTGGCGGTTGGTGTTGACGCGATAGTCCCAACAGGTTCCAGGGGCCAGGGGCCGGGTGAAGAAAATGGCGTGGAAGTCAATAAACTCGGGGCCGTATTCGGCTACCTTGAAGAGGATGACTTCTTCATCCTCGGTGCGCCCGGAGAGCAGGGGAAACCACTTGGTCTTTTCCCGCCAGCGCTTGTCATAGTTAAGATTCTGGATAAAGAAAATTCCTCCCGGAAGGAGGACCTCGTAGAGAGAGCGCAGAGCCGCTTCAAGCTGACCCGGGGCAGAAAGGTTGGGCAAGGTGTTGCCCAGGCAAAGTGCTGCTCCGAAGCGCTCGCGGAGCCTGGCGCTTTCTTCAATCGCGCAAAGTTTCACACTCGCCTTTAGGGTTTGTCGGGCCACCGGCCCCGCAGGCATGTCGGGATGAATCCCGACGCTACCATTCCTTGCCCGACGAATCTCTTCGGCAGCCGCGTCCAGTTTCTTCTGCGCCACCTCGACCATCGCCGGGTCGGAATCAATGCCGATGACCTCGAAGCCCTCTCTCGCGAGCGCCAGTACGTGCCCACCCGTCCCGCATCCGGCGACGAGGACTTTTCGCGAAGGCACCTCAGCAAGAATTTTTCGAAGCAGAGGCATCTCGCGGGCGAGTCGCTTCTCCCAATCCACCACGACGTCGTAATAGCGAGCCAGATCGCTTGGCACGGTGGTCTCCCTCAGCCCCGAGGCTCTTGCCTCGGGGATTAAAAGCCTCTTGTATCCCCCAGGCGGGTGCCTGGGGGCTCGGCGCGGGAACCACGAATTCCTGATACACGTTCTAAAGACGACTGCAAAAGTAACTTGACGGCGCTCCGTAGGAAAACCCGCATAAATAGCGGACATCCGGGCCAGGGGGCGTCAAGCTATTTCCGCAATGCTGCTTAGAGCCGTGCGCTGGCGCTAGAATGGCGCCCTCCAAGCTTCGACAGCGCGGCGAGAGCCCGCAAGGCAATTCCGGTGGGCAGGGCGGCAGCTCCCCACCTTCCCTCGCGTCGGGCAAGCGCGAGCAACCGCGGCCGGGACCGAGCGAGCATCCGGCGGGCATGCCGATTCCGGCTGTGGCCAATCACATCGAGGACATAGAAGCGGTCGAGATGCGGCCAGTTGCCATCGCGCTTCTGGAGTTTGGCCAGAAGGCGAAGCAGATTTCCGGCTTGCTTCTTGCTGCGAGGATGGCGGTCGCGCAGCAAGACCGCGAGAACAGAAACCATCAATACCGGCGCAAACATGCCGCCGTATCGGGAAAAGAGCCGGGGGAAGTTGCGGAGTGATTCGAGGTACCGCTCGAGCCGTGGGTCGCGGTCATAGCCCCAACGCAGCAGAGCTTCGAGCGCGACATTGCTGATCAAAAACCTTGCCCCGGCGTCAGAAGCTATTTCTGCGCCGTTAGGAAAGCGGGCGCTCGAAAGCTGCGCTTCACCGGGGCTGAAGCAGGGGCCGAAAAAGTGCTCACAGATGCGGTCGCGATGGCTTGCTTCCGAGCAACCCCGGGCGTAAGCGCCGGGCTGGCCTTGCGTCGAAAAGATCCACTCCACCGCGCGATAGACGCCGGGAGTGCGATGCTCGCCCAGGTCGTGAAGCAGCCGCAAATTCCAGGCCGTATCGGCGAGGCTGTGATGCCAATGGCCCTCCGGGCTCTCGGTAGCAACGAGGTTCGAAAGGAAACGGTCGCGGGAGGCGCCGCCCGACGCCGGCAGGAAGGCGGCGAGACCTGCCTGGACGCTTTCGACCGGGTGGGCGCGCAGGAAAGCAAGGCTGCGTGCGATCGTTCGCTCGAGAGCCCTCGGTCCGGCTGACCTCGGTCGCTTCACTCGCTTCATGGATGCAAGAGGGCGCCCTCCCCCGATGTAGGGAATGCCCGCCCCGTACCGGATCGGTACGGGGCCCGCCTGAAGGCCTCTACCGGGCAGCGACGCGGCTGTAGTAGGCCTCGCCTTCGGCGGACATCAAGACCCACAGTCCGTAGATCCCCAATGCCGTGCCGACCGGCACGCGCAGCAGATTGATGCAGGATAGAACGATGACCAGCATTCGGCCCCAGCGGTCGTGTTGCAGCAAGGCCGCTCCGCCGAGGATTCCCAGCGAAGAAACTGCCAGAAGAATTCCCAACACCACCGGCAGAAGGACACGCAGCAGCCCCTCAAGTCCGAACGGCAGGTTGAGCTCACTCACGATGCGGCCTACGATGCCCAGTCCGAGAATGAAGGCAAGCGCGGCCAGTAGGTGTAGCGAGTTGTAAAGAATGAACAGGATCCCCAGGAGCTTGACGTGCGACCTCCATGCGGGAAGAAGTCGCGGCGACGGCGGCCGGGGCCGGGGCTGGCGGAGACGGCACGCTCAGGGGAGCGCCACACCCAGGGCAAAAGCGATCCTCCGCCTGGATAGCGCGCCCGCATCGAGAGCAGTACATGGTTTCTTCCCCGTGGATATCGACCGGTCGGGACCGACGGTTCGGGATCGAAGACGCCAAGAAGATGTGCCGGTTAACCCCGATTGTCAAGGATTGTCAGGCTCGCTTCCCTCGCCACAAGTTTGTGGCCGGCGACGTGGGGCTCGACCAAGTGGGGCGGCAAGGGATTTGCCCGCCGGCGCTCAGGTGGGGAGGAGAACAGCGCAGTGCGCGCCCGTGGGAGCGAGACCGCTAACCAAGATTCCGCTGCTTTGGGAAGAATCCTCACAAGCCAAAAAAAATCAGAAAAGAGAAATCAGAAAACAGGCCTATTTTCTATTTTCCGTTTTCCATTTTCTGTCTCTCAGGCAGGAAGTGTCCTTCTGCCTGGTCTCGAATCTTCAAGAAAGTTTCGGCCGTTCCTCACTGCCGCTTCTCGCGCTCGGCAAGAATCTCGCGCTCCAGGTTGTCAGCAGTGCGCTCGAGCCAAGAGACGATTCTCTCTTCCAGTTCCTTGCGGTCGCCTGTTTTCGACAGGGCCGCCACCGTATCGCCCCCGGCATCCAGGCTGATATGGAAGCAAGGCACCTCATTGTCCTTGTGTTCTTCAGGGACATACATGAGCAAGGCGCAACCCTCGCACGTGTCTGATTTCACCAGTTTGTGGGAATTGATGCAGAGCACGCTATCGCGGAAGTAAGCGCCAAAGCCGCGCCGCCGGATGTTGTCAATTTCCAGGCGAATCAGCCCCAGAACTTTTTGCTTATCCCAGGTACTCATTCCATTCCCTCTCCGACCTTTACTGACGGCCAAGCTGGAGCCTGGCCTGCTCGATCTGAGCCGTCACCCTCGGGGCTTCAGGATAATTCGGATGGGCGCGCAAGAGTTTTTGCCACAGGTCGATGGCTCTGGCCGGGTTGCGGAATCCATTCATCTGCAGCAGGCCATAGTTGAACAGCGTCTGCGGATGGGTCGGTTTGACCTTCAGGGAGCCTTGGTAGTCAGCCTTCGCCTGCTCAAATTGCTGCGAATAGAAGTAGGCGGTGCCGCGGTCGGTACGCACCTCGACGACGTCCGGCCGAAGGGCGAGGGCACGAGAATAAAAGTCAATGGCCGGGCCCCATTGTTGGTGATCGAAATAGAGATTGCCGAGCTTGACCAGGGTGTCGAAGTCGTTGGGATGGGCCTGCAAAAAAGTCTTCAAGGGCCGCGCTGTCGTTTCCACATCCGCCCAGGGAGGTACGGCCGAACCTAGCGGAGCGGCGGGAGCGGTGGAAGGATTCGACGGGCTCGGGTACGCCGGCGGGAGGCCACTCGATCCGCGGAAGATGTAACCGATGGCCAGACCGATCACGAAGCAAGCGATAGCCAGCAAATAGGCTTCGCGGCTGGTCCAGAGAGAGGTGGCGGGGCGTTCGTCATTCGAGGCCCCGCCCGGGCGGGGCACGCGGTGGTTTCTCATCTCATGCTTCATCATTCCTCAGCCGGCCTCAGTCGGTCCCGCCCTGCGGGATGGCGCGGAGAGGAAGCGAAGGCTCCTCCTCTTGCTCGAGGGGGAAGAGGCGACGCACCATTCCGACCACTTCATCCTGGGCGGGTGCGTCCTCAGCCGCTTTCAACTCCTTCATCGGGGTATGAAGAATCTTGTTGATGATGGAAGTGGTCAAGACTTCGATCGCCTGTTCCTGTTCGGGGGTGAGGGGGCCCAAATGGCTGCGGTAGCGAGCCAGCTCAGCGCGGCGAATTTCATCGAGGTGGCGGCGAAGCTGGACGATGGTGGGCACAATGCGCTCCCCCACGAGATGCTTCCGGAATTGCTCCGCCTCGCGGGCAGCGATTTTTTCCGCCGCCGCCGCCGCTCGCTCCCGCTCATGCCGGTTCTGCGCCACCACCTGCTCCAGGTCATCAATGTCATAGAGGAAGAAGCCATCCATGCGGTTGAGCTCGGGATCAATATCGCGGGGCACGGCGATGTCAATGAAGAAGAGCGGCCGGCCCTGGCGCGCCGCCCGCAGGCGATCGCCATCTTCTCGCGTGATCAGGAAGCGGGGGCAGCCGGTCGAGCTAATCAAGATGTCGACCTGAGCCAGGTAGGTCCAACGATCATCGTAGCGCACGGCGAGACCGCCCAGTTCGCGGGCCAGTTCGACAGCTCGCTCGTAAGTGCGGTTGGCGACCAGCACGGCACTGGCGCCGTCGCGAACCAGGTAGCGCGCCGCCAGTTCACCCATCTTGCCGGCGCCCAGGACCATAACGGTCTTGCCATCGAGTTTTCCGAAGATCTTCTTGGCGAGCTCGACAGCAGCATAGGGCACCGAAACGGCCGCGCTGCCGATGGCTGTCTCAGTGCGGATGCGTTTGGAAACCGAGAGCGCCTTGCTCAGAAGAGCGTCCAGATGGCGGCCAACCGTGCCCACCTCCCTGGCGGCGGCCCAGGCGTCCTTCACCTGGCCGACAATCTCGGGCTCACCGACCACCATCGAGTCCAGGCTTGAGGTCACGCGAAAGGCATGGCGGATGGCTTCGGTTCCGGTGTGGCGATAGAAGCGCGCCCACTCACAGAGCAACAAGGAAAAACGCTCCACCAGATAGCCGCGCAGGGTCCCAGCGGCTCGATCGGCATCCTTGGCCCAGACCACAAACTCGGTGCGGTTGCAGGTGGAGAGGATGACGATTTCTTCAATTGCCTCGCGCCGGGAAAGAGCCTCCATCGCCTCGCGCAGCCGGGTCGGGGTCAACGAAAACTTTTCCCGAATCTCAACCGGGGCGGTGCGGTGGTTGATGCCGATCACGAGCAAAGTTTCCTGATTCGCCGCCATGGGCCTAGTTTACCCCTCGGAGGGTGCCAAGAGGCACTTTGCGTTCCACTTCTTGGGAAGCCATACGGCACGCCCGCATCGGGTACGCCCACGGCATGTCCTTCTTTGATTTTCAATGCGTTACTCAAAAGCGGAGCCGGTGGCGGTGCTGCTCGCTTCTGACCCTGCCCGGTGCCGGCCTGCGGCTTATCCCGCTTTTTGCTGAGATTTCGCGCAAGAGAAGTCTTGAGAAGAGCCTGGGTGGAACCTCTTGTCTCCACTACAATCCATTGACAATGAAGGACTTGTCATTGGGAAGCGGGAGCGCGGTTTTTGGCATCCAGGATGCCCCTGCCGTCAGGCTCGGATGCGTCCGCCTTGTTGCCCAGACCGTTCCCTTACGCCTGGTCTTCAGCGACATAATGAGGTGAACAAATGGCTCGAAATATGACCGCGACAGGATTCCTTCCGGTCGCCTTTCTTGCGCTCCTGGGAGTCGTTGGCGCGCCGTCCGCCGCCGGCGAGGCCAGGGCCGGCAACCCAAAGATTTCGGTGGAGGGCGAGAAATGTCTCCAGTGCCACGAATCCTTCCATCCGGCGTTGGTCGAACAGTGGAAAGGCAGCGCCCACGCCCGCGCTCGAGTGGACTGTTACGCGTGTCACAAAGCGCGCGAAGGCGACCCGGCAACCTTTGAGCACTACATGGGCCTGAAGATCGCCGTCATCGTCACGCCCAACTATTGCGCCTCCTGTCACGCCCAAGAAGCCAAGGAGTTTGCCGCCAGCCGCCACTCCCAGGGAGCGCAGTTCATCGGTTCGCTTGACAATATCCTGGGCGAAATCGTGGAAGGCGGGCCGGCCGCCGTAAACGGCTGCCGCCAGTGTCACGGCAGCGAGGTGAAATACATCGGCAACGGCAAATTTGATCCCAACACCTGGCCGAACAGCGGCATTGGCCGGGTGAATCCCGACGGCAGCCTCGGCACCTGCGCCGCCTGCCACGGGCGCCACAGCTTCAGCGCCGCACTGGCCCGCCAACCGGAAAATTGCGGCAAGTGCCACATGGGGCCGGACCATCCTCAAATCGAGATCTACAACGAATCCAAGCATGGCATTCAGTTCCGCGGCAACCTCCAGAAGATGAATCTCGAAAGCAAGAGCTGGGTGGTGGGCAAGGATTATGCAGCGGCGCCCACCTGCGCCACCTGTCACATGAGCGCCACGGTCAATCAACCGATCACCCACGATGCCGGCGCCCGCATCAGCTACACCCTTCGCCCGGTCATCAGCTTCAAGGTAGAAAACTGGCAGAAGCGCCGCGAAGCCATGCAGGATGTCTGTTCCAATTGCCACGCCAGCGGCTGGGTGGAAAATTTCTACAAGCAATATGACGGCACGATAGACCTCTACAACGAGAAATTTGCCAGGCCGGCGAAGGCCATCGTGGATAAGCTCTACGCCGACGGCAAGCTGACCAAGACGCCGTTCGACGAACCAATCGAGTGGATTTTCTACGAACTCTGGCATCATGAGGGCCGACGTGCGAGAATGGGCACCGCCATGATGGGGCCGGACTACACGCAGTGGCACGGCTTCTATGAGGTCGCCAAGCATTTCTACGAAAAGTTCCTGCCGGAGGCCGAGCGCCTCCAGCCCGGCATCACGGCGGACGTTTTGAAGACCGACTTCCATCGCTGGAAGAGCGGTCTGACCCCCGAACAAGTGAAGCAGATGCTCGACTTCTACAAGGAGCGGTACAAACAATGAGAACCAGATCCAGTCGCAAGTTGAGCCGCCTGATCAAAGCGGCCGTGGCGATCGTCATCATCGGCGTGTGGGGAATCTCGTTATCCCACGCCAAGCCGGAGTATTCGAAAAAAGAATCGAAGGCGTGCACCTATTGCCACATCAAGATGGGAACGAAAGAGCTCAATGACGCCGGCAAGTGCTACGCCAAGCACAACCATTCGCTCGAAGGCTGCAAGGCGGAAGCAAAGTAGCCAAAACCCGACTCGCTGGGATATCGCGCTCGATCGAATTCGTGACCAGCCCCGATCCAATCGGGGCCAGCCGCGCTTTGGCCGTTCGCCACAGGCAGGCCGCAGTCAGCGTGTGCACCCGGCGGGTCGAGAAAAGGTTTCCGAAGACGCCGGGAGGCCTGCGGAAAGGCCGGCCTTCCACGGCGGAGAGCGTGCATGACCATGCCATCCCATCCCGTTGCGGAGGAGTCTCGAGCGAAGTCGCGTCGGCGATTCATCCAGGTCGTCCTGGGGAGTGGCATCGTCGCTTCCATTGTCTCCTTCCTCTACCCGGCGCTGCGCTACATGATTCCCCCCACGACGGGGGAACTGGGTTCGGATACGGTAGTGGCCGGCAACGCCAAAGAGCTGAGGGCCAACTCGGGCAAGATCTTCAAGTTCGGCTCTAAGCCCGGCCTGCTGATCCGACTCCGCGACGGCAGTTACCGGGCCTTCTCGGCTACCTGTACGCATCTGAACTGCAACGTGCAGTATCGCGCCGACATGCAAAGGATTTGGTGCGCCTGCCACAACGGAATGTTTGACCTGAACGGGAGAAACGTGTCGGGGCCTCCGCCGCGGCCGCTCGAAGACTACGCCGTTCACCTGCGCGGCGAGGACATCGTCGTCCAACGGAAAAAGGCGGGGTAGCGATGGGCAGCCTCGGGCAAGTCATCCGCCGGTGGTTGGACGAGCGCTTTGGCCTGGAATCGCTCCTTCAGTTCGCCAAGAAGAAAACCGTCCCCGTCCACCGCCACAGCGTCTGGTACTACCTGGGCGGGATGACCCTGTTCCTCTTCGTCATCCAGGTGCTGACCGGCATTTTGTTGTTGCTGTACTACCGTCCCTCGCCCAACGAGGCCTTTGAGAGCGTCCAGTACATCATGACGCATGTGAAGTTTGGCTGGTTGATCCGTTCCGTTCACTCCTGGGCGGGAAACCTGATGATCCTCACCGCCTTTCTGCACATGTTCAGCGTCTATTTCATGCGCGCCTACCGCAAACCGCGCGAACTGACCTGGATCAGCGGCATGCTGCTCTTGTTTCTGGCGCTGGGCTTCGGCTTCAGCGGCTATTTGCTGCCGTGGAATACCCTGGCCTACTTTGCGACGAAGGTCGGCACGGAAATGGCGGCGCAGGTGCCCCTGATCGGCAAGTGGCTCCTGGTTTTCCTCCGCGGCGGGGAGGAAGTCACCGGAGCCACCCTGACTCGTTTCTTCGGCTTCCACGTTGCCGTTTTGCCCGGCCTTACCACCATCCTCCTCGCCCTCCATCTTGTCCTCGTCCAGAAGTTCGGCATGAGCGTGCCGGAGTCGGTCGAAAGACAATGGACGGCTACCGGCGGCCAGCGGCGCGAGATGCCTTTCTTCCCCAATTTCGCTTTGCGCGACCTGATGGGCTGGTACATCGCACTGGGCGTCCTGGGTGCGCTGGCCGCTTTGATGCCGTGGGAACTGGGCGTCAAAGCGGATCCCTTCGCCTCCGCTCCGGCAGGCATTCGCCCGGAGTGGTATTTTCTCTTTGCCTTTGAAACCTTGAAATTCATCCCCGCCAAGATCTGGTTCATAGACGGCGAAGTACTGGGCGTTCTCGCCTTTGGAATTGCCGGTTTACTCTGGCTACTGATCCCGTTTCTGGACCGCAAGCCCGGTGAGCGCTGGCGAGTTTTCTTTCTCGGGCTGGGGGTCTTTGTGGTTGTTTTCATCGCCGTGACGACCTTGCCGACTCTCATCGCCTCTCTGGTGAAATGAACATGCAAGTTCGGTGTTGGTTTACTGTCCTCTTGGCCATCCTCGGGTGCTCCGCGTTTGCCCTGGCTGCGGATCAGTGCCTGCTTTGCCATCAAATGCTCGAAGGTAAGTTGAAAACCCCAACCGATACCTGGGCGGAGGATATCCACGGCCAGAAAGGTCTGACCTGCGCGGCGTGCCACGGTGGGGATGCGAACACCGATGACATGATGAAGGCGATGAGTCGCGCTGCCGGGTTTGTCGGCAAGCCGGCGCGATCCCGCATTCCCCGGCTTTGCGCCCGGTGCCACAGCGATGGCGCGTTCATGCGGGAGTACAATCCCTCGCTTCGCACCGACCAACTGGCGCAGTACCGCACCAGCGTGCACGGCAAGCGGTTGGCGGCGGGCGACACGAAAGCTGCTGTTTGCAGCGATTGCCACAGCGTCCACGAGATTCGGCCAGCGTCCAATCCTCTCTCCACCGTCCATCCGCTCAAGGTGGCGGAAACGTGCGCCCGCTGCCACGTCAATGGCGAGTATATGAAGGCGTACAAGATCCCCACCGACCAATTTGCCGGCTACCAGGCGAGCGCGCATTACGCAGCCATGGCGAACCGCGGCGACCTTTCCGCGCCCACCTGCTCGACCTGCCATGGAAACCACGGCGCGGCGCCGCCGGGCGTGGCTTCCGTCGAGAACGTTTGCTCGACTTGCCACGTCTTCCAGGCACAGCTTTTTGACGAGAGTCCTCACAAGAAGGCCTTTGCCGCGATGAACCTGGCCGCCTGCATTGCCTGCCACTCCAACCACCGCATTGTGCCGCCGACCGATGCCATGCTCGGGACCGGCCCGGGCTCCATTTGCCTGAATTGCCACGCGGAAGGAGACGCCGGTTACGCCAAAGCGGCTCAAATGTCCCAGAGCATCGCCGAGCTCGAAAAGGCGCTCGCGAACTCGGACGCGATTCTCGATCGCGCGGAACGCTCCGGCATGGAAGTCAGCCAGCCCAAGCTCGAGCAAGGGGAAGCGCGAGAAAATCTCATCAAGGCGCGAGTCAACATTCACAGCTTTGACCCCGCCAAGGTGGCCGAGGTCGTTGCGGCGGGAAAGAAGCTCGCCGCAAAAACGTACCGGGCCGGCCGGGAGGCCCTCCGCGAACGGGATTTCCGTCGAAAGGGACTGGCCATTTCGCTGATCACGATTCTGGTCGTGCTGTTCGGCCTGCGGATGAAGCTCCGCTCGATCGAAGCGCGCCAGGCAGCCCAGGCGGACGAGGCAAACAAGGATTCGTTGTAGAGGGAGAAAATAGAAAAGAGAAAACAGAAAATAGCTGTCCCCTATTTTCTGATTACTGTGTTTTGAAAAAGGAGGGAGCATGAGATTCCCCCACATGCTCGCTTTGCTCATCGCGCTCGCCGCTCCCGCTGTTCACGGCGATCGTTCAGGGCGAGCTGCGGCGGCTCCCCAGGTGTCGGGACAACAGCCAGCTCCACCTTCGCAAGCCAAGCCGGCGGTACCGCCCGCAATTCCGTCTGTCATTCCCCCCGAGGCCGCTCAAAAATCCAATCCCGTCAAAGCGACGCCGGAATCGGTGGAGGCGGGCAAACGGCTTTTCGTCAGCCAATGCGCCATGTGTCATGGCACGGAGGGCGATGGCAAAGGCGACTTGGCGGTGGAACTGAAATGGGAAGTGAAGGACTGGCGCAACCCGGAAGCGCTCAAGGACAAAACCGACGGCGCCCTCTTTTACCTGCTGACAGCGGGCAAGGGGCACATGCCCGGCCAGGAAAAGCGCATGACCGACACGCAAAAATGGAACTTAGTGAATTTTATCCGTTCGCTGGCAAAGGAAACCAAAAAGGAAGAAAAGAAGCCCGGGCAAGACCAACCCTGAGCCTCGCCCGTCACCTTCTTCCTCGCAGCCTCCACCCCGCCGCTGCCTGAAAATTTGCGGCCTCCTCCTTGAGATTTTCTTGACCTGGGCACGATTGTGTAGAAGACTTCGCCGATTCGAAGTTTCCTTTTGTCTCCGGAGGCACAACCATGGCGAAGGCATTTTCGCTGGCGTCTTGGAATGTCGAGCATTTCAAAGATGACCCCAACCGGGTCGGACGCGTCGTGGACTTCCTTCGGCGGCAGGATGCCGACGTCTTTACGCTCTACGAGGTGGAGGGCAAGACGGTATTCCAACAGTTGGTCAGTAAGCTCCCAGCCTACCAGTTCCACATCACCGAGGGGCCGCAGGTTCAGGAAATTCTGGTGGGTGTGCGGAGCGGCTTGACTGCGTTCTTCACTCAACGCCTCGAGTTCAAGTCCGGCAACTCCCTGCTGCGCCCGGGCGCTTTGCTGACCCTGCGCATCGACAGCGAGGATTACCCCATCCTGTTCCTGCACACCAAGAGCGGCTCAAAGCCGATCGGGCTCGGCATCCGTGACGATATGTTTGCCCATGCGTTCAAGTTGAAAAAGAAGCTTGACCAAGTTGCCGGCGGCCAGGGGAAGGCCAAGTTCCTCTTCCTCGGCGACCTGAACACGATGGGGATGGAATACCCCTTCCAGAAGGATATTTCGCCCACGCTGGAATTGCAGAAGCTGGACAGAGAGGCAGCGAAGGCAAAGATGCGCCGGCTGACCAAGAATCGCGAGTACACGTGGTCTAACGGACCTCAGTCCAAAATGCCACCCGCCAACCTGGATCACGTAGTGGCCTCCGAGCAGTTGCGCTTGCGCCCGTTTGGGGGGAAGGATATCGAGGTGCGTGGCTGGCCCGCCGAAGCGACAGCCGAACGGCAGGCCGACTGGATTCGCAAATTCTCCGACCACGCCTTGCTCTTCCTGGAGGTGCAGAAGGGTTAGCACCGCCGCGTGTAGCCCGTGCCGTGAACGGCTCTGGGGGCGACTCAATCGAATCACGTCTGGCGGACAGTAGGTCTTACCAGGGAGAAATCCATGGATCGCCCACGGGATAGCACGGAGTACTCCTTTACAGCGGAGTTTTACGACCACATTGTGCCCTATCGGAATCGGCCCGATATCGCCTTCTTCGTGGAGAAGGCACAACAGGCGGGGGACACGGTGCTCGAACTTGGTTGTGGAACGGGACGCGTGCTGATTCCCATAGCAAGAGCAGGCATCAAGATTGTCGGCCTCGATCTCTCCCCGTTCATGCTGTCCGCTTGCCGGGAGAAGCTCGCGCGTGAGCCGGCGGAAGTGCAAGCGAAGGTGCGCCTGGTCGAAGGAGACATGCGAAACTTTGACCTGGGGCGACAGTTCAGCCTGGTGACGATACCCTTCCGCTCTTTTCAGCACCTGATTACTGTCGAGGACCAATTGTCTTGCCTCGCCTGCATTCACCGGCATCTGGTGGAAGGTGGAACGTTCATCCTGGATTTATTCAATCCCTATCTGCCACGCCTGGTCGAAGAGCAGTACCTGACCGAAACGGAAGAGGAGCCAGAGTTCACGATGCCCGATGGCAGAAGGGTGGTTCGACGTCATCGTACGGTAGCCCGGGACCTGTTCCGACAGGTTCAAGAGATTGAGCTGATCTACTACGTTACGCACCCTGGTGGACGCCAAGAGCGGCTGGTGGATCGCTTCTCGATGAGGTACCTCTTCCGGTTCGAAACGGAACACCTCCTGGCGCGATGCGCTTTGCGGGTGGTGGAGGTGTACACCGATTACGACAAAAGTCCGTACGGGTCGAAACACCCTGGGGAATTAATCTTTGTTGCAAAGAAATAAGAGACACGAGTTGACGCCCCACCCTTTGCTTCGCTCTTATCGAGGGGCACCCGGCCTGTTCCTTCCCCCCACGCCACGCTCGATTCCCGGAATTACCTCGCGGCGCTTACCCAGCCCGGACGAGCTCGCGCCGAAGCAGCTTCCGTAGTGCGGCCAAGCGGGGCGCTCTATCCTTTGATTCCTCCTCTACGGCGACGCGCTACTTCCGGCGGGCAGCGCCCGATGCCAGCGCCAAAATGGGCGATTTGACGCCGACAACCGAGAGGGCGCGGCCCCCAACCTGTATTGGCGATAGCGGGCAATCCTGGGCAATTTGCCCCACGTCTGTGGCTAGGCTCGCAAAAAGCGACTTTTTGGCTTTGAGAACCACTCCCCTGGTGAGAAAGCCATTCCTTTAACTTGTTGAATCTAAAACCAATAAATAGGACTGGGACACTTCAAGGGTACGCCCGAGTTTGGCATCCAGGATGCCCATCGTTGAGCGGGTTCATCACAAACAACGCACCAAGAGATTTGCCCGTGATTGATGTTACCAAACTCTATTGTGGGCAGGACGCGACGGGCGATGCTCTCCGTTATGGGCACACCTCCCGGCCTGAAACCGGAGAGCCGCTGACCCACAAGGTTCCCCGATCCGCCGCCGAGCGACGCCCCATCGTGGTCTGGAACACCACCCGCCGCTGCAACCTGAACTGCATTCACTGTTACACCGATTCGCGCGACAAGCTCTACCCCAACGAATTGACCACCGAAGAAGCGAAGACGATGATCAGCGACCTGGCCCGGTTCGGTGTTCCGGCGCTGCTGTTTTCCGGCGGCGAGCCTTTGATGCGCCCGGATACGATTGAGCTGGCCGAGTGCGCGCGGCAAGCCGGGATTCGCCCCGTGCTTTCCTCGAACGGCACCCTCATCACCGCGGAGGTTGCTCGCCGCGTGAAGTCGGCAGGGTTCATCTACGTGGGCATCAGCCTCGACGGCATCGGGGTGAACAACGACCGCTTCCGCGGGAAGAAAGGCGCGTTTGACGCTGCCATGGCCGGTTTCCGAAACTGCGTCGAAGCGGGCCAGCGGGTGGGATTGAGGCTCACGCTGACCAAGCGAAATTTCCACGATCTGGACGCCATTTTTGACTTTATCGAGCGGGAAAAGATCAATCGAGCTTGCTTCTACCATCTGGTCTATGCCGGCCGGGCGAACAATCTTTTGACCGATGACCTGAGCCAGGAGGAATCGCGCCGGGCGATGGACTTGATCCTGGCCCGCGCGGAAGATTTCGTCCGCCGCGGCCTGAACGTTGACGTCCTCACCGTGGATAACCACGTGGACGGGGTCTATCTCTATCTGAAGCTGCTCGAAAAAGATCCCGAGCGCGCCAGGAAGGTTTATGAGCTTCTGAAATGGAACGGCGGGGGCCGATACTCGAGCGGGGTGGGCATCGGTTGTGTCGATTTCGACGGCAATGTCCACGCCGACCAGTTCTGGGGCGATCACAGCTTTGGCAGCGTCCGCGAGCGGCCGTTCAGCGAAATCTGGATGGACACGAGCGATCCGCTGATGGCCGGACTCAAGGACCGCCTCCCCTTGCTCGAAGGCCGGTGCCGGAGCTGCCGCTGGAAAGAGCTCTGCGGGGGCAGCTTCCGCGTCCGAGCCCTGCGTGTCTATGGGAACCCGTGGCAGCAGGATCCGGCCTGCTACCTCAGCGAGGAAGAGATTTCATCTCGGTTTTTCCCGGAAAGCGAACTTGTTTCCAAGAGTCAAGCGCATGACTAGCGCCCAAAACCACAAACCGCGACTGGTTTTCTGGGAGTTGACAACCGGATGCAATTTGCGTTGCATCCATTGTCGCGCCACCGCTCAGGAATTATCCTCTCCTGATGACCTACCTACACCCAATGTCCTTGACCTGATACAGCAAATCTGCAGGTATTCACACCCCATCCTCATCCTGAGCGGTGGCGAACCTTTATTTCGCAAAGACATCTTTGAGATCGCGCGCTATGGCACGGAATGCGGTCTGCGGGTGGCGCTGGCAACCAACGGCACGCTGGTGACACCGGAGGTGGCTCGCAAAATCGCCTGGGCCGGCGTCCGGCGCGTTTCCATCAGCCTGGACGGGGCGGACGCGGCTACCCACGACAGCTTCCGGGGAATTCCGGGGGCGTTTGCCGCCGCCCTGAGGGGGATCGAACACTTGCAAAGCGCGGGCGTCCCGGTCCAAATCAATACCACCATCGCCCGGCATAACGCCCACCAGTTGCCCGCCATCCTGGATCTCGCCCTCGCCCTCGGCTGCGCGGCACTGCATACGTTTCTGCTGGTTCCGGTCGGCTGCGGCGTGAACATTGCCGAGTCGCAGATGGTGCCGCCGGAGGAATACGAAAAGATTTTGCATTGGTTTTACGACCGGCAGAGGGAAGGCCGGATCGAAATGAAAGCCACCTGCTCGCCTCACTATTTCCGGGTTTTCCGGCAGCGGCAGGCGGCAGAAGGAAAAAGCCTCGTGCCGGAGGGTACGGGGCGAAGCTCGACCCTCCCGAGGCTTCGGGAGAATTGGGGCTCGCGTCCCGCACCAAGCGGAACTCCGGAAGCGGAACCGGCCGGAGCTCCGCGCGAGACGCTCGTGGCTCACCCGGGGAAGATCGGCGTGAATTTGAATACGGGCGCGGCGATTCCGCCGTCATCTACCCCGGGTGAGCCACTCTCTTTTTCGCCAGGCCACGCTCATGGTCATCCCGGCTCCCCGTCCTGGCAGGGCGGCGAGATGTCGGCCATGACCAAGGGCTGCCTGGCAGGCAGCGGGGTTTGCTTCATTTCGCACAAAGGCGAAGTGTTCCCCTGCGGATACCTGCCGGTGAAAGCCGGTGATTTGCGTACCCAGAGTTTTGTCGAGGTCTGGGAAGGCTCGGAGGTGTTTGCCGCGTTGCGCGACACCGCGAATTTGACCGGCAAGTGCGGCCGATGTGAATTCCGCAATATCTGCCTGGGCTGCCGGGCGCGGGCCTACGCCGCCACCGGCGACTATCTGGCCGAGGAACCCTTTTGCATTTACCAACCCCAACACCCCATCACCAATCCGAAGAATCATCCTCGAACTTCCCTCCCATGTTCCTTACCAGGGTGCTGAGAGCGCCTAAAATTGCCAGTGGCGCGAGGAGTAACCTGGCCATGCCGGCGGCCGCATCAAACGATCCGGTGAAGGGAACGTAACGTGCGACTTGTTCTTCCCCGGGAACACGGCAGTTGGGGGATTCTGCTCGTGCCGTTTGTGACGGGAGTTGCGGTCACCGGCGAGTGGAACCTCCCGGCGCTGCTTGCTCTGGTCGCCATCGTTGCGGTCTTCCTCGGCCGGCCTTCACTCGAGCTCTTGATTGCCGGAAAGGGCGGGTTGCCTTCCCCATCGGAAAGAGCTGTGGCCGTGAAAGGCTGCGTGCTTTTTGCGGGCCTGGCGACGGCCGCGACGGTTCCCCTTTTGGCGGTCTATGGTCGCTGGCTGTTACTTTGGTTGGCCATGGTGGCGGTTGGAGCCTTCGCCGTGTATCTCGGGTGGCACGATGAACGGAAGCGCGCCGCCAGGGGCGGGGCCGAACAACTTGCCGCTACCTTTGGTCTCACGCTCACCTCGCTAGCTGGGTACGGCGCTGCTCTGGGCAGATTCGACGCTCGCGGTCTTCTGGTCTGGGTCCTCCAAGCGTTCTTCTTTCTCGGCGGAGTTCTCTACGTCAGATATAAGGTCCGCGCCATCCCCGCCCGCGACCGACTGGAAACGCTCGCCGATCGCATACGCTTTGCGTGGCCGGTGATTGCCTATCACCTTCTCCTTGTCGGCCTCCTGGTATCGCTCGCCGTAAACCGCCGGCTCTCCTGGGCGGTGCCTTTTGCGTTTGCACCGGCGCTGCTTCGCGCCGGCTATGGTCTAGCCCGGCTGGGTGAACGATTTGCCATCCGGCGGCTCGGCTGGTCGGAAGTGGTTCACTCGCTCCTCTTCGCACTTCTGCTCATCCTCGCAGTGCGTTAGGGGCCTCGATGGGTGTGGTGCTCCCACTATGCCCATGCCAAGCCTTAGGCTTCTTGGAGCCAGAAAACCTCTCTGCTTGGCCGTAATTTCCCCGAGCATTGTGGGAAATGCCTCAGACTCCTCTAGGCCATGGTACCTCGCCCTTGCACTACCGCTCCAACTTATTGAAAAGAAAAGGCAGAGTTGTAGATTTTTGGTAGTACTGTAACGCTTCCCTTGGTGGGAATCGTGCACTGGAAAAGCCTCCGCGCCTTTAAAGAACCACAGCGGCATCGCTGGAGCCCCCGATGCGGGCTGCCTTCCCCAACTCTCTTCGAACCGTCCACGCAGGACGTCTCCTGGCCTACTTGGCCATGCTTCTGCTTGTGCCCATGAAGGCCGGGGGCCAACAGCCCAAGGCTCACCCGGCGCCCATCAGTGAAAAGGAAGCTGGCTCTTCTGAAACTTGTCTCACCTGCCATGACACTCTGACCAAGACCAAGTTCGTTCACTCGGCGGTCAAGGATGTTGGATGCACTGCGTGCCACGAGATCAAGACCGAAGGTGAGAATACGACGGTTAGCCTGCTGGCGGAGGGAAATGAACTCTGCCTTGTCTGCCACGAGGACAAGCGGGGCAGCGAAGCCAGCCCGATTCACCCGCTAACGGTCAAGATTGCCTGCATCACTTGCCACGACCCGCACGGCTCAGAATTCGCCGCCCAGACGCGCGCCGCCACAAACGCGCTCTGCCTGCAGTGCCACGGAGAGCGGAACGTCACGGGTGACACGGTAACGCTGTTCGAGAAGCAAACTCTGCAGGCAACGGAATTCAACAAGATTCCCAAGCTTGTTCTCGACCGCAGCCGTCGCATTGGCCATCCCTTCCTCGAGCATCCGGTGGGGGATCAGCCCGATCCTTCACGCAAAGGCGAGAAGCTTTCGTGCCTGAGCTGTCACGTCCCGCATGTGCTCGTGCAACCGAGGTTGTTGCGCGCGGAATGGAAAGAAGCCGAGGTTTGCGACCGTTGCCATCCGGCAACGACTCCCCAGACACCATGGATACCATGATCGCGAGAGTCTTCAAACGGCGATGGCTCGCGCTTGCCCCAGCTCTGATCCTGGGCATGCTGTTCGCCGTGCCTGGCCAAGCGGAGAAAAAGAAGGCCGCAGCGGTACCTCCGCCGGAGTTGGTCTGGCCGCTTCCGCCCGATAAGCCCCGGGTCAGGTTCATCGAGATGTTCTCCAACAACTTTGACATCGAGCCTCGCAAAAAGCGCTCGCTGGTGGACCGGTTGGTGGGCAGGCCCGATCCGAACGTAACCGAGATCTTCGAAAAGCCGGCTGGCCTGGCCACCGACTCCCGCGGGCGGCTGCTGATTGCGTCACTGCAGCGGGCAACAGTGTTCATTCTCGACAAGGAGCAGCACAAGGTTGTTCGGTTGCAAGGTGACCGCAGCATCCTGCTGAAAAGTCCTCTCGGCCTGGCCGTCGATCAACAAGACAACATTTACGTTTCCGATCCGCTGCTGGACATGGTCTTGAAGTTCGATGCCGAGGGTCGGCTGCAAGCCACGGTGGGCCGAGATGCCGGGATGACGAACCCGACATTCTTAGCCCTGGATGAGCCCCGGCGGCGGCTGTTCGTAGTCGATTCACACCTGCACCAGGTCTTGGTTTACGACCTCGACACCTTGCAGCTCATCACTCGTGTGGGAAGCCGCGGCGAAAAGGACGGCCAGTTCAACTTTCCGGTCGGTATTGGGGTGAATCCCGAAGGTTACTTTGCCGTCACCGACACGGGTAGTTGCTCGGTGCAAGTCTTCTCGCCTCATTTCAAGTTCGTGCGCCGTTTTGGCAGCCAGGGCACACGGCCAGGCCACTTCGTCCGCCCCAAGGGCGTGGCCTTCGACAGCGAAGGACACATCTGGGTAGTGGATGCGGCCTTCAACAACTTCCAGATCTTTGACAGCAATGGCCAAGTTCTGATGTTCGTCGGCAACTTCGGCAACCTGCCTGGGGCCTTCAATCTACCCGTGGGAATCTACATCGATCGAAACAACCGGGTGTACGTAAGCGATCAACTCAACCACCGCGTGCAAATCTTTCAGCTTCTGGGAGGGGACTGGGAGGGAAACACCGCAAATCAAGCGCAAAGGAGGTGAGAAAACTCTCCAAGCAATCACTCTAGTACGTGACTCGAACAGGTAACTAAAGCGCCCAATTTCAATTAGGGAGGCATTATGAGGTCCTTCAAGTTACTCATCCTAGTTGTCCTGGTGCTCGCGCTCGGGACAACCCTGGTGCTGGCCAAGCCCCCCAAGTCGAAGATCGTCACGGGCTCGAACAAGCATCACGACTTGAGGTCGGTATTCAATTCGGCCAGTTTCACTGCTTGCAGCTACTGCCACGTGGCCCACAAAACGGGCGATGCTCCGACGGGTCCTGGCTATCTGCTGTGGAACCATAGGCTGTCCAGCGTGGCCTCGTATGGCGTTTACCAGAGCGATAGCTTGAACGCGACGGACGTCACCGATCTGGGCACCTCTGGCGGAAGCGGCATGACCGTGAGCAACCTCTGCTTGAGCTGCCACGATGGCACCGTGGCGATCAACTCGTTCTATTCACCCATTACCAAGGCTGACTTCAGCGGACCGATCCCTGAGGACACAACGTTCATGGGCCAGGGAGAAAGAATCAGGGATCTGTCGAAGACTCACCCGGTGAACTTCACCTACAACGCGGCTGTGGCTGCCGCCGATGGCGGTTTGTTGACGCCAGCCAGCAGCCGGTCGGTGGACGCCGCCGGGGAGATTCCGCTTTACAACAGCAAGATGCAGTGCGCGACGTGCCACGACCCGCACAACGGCGACTCGGGAATCTTTGCCCGTGTTTTCCCGACGCAGGCGACCGGGACGTTCTGCACCTATTGCCACTTGTAAAGACAGCCTGAGAGGAACGGGGGAGGCGAACAGAGTTTCTACCGGCGCCTCCTCCCTCTTCCCCTGAAGCAGCAGACGAATACGTGCAACCGCAAACCACAAGTCGTGTCCGCCCGGCAGTAGGTTTAAGCATGGCTTGAGCACGACTCGTGCAGGCCGGCCGGAGTGAGCCTTGAAACTGAGAAAGGAAACATGGGCCCTAGGCGTACTGCTCTTCGCCAGCGTGCTGCCTGTCGCCGCGCAACCCCAGGAGCCGGAGCGGTGGCGCTTGCTGGGCTCGCTCGGCGTAAACCTAAGCAAGACCACTCAAACTCCGCTCATACCGGTTTCCGAGCTGGCTCGTAGTTCCGATTATTCGACAGCATCTGGCGACTTGCGGCTGACCTTGGGCGGCTTCGTAAAGGATCCCGCCCTTCTGCCTTTCACGGTGGACTTCACCGGGGAACGCGGCTCCAACAGCGTGGACATCGGCAGCTTTCGACACACCATCCTGAGCTGGGGCATCAATACGGTTTTCTTGCCCGAGCGGCCGTTTCCCCTCCGGTTCTACTACCGCAAAAACCAATTTGATTCGAGAGGGGCCACCTTCGGCCAAGACTCGGATAACTCCTCGCTGGGCTTGGACTGGTCGCTCCGCTTGCCCAAGCTGCCCCGCTTCAGCTTCGGCTATAACCGCTTTGCAACGGAGGTGCGCGTGCCCACATCCATCACTGACACCAGTTATCGCCAGAATCTCTGGCGCGTGGGCGCCGAGGACAAATGGAAGGGTTGGGATTGGGGCATTGGTTTCGATCAATACTCGAGTGTGGCCAATGCGGTCGCAGGCTTCGCTCTCCCCACGGAATTGCAGCAGACGTTGCGCGTCCTGGGAGCAAACATTCGCCGGTCTTTTTGGAACCAGAAAGCCCAACTAATCGTGGATAACCGGAGCCAGTGGCTGAAGGGCTCGCTCCCGGGACAGGGCTCGACACAATCCACGGATTCCATCACCAGCACGAACCTCCGCGTTCAGCACACGCCCAAGCTCGCCTCCAGCTATTACTACACGCATACGCGCGTGCGATTGACGACAGAAGGCGCGGTCGGTGGCCTACCCGGCGTGCCCGGTCAAATTATCTTCGTTGCCCCGCCTTCTTTCGTTTCCCATTTCGCCGGTGGGCGGGTGGACTATCGGCTGACGGAGTCCGTGAATCTCAACCAAGAAATACGTTATTACCGCATCACGCCTCCCATCACTCAGTTTGAAGTGCGCGAGTCGCTCACCGAGTCACTCTCCGGAGTGAATTACCAGAAAAGCTGGCGCGGGCTGGAACTGGGCGGCAGCTACGTCGGTCGCTGGCAGTTGATGGGCACTAGCCTGGGCAACACAGCGAACACCTTCTCAAACAATTTTGACGTCCGGTTGGGTTGGGGAGACGTGCGCCGCTTGCGGCTGGCCGGCACGACCCGCTATTCGAAGCTCAACTTGGTCGACCAACTCGGCGGCTTCACCGAAGAGCGCCGCGTGCGCTTTGAACTGCAAACCGCCCGTTTGCGTCCTTTCCGCGTGCTCTTCAGTGCCGACCGCGCGCACATCGAGTTGCTGAACGTGAGTGGGGATACGAAGCAGGACGTGACCAACTTGAGTGGCCAGGTGAGCCACTCTCGCCTCGCGTTCAGCTACACCCGCACGCTGGGTGAGGGCGCGGGAGCGCTCTTCCCAAGCCTCGTCCAGTTACGCCAGCGGATTACCATTCCCCTTCCGCTCGACCAATTGGGCTTTACCCCACTGCTTGACCGCACCACGCGCGCAAACGCCGTCAGCTTCACGATCCGGCCGATTTCCTCGCTCGAATTGAGCGGCTATTGGCGCTCCGAGTT
>Ga0209321_10000458_pt1 | contig 26296 bp, 22 predicted proteins | sample Rifsed16ft4_FD_184012 | JGI IMG/M metagenome (GOLD analysis project Ga0209321, IMG submission 184012) | Soil microbial communities from Rifle, Colorado, USA - sediment 16ft 4 - CSP-I_5_4 (version 2) | ecosystem: Environmental > Terrestrial > Deep subsurface > Rock core/Sediment | place: Rifle...
TGTAAATAAAGGCACTGCTGCCATGTATTTTATTTCAAAGGAGAGTTTTGATTTTATATTGGCGATAGGCGATGATATGACGGACGAGGATTTGTTCAGGGTGCTTCCACAAACAGCATACTCAATCAAGGTAGAAATAGCTCCGTCTCATGCCAGATTCAATCTTCGTAATTATACGGAGGTTTGGAAACTAATTGAAGAAATAATAAAGGCCAATTAAGAAAATAAGAAAAAAAGAGAATAACTTCATTGGAGTGGATATAATGATTTACGGCTGTCCGATGATAATAAACTCAGCCTTCTCAGGCAGTGCCCAATAGAAGGCACGTGCATCGTCCTTACGCATCACAGCGAGTATTTTTATAAAAGGGGTCTTTTTGAGGTAACTCCACAATAATTTAGATGAGTTCCACAGGCGGCCCATTTTCTTATTGATATAGTTTAAGGGTGACAGCAGAAAATTCCCTTTAAAATGCTGGCTTACAGATATAGAGAGCCCTTTGTCAAGTATAAGAGTATAGTTTGATGGCATATCCTCTACGCTATATGAATCTACCTCCTGAGTTGTGGTAGGGGGTTTTTCATCTTTTTTTTGGTCAGGCGGTTTTATCTCTTTTCTTTTCGGTGCAAAAATTGCCTTTACAGTAACAAGGCTATAAGACTCATCTAATTGCCCAATTCCAATTGTGTCAGAATCAGCAATATCAAACTCTTTTAGTGTTACTCCTCTTATCTTTAGATACATCTTTTTGCTGATTAAGTCTAAAACTACATAAGTAACAGGTTTGGCTGCCGCCTTTGCCTCCAGTTCCAATAGCCTATTCTCCATACTGATTTTATAAATATCCTGAATATTGGAATCATCCGAGAAGGCATTGCCGCACCATATGAATACAAATAAAAAAGGCACTGTCATTATCCAGTGCCACAAGCTCTTAAACATAAAATTTAAAATATATATACCTTTGTTCCAATTTGGGCAGATTTATATATAATCTTTAAATCATTATCGCCAACCCTTATACAGCCGTGGGTGACTGGTTTGCCAAGAAGTCGCGTATAGAGGGTCCCGTGAATGAAGTAGCCGTTGCCGATTCCAAGGGCATAATCACCCAAAACCCCCTCTTCAATCCTGTCATTATAATTTTTTGGTATATTCGTTCCCTCTTCAATAAACGCCCAGTCTGGTTTTACCCAGACAGGCTCAACTATCTTGCTCTTAACCTTAAACTCCCCTCTCGGTGAATCAAAGACCCATTTTTTCTCCTGATTTCTTGGGTCTATGAGAAACCTGCCGCTCCCTGTAGATACAACTGCCTGATACAGAACTTTGTCACCGTTTTTCAGGTATAAGATATTTTTAGCTGTGTCTATAACAATGTAATTACCCTTTGGAAAGAGACTTGAGAGCGACTTGTAAATCTTTTTATTCTTTTTGGTTATATCATTTGCAGCCTTTTTTGCATTACCGGCATCTTCTTTTTTAAATACAGCAGCATTAGAGTTTTTTTGTATAAAATATGCCATTACATTGATGACAGAAAAGACAACGAAGAAGATAGAGAGGGCATAAATAATCCGCCTCATTAATCCTCTTTTTGGATATTCTGCATTATTGTTTATATTATTTCCAAAATTATAACCGTTCATCTCTTTATCAATTTAAGAATCACCCTTTAATCCCTTAAGCCCAAAGTAAAGCTCATTCTCAATGCTTGTAGCACCTACAATGGTAACAGGTGTCCCTATTGCAACCTTATCAAAAAGCTCATCCATGTGGTTATTTTCAAGGGCAATACAGCCGTTGGTAGTACTGTCTTCCCCGCCACCATGGATTTCAATAAGGCCCCCTATCCTAACATTTTTTGAAATAAGCCCCCCTTTTTTTGCCTTTAAAAATTCCTTTTTGTCTTCCTGATTTGGATAATCAAGAAGAAGTGCCTTATAGTATTTACTCTCACCCCTGCCTGATTTTTTGATGATTTTATATTTCCCCTCAGGTGTAGCGTCATCTCCTGAAAACAGCTTGTCTCTGTATCCATACCTGCCAAATCCTATATTAAAGGTTTGCAATATCTTGCCATTTTTGTATAAAGTCAAAGTTCGTTCAGCCTTATCAACTACAATTGCAGCCATCTTCTTTCTTTTTGATTCATCAATAGTTTCTCTAACAAAATTTCTCCATTTATTTATTGTATCATTTTGAGAATATCGTCTAAGGGTTGGAGTTACTAATTTTTCAGCCTCGTTTAAAAGGGCTGCGGCATTCTCTACTTTCTCCATTGCCGAATCATACCTATTGCTGTTAATGGATGCCTTCGCCTCGCTTATTGCAATGCCTCCTTTTGTAAGGAGTTTTCTTGTAGAAGCCCCGACATTTACCTTTAATGTTAATTCATTTATAATTCTTGCCTTGTCCTCCAGCCTTTTAATTTTATCAGAGATTTTTTCTTTCCTTTTGCTTTTATCCTCGTTAATGGTGATTAGAAGCCTTTTCCCATCACCAATAATATCTCCTATATTTTTCTGGATTGGTTCATAATTTCTGAATATGGAAAATTTTGATTCCTCTTGAATAATTTTATCCTTCAATACCCTTAAATTTACCTTAAACTTATTATATTCGCCGGGGGCATATTTTACCGCATCTATTTTGTGGAGTTCAAAGTCAATATTTTCTAACAAGTTAATTTCAGGTGGTGGCGGGGATGAACTGCAGGCTGAAAAAAAGAGGATTGCAAATGGGAGAGCTATTGCCCTCCCATAATTTAAAAATCTCATTTTATTTCTTGCTCTTCTTTTTTCCCTTTGCCTTTTTTGCTGCTTCAACCTTCTCTATTGCCTGTTGAACCTGGCTTGAAACTGCATCTGCCTTCTCTTTTATTGATTTTGCCTTACTGACTGCACCGTCATAGTCTTCACCATCAATTGACTTCTGGACATCCGGGAGGGAATCCTCTAAGCCTTTTACATCACCTGTCATTGCCTCTATATCTGACTTAGACTCCTTTCCTTTAGGTGCCTTTTCCAGCATTGCCTTTGCATTGGCGATTGCACCATTTGCCTCTTCCATAGAGGCTATGGCATTCCTCTTCGCCTCTTCCTTCTTTGCAGCAGTATCTGTCTTTAACTTTTCCGCACTCCCCTTAACAGATGCAAGCAATTCCTTTGCCTTGTCATATTTCCTGAATAATGGAAATTTGCCATCCTGCACCTTTACCTCATCCATTGCAGCGGAGAGTTCATCACTTACCTTCTTGGCATCATCAGAGAGATATTTTTCTGCACCGGCAGACTTGGCAGATTCCACAGCACTATTTGCTGCATCTATATCCTCAGTTGGCGGCTTTGCACACCCTGCCACAAAAACTACAGCAATCAATAAACAGCCTAAAAATAATCTTGCAACCTTACTCATTTTTCAAAATCTCCTTTCAAAAAAAGAAACGAGGCAGTTTTGATAAAGCTGCCTCGTTTTATAAAAAATATTATTTCTTCTTTTTCCCTTTTGATGCCTTTGCCTCTTCCAACTGCTTCGCCAGTTCTGTCACCTTTGCAGTCAGCTCATCCCTCTCTCTTGTCAGCCCTTCTACCTGAGATTTTAAAGCAGAGCTTTCTGTAGTCATCTCTTTTATCCTGCTTTCAAGGTTAGCCTTCTCAACATGGAGAGAATCCACATGTCCCTTTAAAGCGGCATTCTCCTCCTGAAGCTGTTTGGATTGGCAGCCTGAAATTAACGGAATTGCAACAAATGTTAATAATAATATGACGATTGCCAATCTTCTCATTGTTTACACCTCCTTTCAATTTAACTTATCCTTCCATCATAAAAAATTAAAATATTGCATAGGCTTAAGCAGTTGTTGTTCCGGATGCAGCCCCACCTGATAAAATAGTATTTTTTAATTCCTTGCCAGGCTTAAACTTTGGAACCTTCTTTGCTGGTATATCTATTGCTTCACCTGTTAATGGATTCCTCCCCTTTCTCCCCGCCCTGCTTGTTACTGAAAATGTCCCAAAACCAGATAGTGTTACATTATCCCCTTTTAAAAGAGATTCGGTAACCTTTGATAAGAAACAATCCAATACCCTCTCTGCTGATGCCTTTGAGATATCACCTGCCTCAGCCATTGCTACAACCAAATCGCTTTTGTTCATTTTAACCTCCGATTTATAAATTATATCTCTTTCTTGCTATATTCAATACACTCAATATCATTTCATTGTAGCTCATCCCTGCCGTCCTTGCTGCCTTTGGGAAACAGGAGTTATCTTCAGGTTTTGGCAAGACTCCTGGCAAGGGGTTAAGCTCAAGTATATTTGGTTCATTATCTGAATCAAGTCTTATATCAATCCTGCACCAATCCCTGCATCTGAGGGATTTATAAGCCTTTAATGCCGCCTCCTCAATATTATCTCTTAGTTTATCATCAATGTCTGCCGGGCATTGAAATATATCAATGGGATTTTTTGAATTATCCCATATCCACTTAGCCTCATAAGAATATATGTGGTTAATATCTCTCGGAAGATTATCAAATTTTATCTCAACAATCGGCAGAACCCTTGTGTCCCCATTATTTCCCATCACTGCCACTGTAAACTCTCTCCCGTTTAGATACTCCTCAACAAGTGCAGGCTGATGATACTGAACTATTATTTTCTCTACCTTCTTTTTTAATTCAGAAGGTGAAAATACCAGGGCATCATTTTTTACCCCCTTACTTGAACCCTCATGGAGGGGCTTAACAATAAGAGGAAAAATTTTTAATTTTATCCGCTCTGAGATAGATGATACTACCTGAAAGCGTGGAGTTGAAACTTTGTAAAAAGATAATATCTCTTTGGCTCTCCCTTTGTCAAGACATAAAGATAGGGTCATGGGGTCTGAGCCTGTATATGGAATTCCAAGCATTTCCAGCATTGCAGGGACATGTGATTCCCTGTTTGGCCCATCCCGCCCTTCTGCAATGTTAAAAACAATATCAGGCTTTGAGCCTTTCAAATTCTCTACTACATTTTCATCTGCCTCAAGGGGCACAACATCGTGTTGTGCAGAAAGGGCAGACCTGACCGCATCAATTGTCTCTTCTGTATCCCACTCAGCATCCCAGTCATTTGTGAGCCCGTCTTTAACGCCCTTCTTTAAATTATAAGTTAGACCTACCCGCATAACTCCCCTTTAGAATAAAAAGCAAGAAATTTAACCACAGATTTCACAGATTTAAAAAATTAATAAGGAAGCCATGAAACCATGAATATTTTTTTAATTGCTTTTCCCCTCCCTGTCTTCCTGGTTTCCTAATAAATAAAAGCTTTAAAATCTGTGTTAATCTGTGTAATCTGTGGTTTCATTAAGTTTTTGTTCTATGAATCAAATAGCTTAAATTGTTTAACCCTGTCAATTTGCTTAAGCTGTTTTGCTGATTCATAATATTCAAATATCTTCCCTTCATAGTTTCTTAGAGTTACCCTTCCGTCAGCCTGGGATATAAGATACACAGGTGATACAGGTATCTTGCCGCCGCCGCCAGGTGCATCAATAACAAATGTAGGGACTGCATAACCTGTGGTATGCCCCCTCAGTTTCTCCATTATATTAATACCGGCTGTGACAGGTGTCCTAAAATGCCCTGTCCCTACAGCAGGATCGCATTGATATATATAATATGGTCTCACCCTAATCTTGAGTAGTTCATGCATAAGTTTTTTCATAATATGGGGCTTGTCATTTATACCCTGAAGGAGGACTGTCTGGCTTCCAAGCGGTATTCCTCCATCTGCAAGGATTCCGCATGCCCTTTTTACATCTTTTGTAATCTCCTTTGGATGTGAAAAATGAATACTCATCCAGATTGGGTGATATTTTTTCAACATCTCTACAAATAATGTATTTATTCTCTGTGGCAGAGTTACAGGGACACGGGTTCCGAGCCTTATTATTTCAATATTTGATATCTTCCTCAAATTAGAAAGTATATCTTCAAGTATCTCTTCCTTTAATAGTAAAGGGTCTCCGCCCGATATCAATACATCCCGTATCTTCTTATTTGTTTTTAGATAGGAATATACATCTTCAAGCCTGCCCCTTGATATGACATTCTCTTCAGCCCCAACCATCCTCCTTCTTGTGCAATACCTGCAATACATTGCACACTGATCTGTAACTATGAGGAGCGCCCTGTCGGGGTATCTGTGGATAAGTCCCGGAACAGGAGAGTGATTATCCTCTTCGCATGGGTCAACCATGTCATGGGGTAATTTATAAGACTCCTCTATTCTTGGGACTGCCTGACGGCGGATGGGACAATCAGGATTGTAAGGGTCTATTAGTGAAGCGAAGTAAGGGGTTATTGCCATTGCAAGCCTTCCACCCGAAGCCAGAACGCCTTCTCTTTCTTTTGGAGTTACCTCTATAACCTCTTCCAATTGCTCAAGTGTGGTGATTCTGTTTTTTAATTGCCATCGCCAATCATTCCATAATTCCTTTGGAACAGACTTTAATATTTTTTCTTTTTTAATTGTATCGCTACAGATAAATCTTGCGAGGTTTTCTGATGATGTGGGAGTAATGAGATTTAAAATACTGCTGGGAGGCTCTTCAAAACTACATTCTGACGATTCCATAATTAATAAATTTCTCCTTTTAAAAGTGTTAGTTTTTAGTGTCAGTGAAGGAAGTTATTACTAACACTAATCACTGACACTGACACAGCATTTTGAGTTTATGCAAAAATATAACCACAATATATTGTGATGTCAAGAAAAAATTTAAAAACGAAATTGCCACAGACTCTCACTGACAACATCAAAAAAACAAGAAGTTAAGAAGCTATGAAGATGAGAAGATAAGAATTCTCAACCCTTTAACTTCTTATTTTCTTATCTTCTGTTTTTTTAGTCTGTGTAAGTCGGTGGCTAAATATATTTTATTTCAACATCATTGCAAGGCGATTCCATCTGACACCAAAATTCATACTGTCCCATGACCAGTAAATAATAAACGCCCTCCCTTTAATTTTGTTTTTATCAAGGAGCCCCCAGAATCGGCTGTCCATGCTGTTTTCCCTGTTGTCACCCATGACAAAAAAATTATTTTCAGGGACTGTGACGGGACCAAAAATATCCCTCGGATGAAACGAACCTCCGCCTGCCTCTTCATGAAATGCATAAGATTCATCTATCTCTTTATCGTTTATATATACTTTTTTATCTTTTACCTCTATCTTATCACCCGGGAGACCAACAACCCTTTTTATAAAATCACGGCTCTCATCTTTTGGAAACTTAAAAACAATAATATCTCCCCTCTTTACATCCGTGAATCTGTATATAAATTTATTTACAAGTATGTGGTCGCCTATTTGCAAAGTTGGTATCATTGAGCCGGATGGTATCTTAAAAGCCTGCACTACAAATGTTCTGATGATAAAGGCAAGGACGAGTGCAATTATTATTGCTTCTGCATATTCCCTTACTATAGATTTCTTTTTCGCCTGTTCTGGCACAGATGCCCTTTCAATATTCTCAACCTTTTCCATTATAACATTCTCCTTATATTTATTTTGCCACAGATTTTCACTGACTAAAATCTTAACTTCTCAACCTCTTAATTTCTTAGCGCCCTTTATTAAGTCTGTGTAAGTCAGTGGCTATTCCTATTTTGTTTTTAATACTGCCATGAATGTCTCTTGAGGTATCTCCACCTTGCCTATCTGCTTCATCCTCTTTTTTCCCTCTTTCTGCCTCTCAAGGAGTTTTCTCTTCCTTGTTATATCACCGCCGTAACACTTTGCAATTACATTTTTTCTCAATGGTTTTACAGTCTCTCGGGCTATAATCTTGCCTCCTATAGCCGCCTGTATTGCCACCTCAAACATCTGTCTTGGGATTATCTCCTTCATCTTCTCTGCCAGTTCTTTGCCGTGGTAATAAGCCTTGTCCTTGTGTATTATTGAGGACAGTGCATCAACAGGGTCGCCATTTAACAATATATCTAATTTAATCAGATTAGATATGCGGTAGTCAAGATATTCATAGTCCATTGATGCATAGCCTTTAGAAATGGATTTAAGCCTGTCATAAAAATCAAGGACTACTTCATTGAGGGGAAGCTCGTAAGTAATCATCACCCTTTTTTCACCGATATATTCAATCCCCTTTTGAACTCCTCTCTTTTCTTGTGTTAGCTGCATAATGGCACCGAGAAATTCATCAGGCGTTATTATTGTAGCGATAATATAAGGCTCCTCTATCCTGTCTATGTAGTTAGGAGGCGGGAGCTTAGAGGGATTATCAACATGGATTATCTCTCCCTTTGTATTTATTACTTTATATACAACTGTAGGTGCTGTTGTGATGAGTGAAAGGTCAAATTCCCTCTCCAGCCTCTCCTTTACTATATCCATATGCAGTAGACCGAGGAATCCGCATCTAAAACCAAATCCGAGGGCGAGAGAGGTCTCAGGCTCAAACTTTAAGGACGAATCATTTAGCTGGAGCTTCTCAAGTGCATCCCTCAGAGACTCATATTGAGCGCCATCCACAGGATATATACCGCTGAACACCATTGGCTTTATATCCTTGTAGCCTTGAAGAGGTTGTTCCGCCGGTCTTTCAGAATCGGTAATTGTATCTCCAACCTTTGCATCCTGAATAGTCTTAATGCTGCCTGTAACATAACCAACCTCACCGGCAGATAATTCATTTACCTTCAAATCCTTTGGAGTAAATACACCGAGCCTGCTGACCTCATATATCTTTCCATTGGCCATGAACATCATTTTCATGCCATTTTTTATGCCTCCTTCAAACACCCTGATAAGCATTACGACCCCCTGATATGAGTCATACCACGAATCTAAAACAAGTGCTCTTAAAGGCATATCTTTTGTCCCCTTCGGAGATGGTATCCTTTTTACAATTGCCTCAAGTATATCCTTTATGCCAATACCCGCCTTTGCACTCGCAAGGATTGCCTCGCTTGAATCTATTCCGATTATGTCTTCAATCTGCTTTTTTACCATTTCGGGGGATGCACTTGGGAGGTCAATCTTGTTAATGACAGGGATAATCTCAAGATTGTGTTCAAGGGCGAGATGGACATTTGCGAGGGTCTGAGCCTCAATCCCCTGACTTGCGTCTATTACGAGCAGAACACCTTCACATGCTGCCAAACTCCTTGACACTTCGTAGGAAAAATCAACATGACCGGGTGTATCAATCAGGTTTAAAATGTATTCGCTGCCATCGGAAGCTTTATACTTGAGCCGTGCAGTCTGTGCCTTTATGGTAATCCCCCTCTCCCTCTCAATATCCATCTGGTCAAGCACCTGCTCCTTCATCTCCCTATGAGAAAGTCCGCCGGTAAATTCAATAAGCCTGTCAGCAAGTGTGGACTTACCGTGGTCTATATGCGCAATGATTGAAAAGTTTCTTATGTTCATAAAACTATAATATCATAAAACTTGCAGAGAATAGAAATTTTGCTGATTTCTGATGATTATAACTCTCCCTCAACTCATGTATATTCTGTTCCCAAATTTTCGCTTGACAGCCATTTTAAGTTAAGTCTACAATATACTCTGTAAAAAGCAATTTCCTATCATTTTAAGATATTCAAATCCACATATCCCCATAAATGGGCAATTGAAATGGCAAAAGGTCAATACAAGAGGGGCATTCAGAGGAAAATTGTCACCGCTATATTGATAGTGGGGGTGTTGCCCCTGATCCTTGGAATATACTTGACCTATTTAAACGGAAGGAAGAACCTGAGGATATCCATAGGCATTAAATTTCAGGAAATTGCCAAACAAACAGCAAACAAGGTAGATATGTTTATCGAACAGAAGATATTAGAGGCACAGGGACTTACCCTCTCACCTATTATAAGAAAAGTAGTGGAAAATGCCAATAGATCCAATAAAGAGGGAAAAGATACAGACACCCAACTGCTGAACAATGATGCGGCTAATTATATCAAAAGTTATCAGGAGCTTCATAAAGAAGTATATATGGCTATACTTCTTACAGATGAAAAGGGAGCTGTGATTGTGGCTACAAAAGATATTGAAGACCATTATCAGGGGGGTGAAGGGTGGTGGCAAATTACCTTTAACCAGAGTAAGGGTGGGACATTTGTCAGCAATTTCTATTTAGATAAGAGTGAAGGGGAATACTTTATGGATATGGCTGTCCCAATTATGGATGAAAGCGGGAAAAAAGCCATCGGGACAATTAAATTTATCATAAAAAGCCTTAAGATATTCCAGATGATAAAGGATATTCAAATTGATGAAACAGGCCATGCCATGCTGATAACCTCAGACAAGGTGATCCTCATCTGTCCGATATTCCCTCCAGAAAGCCACAGAATCACAGACCCGGTAATAAGAAAAATTGCCATGGACCAGCCTGGGTGGACAGTTGCTGAGGATAATGCCCATGGAGGAAAAAATGCCATCTCTGGTTTTGCCCCTGTCCAGAGCACCTATAGGCTGGGGGTAGAAAATTTCGATAGCAAGAGGTGGTATATCTTTATAAGTCAGAATCCAGATGAGACCTATGCACCTGTATATAGCTTGTTATGGAGGTTTTCAAGCTATGGTTTAATACTTATAGTAATAATAGCTATAATGGGATATTTTGCCTCTTATAAAATTGTAACACCCATCCAGGCACTTCAGAATGGTGCAGCCCTGATTGGCCAGGGAAACCTTGACCATCGTCTTGATATACATACTAACGATGAGATAGAACAACTGGCGAATGAATTTAATAATATGGCGATAGAGCTTAAGGGGTTCTACTCTGCCTTGGAACAAAAGGTGGAGGAAAGAACCATGGAGTTAAAAGAAGCACAGACCAGACTAATCCAATCAGAAAGACTATTATCTATGGGACAGGTGGCTGCCGGAATAGGACATGAGCTTAGAAATCCATTGGGAGTGATAAGAAATTCCATCTACTATCTGAAGGGCAAGATTAGTTACCATGACCCAAAAATCAATAAACATATCAATATCATAGAAAAGGAGATAGCTGACTCAGATAAAATAGTAAGTGACCTGCTAAATTTTTCCCGGCCAATAAAGCCAACCTTAAGGCTTATGGATATTAATAATATTATTGAAGAAGCTCTATCATGTAATAATATCCCAGAAAAGGTCAAGGTGCTTAAAGAGCTGGACACAAATATTTCACCGTTCCTATTAGATAGGGATTTAATCCTACAGGTATTTAACAACATAATCCTCAACTCCATCGATGCCATGCAGGATGGGGGGACTCTTGTTATAAAGACAGCCTTTAGACCTCATGCCGTAGACCTACAGTCTAATTCAGTAAAACAAGAAAGAGGTATATTGTCTAAAGTCTATAGTCTAAAGTCGGACTTCATAGAGGTCTCTTTCTCCGACACTGGTAAGGGGATTGCCGAGGAAAACCAGTCAAAACTCTTTAATCCTTTTTTCACCACCAAGGCAAAAGGGATTGGACTAGGTTTGGCTGTATCCAAAAGGGTCATTGAAGAACATAAGGGGAGTATAGAGATAATGAGCAAAGTGGATAAAGGGACTACTGTCACAATCCGATTGCCTGTAGATGATGGCAGTGGAGTGCAGGTATAAAATGTGAGAGCAAAAATGGTAGTATTGATCATAGGGCTGTTTATATCTATATTTTCTTATAACCTTTTTTTAACTGAGGCCCATGCAATTCCGGTTTTTGCCAGAAAATATAAAACCAGTTGTCAGACCTGTCATGTAGCATTTCCCAGGCTCAATGCCTTTGGCGAGGCATTCAGGAGGAATGGCTATCAGTTTCCCCAGAATGATGAGGGATATGTGAAAGAGGAACCTTTGCCCTTAGGGTCACCTGCATGGAAAAAGGTTTGGCCAGAGGGTATCTGGCCAGGTCAGATACCAGCCATGATGCCTATTGCATTGAGGGTTGAATCATCATACAGGTACGATGATAGGTCTGAGGTAACGCATGATTTTACCTTTCCTCAGGAATTGGAATTGCTAACAGGAGGCACATTCGGGGAGGACATCTCTTTTTACGGTGAGATTACTCTATTTGAAGAGGGAGAAACTGGGAAGGTGGGGCGATTATTTCTACAGTTTGATAATCTATTTGATAGTAGATTGCCGAGGCATTTATTAAACTTAAAAATTGGGCAATTCGTGCCAGCAGCAGTCCCCTTTGCGAGCCAGCGGAGATTGACCCTTACCGACTACCTATTCAACTCTTTTAAGGTAGGAAAGAACAATTTTCAATTTTCTTCTGCACAGAGGGGATTAGAGGTGAATGGTATTATTAAAAGCCGTTTTGAACATGCCTTTGGCGCCGTAAATGGTAATGGTACAGAGGCAAAGGATAAATCTACAGACTCTTATGATAATAATTCAAAAAAGGATATCTACATTCGTCTGGGATATAAGCTCGGGGGAATAGGTCTGGATGTCACGGGTATGGAGTTAAGAGATGAGGTAGTAAATATAGATTTGACTGAAAATTCTATCAAATTTGGTGCCTTCGGCTATCTTGGAGAAAATCGAATCAGATATTCTGGGATGGATTTTAATGACAAATTTTATCGTTATGGATTTGATATAAATAGCTATTATCAAAATATAAATCTCTTTGGCGCAATACTATTAGGCAAGGACGATAATCCATCTGGAAATTTAAAAGAGGTAGAGGTTACCGCCTATCTTGTTGAAGCCAATTATCTGTTTTATCCCTGGCTGATAGGTATACTTCGTTACGAAGAGATAAACCAGTATCCGGGGTTAGGGAGAGGACAGGTAGTATCAGGTTTAACCCTACTGATCAGGGCAAATTTAAAATGTATCTTTGAAGCACAGGTATCCACAAAGAATGATGGCAGTAATAAAATTTTTGCAGGTCTTGATTATGCCTTTTAGGGTTTTACTAACATTACTATATTTAGCCTTACCATCCATTGTATTAGCTGCTGGCACCATTACTGGAGTTATAAAAGACAAGGGAGGGGCTACTGTTGATACAGTTGTCTATATTGAAGACATTGCAGGTGAGTTTGCCCCACCGAAGGAGCATCTTGTAATGGATCAAAAAAATCTTACCTTTACCCCACATGTAATGCCTATACTTATAGGCACCACTGTTAACTTCATCAATAGCGATGATGTCTTAAATAATATATTTACTCCATCATGGGCAGGCCGTAAGTTTAACCTGGGTACCTACCCAAAGGGGATTGTAAGGTCATTTACCTTTGATAGACTCGGGGAGGTAGTTATCCTGTGTAACATCCATCCAGAGATGGAGGCATATATATTTGTTTTAAGTAATCCCTTTTTTGCTGTCACGGATAAAACAGGTAAATTTACTATTTCAGGTGTGCCGTCTGGGAAGTATACATTAAAGACATGGCATGAAAGGTTAAAGCCCCAGACAAAACAGATAAGCGTAAAGGAGAATAGCACAACAGTGGTGGACTTTGAATTAATAAGGTAAAGTATCATGAAGATAACAATAGGGATGAAGCTAACAATGGGATTTATGGTCATCCTCATCATGATGGGTGCAATGGGTATAGTTGCCTATTCGTCCTTAAAGGATATTAAGGGAGATGCCGATAAAATTCTACTATATTCCCATAAGTTTGAAATGGTAAATGGACTGAAGCAGATGCTTTCTGTCTTTTTAAACCTCAATGATTCCCTCCTTACCGGACACCTACAGAGCAGGGATTATTATAACTCCTTAAATCTGGATATAGAAAAGAGGCTCCTTTATGTTGGAAAACTCCGCCTTAATGAAAATGAATTAAGTTTGATAAAAGGACTGGAGAAAAAGTTTATCCTTATAAAAGAAAAGTCAGAAAAATACTTAAAGTTACCAAACCCTGGTGAGGATACAAAGACTGACGACCTGATAGGGGAAATAAATATGGCAAAGTGGGTTATAATTAATAAAATAAGTGGGCTCTATGAAGAGGGATGGAGGTCATTGGATGAGGCAGTGATAATGGCCCACGAGACTGAGAAAAAGGGGTGGCTGACTATAAGGGTAATCTCTGCTATTGCAATTATATTGGGACTTGGCATAGGGATACTCCTAACCCGGACTATTGGAAAACCGATTAAATCCTTAACTTCTATAACCAAGATTATCGCTAAGGGGGATTTAAATCAAAGGATAGAAACCAGATCCAGAGATGAAATAGGCGAGCTGGTGAGCTCCTTTAACACAATGATTAAGGACTTAAGGGAATCAAGGGAAAGGGCAGAACAAAGGGACAGGGAACTAAAGGAGACACAGGCTAAGCTCATCCAATCAGAAAAGTTGGCATCAATGGGGCATATGGCAGCCGGGATAGGTCATGAGTTAAAGAATACTCTGGGTGTAATTAAGAACGCAGCCTATTATATAAAAAGCAGGATTGGCGATGATTCCAGGCTTAACAGACACATCTCTATCATAGAAAGGGAGTTAACCTCCTCGGACAGGATCATTAACGACCTGTTCAATTTCTCAAAGCCAATAGAGCTAAACCTGACTTTGATTGACATAAACAAGGTTATCGAGGAGGCTCTATACATTACTGAGGTTACTTCAAAGGTCAGGACAACCAAGGAGCTGGATCCCCAACTTCCAAAGACAATAGCAGATGGAGAACATATTCGTCGTGTATTCATTAACATAATCCTCAATGCCTATCAGGCAATGCCAGACGGAGGAGAGTTAAGGATCACCAGCAGAGGGGAGGATGGGTTTATTAAGGTAGGGTTTACAGATACAGGGATTGGTATTTCCGAGGAAAATCTCAGAAGGCTCTTTGAACCCTTCTTTACAACCAAAATAAAAGGGATAGGCTTAGGATTGACGGTATCCAGAAGAATGATCGAAGGGCATAGAGGAAGGATTGAAGTGAGGAGTGAAATAAGAAAGGGGACAACCTTCACTATTATTTTACCTGTAGCATACAACGAATCACTAATACACTATAAGCATGGAGTAGGGACAAATAAAAAAGGGTCGGAGATAAATATCCTATTGGTAGATGATCAGGTTGGAATGCTGGAGACATTGGGTGATATCTTAAAGGAGAGAGGATATAATATCACTATGGCAAATGATGGCAGTGAGGCGTTGGAAAGGGCAAAGGAGACACAATTCTCACTTGCCCTGATAGACATCAAACTCCCAGGGATAAATGGTGTAGAGACCTTTAAGGAGATTAAAAAGATTAATCCAGCAATAGCTGTAATAATGATGACAGCCTATTCTGTAGATGAACTAATGAGGGAGTCGATAGCCGAAGGTGCCTATGCCAGTATTTATAAGCCCTTTGACCCGGAAAAGATATTGAAAATCATCGAAGATGCAATAGAGAAAAGGCCCAAACCGGCCGGGGATTACCATGGATAGACAGATTAGTATATTAATAATAGATGATGACCCAGGAGCCTGCGAGACTTTATCTGACATACTGGAAGACGAAGGGTATAAGGTTCTGACCCTTGAAAGAGGCTTGCAGGGTATAGAACAGATAAAGTCAAGATTTTTTAATGTAGTGCTTCTGGACATAATACTTCCAGATGTAAGTGGTCTTGAGGTGCTGAGGGCTATAAAAAAGATAAATTCAGAGGTGTGTGTGATAATGATTACTGGTTATGCCAAACTGGAGAATGCAATAGAGGCATTAAATAATGGTGCTGACGCCTATATAAACAAACCCCTTAACATGGATGAGGTAAAACTGAACATCAAGAGGGGAGTGGAAAGACAGATAATATTGCAAGAGAAAAAAAGGCTGGAACAGAAGGTAAGAGAAACAAAGGAATACCTGGAAAATATCCTTAATAATTCTGCTGACATGATCATTACCACAGATATTGACACAAGGATTGTGGAGTTCAATAAGGGGGGCGAGCAGATGCTGGGTTATAAAAAGGAAGAGGTCATAGGCAGGCATGTTGAAGAATTCTATCTGGATAAGGAGGAAAGACTAAGACTGATGGAGAGGGTAAAAAGAGAAGGGAGTATCTCTGTCCATGAGACAAGATTTAAAAGAAAGGATGGAAGCATTGTGGATATCAGCCTCACGCTTTCTCTCCTTAGAAATGACTCTGGCGAGGTGATAGGCACCGTAGGCATCAGTAAAGATATTACAGATATGAAAAGTCTGGAGCATCAACTCCTCCAGTCAGAAAAGCTGGCAGGGATAGGTATTCTCGCTTCAGGCATCGCTCATGAGATTAATAACCCCCTATGCGGAATAAGGGGTATGGCTGAGATAATCCTTGAAGAGGAAAACATGGAGACGATTAAAGAGCACACTGATAATATAATCAAGTATTCAGATGTGGCAGCAGAAATTGTAAAGGAACTTACAGGATATGTACGAACAGCAGAGGCAAGTGATTTTGAATCTGTAAATGTAAATGAGAAATTAAATGATGCAATTAAGATTTCCAAACATTCAACCAGATTTGAAGATGTAGAAATAATTACAGACTATCAAACAATCCCTCTAATAAGAGCCAATTCAGACGAAATCCAGCAGGTCTTTGTAAATCTCATTAATAACGCCGTTCAGGCGATGAATAGGAAGGGTAGATTAGTCCTCTCTACAATGACCTCTGGGGATTATGTTGAGATAAAAGTCATGGATAATGGTCCCGGTATTCCAAAGGGGCATATCAATAAAATATTTGACCCCTTTTTTACTACAAAAGAAGTGGGTAAAGGGAAAGGGCTCGGACTAAACATTGTGTATAGAATTGTAACCAAATATTATGGGTCTATAGAGGCAGAGAGTGAGGAAGGAAAAGGCACAACCTTTACTCTAAGATTCCCGGCAGAGAACAAAAAATAAAATCATTATGACCGGGGGTATCAATCAGGTTTAAAATGTATTCGCTGCCATCGGAAGCTTTATACTTGAGCCGTGCAGTCTGTGCTTTTATAGTAATACCCCTCTCCCTCTCAATATCCATCTGGTCAAGCACCTGCTCCTTCATCTCCCTTGAGGAGAGGCCGCCGGTAAATTCAATAAGCCTGTCAGCAAGTGTGGGCTTACCGTGGTCTATATGCGCAATGATTGAAAAGTTTCTTATGTTCATAAAACCATAATATCATAAAACTTGCAGAGAATAGAAATTTTGCTAATTCCAACTGATTACAACTCTCCCTCAACTCATGTATATTCTGTTCAAAGATTTGCTTGACAGAAAATAGAATGTCAATTAATATGAAAACATGGAATTTCAAAATACTCCAGAAGAAGATATTGAGAGACTCTCAAAGGCAATTGTTGATGCCATAGTCAGCTCCAAAGAAGTGAAGAGCATATTATCCCGCCTGATTGAAAAGGATGTAATGGTTGACAAGGGTTTTATGATGCTGATGATAAAAATACAGGCACTCTCAGAGCTTGCCGACCTGGCAGGAAAAGATAATGGGGCAAAGAGACCATCAAGAAAGAAAAGTCCAAGGCAGTATATTGATGGAAGGGAACTCACCCCCAGCGAAATAGCATTCCTTGATTACTGCACAAAAAATTTTGACGAGAAGGAATGGCTCAAAAAGATAGGCATTACTCTGGAAGATAATAAATAAACTGCTTACCACCCATTGTTAATATCCTCAACTAAAAGTTATCAATAAGTCAATAGTTGATAATGACTAATAATTAAAAGCCATGAAGATAAGGTTTATTATCTTATCATTACTGCTCGTTATTCTTTCTTTGCCTCCGCTTAATGCTGCCGAAGATAAGTTTGCCTCTGCAAGAAAAAAGATGGTTGAGGGGGACCTTAAAGGTCGGGATATAACAGACCAAAATGTTCTTGAAATAATGGGAAGGGTTGAGAGGCATAGGTTTGTTGATAAACATCTTCAGAGTGTTGCCTACGCAGACCATCCCCTTCCAATAGATGAGGGTCAGACCATCTCTCAGCCATATATTGTCGCATTGATGACACAGATATTAAAATTAAAATCAGGTGAAAAGGTTCTTGAAATAGGCACAGGCTCAGGCTATCAGGCAGCAGTCCTATCTGAAATCACAGATAGCGTCTATTCAATAGAAATCAGAAAAAATCTTGCCGAGAAGGCTGATGCACGGTTTAAAGAATTGGGATATGCGAATGTAAAGGTGAAGGCGGCTGACGGCTATTTTGGATGGGAGGAATACGCACCATTTGACGCCGTAATTGTAACCTGTGCGGCAAATCATATACCGCCGCCGCTTACAAAACAGCTTAAAGAAGGGGGCAGACTCATTATCCCGCTTGGAAGCACCACATACTACCAGACTCTAACACTTATAACAAAAATCAAAGGGGAGCTTGATGTCCAGCATATCAGCGGTGTTACCTTTGTCCCAATGGTCGGAGAGGCTGAAAGGAAAAAGTAATCAATAACGGAGTTATCAGTCGTATCAACTTTATAAATTTCCTTCGCTATAGGTCTTTACAGTATAATTTTTCCCATCCGATTCTATTTCTATTAATCCATCCCTATCTGTGCGGTATATTTTAGCCCCTGCATCTCTGTATCTTGCTAAAACTTTTTTATTGGGATGTCTGAAGGGGTTATTATATCCAACTGAGAAGACAGCAACTTCTGGATTTACTGCCTTTATAAATTCTTCTGTGCTTGAAGAACTACTGCCGTGATGGGGGGCTTTTAAAATTATAGACTTTAAATCAGCCCCTTGCCCTATCATAAATTCCTCCACCTCCTTTTCTATATCACCTGTAAAGAGAACAGAAAAATTACCATAGGTTATTTTCATGACTATTGAAAAATTATTATCATGCCCCCTTTCTTTGAGATTTGAGATTTGAGATTTGAGATTTGAGATTTCCCTTGTGGGATGAAGTATCTCCACCTTAACCTTATCATCAATCTCTATTTTATCTCCAGAATGTAAAGCCATATATGGAATATTTTTCTCTCTGGCAATCTCACGCAATTTTACATGGATTAAATCAATTGATTCTTGTCCATTGTCAAAATAATTTCTGACAGGCATCTCATTTAATATAAATAAAAGCCCGCCAACATGGTCGCTATCAGGATGAGAGCCAATCACATAATCTATTTTTGTAACACCAATATCCCAGAGATAGGGGGCTACTATACTGCCGCCTGCATCAAAATCATCCATTAATCTTCCACCGTCTATCAACATATTCTTCCCGTTTGGGAATTGGATTAATGAACATTCAGCCTGTCCGACATCAATGAAGGTAACCTTAAGAGAATTGCTGATTGAAAATTGAAGATTGAAGATTCCATAAGTTAAGATTAAAAATAGAGAAATAGATACTATGCCTACTTTTATCCATTTATTTCTCTTAAAATTTAATATCCCCAACAGGAGAGGGTAAATTATGAATACAGTTAATAAAGAGGGGGTCTGAACCCTCATTGAGTAATAAGGAATATTTGTGAAGAATTTTGCAATCTTAACCAAAATAAATGTTAGAAAGAGAGGTATATTTATTAGAGGAGAGGCAATCTGTTCACTTATATTTGACAATAGTGAAAAAATGAGTGTAAGGGGGACTATAAGTGATGCCAAAGGGATTGCCAGAATATTCACAATAGGACCAATAATTGATATGAGATTAAAGTGGTATGCGATTATTGGCAGTGTCCCAAGTGTTGCCAATATAGATGAAAATGTATAATTATACAGCCATTGGTGTCTTAGGAAAAACATTTTAACTGGATTTTCTATGAGGGGGTTATCATCCTTTTTAATCTGAAACATTGTAAATCCATAAGCTATGAATAGAACTGCTATGAATGATAACTGGAAGCCTATATTAAAGAGGGAAGGTGGATGCCATATCAGAATAATAAGTGCGGCAAGGGATAGGGTATTGTATATGTCTCTCTCTCTATACAGGACAATAGACAATAGATATACAATTGCCATTATTGCTGCCCTTACTGTTGAAGGACTTGCACCTACTAATATTGAATAATATAAAACAGGAAATATGGTGAAAAATGCTGCAAATCTCTGAACTGCACCAATTAAAAAGAGTCTGTGGTAGAAGCGTAAAAACAGGAATGAGAAAAATTTTTTGAAGATTAAAAAGGCGGCAAAGGCTACAAACCCCACATGCAAGCCTGACACTGCCAAGAGGTGGGCGATACCTGTAGAGCTGAATATATTCCTCATCTCTTTTGAGATTGCACTCCTCTCACCAAAGACCATTGTTTTTAATATTGACGATTCTTCGGGAGGGGCGTTTTTCTCTATGAAAAGTGACAGCCTTTCTTTTGATTTATATATATATGAAAGTATGCCCCCTTTGTATTTATTCAATATTTCTATCTGACTGCCTTTACTTAGGCTTCCAATCACATAAATACCATAGTCCTCCATATATCTCTTGTAATCAAATCCACCGGGGTTTTTGAAATTTCGCGGCATATATAGCCTTACATCTTTTATCCTGACCCTGTCTTTATAGTTGGCAGTAGTAGTATCTCTGTATAATGTTATCTTTACTTTTCCATTAGTATCTCTGCCAGACAGTTTTTCCACATCTAAATATAGCCTTGTCTTATTCTCCAGAACCTCAGGCGGTTTATAAATGATGCCTTCAATGGACACCTTTTCATTATTAATAAGGTTAGAAATGTGATTATCAGGCAGAGTAATAGACTGATAGTTTATAGCTATAGCACCACATAGAATAAAAGCAGGCAGTAAGTAGTATGCAGTAGGCAGTCTGCTGCATATTTTACTGTTTACTATACGGAAGGCGAGGCTGATTATCAGTATAAAGGTTATAAATACAGTCAGGTGAATGAGATGGAGTGGGAGGTATCTTCCGTATATGATGCCTGCGATATAAAGCAGAAGGATTGAGATGATTGGTTTTTTCATCCGCCAAGATAATTTAGTGCCTTGTCCAATTGTGCATGACTACCCAGCAAGATTAAAAGGTCTCCTGTCTCTATCTTTAAATCAGGGTCGGGATTTACCTTAACCTCATCTTTTCTGACAATTGAAATAATAACTGCCCCTGTATTATGCCGTAAATCAAGCTCTTTTAAACTCTTCTTATTTGCCGTAGAATCCTTAACAACAAGATAGCTTTCTATTGTGCTCATTAAAAGATATTTATAGAGGTCTTTTAATTTCTCTTGTGATAAGGATAGTCCTCGGAGCATGCCATACCCATCCATCCTAATCATGTTTACATATTGATTAATGATATTTCCCGGGATACGATACTCCTTTAATACCCGTGAAAATATCTCTACAGAAGTTTCAAAGTCCATTGGTATAACCTGATTTGCCCCAAGGCTGTTTAATTCTTCTACCTCTGATGCATACAGTGTTCGGGCAATAATGTGGATATGAGGATTCATCTGGCGGGCTATATGGATACTCCTGCGGACTGAAAGGAGGTCGGATATAGCAAAGACGATAATCTTTGCCCTTTCAATTCCTGCCTTATGGAGAATCTCTTTACTTGTTATATCACCATACAAAATTGGAATTCCTGCCGACTTACCCCCTTCTATCCTCTCTGCATTCATTTCAATAACAATAAAATGAATTCGTGTCTCCTTTAAAACCTGAGCAAGATTTTTTCCGTTTAATCCATAGCCGGCAATGATGACATGGTCATTTAATTTTTCTCCTCCACCCTCCTCCCATTTTTTCTCAGGGGTTGAGAAAAATGACTGTAGTTTAAGAGATAGCCCATAGGATATCTGGATTAAAAATGGTGTTGCCATCATTGTAAGGATTGCAGTGATAAGAAATGTCTGAAAATCATCATTCCCGATTAATTGCAGCGTCAGCCCCTCTCCTGCCAGCAAAAAAGAAAACTCTCCAATTTGGGCAAGCCTCAATGCTGATATAAATGCTATGCGGGGGGATTTCTGGAATATTACGACAGAGAGGAATGTCGGAATTGCCTTTAATACAATAAGGGAAGCAGTTAAGAATAGTAAGTATATTGGATTATCTATTAGATGATATATTTTAAAAAGCATCCCGATAGAGATAAAGAATATGCTGCTGAAAAAGTCCCGGAATGGAAGTATATCAACAACAACCTGACTGCTGTATTCCGACTCAGAAATAATCAACCCTGCAATGAATGCACCCATCGCAAGGGATAAGCCAAAATATTGCGTAAGCCATGCAGTGCCGAGGCAGAGGAGTATAATGAATAGTATCAGGGATTCCCTATTCTTCAGCCTGACTACATGATGCAGCAGTTTTGGCACCAAAATGCGGGATGCAAAGAATATAAACACAACTGCTACTACTGCCTTAAGGATAGTTAGACTTATAACCTGCGGTGAAACTCCCTCTCCGCTTCCAAGAATAGGAATCAGCAATATCATCGGGACAATGCAGAGGTCCTGAAACAGGAGGATGCCTACAGAAAATTTTCCATGAGGAGAATCTATTTCCCCTCTGTCTGTATACATTTTAAGGACAATTGCAGTGCTGCTCAGAGAGGTAAGAAAACCAAAAAAGAGTGACTGCTGGATGGTGTAGCCTGAAATATAAAAAATAATAAATGCGCCGATAATTGTCAGGACAACCTGAATCCCGCCGCTCCCAACAATGGTCTTAATATTTCTTGCCATTCGGGTCAGTGAGAATTCAAGCCCTACAGTGAATAATAAAAGTGCAACTCCAATCTCTGCCAGTATTTTCACCATGCTGAGTTCGTAAATCAGCCTGATGCCGTAGGGGCCAATAACCATCCCTGTAAGCAGATAACCGATAATGGCAGGCAGTTTTAATTTATGGAATATGAAAGTAATCGGAAGGGTAAAGGCAAGGATAATGATTATATCTCTCAATAATGGAAATTCATTCATGAAAGAATTCTACCACAGAGCACACAGAGGCACACAGAAGAAAACAAAACCTGATTAATCCGCAGATTACGCAGATTTTCACAGATTTTTTTTAAAAATATTTTATTTTAATCTGCGGTAATCTGCGAAATCTGCGGATATATAATTTTATATTTTTTCTCTGTTTCTTCGTGTCTCTGTGGTTTAATGCGGTTTTTAAATTGTAAAAAACAGAAAAAATTTGATATAGTAACAAACTATGGCTGAAAAATTAAAAAGAACACATACATGCGGTGAATTGAGGGGCAATAATGCTAACACCACTGTAATCCTTACAGGCTGGGTTCATAAACGAAGGGACCACGGAGGCTTAATCTTTATAGATTTAAGGGACAGGGATGGAATTACGCAGGTAGTAGTAAATCCCCTCTCACCCCCCTTTAATAAAGGGGGGCAGGGGGGGATTATTGCACATAAAAAGGCACATGAAATAAGGAGTGAATATGTCCTGGCGGTTAAGGGGAAGGTTGTTGCAAGGCCTGAAGGGACGATTAATCCAAAACTATTAACAGGAGAGATTGAAATTACTGTAGAAGATTTAGATATTCTAAATGAGTCCAAGCCCCTGCCGTTTTCTGTAGAAGATGGCGAGGAGGTATCAGAAATGGTGAGGCTCAAATACAGATACCTTGATTTAAGAAGGCCATCTTTAAAAAATAATATCATATTAAGGCATAAGGTTGCTAAAACAGTCAGGGATTTCCTTGACAGGAAGGGATTCCTTGAGATAGAGACCCCTTTTCTTACAAAAAGCACACCTGAGGGGGCAAGAGATTATCTTGTCCCAAGCAGATTAAATCCGGGTAAGTTTTACGCACTCCCACAATCCCCGCAGTTATTCAAGCAGATACTTATGGTGGCAGGGTATGAAAAATATTTTCAGGTAGTCCGGTGTTTCAGGGATGAGGATTTAAGGGCAGACAGACAGCCTGAATTTACCCAGATAGATATGGAGATGTCCTTTATAGACAGGGAGGACATATTCCCTCTGATTGAAGAAATGATGTCCGAGATATTTAAAAAATCTATAGGCATTGAAATAAATAGACCCTTTCCTATATTAAGCTATCATGAGGTTATGAACAGGTTTGGTTCTGATAAGCCAGATACGAGATTTGAACTTGAGCTAAAAGATATAACTTCTTCTGCATCCGAATCAAGTTTTAAAGTCTTTACAGAGACAATAAAAAATGGCGGAACGGTCAGGGGGATTAATGCTAAAGGTTGTGCTGATTTTTCAAGAAAGGATTTGGATGATTTGACTGCAGAGGCAGGTATCTTTGGTGCAAAGGGGCTTGCATGGCTGAAGGTTACAACAGAGGGGGTTCAGTCTCCGATAGCAAAGTTTTTCTACCCCCCTGCATCCCCCCTTACAAAGGGGGGAGGAGAGGGGGGTGGGCTTCTTGATGAAATTGTAAAGATAATGGAAGGAAAGCCCGGAGACTTACTCCTATTTATTGCGGATAAACCAAAGATTGTGTTTGATTCATTAGCCCATCTTCGTTTAAAACTTGCTGAAAGGTTGAAATTAATAGATGAAAACAAGTTTAATTTTCTCTGGGTAACAGATTTTCCATTGTTGGATTGGGATGAAGATGAAAAGAGATGGGTTGCAATGCACCATCCATTTACTTCACCTGTGGATGAGGACATATCATTATTTAAAACCGCTCCAAAGAAGATGAGGGCAAAGGCGTATGATTTAGTCCTTAATGGCTCGGAGATTGGCGGTGGAAGCATAAGAATCTACAAGCAGGAGATTCAGAAACAGATGTTTGATACCCTTGGCCTATCGGATGAAGAGGCAAAGGCAAAATTTGGATTTCTGCTTGAGGCACTTGAATATGGAACACCGCCACATGGCGGGATTGCATTTGGCTTGGACAGGTTGATGGCAACTCTTACAAAGTCAAAATCCATAAGGGATGTAATAGCATTCCCAAAGACACAGAAGGCAGTATGCCTTATGACTGACGCACCATCAGATGTGGAAAAGAGACAATTAAAGGAGTTAAGTATTAAGGTTGGCGATTCCTAAATATTTAGCTTTTTTTAGCTTTTTTCTCTTGACATATCTATCTGTCTTGATATAATTTGAGGCAATTTAAGAATCCCCCCTGCCTGTGCGTGACCGCACGCAGACAGGAAAGCCCACTTGAAATCTGGAAGGGACGAAAACTTGAACACGAATGACACAAATGGGCGAATTACACGAGTAAATTTGGTGTTTATTGCTTTTTCATTCGTGCCATTTGTATATTCGTGAAATTCGTGTTCTACTAAATTTTTAAAAGTAAAAAAACCTTGACAAGGTAAATGGGGTATGGTATTTATTCACATATTTTAATTTATGGAACCTGTTCTTTAGTAAACAGTAAATTTTTTAAAAAGAAAGGAGGTGGTGGTAGTAGATTCTTAAGATTTTGCATCATAAGTTTATGGAGTTTATATTTTTTAGAGGGTTAAATTTGAGGAGGTAAAAGAATGAAGAAGATATTAGGGTTATTTGTTATAGGAGCATTTATTGCAGTAAGTTATGCAGCGCCTTCCTTTGCAGGACCATCCAGGGCTATTATTCAGGAGATGGGTTCAACAGTTGGAGCAGAGGAGGTAAATATTGATTTAGATTGGTTATCACAGAGTCTTAATGTCGCAGCAGCTGGTGATACAGCAGTTGGACAGCCAGCCAACAATGGCACGATAGGTGGTATTGGTCTTTCCAGTGTAAATATCGGTATTGCAGAGGGTTATGAGCTCCGTCTTGGAAGGCTCCCGGGTATCAGAAGTTATCTAGCCTATCCGGCGGGTAATGCCAGCAACCTTGGTGTAACCTTAAAGGCAGGCGGTTTCGTTCCCGGGCTTGGTCTATGGCTTGGTTATGGCTCAAAATCACTTAAAGATGTAAATTCCGGTAACACAGCAGGTGATACGGATGCTACCTCTATGACTCTTGGTGCGGCATACACATGGGCAGGTCCTCTTATTATTAATGGTGCGTTAGGGTATAGCACAGATACGGCAAAGGCTGCCGGGGTATCGGCAAAGGACACATCCAGCCTTGAGATTGGCCTTGCTGCCCTCTATCCACTCAGAAACTCGCTGCTTTTGGGCGTAGAGATACTTTCTGTTACTACAACTGTTGCTGATACAGCGGATATAGCAGTTCTTGTCCCTGCACTTGGCGCTAGACTTACTCCCAATGAACATTGGACAATCGATGCTACTATAGCATATCTAGGTGGGAGTGTGAAGGCTGATACAAAGCCTACCGATACTTTAAAGGATGATGCAGGTGCAACAGTGATTGGAGTTCCAAACCTCAGAGTAAACTATAAGTTCTAAGTCTTAGGAAAATTTAATATACAGGGAGGGCAATCCTCCC